>JFBN01011708.1_pt1 | contig 26126 bp, 22 predicted proteins | sample 768741 | NCBI WGS metagenome assembly JFBN01 (sample SAMN01983846, study PRJNA193217) | chicken gut metagenome | biome: terrestrial biome; isolation source: ceca of Broiler chicken | host: Gallus gallus | place: United Kingdom: England | collected 2010-09-07
CTTCCGGTCGCGGGGGCGCCGCCCCCGCGACCGGAAGGTTGCCCGCCGCCGTCTCCGGAGGCTTCTTCCGCGAAAGGATTGTACGAAGGGTCGAAGAGGATGCGCGGCTGTTGCGGATGGTCCGAAGGATGATCCAGGATGCGGTTTATCTCCGGATCCTGCGAAAAGTCGATCGAAGGCAGCACATTGTACTGCCCCAGCGAATGCCGGATGGCAGCCCGAAGGAACGAATAGATGGTCCGCTCGTCGTCAAATCCGATCTCGGTCTTGGTCGGGTGTATGTTGACGTCGATGCGCGCAGGGTCGATGTCGAAGTAAAGGAAATAGCCCGGGTAGTGCCGTTCGGGGATCAGCCCTTGGAAAGCGGAGAAGACAGCGCTGGACAGATAGGGACTCTTGACGAAACGGCGGTTGACGAACAGGAACTGCTCGCTTCCCTTGGCACGGGCATATTGGGGTTTGTAGACGAAACCGCCGATCTTGACGATGTCGGTGTTTTCCTCGACCGGGACCAACTTGTTGTCGGTATTGGACTTGAAGATGGAAACGATCCGTCGGCGCAATCCCGAAGGGGAGAGCTTGTGTACCAAGGTGTCGTCGCGGTACAGTTCGAAAGCCAGTTCGGGGTGGGCAAGGGCCACACGGACGAATTCGTCCGCGATGCGGGAAAATTCGATCGTGTCGGACTTGAGAAAGTTTCTCCGGGCAGGGATGTTGAAAAACAGGTTCTTTACCGCCAAGGTCGTGCCGACGGCCGCCGGGAGTGACTCCGTCTTTTTATATTCCGAACCTTCGATGCAGATGCGCACCCCCAACTCGTCTTCCGCCCGGCGCGTGGTCAATTCGACCTGGGCAACGGCGGCGATAGAGGCCAAGGCTTCACCCCGGAAGCCTTTGGTATGCAAATGAAAGAGATCCTCGGCCGAGGAGATTTTCGAGGTGGCATGCCGCAGGAAACAGTTGCGGGCATCGGTAGGGCTCATTCCGCAGCCGTTGTCCGTAACCTTGATCAGTTGTCGGCCTCCCTGACGGACAGAGACAATAATGTGTGTAGCCGAGGCATCGACCGCGTTTTCCATGAGCTCCTTTACTACCGAAGCGGGGCGTTGCACCACTTCTCCCGCAGCAATCTGGTTGGCGATGTGATCCGGCAGTACTTTGATAATGTCGCTCATGCGTGTTTTTTTCCTTTCCGCGGAGTATCCGCGATCGTCCCGAGAAAAAAGGGGGTTATTCCCGGATGGTTTTTTTCCACTCGGTCAGGAACGTACAATCTTTCCAGTCGTCGTTGATGTGAATGAAGATTTCCTTCGATTTTTTACGAACCCACTCCTGGATGATGTTGTTCTCCATTTCCTGTTTGGCGAGGGTTTTGAGTTTGTCGAAGTCCTGCGAGTAGTCGGCCGGGTGTGTCTGGCTGTGCTTGCGCACGTAATAGATGGCGTAATAGTCGCCCGAGCGGGCATCCTCGATGAAGACCGGATCGGATACCTGTCCGGCTTGGAGGTTGCTTACTGCGTAGTAGAGGTTGCGATCGAGTTCCGTTACCTTGAAAGCACTTTCGCCGGTGTACATGTTGAGCATGTTGCCGTTGTTGTAGCGCGTGGCTTCGTCCTGGGAGAAACGTTTGACGGCATCGTCGAAATTCAGCTCTCCGCTGCGGATTTTGGTTACGATGCTGTCCATGCGGGTCTGCGTCTTTTGCAGGTCGTCCGGCATGAGCTGGGGTTTCATCAGGATATGGCGCAGGTCGAGTTGTTCGCCCCGGCGCTTGATCACTTGGATGATGTGGTAGCCGTATTCCGTCTCGACGGGGTCGGAGATTTCTCCTTCGTCCAGATTGAAAGCAGCCGCCTCGAAAGGTTTGACAAACTGTCCCTTGCTCACGTTTTCATAGACACCTCCGTTGGAAGCCGAACCGGCATCGTCCGAATACAGGATGGCCATCATACGGAAGTCGGCATTTCCGGCTTCGATGTCCTTTTTCATTTGGGTAAGGCGGTTGACGACCTCGTCGATGGCTTCCTGACTGGGTTTGGGGCGAAGCACGAGGGTGGCCAGTTCAAATTCCTCCTCGAATACCGGCAGGGAGTCCTTGGGAATGCGGTTGAAAAAGCGGCGCACATCCTCCGGAGAAGGGTTTACGTCGCCGATGAGTTCTTTCTTCATCGCATTGGCGAAGGCCTGCGAGCGGATGATGGGGGTCAGGTCGGCCGCCATCGTTTCTTCGTCGGGTTTCTGGTAGAGCTCCAGCATCTTATTGACCGATCCGGCGCTCAAAGCCAGCCGTTCGATGGTTTGGGCTACTTGGTTGCTTACCTCACTGTCGGTAACTTCCAGACTGTCCACCTGTCCCTGATAAGCCAGCATCTTGTCGGTGATCAGCTGTTCGAGAATGCTGCACTTGTCGCTCTCGTCCAGGTATTCGCCGTTCATCTGCCGTTGGGTATAGGCGCCTTCGATGTCCGATTCGAGTACCGCATCGTCACCCACGATGGCGGCTACTCCATCGATCTTGTACGCTTGGGGAGAACGGGGCGGCAGGGAATCCTGTGCCGTCTGTTCGAGCGTGTCGGCTGCGGTTTGTTCTGCAGGAATTGGCTGGGCGGAAGCCTGAAAGGCCAGGCAAGCAAATGCGGCGGTGGCACATGCAAATCTATTTATCTTCATGGAGGTTGAATATTTCGATTTTTTGGTTTTCTTCAGCTTGTTGTCTCAGTTCGGCGTTGGCCTGGCGGAGCGTTTCGGCCATGCGGCGATTCAGCAGGATGCTCTTGATCTGGTGGCGGACATACTCGATCGGTGCTTGAGAGCCCCGGCGGAGGTATTGCGAAACGCGTCCCAAATATACGCCATCGGCGTTTTTCGCCACAAAGGAGTATCCTTTTTTTTGAGCGGCCGAGGAGGCGAAGTCCTCATCGGTTTCGTATTTCCCCATCAGCGTTTCCAGCTCGGTCCACTCGTTGCACACGAGCGGAGCATTGTACGCAGCCTGCTTCATGACGTCTTCCACGCCGGCTTGCCAGCTCCACGGCAGGATCGTCCCGTCGGGGTTTTTGTGGCTCTTGGCCCAGTCGGAGGGTGCCTTGTCCCGGGCAAAGGCCGTACGGAGCTTTTTTCGCAGTGCCTCGTCGCAGTAAGTAACCGAGAGGTAAGACCAGCAAAGGATGTCTTTGTCTAGGGTGAAGTTGTTTTTGTTGGCCTGATAATATTCTTCGATTTCCGATTCGTTCACCAGCGTGTCGAGCCGTTCGGAAATGATCTTCTGTTCGTACCGCCCGGTGAGCAGCAGTTCCCGGAAGTCGGCGATCTCTTTTTCCAGGTCTCCTTCCGGCATGTTCATTTGCGCCGTTTTGAGGATCAGTTGACGGGTAATCCAAGCGTCGATGTAGCGCGAGACGATGGCGGTGCTGTCCTGAGGAGAAGATCCCTTGGGGACGATATTCCGCAGGTCGCTTCGGTAGAGGTACGTGTCGTACACACGCGCTACCGGCGGATTGCGGTCGTCGCCACGCAGGGTAGATACGTAGCCCTTTATCCGGTTGCATCCGCTGAAAAGGGCGGTTGCCAGGGCAAGTCCGCACACTGTCCCCCAAAGGTTTTTCATGGTTGCCATCGTATGCAACGGTGTTTCCGGTTATTATTCGATACCGCGTTTTTTCTTTTCGGCATTCACGGCCTTATCCAAGGCCTTCAGTTGTTTTTTGAAGATCTCGACCGCATGCCCTTTGCGCAGCAGCGCAGGATAGCGTTCGGCGCACAGAGCATAGTAGTCTTCCTGTACCTGTCCCAAGGCCTGGTCGTAGGTCTTTCGCTGCGGAGGGAAAAGTTCCAGAATGTTGAAAACAAAGTAATTGTCTCCTTCCTGGATGATGTCCGAGACCCCGAGGCGGATGTCGAAGTCCGGTTTGAAGACTTTGGCCGTTTCTTCGGTGAGCTCATACCCTTCGGCTACCGAGGCCAGCCCTTTGTTGAGCAGGGAGAGCACCTCCCGATAGTCTTTCCCCTGTTGCATCATCTGCCGGACACGTTCGGCGGTAGCGGCATCCCGGCACATGACAACCTGGTAATGTGCCCGCTGTCCCCACAGGTAGCGGGTGGTGTCCTGGTTGTAGAGAGCCATCAGCGTATCGGGATCGACTTCGCTCAATTGTTCGACGCAGTAAGCATCCGTCAGTGTTTGGATGATGGCCTTGCGACGGAACTCTTCGATCGAAGACTTGATGCGTTCGTCGGTCTGGGGCAGATCGCGCACGTACATGCCCAAGGCCATCGAACTGGCGAAGTCGTCGAATTTGTCCTGGACGATCTGACGCAATTCCGAACGCTCGTCGTATTTGTCCATGTCGTAGATGAGCGAATTGTAAAAGTCACTCGTGGTAAAGGTGCTGTCTCCCAGTGTGAAAAGAGGCTCTCCCGCATTTTCGACGTAGCTGCTTTTCCATTCGCCCCACAGGAAGCCCATGTTGGAAAGGGTTTCGACAACGGCCTCGTATTGCGAGGAATCGACGCTCAGCGGGTAAATCTTCAGTTTGTCCCGGGCGTAGGCTCTGCGGGCGGGCAGGTATCGGTCGCCGGCCAGGACCTGTTGGTTCAGGAAATCCTTCCGGGTCTCGTAATCGTCGTTGCGCACTTTGCTGATCACTTGAATGATCTCCCAGCAGTCGGGCAGGGCGAGGATACTGGTGGTCTGTCCCGGTTCGAGGGCAAAGACCATGTCTTCGATCTCGGGCAGAAGCTCGCCGGTGCTGTAAAAGCCAAGGTAGCCTCCGTTGGCTTGGGTGGCGGCATCTTCGGTATAGTTGAGTGCCACATCGGCAAAGTCGTCGCCTTCTTTCAGTCGGTTATAAGCACGCCGGATGTCGGCCAATGCCTGGGTGTCGAGAGAGTCGGAACCTTTGCGCATCACCAGAATGTGGGCCAGTTCGACCATTCCCCGTGCCGGGCGGCGCTCGCTCGGGCGGACGATGTGGTAGCCGAATTCGGTGCGCACCGGCTCGGAAAACTCGCCCACCGGAGTTTGGTAGGCGGCCGTTTCGAGGGCGTACGGCAATTGGAATACCGTAACAAAACCCAACTCACCTGTACTTCCCCCGGGATTGATCTTTACCGCCAGTGTGTCGAACGAAGTGCCGGCTTTGAGAGCCTGGTAGACCGAATCGATGCGGGCACGGGCCGCCAGCGAGTCTTTTTCAAAGGCATACCGGGAAACGGGAACCAGGATGTGCGATACCCGCACGTCTTCCTTGGAGCGGTCGGCGGCTTCCCGGGAGAGGTGTTCGAGTGCCTTCTGGTCGATGTTGTAGGAAACGATGCTCAGGTTGGCAAAATCGTTTACCGCCCGATTCAAAGAGGCCAGCGTGTCGATGCCTTGGACGCATGCCTGGTTGTACAGAACGATGTTGTCGATGAAGGTGTCGAGGTATTTTTCCGGGGTGAAGTCGGCCTTGTCTTCCGCTTGGAGATAGGCTTCGAAATAGGGATTGAAAAAATCCTGCGGATAGTACATCTTGCCGTCTATCGAGACGAAAGGTTGTTCGGCCTTTTTGGCTTCGGCGGTCAGGCAGCAGGCTGCCACCGCGAGAAGAGTGAGGATATTTCTTGTGATTCGCATCATCTGATGGGGTCGTTTTTTTAGTGGCAAAACGAGAAACAAATGTAGCAAATAAATGAAAAACGGCCGCTTTTCCAACGGAATAAGCCGGCCGTTTAAGTAAAAATTATTGCTTTTTAATGCTTTTTTAACGGGAGTAGTTCGGCGCTTCTTTGGTGATGGTGATGTCGTGCGGGTGGGATTCCCGGATGCCCGACGAAGTAATCTGTACAAAGCGCGCTTCCCGCTGCATCGTTTCGATGTCCTTGGCTCCGCAGTATCCCATTCCGGCGCGCAATCCGCCGATGAACTGGTGCATGGATTCCGAGAGGCTCCCTTTGTAGGGAACGCGTCCGACGATGCCTTCGGGGACAAGTTTGCGGTTGTCGGTTTCTCCTTCCTGGAAGTAGCGGTCCTTCGAGCCTTTCTCCATGGCTTCGATGGATCCCATGCCCCGGTAGGTTTTGAACTTTCGGCCTTCGTAGATGATGGTCTCGCCCGGGCTTTCCTGCGTGCCGGCCAGCATCGAACCCAGCATGACGCACGAAGCTCCTGCCGCGATGGCTTTCGGAATATCTCCGGTGTATTTGATTCCGCCGTCGGCGATGATGGGAACACCCGAGCCTTCGATGGCGGCAGCAACCTCCAGTACGGCCGAGAACTGCGGATAGCCCACTCCGGCTACGATGCGGGTCGTACAGATCGAACCCGGTCCGATGCCTACCTTTACCGCATCGGCACCCTGCTCGACCAGGAATCGGGCGGCATCGCCCGTGGCGATATTGCCCACTACCACATCTATGTCCGGGAATTCTTTTTTGACATCGTGCAGGATGTTTACGACGTTGACCGAATGTCCGTGTGCCGTATCGATGACCAAGGCATCGACCCCGGCTTCCACCAGCAAGCGTGCCCGTTGCAGGTTTTCACGCCCCACACCGATGGCAGCGGCTACGCGCAGGCGGCCGAAGCGGTCTTTGTTGGCATTGGGGTGGGTCTTGACTTTGGTGATGTCGCGGAAGGTGATCAGTCCGTGCAGGATGCCGTTGGCATCGACGACGGGGAGTTTTTCGATCTTGTGGCGCTGGAGGATTTCCTCGGCCTGATCCAAGGTGGTGCCGATGGGGCAAGTGATCAGGCGGGTGCTCATGATCAGCGAGAGGGGTTTGTTCGCCTGTTTTTCAAAGCGCAGGTCGCGGTTGGTGACGATGCCGATGAGCTTTTTGTTCTCGTCCACGATGGGGATGCCTCCGATGGAATACTCGTGCATGCACTTTTTGGCGTCGGCTACGGTGGCATCCGGATGCAACATGATGGGGTTGAGGATCATTCCGCTCTCTTCGCGTTTGACGGCCGTGATGTGGCGGGCTTGTTCTTCAGGGGTCATGTTCTTGTGGATCACACCGATACCTCCTTCCTGGGCCATAGCGATGGCCATGGCCGATTCGGTAACGGTGTCCATGGCAGCCGATACGACCGGGGTGTTGAGGGTGATGCGACGCGAGAAGCGGCTTTGGATGGAAACTTCCCGGGGAAGAACCGAGGAATAGGCAGGTACCAGCAGCACGTCGTCGTACGTGAGTCCCAGGCCTACTATTTTGTTGGAGGAGTTGGACATAGGCAATTACGGATTAAGCGTTGTAATTGCAGACAAATGTACGCATTTTTGGCTGGAGGGCAAAGGGCTGCGGGGAAAAATCGAACGGGCTTGTTGCGGGTTTTTTCGGTTTTTTTTAAGAGGTTGCGGCGATTTTTTCCTAAAGAAAGGGCATGATTACATATTTAACTCTTTATTGAGAGAATTTTATATTTAGAAAATTTTCTATTATGAATAGAATAAATATTTTTGCCCCGAACAATAAGGTCTGATGGACTATGAGAACGACAAGAGTATTTATTATTCATCCCCAACGCCTGGTTTGTGTGGCTTTGCGGGATCTGATGGAGAAATTTGGCGACCTGATGGTGGTCGGGGTGTCCTGTGATTTTGCCGGGGCACAGGCGGCTCTTGCCGACGGGACGATAGATGTTTTTCTAATGGCCGACCGTTTGGAAGACTGTACAGGAGTGTCCGCTCTCAAGCGCATCCGTCAGGACCATCTCCATACCAAGGTGGTGTTTTATCGCCTGGGCGGGGCCAGTCCTCTTTTCGACTACATGGCCACTCGTTACGGGGCGGGAGCCGTGCTGCCGGCTTCCTGCGGCTACTCCGAGTTGGTAGCGGCCGTTCGTGGGGTTCATGAAGGCACGCTCGAACCGATGCAGTCCCGGATGGCCGGACGTGCGCGCAAACTTTCGGCGCGCGAGATGGATGTCCTGGCCGGTATTCTGGAGGGAAAGTCCTTGGGGGAGACGGCCGAGGAACTGGGTATCAGCGACAAGACGGTCAGTACGTACAAAAACCGTTTGTTCCACAAACTGGGCGTGAAAAGTGCAGTAGAACTGGTGGGAATGTACAACTGCGGCAACGGAGTGGGTTCCCTCTTCCAATGATCTTTGACTTTCCGTTTATTCCTTTGCGGGGGGGGGTGAAAGTGGTAAAAAAAGTACGGCTTCCCTTCGTGAAAAGGGGACTGGAAAATATCCGCAGGAGAGGCAAGCGAAGAAAACTTTACGAGGGGGGGAGGTAGCAGACTTGTTTATTCTTCCAACAATTCCGTGGGGGTAAATACCGGTGTAAATTTCGTTTTCTTTTCAGCATCTTCCCGGGCACGGCGTTCGTTCTCCGACTCCCGCTTTTGACGGATGCGGATGCGGTGCATCTTTTTGTACAAGGGGAATCGATACGCAATCCCGTACGACATCGAGAAAGCGACCGACTTGTTGTACACTTGTCCGATACCCGGAACCGCCAGCGGACCGATGCCGCTCCCATCGCTTTGCGCCACGATCAGGTTGTAGCTCCCCTCCACCGACAGGAACAGGTTGTTCCATAGAGAGACTTCCGCCCCGATCGACAGGTTGAGCCACATGGCCGAAGGGCGGTCCGTTATATCGACCGCGTAGTCCGTACCCCAGTACCCATCCGAAATCGTCAGGTCGTAAATATGCCGGTTGTACTTGCTGTATCCCAGTTTGGCACCGAGATAGAGGATGTCGAGCCCTTCTTTTCCATTTTTTTGCAGGAAAGCCCCTTGCGTAAGGGCGTAGTGTACCCCCGCTTGTGCAAACCAGCCGTCCACCGAAGTACGCATCGAGGTGAAGTTCAGATGCCGCTTCGCCATTCCGAAGTTGGCGGCGGTATACAGCTTGGGGGTCAGCCGGTAGTCGACCATCACCATCCAGCCGCGATCCTCGTTTTTCCCGCTGATGATCGGCAGCAGGGGGGCGGCCAGGTCGATGCCCACTCGCAGGGCATGTTGAACTTCGATGAGAGTGTCGCGACGGGTGGTATCTACCACCGGGAGGGTATCGGTAGCGATCTCCGTGGTGTCGATCAGTTCTCCCGCGCTGAACAGTTGGGAGTCGATCTCCGGCAAAACAGTCAGGGTGTCCCCGTCGGGAGTTTTTGTTGCTTCGGTCGAAGGAACCTGCAGGTCGGAAGGGATGGCAGCCTCTTTGCCTTGTTGCGCAAAAACCCAACACCCTGTCGTGGTAAGCACGAGCAGCAGCAGTGAGCGGATCAGGGGCGAGGCGGGGTGCATGGGCGGCGAGAGGGGTTATTCGGTGCGGAAATACAGCGTGGCGGCCGTTTGAGCCGAATTGAACAATTCTCCTTCAGCCGGCGGAGTTTCGATGTCCTTGACGTATTCCAATACCGGCCCGTCGGTGGTGCATTCGACGGTCACGCCCGAGAAGACAAAGCGAAATCCGCATGCCTTCGACAGGAAATCCAACCGGGGCGTGTAGCGCAGGGTGAGGGTGTCGGTCTGTCCGGTGATTTCCCGCTCGATGAGGTAACGCGATTCTTCTGCCTCGAAATCCACCGGCAGGGCGATTTCTTTGGCGCCTTCCGACAGGCCGATTTCGCTCAGGCGTTCGGTGCCTTGCAGTCCGTAGAAGTGAAGTCCCGTTTGCGAGTATTCTTCGGCTTGTCCGGCATCGTCAAACGCATAGAACAGCACCTTCGCACGAGGAGTGGTGAGCGTCCCTTCCGGACAAATGTCGTCCTTCTCGCAGCCACCTGTCATCAAGAGAAGGAGGGAGGCGGCCAGCAGCCAAGGGCGCGGAAAGGTGCGGCGGTGCGTCATCGGAAGAGTTCGGTTATTCGGGTGTCCCGGTCCGGGGCGATTCCCTTCGGGACAAAAGTACGACATTTTCTACATGGAACGTTTGGGGGAACATGTCCACCGGTTGAATTTTTTCCACGCGGTACAAGGCATCCATCAGCGCCAGATCGCGCGCTTGGGTGGCCGGGTTGCAGCTTACGTACACGATGCGGGGCGGGGCCAGGCGCAGCAGTTGCGCCACCACGTCCTTGTGCATGCCATCGCGCGGCGGATCGGTGATCACCACGTCCGGGCGGCCGTAGCGGGCCACGAAGGCATCGTCGAACACGTCTTTCATGTCTCCCACCAGGTACTGGCAGTTGTCGATCCCGTTGCGGGCGGCATTTTCGCGGGCAGCGTCGATGGCTTCGGGGACGGATTCCACCCCGACTACCTTCCCGGCCCGGCGGCTGACGAACTGGGAAATGGTCCCGGTGCCGGTGTAGAGGTCGTAGACGGATTCCGAACCGGTAAGCCCAGCGAAGTCCCGTACCACGCGGTACAACCGCAAGGCCTGGGGAGTGTTGGTCTGGAAAAACGACTTGGGACCGATGCGGAACACGAGGTCTTCCATCCGTTCGGTGATGTGGTCGCTGCCGCGGTAGGTGCGGATGTCCAGGTCGTACACCGAGTCGTTGACTTTTTCGTTGATGGCGTAGAGCAGCGAGGTGATCTGGGGAAAACGTGCCTGCAGGTGGTCCAGCAACCCTTCGCGGGCGGGACGGTCCTCGCGGCCGAACTGCACCAGGAGCATGACTTCCCCGGTAGTCTGGGAGATGCGCAGCATCAGGGTGCGCAACAGGCCTTGGTTGGTGCGCGGGTCGAAGAAGTCCAGGCCTTTTTCGAGGGCGTAGCGTTTTATCTCGTCGCGGATGGCGTTCGAAGGGTCGGGCTGCAGCAGGCATTTGCGGACATCGAGCACCTTGTCCCAGCGTCCTTGGATGTGGAATCCGAGGGCGGGTTCGGGTGAGGAGATCTCCCCGGCGGCATCCAGTTCTTCCCGCGTGTACCACCGGCGACAAGCGAAGGAGAACTCCAGCTTGTTGCGGTAATAGTACTCGTGTTCGCAGCCCAAGATGGGACTTACCGGGGGCAGTTCCACGCCTCCGATGCGGCGCAGGTTGTTTTCGACTTCCTGTTGTTTGTAGTGCAGTTGCCAGCGGTACTGCATGTTTTGCCAGCGGCAGCCTCCGCACACCCCGAAGTGGGGGCAGGGAGGTTCGGTGCGTTTTTCGGAAAGGGTCAGCAGGCGTTCCACGCGTCCTTCGTAGTAGCGGGACGACTTTTTGGTGACCCGTACGTCCACCGTGTCGCCGGGAACGGCTCCCTCGATCAGCACCGCACGGCCGTCTTCGGCGTGTGCGACGGCTTTTCCCCGGGCGGCGGCGGCGGTAACGGCCAGGCCGTACAGGATGAGGTCTTTGGGATGGCGTCTGGACATGTTCGTGCGGATACGGTTTCGTAGAGGATGCAAATGTAGAGATTTTATGACGATAATATAAATGTTAATTAATTTGTTTTGTTTCTTCTTAGTTTTTTTATTTGCAAAGTAAATCTAATAATTCTTACTATATTATGAAGAAAAAAATCTAATGGGGGTTGTCTTGCCTTTTATCTTTGGGTTGGTGACGACAACTGTAGTAAAGGAGCAAGGGAAATCTGAAGTTACATTGGAAAATATAGAAGCCATAGCTGGGGGAGAAGAAGGTGGCGAGGAATATTGGTGTCTTGTGACGTGGCAATGTACGGGTATTGATGCGAGGTATCTTTCTTGTGCGGGAAAAGAATGTTCTAGTGGTAATTTTGCAGGTGGATATGTTGAATGCGATGGTAATCGTCAAACTTGTAATTGGTAATTATGAAGAAACATGTGAAGATTATAGCTTTTGGGGCTATTTTAGGGGTGTTTTTCCTTTGTGAAAGGAATGTGAACAATGTAAAGGAAGGGGTAGCTTATTCGGATGTTGTGTTGGCTAATGTAGAGGCAATAGCGGGAGATGAGGCTGAAGGGGGATGTACAGCATCTGTGATATGTAGTAATCATCCGACAAGGCCTATTTTTTGTACAGGGGAAACAGAGTGTGTAGGTAGTGTTGAAGGAGGGTATGTTAGGTGTGATGGGTGGACAACTTATTGTTAAATGGGTTATGAAAAATAAAGTACAGATTTTAACGGGGATAGTGTTTTCTTTATTGTTCTCTTCTTGTAGAGAAAAAGATGTTATCCCTATAGTGGAACTTCATCCGCAGAAGAGCATAGAGGTGCTGAGTGATTCTTCGTTGTTTTCCAAGGTCCGTCGGATGAAGGCTTATCAAGGAGATATTTTCATTACGGAGGTCGGTCGTGGTCAGATTTTGCGTTTGGATGCAGATCTGAATTTGAAGAATACCATCGGGGGTAAAGGTAATGGGCCGACAGAGATGGTCGAGATGGAGGGGCTGGATATTAGTGGGGATACGATCGCTGTCTTCGATGTCGGAAATGCCCGAATTCAGTTTTATGACCTTTCGGGAAAACATTTGGGGGCTATCCCTTTTAGGGATCTTCCGATAGGTAACAAGTGGGATTTGTCATTCTGTGCAGGGGAAATAGTTTGTAACAATTCTCGGATAGCACTCGATAGTGCTTTTGTACGAATGTCTGTCAAGGATACTTCCGATAAGGCGTTTTTTGGGCGCTTGGATCGTTTTGACAGTGAAATGCAAACATATATTCGCAATGGTCATTTTTTCTTTGAAGATGGAGAATGGCTATGGGCCGTGTCGGACAATCTGCCTTTTCTGGATCGATACGATCGTTTCGGAAATCATGTGGAACGTTATGATTTTTCACAACTTCCGGTGATAAAAGATGCGATTGCTTATGTGCAAATTCAACAAAAGAAGACAAACTCTTATGCTACGTTGATCAATGGGGCTTGTTTTGATAGCGAAAGGAAGAGAATGTATCTGTTGTGTAATTCTTGGATAGAGGGGGAATTTTTCCGCAACAGGATTCTTGTATTGGATTTGTCTTCCGGGAAGATCCAACCGGAATGTGTGTGGAAGTTGCCGGATGACGTGTATCGAACGATGTGTTTGGTTGGAGATAAATTGTATGTTTTCAACGGTTCGAGATGTCTGATAGAACGATTCGGGGTATAAGATATGGAAAGAGTTTGGAAAATTTTTTTATTAGGCGTTATTTTTTGCATCACATCCTCTTGCGAGGATAATGATGAATGGAAAGGTATTATTGCAGAAAGAATAGGTACGGAATTGGTTTTGCCGGAGGGATTAGTGTGTTATAATAACATAAAGGATGGTGGGGAGATAGGGGGTGAACTTCAAAGAGGTAGGGCTAAAATAATTGTGTATATTAATGGGGAATGTATGGCTTGCGTCGACCAGTTTTCCCAATGGGAAAAAAAATGGGATGATTTTACAGAATTAGGTAAAGTTTCTATTTTAATATATGTTCGTACCCAAGATGTAGAAGAATTGAAAAGATATATTAAGGATATAGGTTTTTCTCATCCGTTTTTTATTGATCCAAAAAGTGATTTATTGTTTAATAATAAGATACCATATGATAAACCATTATTACATACGTTTTTATTGGATCAATACAATAAGATAGTGTTGGTAGGTTCTCCTATAGGCAATATGAGATTGGAAAATTTGTATAAACAGGAGATATTACGTTTGATCGAGTAGTCTGTTTTATTATTGTAGGGAGGAAGAGAATTACACGTTTCTTTATAGATACACAGGAGTGAAGTTCTGCTGGTTTCTGTTTTCTTTTTCCGGGGCTTATCACTACATTTGTGCTCGGCGAGTTTTCGCGTGAAAAGAAACGACTTTTTCTAATCCTATACGTATTTTGTGAGTCATGACGAATCCTTTCGACTTTTCCCGGCGTCAGACCGGACCCGATGAAAAACAGACCCAGCAGATGCTCCAGGCCGTCGGCGCTGCGAGCCTCGAAGAACTCATCGACCAGACCATCCCGGCCGAAATCCGTTTGAAGGAGCCTTTGCGTCTGCCCCAGGCGATGACCCAGGCGCAGTATCTGGCGCATTTCCACCAGTTGGCATCGCTCAACAAGCCCTTCAAGAACTACATCGGACTGGGGTACTATTCCGTGCCGATGGAGCCGGTGATCCAACGCAATATTTTCGAGAACCCCGCGTGGTACACATCCTATACCCCTTACCAGGCGGAAATATCCCAGGGGCGCCTCGAAGCGCTGATGAACTTCCAGACGATGGTCGCTTCGCTCACCGGACTGCCCATCGCCAATGCTTCGCTGCTCGACGAAGGCACTTCCGCGGCCGAGGCCATGCTGATGCTGTTCCACGCCCGCAGCCGCGAGCAGAAAAAAGCCGGCGTGTCGAAGTTTTTCGTTTCGGAAAACGTCCTGCCCCAGACCCTCGACGTGCTCAAGACGCGCGCCGAACCGCTGGGCATCGAACTGGTCGAAGGCGACGAATTCGCTTTCTCTCCGCAGCCGGACTATTTCGGCATGATGTTGCAATACCCGACCGCTACCGGTGCGGTGGAGGACTACCGTCAGGTGGTCCAGCAGGCGCACCAGGCAGGGGTGAAGGTCGTCGTAGCGGCCGATATCCTTTCCCTGGCGCTGCTTACCCCTCCGGGCGAATGGGGCGCCGACGTAGCCGTGGGATCGACCCAGCGTTTCGGCATCCCGATGGGCTTCGGCGGCCCGGCGGCAGCGTATTTCGCTACCCGGGAGGAGTACAAACGCGAGTTGCCCGGGCGCATCATCGGCCTGTCGGTGGACAAGGCCGGACGGCCGGCCTTGCGCATGGCCTTGCAGATGCGTGAACAACATATCAAGCGGGAAAAAGCGACTTCCAATATCTGCACCGCTTCGGTCCTGATGGCGGTCATGGCGGGAATGTACGCGGTGTACTACGGACCGGAGGGCATCGGGAAGATGGCGCGCGATACGCACGCGATGGCTGTGACGCTGGCGGAAATCCTGGAACGGCTTGGCTATCAACAGCTCAACACCTCGTTCTTCGATACGCTCTTGCTGCACACGGGCGACGACACGGAGCGTATCCGCGAGATAGCCGAGGGCGAGGGGATTAATTTCCTGTACGTGGACGAGGACAAAGTGGGAATCTCCCTCTCGCAGTATACAACCCTGGCCGAGATGAACCGCATCGCGTACGTGTTTGCCGCTGCGCGCGAGGTGTTCCGCGACCCGGTATCGAAGCTTTCCCAGGAATGCCGGGTGCAGCCCGAGCTGTTGCGCCAGTCGGCCTTCCTCATCCAGAAGGTGTTCCGGAGCTACCACAGCGAGACCGAAATGATGCGCTACATCAAGTCGCTGGAACGCAAGGATATTTCGCTCACCCATTCGATGATTCCGCTGGGTTCGTGTACGATGAAGCTCAATGCGGCCTTTGAGATGATCCCCCTCTCGCACCCCCTTTGGGGCGACGTGCATCCCTTCGCTCCGGAAGAGCAGACGGAAGGGTATCGCACGATGCTTTCGCGCCTGGAGGCTTTCCTTTCCGAGATAACGGGCATGTCGGCCACGTCGCTTCAGCCGCTTTCGGGTGCATCGGGCGAGTATGCCGGACTGCGGGTGATCCAGCGCTACCAGCAGGACAACGGACAGGGACACCGCAACGTGTGCCTGATCCCGGCTTCGGCTCACGGCACCAATCCGGCTTCGGCCGCGATGGCCGGTTACCAGATCGTAACGATCCGCTCCAACGACGACGGTACGATCGACGTGGACGACCTGCGTGCGCGCGCCGAGGAATACAAGGACCGCCTTTCGTGTGTGATGATCACCTATCCGTCCACCTACGGGATCTTCGAAGGGACCGTTGCCCAGATCGTGGAGATCGTCCACAACTGCGGCGGACAGGTCTACATGGACGGGGCGAACATGAATGCCCAGGTGGGGCTGACTTCGCCGGGGTACATCGGCGCGGATGTATGCCACCTGAACCTGCACAAGACCTTTGCCATGCCGCACGGCGGTGGCGGTCCGGGCGTGGGTTCGATCAGCGTGAAAAACCACTTGGCCCCCTACCTGCCGGGCAACCCGGTGGTGCGCACGGGTGGCGAGAAGGAATGTTCGGCCGTGTCGTCGGCTCCCTGGGGGGCGGCGATGATCGATGCCATTTCCTACGGCTATATCCTGGCGCTGGGCGCGCAGGGACTTACCCGGGCTACGCAGTACGCGATCCTCAATGCCAATTACCTGAAGGCTCGCCTGGAGAAACACTTCGATATTCTGTACAGCGGTCCGAACGGACGCACGGCTCACGAGTTGATCGTCGATCTGCGCCCGATCAAGGAGAAATACGGCGTAACGGCCGGCGATGTGTCCAAGCGTTTGATGGATTACGGATTCCATGCGCCGACGGTATCGTTCCCGGTGCACGAGACGTTGATGGTCGAGCCGACGGAAAGCGAATCGAAAGACGAACTGGACCGTTTTGCCGATGCGCTGATCCATATCCTGGAGGAAATCCGCTCGATCGAGGATCCGCAGAACAACCTGTTGGTCAATGCTCCGCATCCTTTGTATGCCGTCACGGCCGACACATGGGACCGCCCCTACACCCGTAGTGAGGCTGCGTATCCCTTGCCCTGGATCGAAGCCAACAAGTACTTCACTCCCGTAGGACGTGTGGACGACGGCTTCGGCGACCGCAATCTGGTGTGCGTTTGGCCGGAGTGATCCCCCGTCCTCGTATAAGCGACAAGCCCCGGGCGCCGAGCTCCCGGGGCTTGTCGCTTATACGAGAACGGGTTCCCTTTCCCCGGGGAGGGGGACTTGCGGCAGTGTGGAGAAAAAGAAGTATTTTTGTGCCGGTTCGCCGGGGGTGCGCATGGGATACTTTCTGTCAGGGTGCATCTTTGAAAAGGCGGGCCGGACAAACGATGCAGGAGAAAACCGAACGAAAGAAACTCTTTATCGAGACCTATGGCTGCCAGATGAATGTGGCGGACAGCGAGGTAGTGGCCGGGATCATGGCCGGTGAGGGCTACGAACTGACCGACGAGCTCAAGGCCGCCGATCTGATCCTGGTCAACACGTGTTCCGTGCGGGAGAAGGCCGAGCAGACGGTACGCAACAAACTGGCCAATTTCACCCATCTGAAACGCCTGCGCCCCCATCTGGTGATCGGGGTGCTGGGCTGCATGGCCGAGCGCCTGAAAGAAAAACTGCTCGAAGAGGAACGCATGATCGATCTGGTGGCCGGCCCGGATGCCTACCGCGACCTGCCCCGCCTGGTGGAACAGGCGCAGGCCTCTCTTCCGGCGGTAAATGTCCGTCTGTCCTTGTGCGAAACCTACGACGGGATCCGCCCGGTGCGCCTTTCGGAAGGCTCTCCGACGGCTTTCGTGTCGGTAATGCGGGGATGCGACAACATGTGTACGTATTGTGTGGTGCCCTACACCCGGGGCCGGGAACGCAGCCGCGACCCGCAGTCCGTGCTGGAGGAGATCCGCGTGTTGCAGGACAAGGGGGTGCGCGAGGTAACGCTCCTGGGGCAGAACATCGATTCGTACCTGTGGTACGGCGGCGGGGCGAAAAAGGATTTCGAGAAGGCTTCCCGGGAGGCTCGGGAGAATGCCTGCCGTTTTTCGGGGCTTTTGTCCCGGGTAGCGGAGGCGTTTCCCCGGATGCGCATCCGTTTCTGCACGTCCAATCCGCACGACATGACCGATGACGTGCTCGATGCAATCGCTTCCCATCCCAACATCTGCCGGTATCTGCACCTGCCGTTCCAGAGCGGATCGACCCGTATCCTGCGCCACATGCACCGGGGCTATACCCGGGAGGAATACCTGGCGCTGATCGATCGGATCCGGGCCAAGCTGCCCGATTGCGGATTGACGATGGACGTGATCGCGGGCTACCCGACCGAAACGGAGGAAGACCATCGCCAGACTCTTTCCCTGATGGAATACGTCAAGTACGACTTCGGATACATGTTCAAATATTCCGAACGTCCGGGTACCTACGCCGCCCGGCATTACCCCGATGATGTGCCCGAGGAGGTGAAGCAGCGCCGCTTGGACGAGATCATCGCACTCCAGGCGCAGCATTCCGCCTGGCGCAACGCGCAGTACATCGGGCGCGAGTGCGAGGTGTTGTGCGAAGGCACGAGCAAGAAGGATGCCGGACGCCTGTTCGGGCGCAACAGCCAGGGGATCGTCGTAGTGTTCGACGCAGCGGGACACCGCGTGGGTGATTTCGTCCGGGTGCGTATCGACGAGACTACCCAGGGTACGCTTCTGGGAAGCGTCGTGGAATCCGGAGCCGGCAAGTAAGCAAAGGGGAAACAAAGCAAATAGGCAAAGGGACAAAAAACGAAAGACGAGATATGGACAAGTTTTTAGAACGTTATTCTTCGGCCATCGAGCAGGCTTTTGGGGAGTACTACCGCCGGCACACCTCGCCCGAGCATCTGTACCAGCCGGTGCACTACATCCTGTCCCTGGGAGGGAAACGGCTGCGTCCGGCACTGGTGCTGTTGGCGGCGGACAGCTTCGGCTGCCCCTTGGAAAAGGCCATGCCTGCGGCCATGGCGATCGAAGTGTTCCACAACTTTTCGCTGGTACACGACGACATCATGGACCGTGCCCCCCTGCGGCGGGGACATCCGACGGTACATTGCCGCTGGGATGCCAATACGGCCATCCTCTCGGGCGATGTGATGATGATCCAGGCCTACGAACTGTTCGAATCTTATCAGGGGGATACCTTCCGGGAGGTCATCCTGGCTTTCAACCGTGTGGCACGCCAGGTGTGCGAGGGACAGCAGCTCGACATGGATTACGAAAAGATCGGCGACGTCTCCCAAGCGCAGTACATGGAGATGATCCGCCTCAAGACGGCGGTGCTCATCGGCGGGGCGCTGCGCATAGGCGGTATCGTGGCCGGGGCTTCCACCCGGGAACTCGAAGCGCTGGAAGGTTTCGGTACCGATGTCGGTCTGGCGTTCCAGCTCACGGACGATTACCTGGATACTTTCGGCGATCCCCGGACCTTCGGCAAGCGGATCGGCGGGGACATCCTCGAAGGGAAAAAGACTTTCCTGTACATCACGGCGCGCGAGCGGGCTTCGCAGGAGGAGTTCGAGCGGGCCTTCTCTCTGGCGGACGAAGAGGAAAAGATTGAAGCGGTTCGGGACCTGTACAGGGCAACCGGAGCGGACCAGGCCTTGCGCGAGCAGATAGACCGCTATACCGAGAAAGCCTTGGCCCATGTGGACAGCCTGCCTTTTTCGCAGCCTTATCGCGAGCATTACATCCGCCTGGCGCGTGCGCTGGTGCAGCGGAAACTGTAAAGGCCGTTGCAAAGACAGCGGTTCAAGCCAAAGAGCGGTTGCAGGCAGGACCTGCAACCGCTCTTTGGCTTTTTGCTTGGGAAGGGACGCGATGCCGAAACGAACGCTACGGAAGGGGAAAACGCCAGATGGTTTCCTGATCTTCCTGCGGGATGCCGCTGGCATAAGCGTAACGGCCGTCGGGCGAAACGGCAAGGGTGCTGATGGGATGGTCCGTCCGGTAGCATTTCACGGGGTTCCCCTCCCAGTCGTACACGTAGATACGGTCGGTATAGTGCCACCGTTCGTCTGCCTTGTTGGTCAGGTCACGCATTTGCCCCATGGTGTAGTCGTTGTAAATGACATAAATGTACTCCTGCGTAACCGATACCGCCCGCACGCCCGTCCACGAATCGTCGGCTATCCGCCTGTTGTTCAGGGGAGCATCGGTGAGTTCGTATTTCGGCAGATCTGCACAGAGGGCTCGGGGATTTTCGATCCGTCCGTTTTTGCAGTCGAAAACAAGGACGTAGCGTCCGAAGCTGCGGGTGTAAAAGACGAAGCGGTCTTTCTGCGGGTGCTTTTCGATCTGGCCGGAGTAAATGATGGACTTTGATTGGGACCTTCCCGGTATGTCGTCGGGAAACTCAAACCCGGCAGGGACAAGCCGCTCTTGTGCAGGGTAAAACAGAAAGAACATCTCCTGGTTGTCGTTCTGGCTGCCGGTAACCAGCAGGGTGGAATCGTTCAGCGGATAGCCGTCTTTGAGGTTGAAGTAACCGTTCCAGTGCAAGGACTTCCATACCGGGGGCACCTGCAGCGAATCATCCGAAGGAGGCCAAGCGGTTTTCAGGATTTTGTTTTCTCCATTGAACAGCCCCAAGGCATAGAGCGTATCGCGAAGCAGCTTTATCTGCGGGATGTAGAGGTCTTCCGGCCCATCCCCCTTGGGAAGGATTTCCTGCAGGAACAGCAGGGAATCCCCCTGGATGCGGTAAAGGGCTACCGTATGGCTTTCCGAACGGTGCAAGCGGAAAAACAGGCAGCCGCTATCCGACAGGATCGGGACACAACCCATTTTCGGGCGGTCGAATACCATCCTGACACCGGAAACGGGCGTTTGTTCCCATGCCGGCTCCTCTCTTTCTGCGAGGAGTCTTTGCAACTGCCCACCAGCAGCACAAGGCACAGGAAGGGGAGGAATCTCAATGTTGTTTTCATGGTCACAAAAAGGAAATATCGTCCTACTGTTTGATTTGACGGGTATTTTAATGGAACTCCTCGCGCTGCATCCCGCGAGTCGATGCGGGTGTCTGGGGCGGCATGTCCGGCTCATAGAGAGAAGAACCTCCGTCCCTATCTTCCACCTTCGAGGACTTTGGAAGAAAACCAAAGATAATCCCAAGCTAAAGATAGCGATAATTAACGATAATTATCGTCGTCGAACGGTGGGCCGGAAAATATTTTTATAAAAAATCCCGCAAACCCTTCGAGGGCTTGCGGGACAAGGCCATGCCTATGGATTCGATTCAGAAATTGTCCTGATGATTGTCGTTGTCTTCTCGCGGCTCGTACCCTCCCTCGCGGTATCCCCCGCTGCGGTCGGAGTAGTTGTCGCGGCGCTGATAACCACCTTCGCGACGTTGGAAGCCCCCTTCGCGGCGCTGGTAGCCCCCCTCGCGGCGCTGATAGCCCCCCTCGCGACGCTGGAAGCCCCCTTCGCGGCGCTGGAAACCGCCTTCGCGACGCTGGAAACCGCCTTCGCGGCGCTGGAAACCACCCTCACGGGGTTGGTATCCGCCTTCGCGCGGTTGGTAGCCCCCCTCACGACGCTGGTAGCCCCCTTCGCGGTGCTGCGGGTAGTTGCTGTGCGCTTTCTTGTAATCTTCGTGCGGAACCGCTTCTTTGGTAGCGATGGAAGATCCTTCGTACTCCACGCCGTTGAGCGCTTCGACTGCCTGGCGGCCTTGTTCGTCGTCCGCCATTTCAACAAAACCGTAACATTTTGACCGACCGGTTTCACGGTCCATGATCACTTTGGAGGAAGTAACTTCTCCGAATTGCTCGAAAAGAGCTTGCAAAGACTCCGCCGTGGTGTTCGGGGAAAGCCTTGCGGCAAAAATTTTCATCAATGTAAAAAATTTAAAAATAAATAAATAACGAAAAAACACCTCGTCCCAGACGGGAAGGAGGTTGCGTCAAAATTACGATTATTTATGTTACCGAAAAATTTTTCCCGGAAATATTCCCTATTTTTGACCTTTGTTTTCCAACAAGGATTCACCGATGACCGAACACCTGCGCCAATACCTTGCCCGACATGGCTTCGGGGTGTGCAAGAGGCTCACCGCCCGGATGGCTATCCGCACCAATTCCATGCGGGTATTCATGATATACAGTGCGTTTTTTACCCTCGGGGCCTCCTTTGTGCTGTATCTGGCACTGGCTTTCGGTTTGAAAGTAAAGGACCTGGTGTTCCGTCGCCGGGAGTCGGCCTTCGATTTCTGACCTCCTCAGTCCCGCATAGAGCCAGAAACGAACGGTCGAAAGAAGAAAAAACAACGAAATTAAAGAGAAAGACAATGGATTTTGACAAGGAAAAAATCGTCGAGGCTCTGCGCCCGATCAACATGCCCGGTACTTCGCAGGACCTGGTAACCATGGGCGGGGTGCGGAAAGTCGAGGTGGACGGCCGTCGGATATACATCGAGGCCGTCGTATTTACCCCGGCCCTCAACATGCGCCGCAAGGTGGAAAACCAGATCAAGTACCTGGTGGAAAAACTGTATCCCGAAGCCGAAGTAAGCGCTACGGTGGGCAGTGAAAAACCGCAGGACGATCCCATCGCCCCGATCGAGACTTCCATCTCCCGGGTGCGCCACATCATCGCCATCGCTTCGGGCAAGGGCGGAGTGGGAAAATCCACCGTCGCGGCCAACCTGGCTGTTGCCCTGGGTAAGGCCGGTTACCGCGTAGGACTGGTCGATGCCGATATTTACGGTCCGTCGATGCCCATCATGTTCGACGTGGAGGGGGCGATGCCTACTGCGGTGGAACAAGACGGAAAGGACATGATGACCCCCATCGAGGCCTACGGGATCAAGTTGCAGTCCATCGGCTTTTTCGCACGGCCCGATCAGGCAATGGCCTGGCGGGGAGCGATGGCCACCAAGGCTCTCCAGCAGATGGTCTTTGAAACCCAGTGGGGCGAGTTGGATTACCTGCTCATCGACATGCCTCCCGGAACGGGCGACATCCACCTGACCTTGACCGGTTCGCTGCCGCTCACCGGAGCGATCATCGTAACTACGCCTCAGAACGTAGCGCTGAACGATGCCCGCCGGGGGATCGAACTGTTTCTCAACAAAAATATCCATGTGCCCATCGTAGGGCTTATCGAGAACATGGCCTACTTTACCCCGGCCGAATTGCCGCAAAACCGTTACTACATCTTCGGACGTTCGGGCGGGAAGGCACTGGCGGCCGATTACAAGATCCCGTTCCTGGGCGAAATACCCCTGGTGCAGTCCATTCGGGAGGCTTCCGATGCCGGACGTCCGGTTGCGTTGGACGGGGATTCTCCGATGGGGCGCGCTTTTGCCGACATCGCCGCCAAGGTGGTGGAGTTTGCTTCCCGGGAAGCCTGAGGCGCGAGCCCGTCTAGTGGTCGAGGCGGAAGATTTTCGGGGAAATTTTTCTGGAAAAGAACACAAGCGTGGAAGGGATGGAGCGAATGCTCCATCCCTTCCACGCTTGTCGGCAAGAAGAAGATACCGACAGCCGGGATCAGGCAGGTCTCTCCCGGCCGGGAGAGACCCTTTCCGTCAGTTGGAACGCTGGCGGCCGTGGATGTGGGGAAGTCCCCACTCCTGGCACTGGTCGCACCACTGGCGGATGTCTTTGCCCGTATAGTTGGTGATGTAGATGATCTGGTCGCGGTAGGTGGGGGTGGAAGATTGGCGAGAGGAACTTTGGGAGTCTTCGTCGCGCGGCGAGTCCGCCTGGTAGGCCGACGAACTGCTGGAGAGGGCTTGATAGGCATTGAGGTTGGCTTGCCCCCAGGCGATCGACGCTTCCATCCAGGAGTCCCGGGACATGGGCGGACCGTAGGATTCCAAGGGCGAGAGGGAGCCACCTCCGTGATACGTGGCTGCCGTCAAGTCGCGCCGGAGGGTAAAGGTGCTGGCGTAGTCGCCGCGGTTCTTGAAGACAAAGTTGTCCCCCGCGATGCTCAGCGTGCCGTTCCAGACGAAAAACGGTTCGATGCTGCCGGCAAAGGCGGCACAGCAATAGGGGCCGTCCGGCCCGTCGCCGCCCCAAACGCGGATGGGGCAGTGGTTTTTGGTGGATCCGGGAAGGTCCGTCCGGTTTTCCAGGTAAACTTCGAAATGCTCCGGAAGTCGGGAATGCGCTGGAGCGGCCGGGGAGGCTGCCGGAGGCGCTTCCGTGCCCGTGCCTTCGAATTCGGCGTAGTCGCTGTAGGCAAGGTCGTTGCCCTGGGCGTCGAGCAGGCACACCTGGCAGTAGTAGGTGTGCGATCCGGGGAGCAGGTGGAGTTGTTCGTTGGGGATGAAAAGGGTAAAGTCGCTGTACTCCGTTCCCGGATATGAAGGGGTGAAACGTTCGCTGGTGGATACGTTTCCATCGGTGGTGTAATAGCGACGGTCGAGGTCTTTCACCCCGATGCCTTTGGGCGATTCGAAGTAGGCGACGGCTTCGCCCTGCTGCCCCTGCATGTCCCAGACGGTAAAATCGAGATGGATGCGCAGGCCGGTCTGTCCGTCTTGCGAAACATTGTGCTCCAGCCAGATCCGGTCGATGGTGGCAGAAGCGGCCAAGACTTCGGCGGCACTCCACAGGCAGAAGACCGACAGGACAATGGTGCGAAAAAGATGCTTCATGGTGGTAGAGGGATGAGGATGGGCGTTTGTGTTTGTCCCGGCATTCCGACCCAATGCGGAAAGCCTCCGGGTGAAGTCAAAGATACGGAATGCCGGGAGGAAAACGGCGTTTTTTTGCAGGGAATGGACGATTCTTCCCGCAAGGCAAAGGCGGGGAGGATGCTCTTCGGTTTTTTAAGTCGCGTCAGTTTGTTACCTTTGCAGGGAGGGGGCAGGAAGTCCTGCCCGGAAAAAAGTATGGCAACGATAAGAGTAACAAAGGAATTCGGCTTCGAGGCAGCCCATGCGCTGTACAATTACGACGGAGAGTGTTCCAATATTCACGGGCATTCCTATCGCCTGTTCGTCACGGTCAAGGGCGAGCCTATCTCGGCCCCCGGACATCCCAAGAACGGGATGGTGGTGGATTTTTCGGTGCTCAAGGACATCGTGAACCGCCGGATCGTCGAGCCGCTCGACCATAGTTTCATGGTGTATGCCGAAAGTCCCCAGAGCGATATTTCCCGTTCCTTGGCCGGCAAGGGGGTGGGCATGAAGATCGTCGAATGCCACTTTCCGCCTACGTGCGAGATGTTGCTGGCCGACTTTGCCGAGCGTATCCGCGGGGAATTGCCCCAAGGGGTTACCCTGGAGGCTTTGCGGCTGTACGAGACGGCCAGTTCGTACGCCGAGTGGTTCGCTCAGGACAATCCTCGATAGAAAGAACGAATATCCTCAAGGCCTTCGATGGAAAAGATAACGATCGATCTGAAAGCGGGGGAAAGCGTCTATTTCGCTTCGGACATGCATCTGGGTTCGGGAGGCTTCCTCCGTACCCGGGAGAAGGAAAAACTGCTGCTGCGCTGGATGGACCGGATCCGTCCCGACTGCGGGGCTCTGGTGCTCTGCGGGGACGTGTTCGACTTTTGGTACGAGTGGAAAAAGGTCGTCCCCAAAGGGTATGTGCGCCTGCTGGGAAAACTTGCCCAATGGACCGACGAGGGTATCCCGGTGTACTTTTTCTCGGGCAACCACGATATGTGGGCCAAGGATTATTTCGCCCGCGAACTCGGGGTCGAGATGTTCCACGAACCCCGGGAGTTCGACATTTCCGGCAAGAGATTTTTCGTGGGGCATGGCGACGGCCTGGGGCCGAAAGACCATCGATTCAAGATGATGAAAGCGGTGTTCAAAAATCCGGTGGCGCGCTGGCTGTTTTCCCACCTGCTCCATCCCGATTTTGCCATGCGGACGGCCGACTATTTTTCCCGGCGTTCGCGCGCGGCTACGGGTTGTTCGCAAAACACCTATTTGGGCGACGAGAACGAGTGGCTATACCAGTTCTGCGTCGATACGCTCAAGGGACAGCATTACGACTATTTCGTCTTCGGACACCGCCACCTGCCCATCGACAAGCCGCTTGCGGGTGGGGCGCGGTACATCAACCTGGGCGACTGGATCACGTTCTACACCTACGGGCAGTGGGACGGGACGCAGTTTGTTCTGAAAACCTGTCCGCACGATGGCTTGTGAATTTTACGGTCGGGGGAAACTGTTGCTTTCGGGCGAATACCTGGTGCTGGACGGGGCTGAGGCTTTGGCCCTGGGCTTGCAGGTAGGGCAGCGGATGCGCGTGGAAGATGTCCCGGGAGATGGCTTGGAGTGGGAAAGTACGGAGAAGGACGGGAGCGTTTGGTTTTCGGCCCGTTTTGCGGCGGACGGGATTTTGCAGGAGGCTTCGAATGTGGCCGTGGCGGCGCGCTTGAAGAGTTTGCTGGCGGTGTGCCGGGAAGAAAATCCTCGGTTTGACTTTTCAGGAAAGAGGGTCTGCCTCCATGCGGAATTCGACCGTTCCTGGGGCTTGGGCTCGTCTTCGACCTTGATCTATACTTTGGCGCAGTGGGCGCAGGTCGATCCGTTTGCGCTGGTACGCCGGGCGTGGCCGGGCAGCGGTTACGACGTGGCTTGTGCGGGTATCCGGCAGGGGAATGCGCTGTTGTACCGTTTGGAGCAGGGAATCCCCCGCTGGGAGGAGGTGGTGTTCCGTCCGCCTTTTGCCCGTCGGCTTTACTTTGTGTACAGCGGAGCGAAACAGGATACGGCTTCGGCCGTGGCTGCCTATCGGCAGCTTCCGGCCG
>JFBN01306760.1_pt1 | contig 26032 bp, 25 predicted proteins | sample 768741 | NCBI WGS metagenome assembly JFBN01 (sample SAMN01983846, study PRJNA193217) | chicken gut metagenome | biome: terrestrial biome; isolation source: ceca of Broiler chicken | host: Gallus gallus | place: United Kingdom: England | collected 2010-09-07
CAAAATTTTACAAGGAGGAATCATTGATGGTTAGTTTTTTTGTCTGCCTGGTGCTGCTGATCGTCGGCTACTTTACATACGGTAAAGTTGTGGACAACACTTTTGGGCCAGATGACCGCGAAACCCCCGCTGTCCGTATTAATGACGGCGTTGATTACGTGGTTCTTCCCCAATGGAAGCTGTTCCTGATTCAGCTGCTCAACATCGCCGGCCTGGGACCGATTTTCGGTGCCATGCAGGGTGCATTGTGGGGGCCCGTGGTGTTCCTTTGGATCACCTTCGGCACCATCTTTGCAGGCGGTGTGCATGACTACTTCTCCGGCATGATGAGTGAACGTGAGGACGGTGCTTCCGTCGCTGAGATCACCGGCAATTATCTTGGCAACACCATGAAGAATATCATGCGTGTTTTCTCGGTCGTTCTGCTCATCATGGTCGGCACGGTGTTTGCGGTTGGACCTGCCGGTCTGATCGTCACGCTGTTCAAGAATGCCGGTGTGGGCGGTGTGTTCGCCACAACGCTGTTCTGGCTGATCATCATCCTGATTTATTACTTCATTGCAACTTTCATTTCCATCGACGCGGTTATCGGCAAGATCTATCCTCTGTTCGGTGTCTGCCTGCTGGTCATGGCAGTGGGCGTTGCCTTTGGCGTCGTCACCAACCCCAACTATGTGATTCCTGAAATCTGGGATCATCTGTACAACATGCATCCCTCCGGAACTCCGATCTGGAGCTTCATGTTTATCACGGTTGCCTGCGGCGCAATCTCCGGCTTCCATTCTACCCAGTCTCCGCTGATGGCCCGCTGCATGAAGAGCGAGAAACAGGGCCACTTCGTCTTCTACGGTGCCATGGTCTGTGAGGGCGTGATCGCTCTGATCTGGGCAGCTGCCGGCTGCTCCATCTACGAGGTCACCGGCGGCCTGAACACCGGTCTGGCCGATATCCTGGCCGACGGTCAGTCCGCAGCCATTTACGATGTCTGTGTCAAGACCATGGGCGGCGCCGGCGTTGTGCTTGCCATGCTTGGTGTCATTGCCTGCCCCATCACCTCCGGTGATACGGCCTTCCGTTCGGCCCGTCTGACCCTGGCTGACTGGCTCAAGATCGACCAGAACAGCTGGAGCAATCGTCTCAAGCTCTGCATTCCTGTCCTGGGCGTCGGTGCTATCCTGGGTATCGGCAACGCGCTGGGCGCGATCGACTACACGGTGATCTGGCGTTACTTCAGCTGGACCAACCAGACTCTGGCCATGATCGTTCTGTGGGCTGCTTCCATGTATCTCTTCCGCAACAAGAAGAACTACTGGATCACCGCAGTGCCTGCCACCTTCATGACCGCGGTGTCCATCACCTATTTCTGCATGGCACCGGAATGCCTGGGTGCTTTCGGCATCGGTGCAGCAGTGGCATACCCGGCTGGCATTATCGTTGCCATCCTGTTCCTGGGACTGTTCCTGCGCGCCACCAGGAAGCCTGCTCCCGCGGCAAACAAATAACCTTTGCATCCAAACAGGCAAGAATTTTCTCGCGTCTGCACGGGGCCGTTGCTATGCAGCGGCCCCTGTGCTGATTTTACAGCAACCCGTCCGGGCGCTGTCCCGGTATCCATTCCATCGGGAGGAAACCGACCATGTATTTCAAACCCAAATGCCTGAGCACTACCGGTCTGGCGGATGATGTACTCAAATCGGACAAAAAGTCCTGTAAACGGTACGGCCCCTGCGGCGTGGGTCAAAAGGCAATCTACCTCAACAATATGGTGCTGGACCGCTGCTACTATATCCCTTTTGACTGTATACAGCGGGTGTACAAGCGTGTTGCCATGAGCAAGGGAGGCTATACCGGAAAGGGCGTTTTCGGCTCTATCCCATACCTGGTCGTTGAGTTTGACGGAAGCAAACAGCGGCAGTTCACCTTTAAATATGAGGAGGACGTCGACCGGATGCTGACCCGTATTGCGGCAGTTCGGCCGGAACTCAAACGGATGAGCGAAACTGCCGAGGCCAAACTCAGGCAGCGGGATGCTGAGCGGGCTGCAAAAATTCTGCCGGAGCTGTCCAATCGGGCGCGCAAAAATATCGAGCTCCTGGAATGGGCAGCGGAGTATTTGAACAAAAAACCGGAACTGGCAGAGGAACTCAGTGCTTCTGCCCGCCGCAAGCGGGCACTGCTGATCAGCAAGCCGGTTTATCGCTGGGTGGCGCTGGCAATCACCCTTATGGGGGCAGCTGCATTCGCATATGGAATTTACTCCCTGATGCACCAGGGAACCTTCGCCATCTACTTCACGCTGTTCGGACTTGCGGCCATCTTCCTCTTCTCCGGGGTCAGTGTACTTCCCACAGCCCGCAACAACCGCAAGGCGATTCTTGCACGTGCGGAGCGAGCCGAAAAGGCCATGGACAGGTATCTGTCCGGATATCCGGACTTCCCGGTGCCCGCCCGGTATGCGCATCCCGTTGTGCTGACGCGCATGGAACGCGCCATCCGGGAAGGCCGGGCCGTCGAACCCGGCCAGGCGCTGGAAGTGGTCAAAAAGGACCTGCAGGCGCTGAACGCCGATGTTCAGGTGGAAAAGGATGAATATGACGAGGTTGTGGCGATCAAGGCAATGTTCCTTGTGCAGAACTATGCCTGATTGCCCCGCAAACCACCGGTAAAGTATCCGGCCGCGGAAAGGGGAGACTCTCCATTCCGCGGCCGGATCTTTTTGTTTTGTGCCGGCAAGACAGAGGGGAATGTGCTGCCTGCCGGTTGGAACCGGACCGCTTCTTCTGCCGGGAACGGCTTGACGGAGCGGATTGGTTTGCGTACACTATCAAAAGAACCTGATGCCAACGGGCTGCACAAAACGGTGCAGCCGATACAAAGAACAAGGATGGAGCCAATGGACCAGTATACCGTATTGAAGCAATATTTCGGACATGACGACTTCCGCCCGGGACAGAAACCCCTTGTCGATGCACTTTTGGCCGGGCGCGATGTACTGGGGGTCATGCCGACCGGAGCAGGCAAGTCGGTCTGTTATCAGGTACCGGCCATGCTGCTGCCTGGCATGACGCTGGTCATTTCGCCTCTCATTTCATTGATGAAAGACCAGGTCACTGCCCTGGAGGACGCCGGCGTCCCTGCAGCCTGCCTCAATTCCTCTCAACCGGAGGAGCAGTACCAGACCATCCTGCGCAATGCGATCAATGGACAGTACAAAATTCTTTATGTCGCGCCCGAACGTCTGCCGACGGCAGGATTTTCCTACCTGACGCAGAGCGCGGAAATATCACTGATTGCAGTGGATGAGGCACATTGCGTCTCCCAGTGGGGACAGGATTTCCGCCCCAGTTATCTGAAAATCGCGGACTTCATTGCCGGGCTGCCGGTGCGTCCGGTGGTGGGGGCATTTACCGCCACTGCGACGGCACAGGTCAAACAGGATGTGGCACGGATGCTGGGATTGCGCGATCCGTTGTGCATCACAACCGGATTTGACCGCCCAAACCTGTATTTTGGGGTTGCACGCCCCCGGGACAAGGAACGGTATATTGAAGAATACATCCTGGACCATCCCGGCAAGAGCGGTATCGTTTACTGTGCCACCCGCCGCACGGTGGAGTCGGTCTGCAGGGAGCTGCGCTCGGTGGGCATCCAGGCCACTCGCTACCATGCTGGTCTGGATCCTGAGGAGCGCGAGAAAAACCAGGAGGATTTCGTCTACGACAAAAGCCGTGTGATGGTGGCGACCAATGCCTTCGGTATGGGGATCGACAAATCCAATGTCAGTTATGTCCTGCACTATAACATGCCCAAAAATCTGGAAAGCTATTACCAGGAGGCGGGGAGAGCAGGGCGGGACGGCGAACCGGCCGAGTGCATTCTGCTGTTCTCTCTGGGGGATATCCAGACGGCACAGTATTTCATCCGCAACACCCATGACAACGATGAACTTACCCCCGAGCAGCGCGCCGAAGTGGAGCGGCGGGATGCCCAGCGCCTGGATGCCATGGTGACCTATTGCAAGACCACCCGCTGCCTGCGCAGTGTGATGCTGGAATACTTCGGAGAGCAGACAACGGGCAGGTGTGACAACTGCAGCAACTGCAACAGTGAGATGATCGAGACAGACATCACCACTGAGGCGCAGAAGATTCTGTCCGGGGTAGCCCGGGTGGAAAAGCGCTGGCCGGGCGGACTGGGGGAGGTGGCAGTGGTTCAGATGCTGCGGGGCTCCCGGGATCAGAATACGCTCAAAAGAGGGCTGGACAGTCTGCCGACCTACGGCATTCTGCGGGATGTCTCCCAGCAAAGACTTCGTCAGTACTTTGACGCGCTGGAGGAACAGGGCTATCTGATCAACACAAAAGGGGAGTACCCGGTGCTGCATCTGGGAGCCAAGGCGGTGGATGTGCTGTTTCACGGCAAGACGGTACAGATGACGGAGCGCAGTTCCACCGGCGGCCGTGAGGAACAGACCACCCGCAGGCAGAGCGGCAAAAAACGCTCGGAGCGCGCCGCGATCCTGCCGGATGAGGGACTTATCGGGGCGCTCAAAGCGGAGCGCTCCCGCCTGGCACAAAAGAAGAAAGTCCCGGCCTACATTATTTTCAATAACCTTACCTTGGACGCCATGGCACAGCAAAAACCGCGTACTATGGGGGATTTCATGCGCCTGCCTGGGGTCGGCGATGCCAAGGCAAACAAGTACGGCAAGGACTTCCTTCGCTGTATTGCGGAGTATTGCCGGGAACATCCGGAGGAGTGAGACGGTCTGCTTTCCAGAAAAACGCACAGCCTGTTTTTCCACGGCAAAGCACTTCCACACGGTGTGAAGCAAAAATGCTTGCCACGCTTGATGGGGATACAAAAGCATCTTTGCTGTTCACTCGCAAACTGTTTCAGGCGGTGAAGCGCCGCGCTGCACGAGGAATCTGAGACAAAAGGGACCGGATAAAAATTTCAAAAGAAATGAAAGGATTCGGCTGTGCCGATCGTATTCAGGGTGAAGTCACAAGAGACTATTATGATACGATCAGGAGGAATCCTTATGAAAAGAATTCTGTTGGGGATTGTCGCAACCGGAATCATTCTGACAATCGGAGCCACGACGGCCTTTGCTGCCGGGTTGCACAACAGATGTGCCGGTGGAGCCGGAATCGGCATCTGCCGAAATGGAGAAAGCTGCGGCTATTATGCGGACGCCGACGGTGACGGAATCTGTGACAACTGCGGGAACACGGCTGGAACCTGCACCGGAAATGCCGCCTGCAACGGCTATGTGGATGCTAACGGCGACGGCGTCTGCGATACCTGCGGTGGCGGCCACGGCATTTGCGTCAATGGCGGCCTCTGTGGAAACTATGCAGATGCCGACGGCGACGGATTCTGTGACAATGCTGCGGCGTGGTCCGGGGCGGGGCATCATGGCGGCTGCGGAGAGGGATGCAGAGAATCAAGATGCGGAGCGAACAGGAGATAAACAGAGCGATTGAACGGTATTCCGATACGGTTCGACGCCTTTGCATGATCCACCTGAAAAGTTATGCGGATACAGAGGACATCTTTCAGACGGTGTTTCTGAAATATGCCCTCAGTTCCGTGCACTTCGAAAGCGAAGAACATGAAAAGGCCTGGATCATCCGCGTCACGATCAATGCCTGCAAGGATTTGTTCAAGAGCTTTTTCCGCAGCAGGACAACTTCGCTGGAAACGCTGATCGATCAGCCGGCCCCCATGAATCCGGATCATCGCGAAGTACTGGAAGCGGTTCTTTCTCTTCCGCCGAAATACCGGGACGTCATATACCTGCATTATTACGAGGGGTATTCCGCACCCGAGATCGGTAAAATTGTGGGCAGGAACGTGAACACAATTTATACTCTCCTGGCACGTTCCAGACAGATGCTTCGGGAAAAGCTGGGAGGTGAAGCCGATGCGTGACAAGATTGCACAGGCCTTTGATCAGGTGCATGCCGAGGAGGCTCTCAAAACAAGCACGAGGGAGTATATCCGCCGCAAAACCCGGGGATATACCCGGACAAGGCAGATCCCCGGGTATCTGCGTCTGGTTCCTGTTGCCGCCTGCCTGGTGCTGGCGGTTCTGGCAGGAAACTGGCTTTACTTCACACCTACCGTGGAAATCAGCATCGACATCAACCCATCCATTGAGCTGGGGGTGAACCGCTTTGACCGTGTTGTCACGGCGACCGGATATAACGCGGATGGTCAGGCACTTCTGGATACCCTGGAGGTGCAGAATCTGGATTATAACGATGCGGTGGAGCAGATCATCAACAGCGACACCGTGGCAGCCCTGCTGTCCGGGGACGGCATTGTGACCATTGGAGTCATCGGCCCGGACGGGGAACAGACGACCCGGGTGCTCTCGGACATGGAAGCCTGCACTTCCCGGTCGGAGAATATGCACTGCTACCATGCGGATGGCGATACGGCAGAAGAGGCCCATGAGATGGGGCTTTCCTGCGGCAAGTACAGGGCATACCAGCAGCTGCTCCAGGTCGATCCCACCGTGACGCCGGAGCAGGTGGCGAATATGACGATCCGTGAAATCTGGGACAGAATCCAAGCCCTGTCCGGCACAACCGCAGAGACCGCGCCAGCCCAGAGCGAGTATGATGACGGGACGGAATCTGATGCGGCCGGGAAGATTGAGGAGCAGGGCCATCACGGCGGAGAGCATGGAGAACAGGGCTACCGCCACGGCGGTGATGAAGGCTGATCCTCGTTGCGGCAAACTGAAAAAAGTATCATTTCTGCCAACAGTGTACAGCGGCGGGCCTCCGGTTGCGGGGGCTCGCCGCTGTTTTTTCCGCATCCGGCAAACCTCCGTGCCGGATTCAAAAACAGACGCAGACACGAGCAAGCCCCGCGTTTGCATATGGCCGGATAACATGGTAAGATAGTACCGCATCTTTCTGCGCGGTTCCATCAGAAAACAAAGCAACAAGGATCCTGACTGCGAAAGGGCATCTGCTGTGGTATCGGGTCTTGCGTTCCCAAAAAAAGGATTCGCCCCGCTGCCTTGCGCCGGTTTCTTTGCGGCGGCTGTGCGATACGCCGCAGTCTTGACAGGCCCTTGTTTTCTTGTGTCACTCGCGCTTCAGGAACGTTTTTTGAGTTTTGAGCGGAGGGGGGAAAACAAGTGTCCTTGTTTCCGATCATGGTCGATATGGCCGGGAAATCCTGCCTGGTGGCGGGCGGCGGCGCGACGGCACTGCGCAAAACCCGCAGTCTGGTGGAAGCCGGTGCCAGGATCACGGTGGTTTCGCCCGAACTGGACGAAGGGTTTGCATCCCTGCCGGTCCGATGTGAGGTCCGTGCGGTCAGCGCAAAGGATGCGGCTGGCATGACGCTTGTCATCGACGCAACGGGCAGCAAGGAAACCGCACGGATGCTGCAGACAGCCTGCCGCAGGGAAGGGGCGCTGTTCAACTGTGCGGCCAGTCCGCAAAAAGGGGATACCTCTTTTCCCGCCGTGCTGCGGCGCGGCAGCCTTGTCGCTGGAATTTCCACGTCGGGCGCCAGCCCTGCCGCTGCGGCCTGGGTGCGGGACCGCCTGGCCGAGAGCCTTCCGGATGCCTTTGACCAAATTCTTGAGCAGATGCAGTCACTGAGAGAGCGTGCAAAAGCAATGTTTTCCCAGCAGAAGCAGCGCGCGGAATTCCTGCACCGGTGCCTGGAAACGGCCGTAACCAACGGGCAGCCGCTTTCCGAGGCGGAAATTGAGGAAGCAAGGAGGAAAACAGCCCAATGACACAAAAGACACACGGCAAAGTTTTTCTGGTGGGGGCGGGCTGCGGCCCGGCCGATCTGATCACGCTGCGCGGTCTGCGGGTGTTGGCGTCAGCGGATGCCGTTGTATACGATGCGCTGATGGACGCTGATCTTTTGCAGATGGCTCGCCCGGATGCAGAAAAAATCCCGGCAGGCAAGCGCAGCGGACACCACAGCATGCCGCAGGGGGAGATCAATGCACTCCTGATCGGTCTGGCAAGTCAGGGAAAAACCGTGTGCCGGCTCAAGGGCGGCGATCCCTTTGTGTTCGGCCGCGGCGGTGAGGAGGCGGAGGCGCTGTCCCAGGCAGGAATTCCGTTCGAGGAAGTCCCCGGGGTCACCTCGGCAGTAGCCATTCCGGCTGCGGCGGGAATTCCCGTCACGCACCGCGGCGTCAGCCGCAGCTTCCATGTCATTACGGCGCACACGGCGGGGACAGCCGACGGACTGCCCGAAAACCTGGAAAAGCTGGCCGGACTGGACGGCACGCTGGTATTCCTGATGGGATTGAAAAACCTGCCCCGCATTGCCGGGCGACTGCAAAGCGCCGGTATGCCGCCGGAAACCCCGGCGGCAGTGTGCGGTGCGCAGACCGTGCGGGGGACGCTTGCTGACATTGCCGAGCGGGCAAAGGCAGTGGCGCCGCCCGCCGTGATCGTGATCGGGGGCAGCGCCGGAGTGGAACTGCACCAGGGAAGCGGCAGGCTTGCCGGTGTGACGGTCGGACTGACCGGCACGGCGGAATTCCGCGCCCGCACCCGGCAGGCCTTTGCAGAGGAGGGGGCAAACACGTTGGATGTGCAGCGCAGCGGCATTGTGCCTTGCTGCACACCGGAACAGCTGACTGCGGCCATTGAAGAAATGCCTGACTGGATCGTGTTTACCAGCCCCAACGGTGTGCAGACCTTCTTTTCGCTGCTCCGCCGGACACAGACGGACCTGCGCCGGTTTTCCGGAACGCACTTCGCCGCAGTGGGCCCCCGTACGGCCCAGATTCTGATGGAACACGGGTTCCGCGCAGATCTGATTCCCGAACGCCATGACACGGCTTCGCTGGGAAAAGCATTGGCCGGGGCCTGCCGGGGAACCGTGCTGTTTGCCTCTGCCCGGGAGTGCAGTCCTGCGCCCCGTCTCGCCCTGGAACAGGCGGGGGTGCGTTGCCGTACCCTGGCGCTTTATCATACCGAGTTCTTCCCGCCGGAAGCGGCTGCCGTCGATTATCTTGTCTTCGGCAGTGCAGGCGGGGTGAAAGCCTACTTCTCGGCGGGCGGGACAGCCCCCCGGAAAGCTGTCGTCTGCATCGGGCCGGTCACCGCCAGGGAGGCTGCCGGGCATGCCCGGGTGCTGACGGCAACGGACACGCTGGCGTCCTCGCTGGCACAGGCCGTCCTCGGTGATTTGACCTGAATCGCCAAGCTGTTTGAAGAAAAAGGAGAACGACATTGAAATTTCGCAGCATCTGCCTCGCTCTGGCCCTCGCGGCCGCTCTGACCGCCTGCACGGCACCTGCCTCATCCAGCCAGCCTGCGGCGACGCCCGAGACAGCCTCCGCTGAGACCGGGAACACAGCCATGGAGAGCACACAGTCTCTGACCTTTACCGATGACCTGGGCCGGACGGTGGAGGCACCCCGCCAGCCCCGTCATGTCGCAGCGCTGATCGGCAGCTTTGCCGATGTCTGGCGGCTTGCCGGGGGAGAACTGGCAGCTACGGCAAACGATGCCTGGACTCAGTTTGACCTGAATCTGTCGGAGGATGTGGTCAATCTGGGGACCACCACCGAGCTCAGCCTGGAAAAGCTGTTTGCCGTCGAGCCCGATTTTGTCATTGCCAGCACCAACACCCAGCTGGATCTCGACTGGATGGAGACACTGGAGGCTGCAGGCATTCCCACCGCATATTTTGACGTCAACACCTTTGATGACTATCTGCGCATGCTCAAAATCTGCACCGACCTGACCGGACGGCAGGATCTGTACCAGCAAAACGGCCTGGATGTGCAGCAACAGATTGATGCAGCGATCGCCCGCAGCGACGGCAGTACGCCCACTGTGCTGTATCTGCGTGCAACGGCGGTCAGCGTCAAGGTCAAAGGCAGTGCGGATAACGTTCTCGGCGAGATGCTGCATGATTTCGGCTGCATCAATATTGCGGATCAGGACGGCAGCCTGCTGGAGGAACTCAGCCTGGAACGCATTGTGCAGGCGGACCCGGACTATATCTTTGTGGTGGAACAGGGCAGCGATGCCGATGCCATCCGGGAAAACCTGGACACACTGCTGCGGGATAACCCGGCCTGGAGCGGTCTGACCGCAGTGCAGGAGGGACGCCTCTATTATATGGATCAGAAACTTTACAATCTCAAACCCAATGACCGTTGGGGAGAAGCCTATGAAAAACTCGCAGATATCCTCTTCCCGGCATAAAAGTCGGCCGTTTGCACTGGCTGCCCTGCTTTGTGTGGCCGCAGCGCTTCTCAGCGTCTGCCTGGGCGCTGCCGGACTGACGCTGCCGGAACTCTGGCAGGCTATTCTCTCGGGCCCGGACGGCAGCGCAGCGGCACGGATCCTCTGGTATGTCCGCCTGCCGCGCACGGCGGCGTGCCTGCTGGCCGGTGCAGGCCTTGCGGTTTCAGGAGCCATCATTCAGGCGGTGCTGGCAAACCCACTGGCTTCACCGAGCATCATCGGCGTCAATGCGGGCGCGGGCCTTGCCGTTTCCATCTGCTGTGCGGCGGGCGGCGCGGCTGCCGGATGGGCTGTTGCAGGAATGTCATTCTGCGGCGGTATGGCTGCGGTGATGATCGTGGTGCTGGTGGCCCGCCGCACGGGGGCCTCGCGCATGACGGTGGTTCTGGGGGGCGTGGCGGTCAGTACCTTTCTCAATGCCGGGACGGAAGCCATCGCTACGCTGTTTCCCGATGCGGCTGTGGGCAGCGCCGATTTCCGGGTGGGCGGCTTTTCCTCCGTGTCTCTGGCTCGCCTGTGGCCTGCGGCAATTCTGATTGTGGCGGCATTGGCAGTTTCGTTCACGCTTTGTAATGAGTTGGACGTCCTTGCTTTGGGGGAGGATACGGCCCGGGGCCTGGGAATGCAGGTGTCGACGACCCGCACGCTGCTGCTGGCGCTTTCAGCTCTGCTGGCTGGGGCAACGGTCAGTTTTGCAGGCGTCCTCGGTTTTGTGGGATTGATCGTTCCCCACATCGCCAGAAAGTTTGTCGGCAGTGAGAGCTGCCATCTGCTCCCGATGTGTGCCCTGTGCGGCGCCGGGCTGGTGACAATCTGCGATCTGGCGGCGCGGCTGCTGTTTGCACCCTATGAGCTGCCGGTGGGAATTCTTCTGTCCTTTATCGGCGGTCCGTTCTTTATTGTGCTCCTTGCCAGGAGAGGGGGAGGCCGCCATGCTTGAAACAAAAAAACTCTGCGCCGGATACGGCGGGACAGACGTGCTGCACGGGGTGACGGCCTGTTTCCGCCCCGGGCGGGTGACTGGCATCATCGGACCGAACGGCTGCGGAAAGAGCACTTTGCTCAAGACTTTGGCAGGACTGCACAAACCGACATCGGGTCAGGTGCTGCTGGATGGCGTTTCGGTGCCGGATCTGCCGCCCCGTCTCTCGGCGCAGAAAATAGCCTATCTGCCGCAAAGCCGCAACGTGCCGGAGATCACCGCGCTGCGGATGGTTCTGCATGGCCGGTTTGCCTATCTTTCCTATCCTCGCCGCTACCGTCCCCAGGACTATGAAGCGGCCCGCCGTGCCCTGCGGTGGATCGGTGCGGAGGATCTGGCGGACAAAAATGTTTCCTCCCTGTCGGGCGGCCAGCGCCAGAAGGTGTACATCGCCATGGCCCTGGCCCAGGATACCGACACGGTTTTGATGGACGAGCCGACGACCTATCTGGACATCCGCAACCAGATGGAGGTCATGGAACTGGCTGGAAAGCTGGCCGGTCTGGGCAAGGCGGTGGTCATGGTGGTGCATGACCTGGGAGCAGTTCTTCGCAATGCCGATGACGTGCTTCTTTTGCAGGAAGGGCGTGTGGCGGCCATGGGCACACCGGAAGAGATCTATGCCGGCGGAAAACTGGAGTCCGCTTTCGGCGTGGCGGTTCACGCAATGGAGACACCGGACGGAAAGCAGTATTACTGCACGCCGCTGTGAAGGTCCGCCTTTTCGGCAACAATGCAATAGAACATGCCCGGAGCACCGCATGGCTCCGGGCATATTTTGTCGCCGCTGCAAGACGGCAGTAGGAACCTTGCCCTCTCTCTTTTCGGAAAAAATCGGCGCCGAAAACTTATTTTGTGGCGGTTTTGAAGCAAAGTACTTAATTTTCTATGGCTGAAACGGAGATTGGGACACAAAAACTTTTTTCGAATCTTGAAAAAATGGCGAAAATGCTTGTAACTTTTTTGCTTTTCGTTTATACTTTAATGTATGTCTGTTGCTGTGTGTTTTTTTAGAGGGGAATGCACAGGCGGCATACAATCAAGATATGCAACACGGAAAGAATAGGGGGAAGCATCATGTCTGAATATCGCAACATGACAAAAGAACAGCTCCTGGCCGAAAAGGCCACCCTGGAGAAGTCCTACGCCGACTTCAAGGCCATGGGTCTCAAGCTCAACATGGCCCGCGGCAAGCCCGGCCCTCACCAGATGGACCTGGCCATGGACCTGCTCAAGATGGAAGACTACACTGCCAGCGACGGCACCGATGCGCGCAACTACGGCAACCTGGAAGGCCTTGAGGAGGCCCGTGCCCTGTTTGGCGACATCATGGGCGTCAAGCCGGAGAACGTCTTTGTGGGCGGCAACTCCAGCCTGCAGCTGATGTACCTGCTGGTCAGCATCGGCTGGACCTTCGGCTTCCAGGATTCTCCCTGCCCCTGGTCCCAGGTGGAAAAGCCCAAGTTCCTGTGCCCTGTGCCCGGCTATGATCGTCACTTCCGCATCACCGAGGAGTTCGGCATTGAGATGATCAACATCCCCATGTCTCCCGAGGGCCCCGATATGGATATGATCGAGAAGCTGGTGGCCGAGGATGCCTCCATCAAGGGCATCTGGTGCGTGCCGCAGTACTCCAATCCCGACGGCTATACCTACAGTGACGAGACAGTGCGCCGCTTCGCCTCCATGAAGACGGCCGCCCCCGATTTCAAGATCTTCTGGGATGAGGCATACATTGTTCATCACCTGACCGATGAGATCATCGAGACCCCCGTCCTGCTGGAGGAGAGCCGCAAGTACGGCAATGAGGACCGCGTCTTCATGTTCACCTCCACCAGCAAGATCACCTTCCCGGGCGCCGGTGTGTCTGCCCTGGCCTGCAGCGAAAACTCCATGAAGTATGTCTGCAAGCGGTTCGAGGTCATGATCATCAGCTATGACAAGATGAACCAGCTGCGCCATGTCCGCTTCCTGAAGAACAAGGAGGGCGTTCTGGCCCATATGAAGAAGCATCGCCGCCGTCTGGCTCCCTGCTTCGATGCGGTCAAGACCACCTTTGCCCAGGAGCTGACCCCCTGCGGAGACATTGCCCACTGGACCAATCCCAAGGGCGGGTACTTCATCAGCCTGTACGTCATGCCCGGCTGCGCCAAGCGTGTGGCTCAGCTGTGCAAGGACGCCGGCCTTGTGCTGACCGGTGCGGGTTCCGCTTACCCGTACGGCCGCGATCCCGAGGATTCGCACCTGCGCATTGCGCCCACCTATCCCAGCCTGGATGAAGTGGAAAAAGCGTCTGTCCTGCTGACTGTCTGTGTACGGCTTGCCGTTGTGGAAAAGCTGCTTGCCCAGGCGGAATAAGCTGGAAATAGAAGTCTTGCCCGCGTGGGCAATATTTGGAGGTACCTATGAGCAGAAAAGGAAAGTCATGGCACTTTATTGTCGTGGCGATTCTGATCGTCGTCTTTGCATGGACGGCCATCGGCGGTGTCAGCTATCAGTACGGTGACATCAAGAACACTTATGTCAAGGGTGTTTCGGACATCCGCTTCGGCATTGATATCCGCGGCGGTGTGGATGTTACTTTCGTCCCGGCAGGGGACGTTGACGCCACCGACGTCCAGATGCAGGCGGCACAGACCGTTATCAACGACCGTCTGGTCGGCCTTGGCATCACCGACTATGAAAGCTATGTCGATGCCAACAAGGACCGCATCATCGTCCGCTTCCCCTGGAAGAGCGACGAGTCGGATTTTGACCCGCAGCAGGCCATCGACGAGATCGGCACCACTGCCGAGATGGTGTTCCGCGAGGGCAGCACTGCCGACGGAGACGTCATCCTGACCGGTGACCAGGTCGAGTCCGCCTCTCCGGGCTATGATTCCACCAACGGTTATGTTGTCCAGCTTTCCTTTACCAGCGACGGCGCCTCCGCCTTTGCTGAGGCAACCACCCGCCTGTATCAGGATGGCGGTACCATCAGCATCTGGCTGGATGATGAGAACATCAGCACCGCCACGGTCAATGCTGCCATCACCGACGGCAAGGCCATCATTGAGGGCAACTTCACCGCCGAGCAGGTGGAGACCCTGGCCAATCAGATCAACTCCGGTGCACTGCCCTTTGCTCTGGAGGCGGAGAGCTTCTCCACCATCAGCCCGACCCTGGGCGCCCGCAGCCTGGATGTCATGGTCATGGCCGGCATCATCGCCTTTGTGCTGGTTGCCGTCATGATGATCGTCCGTTACCGTCTGCCCGGCGCACTGGCGGTTATCTCTCTGCTGGGCCAGGTCACCGCGACGCTGGCCGTGGTCTCCGGTTACTTCTCTGTGTTCTCCGGGTCCACGCTGACCCTGCCCGGTATTGCGGGTATCATTCTGGGCATCGGCATGGGCGTTGACGCCAACGTCATCACCGCCGAGCGTATCCGCGAGGAACTGGGCAAGGGCAAGACGCTGGACGGCGCCATCTCCAGCGGCTTCCGTATGGGCCTGACGCCTGTCATTGACGGCAACGTGACCATCGTCATCGTTGCGGCCATCCTCATGGGCGCTTTCGGTCCCACCGACGGCTTCTGGGCCAAGGTGTTTACGGCCATCTTCACCTGGTTCGGCGCTTCCACCGCGGGTACCATTTATTCCTTCGGCTTCACGCTGCTGACCGGTGTTATCCTGAACTTTGTGTTCGGCGTCTGGGCGACCCGCGTCATGATCCGCGGCGCCTCCAAGATCAAGGCGCTGCGCAACCCCTGGCTCTATGGCGGCGAAAAGGATCCCGCCAAGGTCTGGAAGACTCCCAAGATCAATTTTGTGGGCAACCGCAAAAAGTACTATACCTTCTCCTGCGTGCTGGTTGCCGTGGTGCTGGTGTTCTCCCTGGTGTTCGGTGTCTCCATGGACATTGAATTCAAGGGCGGCTCCATGGTCACCATGGGCTATCAGGGCGAGGCTGATATCAATGCCATCAAGTCTGCGGCGGAGACTACGCTGGGTGTGTCCAACACCACGGTCCAGACCGGCAATGACATTTCCGGCAATCAGACCCTGACCCTCACCATGCCCGGCACCACCACCCTCACCACCGAGGACGTGGATTCTCTGCTGAACACGCTGAACGAGCAGTTCCCCGACAACAGCTTTGTCCAGAACGAGATCAGCAATGTGGACGCCACCATCGGCAACGAGTTCTTTGCCAAGAGCCTGGTTGCCGTCGCAGCGGCCTGCGTGCTGATTCTCATCTACATTGCCTTCCGCTTCCGCAAGATCGGCGGCTGGCCGGCGGGCAGCATGGCAATTGTGGCACTGCTGCACGATATGTTTGTGGTGTACGGCGTCTTTGTGATTTTCCGGATTCCGCTCAACGGCAACTTCATTGCGGCCATGCTGACGATCCTGGGCTACTCCATCAACGATACCGTCGTCATCTACGACCGTATCCGCGAGAATACCGCCCTCTACGGCAAGAAGATGCCGCTGACCGATCTTGTCAACCTGTCCATCAACCAGAGCTTTTCCCGCTCCCTGATGACCTCCATCACCACCTGCGTCGCCCTGGGCGTTGTCTGTGTGGTGGCGCTGGTGTTCCAGCTTGAGAGCATCTTCACCTTTGCCATGCCGCTGATGTTCGGCATGGTCAGCGGTGTGTACAGCACCATGTGCATTGCCACCCAGCTCTGGGTCGATTGGAAGACCCGCGGCAAAAAGACTGCGCGTCTGCCCAAGAAGGCTTCTTGACACAACCGACACCGAACGGGAGGGAACCCTGATGAAATGTCCGTACTGTGGTGAGATTGATTCCAAGGTGATTGATTCGCGCCCCACGGAGGACGGCGAAAAGATCCGCCGCCGCCGGGAATGCCTGAGCTGCAAAAAGCGTTTCACGACCTATGAGATCGTGGAGACGGTGCCGCTGATGGTGGTCAAGCGCGACCATTCCCGTGAGGTATTCGACCGCCAGAAACTGCTCAACGGTATGCTGCGTGCCTGTGAAAAGCGGCCGGTCAGCTATCAGCAGCTGGAGGCAGCCGTGAGCAACATCGAGCAGACGTTGCTCAATTCCTACGATCGCGAAGTTTCGTCGATGTACATCGGCGACCTGGCCATGGATCAGCTCAAGCACATTGACGATGTTGCCTATGTGCGGTTTGCCTCGGTCTACCGCCAGTTCAGCGATGTCAACACCTTTATGGAAGAACTCAAGGATATGCTGGACAACCGCTCAAAAAACAGCGATAAATGAGTCTTCCAGTTGTTCCAGCTGGGAAAAGGCACGGGCTGTTTCCACGGCAAGGTCTGCCGGATTGTCCGGCAGAGCGTAAAATTCCAGCGTTGCCAGCGTTTCGTTGATTTTGTCCAGCAGGTTTCGCCGCACAAAAAGGCAGAGAAACCGGCTGTGTCTGCGGGCGTTTTCCGCAGCGCTGCGGTAGGCCTGTGCGGAAGCAGGGTATTGCTGTGCCTGTGCCAGGGTATAGGCCTCCTGCAATTGTTGCTCGGTCTGCCCGACGCAGTACGAAACCGCCTTGCCGGAACCGGATACGATGGCAAACAGTGCGACAAGCAACAGTACGGCGTAGAGATTGCGCTTCGTACAACAAGCCCCCTTCCTGCCATGGTTTTGCCATGGAACCATGAAAATCCATTCAATCTTTGCAGCTTTGGCCGCCCTTCGGGGCGGCCTTTTTTGGTATCAGGAGAGTATCGCTCCCGTTGGAGAGGAAAACCAGTACCTGGCTGGAGAGAAGGCCGTTTTTCCCCAGCTGTTGCTGCAGCCATTGATCGTCGTAGCCCAATGCCTCCAGATTGTCACGATAGAGATGCCGGTCGATCAGGATGGGGAGCATAGGGGAGTCTTCCCCCTCACCGGGCTTTTTGGCAATGCTGAGGCTTCCGTTGGATTCAATGACGCCCCACAGGACCTCCTCGGGAGAAAACACCCCCGCGCCGCGCAGAGATTCAGCCAGATCGTTGGGGGTGATGCGCAGATGCCGCAGTGCCCCCTGATTCACCGTGCCGTTCCGTATGACAGTAACGGGATTGCCGAACAGCAGCCGTGCATAGCGTGGGCAGTACCAGGCCAGTGTGGAGTTGAAGATCTCCAGAGCAGTGATGAGCAGTATGGGCATCACACTGGCAAACAGGGGAAGTTCCGGTTCATCAATGCAGATGGAAGCCACATCGGAAATCAGAAAGGTCGTAACCAGCTCAGAGGGTTGCAGCTCCGCCAGCTGCCGCTTGCCCATGAGACGCATGGCGGCAATGGCCACAATATAAATGATCAGGGTCCGTGTGATCGATGAGAGCATAGGGAAAACCTCGCCGTTGATATTCAGCCTGTTTTCTGGCAAGACTAGTTTCTGAGACCGCACAGCTGCGGCCGGACAGGAGAGGGGCTGATGGAATTGCAAAAACAAAAACTGAGCACATCCCTGCAGGAAAATCTTGCGTATCTGCAGCAGATGTTTGGCTCGTCATCGGATTTTTATACCAAACAGCTGACTTTGGGGCAAATTCCCTGTGCCATTGCATTGTTTACCGGGATCTCTTCGCCGGAAAAACTCTGGGTCATGGCCCTCGACGCTCTGGAGAGATGCCCGTTGCCCACAAACGACGGCGCGCAGCTTCTGTCCTACCTGTTGACACGCAGTGTCATACCCGCCGAAAATTCTCCTGTGAAGGATACCACCGACCTGATCGAAAAATTGGCCAACGGTATGTCGGTGCTGCTGATTGACGGCTGCCCGGCCGCACTGGCGGTTTCTACCCAGGAGATGCCGCAGCGCTCCATCAGCCAGCCCAACGGGGAAGGGGACATCCGTGGCTCCCAGGAGGCATTTACCGAGCTTTTGCGCAACAACATTTCGCTGCTGCGGCGGCAGTTCCGCACCGGCAGCTTTGTGGCGGAGGTACACGCGGCACAGACCCACGCAAAGACCGAATACTGCCTGTGCTATGACCGGGAACTTGCTCCGCCTGAAATGATTGATACCCTGCGCCGGCGATTGCAGGAGGTACAGATTCCCGTGCTGCTGGACAGTGCCTATTTCGCCTCCTTCCTCAAGCAGGACAAGCTGAATCTGTTTCCGGCAGCCGCCTATACCGAGCGCCCGGCCACAGCCTGTGCCCGCCTGTGTGAGGGAAAGGCGGTGATTCTTGTTTCAGGCAGCCCTTATGCCATGGTGGTGCCGAGCTTTTTCAGCGAACACTTTGAGAGCCTGGATGATTACTCTTCCGGTGCCGTGTTTGCCGGCATGATCCGGATTCTCAAATATATTGCCTTTCTGCTGTCAGTGTTCGGGCCGGGGCTTTATGTGATGGCGGTGGAGTTTGCGCCGGAAACCATTCCCATCAAACTGCTGGCCAAACTGGCACAGGCGGAAGCGTCGACGCCGCTGCCTCTCATGCTGGAAATGCTGGGAGTGACACTGCTTTTGGAGATTGTGCGGGAAGCGGGCCTGCGCGCGCCCCAATCCATCAGCCATACCGTCAGTCTGGTGGGGGCACTGATTCTCGGGGAAACCGCCGTCTCGGCCGGAATCGTCAGTATCCCTGTGCTTACCATGGCGGCTGCCGCCACCGTTGCAACGCTGGCCGTACCCTCGCTGTATGAGCAGTCAATTCTCTTCCGGTTCATCGTTATTGTGCTGGCAGGCGCTTTCGGGTTGCCAGGGCTTGCCGGAGGGGCGGTCATCATTCTGGCAATGGCCTGCGGTACGGAACCTTTTGGTTACGACTATCTCTTCCCGCTGATGCCCCTCGGCCGTGCGTCCTGGCGGGACGGCATCGTGCGGGCAATCTGGACCAGACTGGCGGAGAAAGGATACGTGGTGGGCAAGGATGAAACGAGATAACCCGAGTCTGTATGGGGCACTTCAGCTGGGACTGCTTGTCAATGTTCTGCTGCGGGCCCAGACGCTGTTCTGGACAAGGGAGGGGCTGGCTACTTTGCTCTCGGGAATTCTGGTGACCGCTGCCATTGGCCTTGTCTTTGCCAGAACCTGGCCCTTGGCGCAATGCCTGGCCCTGCGCTGCGGATTCATTGCGCTGCTGCTGGTGGGGTCGGTGCTGGATATTCTGAGCCTGTGGCAGTTGTATTCGGCGGTTTATCCCGATGTGGTCAATCTCTTCGGCATCTGCCTGACCGTTCTGATTCCGGTGGCGTATTTGCGCCGGGTATCGGCCATTGCACAGACGGCCAACGTGGTGCTGGGCCTGCTGCTTGTCGCCTGTGTGATTTTGGTGCTTTCGGTGGCGGAGCGGCTGCGCGTCTGCAATTTGCAGATGGCTGCAATGGGGGAGGCGGACTGCCTGGATGCCATGCGGGCGCAGTGTACACTGTACCCGGAATTGCTGTTGCCTGCCCTCTGGCCGGACCATGAAAAGCGCGGCACGCACACAGTACTTCGCCTGGCGGCTTTTGGCGCAGTGTTCAACATCGGGGTGCATCTGCTTTTGGAGCTGTTTTTCGGGGCAGCCATGCCGGATGCCAGGAACCCTCTGCATCAGGCGGCCCGGTGCGGTGCACTGTCGGTTTTTGACCGGCTGGAATGGCTCCAGCTCATTGTGTGGACAATGGCAGTGTCCGTCAAACTGGCATTGCATCTGTATGCCGTCACCCGGCTGGCAGATGCACCGCGCACAACGGAAAACAGTCTGACTGCCATGCCGTTTTTTGCCGGATATGCGGCGGTTCTTCTGTTCCTTTGTGCCGTTGCGCGGAACTGGGATTTCGCTGTAATGTCACAGTGGAGAAATGTTGCGGCGTGGGGTTTTGCCGCGGCAGTTGCCGGGATAGGAGGGATACGATGGCTGACAGGATTTGTCGCGCCAAAAAAAGCCTGATCCTTGCAGTGGCGGTATTGCTGCTGCTGACTGGCTGTGCCGGACGGCCGCTGATTGAACGGGAAATTGTCCGCGCCATCTTTTTTGCACGGGAGGACGGGAAGGAACACGCTGTACTTCTGCTGCAGAACCAGGAAAGCGAGGATTCCTCCGATTATGAGGTTGCCTCCGGGGAGGGAGACAGCGCTGCACAGGCGCTGGCGGATGCAGCTGAGAGCCTGGATGGAGTAATGTTTTATGGGCTGACCGACCTTGTGACACTGCCGGCAGACTGTGATTGGGAACAACTGCAGGAATTTGCCTCGCTGCTGTATGAGACGGCTCAGCCGTCGCCGGAAATCACGCTGTTTTTGATGGACAGCCGTACACGGGATAACCTGGAGCAGACGGCAGGAGATCTCTATGATGAGATGCAGGCCGTCGAGAAAAAGTACCGGATCAGCTGCGGGCTGGAATCGGTGCTGAGCCAGGCAGATCAGGCAATCCTCCCGTGCTGGCAGGAAACAGGATACGGGATTGCAGTTCTGAGGGCAGGAGCGCCGCCGCTCCGGTACGTGGAGCCGGTCCGTGCCCAGCTGGCGGCGGTTTTGTGCGGGCAGAGCAAAAAGCTGGAGTTTGTCTTTTCCGATGGCAGCATTTCCTGTACAGCGGGGGCAACCGTTTTGTTTCATGCCCTGCGTGATCGGACACAGGTGATTCTGCGCCTGCAGGATGCCAGTCTTTCGTCGTTGACCCAGGATATACCAAACGAAGAACAGACCCTCCGCCGGTTGCTTTCGGCGGAGCTGGAAGATGCCTTTGCCCAGTTGTGCGCCGATACCCGGGCAATCGGAGCAGACCCGTTCCGCCTGGGATTCTGGCAGGCGTGTCTGCAGGGAGCGCCGGGAAACGATCTGCCTGCGGAGCTGGTTGTGGAATACGCCTGATCGTTGCAGGATCATACAAGAAAAATCCCGCAGCAGTCCATTGAAACGGGACTGCTGCGGGATTTTGCATGTTGCCGGAAGAGGTCACGAACCGTTGGAAAGCGACGATGGCCGGTTCAAATAAATGACCTTGGTATCGGTCAGGAAGGTCTGGAAGTTGTAGAGGACCAGGATCTGGTCATACCCCTCCTGTTCGATGATGGAATCGGGGCCGAAGGAGTAGTTGCGAAAATCGATCACGCCGATCTTGGCATAGTTGGCGGTGAGGTAAGGCACAAAACTGTTGGCATAACTGTCCTTGATGACCAGGATGGACCCTTCTCCATCCCCTTCAATTACCGAGTACCCGTTGTTGCCGCCCAAAAAGGCGGCGTATTTGTCGCGGGTATCGAACTTTGCAGTGTCGATCATGTTGGCGGTCTCAGCCGTGCTGAAATCGGCCTCGCCGTTGACCTGATATACCGTCATGGGATTGTCCAGCGGATAATAGGTGATGGTATCCGGCTCCACGTTCCAGAAGCGGGTGGAGGAATAGTGTGTGCCGTAAAAGTCCGGAACCTCCACAGCCTCGTGGGCGGAAAGGTCAAAGGGCGTCAGCCCTTTCAGTGCGCAGAACTGCTGGTAGGCCAGGTATGCACCATGGGTCGTCCAGTGATGATCGGTGCGGTAATAGAGGTAGTCCTCCTTGGCGGCGGTGTAGACGGGCCGCAGATCAATCACACTGGCCGAGGGGGAGACTGCTGCAAAAATATCATCCAGCATAGAGTTCTCATCCACCATGGGGGCGGCAAAGGGGAGCGCCTCCGGATAGATCACACTGGCCGAAGGAGCCAGCAGAAAGGTGACACGCCCGGGGTAGCGGGTTCCGAACTCTGCCACAGCCTTGACGTTTTTGTCCAGCTGCTTGGTATCGGGGGTGCCGAAGTTCTTGGTGAACATCCAGTGATCCTTGCCCAGCAGGATGCCATTCTGTTCGACTTTCTGCAGGCACAGGGCGTTGAAGTCACTCTGCAGATCGATCCAGCCATCACGGAAGGCTACCTGATCCTGGACGTAGGAGGAAAAATCTTCAAACAGATCGCCGCTGAACAGCGCGTTCCAGCTGAAGGAAGGCAGCTGGGCAAGTTTGCGGTTTTCCAGCTCGGACAAGGTCCGTTTCGGCCAGAAAACATTCAGGACCGAAAAACCGAACAGCAGTACAAAGAACAGGATCAGCGAGGCATACCCGACGATTCCCCGGGATTTCTTGCCCTTTGCGGCATGATAGGTTTCTTTCATCGCGATGCACCTCCTGTCAGAACTGTGCGTACAGCGGCGTGTTGTTGGTTGCGGCAATGATGAACGCCGTCGAGAGGATCATCACGGCAGCAAGGAGCGCCAGCCGAGCGGGAGTGTGCCGCTTGGCCCACTGCCAGATCTTGCCGGGCAGGGCCGTGGAGCAGAAGATGGACACGATCAGCAGGACACCGTAATTGCGCAGATAATACAGAGGCGAGATGCCGCCCTGCGGCAGGAAAAGACGGCTCATCAAAAGCGGCAGGGGAGCCCCCTCGACATCCGCAGTGAAAATGCCCCAGCCCAGCACGACAAAGAACAGCGTGTAAATGTGGGGCCAGATCCGGCCTTTTTTGAGATACTTGAGCAGGAAGGTCTTTTCCAGTGTCAGCAGGACGAAGTAGTAAAGGCCCCAGCAGATGAAATTCCAGTTCGCACCGTGCCAGATGCCCGTCATCGCCCAGACGACGAACATATTGAAGATTTGCCGCGGCAGCCCCAGGCGGTTGCCGCCCAGAGGAATATAGACGTAATCCCGGAACCACGACGACAGGGAAATGTGCCACCGGCGCCAGAATTCGGTGATGCTGGCGGAGATATAGGGCAGATCAAAGTTGGCAGGGCAGTCAAAGCCCATCATTTTACTCAGCCCGTTGCTGATCTCGGAGTAGCCGGCAAAGTCAAAATACAGCTGCAAGGAGTAGGCAATGATCCCCAGCCAGGCCAGCGGCGTCGATACGTTGGCAAGGCCGATCTCCGGGGAGAGAAGATCCGTCCACAGGGCGCCTATGGAATCGGCAATGATGACTTTCTTTGCCATGCCAAAGACAAGCATCTCAGCGCCTTCCTGAATCTGGCGGGCGTTATACCGGCCTTTGTAGGTGTGCAGTGCAGGAGCCAGGTCGCGGTATTTCACGATGGGGCCGACCAGCAGCTGAGGGTACATGACCACATAAGCGGCAAAGGTGATGGGATTGCGCTCGGCGCGGATCTTGCCGGTATAGATGTCGGCCACATAGCTGATGAGCTTGAACGTGTAATAGCTGATGCCCATGGGCAGGACATCCAGGAAGGAGAGCTCATTCAGATTGCCGGAGGCAATTTGATTGATTGTGTCGATCAGGAAGTTGGTGTACTTGAAGAAAATCAGGGCGCCCAGTGTGACGAGGATGGGGATCGCCAGCCAGAGTGCACGGATCTTGCTGCGGTTGTCCCAATGATCGATGAGCAGACCGAACAGGTAGTTGACCAGAACCAGAATCAGAATGAGCGGCAGAAACCGTGTGCCGGAACAGCAGAAGAAGATCAGGCTCTCAATCAGCAGCACCGCATTTTTCAGGCGGCCGGGCACTGCATAATACAAGAGCAGCGCCACCGGCAAGAAGCAGAACAAAAACACGACGCTGTTAAAAACCACACGAAGCCCCCCTTAAGGCATGCCGGGTACTGAACGGACAGCTTGTCCGCCAATACCGGATTTAATCGAAAGGCCGTTACCCGATAAAGAGGGTAGCGGCCAATCGGAACAGACAGGCGAAACCGCCTGCCGGATGAATTTGTGACGGGTAAAACAGAGCAGATCAGGCCAGCGCGTTGTTGATTGCAGTATCGATATCCGCATAATCGGGGCCGTCGATGCTGGCAATGACCATGACGACGATGTTGCCCTTGGAGACGATACGGGCGTCTTCCGCCTTGGCAACCTTGTCAGCGAATTCCACATAAAGGGTGCTGGTCATGCTGTCGCGGTAAGCCTCCAGCTCCTCCAGAACGGTATCCATGGTGCCGTCCTTGACCTGCGCCACAAACACAAGTCCGCAGTCGGACTGGGTGTTGGTGACGTCACCGCGGAAGTCCACCAGGTTGTCCGGGGTCATGTTCATATTGAATTCAACGTCATCGGCAGTGATGGTGCGGGGGTTGTTGATGGGGTTGACTTCCTCCAGAGCGGCGACGATGGACTCCAGCTTGGCAGTGTCGGCTTCAGCGGCGGAAGTGTCGCTTTCCTGGGAAGATGCTTCAGAGGAAGAGGGGTCGGGCGTGGTGGATTCCTCAGTGGTCTGGGAAGTGCTGGAGGAAGAGTCCTGGGCCACGGAAGAAGACTCATCCTTGGAGCAGGCAGCGAACATCATGGCACACAGAGAAAGTGCGCACAGCATGCAGATCAGTTTTTTCATATGGGATTCCCTCCGATACAATAGACGTGTTATGTGACAGAAATTCGTCCCAAATATCCGCCGCCAATGGGCTGACAAGGGGACAAAAGTCGGATGATACCTTATACAAGGGTTACTATATAAGATACACTATTTTGACCCTTTTTTCAAGTCCCGACACATGTAAAATCATCGCAGGAAAAATGCGTCTGTGCGCCGAAACGACACGCCTTGACAAGGCGGTACAACGGATTTAGAATGCAGAGAGATAAGAAAAGGAGGGCAGAAATTTGCGCAATAACAAGAGTCGCCGCGCCGCGTTGATGGGAATGCTGTTTGCCCTGGCCATCGTACTGTCTTTCGTTGAGTCGTTGATTACACCGCTGCTGGGACTGATGCCGGCAATCAAACTGGGGCTTTCCAACATTGTGGTCATGTATGCACTGCTGTTTTTGCCCAAGCGCTATGCGGCAGCCCTGGTGCTGCTCAAGGCGCTGTTTGCCTTTTTGACGCGGGGAGCAACGGCCGGGCTGCTGTCCCTGATGGGCGGTGGGCTCTCCTTCCTGATACTGTGTCTGCTTCTGTGCCTGCCGGGGACACTGAGCGGATATGTGTTTTCCGCCTGCGGTGCCCTGGCGCATAATCTGGGCCAGCTGGCAGGTGCGGCCGTCATTCTGTCCAGCAGTGCAGCGCTGGCCTATTCTCCCGTGCTTATGATAGCAGGTCTTATTGTGGGAGGGATTACCTGGATGCTGCTGAGGGCCCTTCTTCCTTATTTTAAACATATTTCCGCAGAAAATACAGGCGGGGGAGAGAAGTGGAAAAAATTAAGATAAAATCTTAAAAATTTTGAAAAAGGATGTTGACAGATGCCGGATGTGGGAGTATACTTGAGTCATGGCAAATGCTGTATGCCAAGCTGCAGAAAGACCTGCGGCTTACCCCAAATATATCACTTCAGGAGGATACGATTATGACCAAATATGTCTGCACCGTCTGCGGCTATATTGCCGAGGGTTCCATCCCTGAGTTCTGCCCCGTCTGCAAGGCTCCCGCTTCCAAGTTCATCGAGAAGAAGGACAACACCTACGTCACCGAGCATGTTGTCGGCATTGCCAAGGACGCTCCCGAGGAGATCATCCAGGGCCTGCGTGAGAACTTCAACGGTGAGTGCAGCGAAGTCGGCATGTACCTGGCCATGAGCCGCGTTGCTGATCGCGAGGGCTACCCCGAGATCGCCGAGGCCTGGAAGCGCTATGCTTTCGAGGAGGCTGAGCATGCTTCCAAGTTCGCTGAGCTGCTGGGTGAGGTCCTGACCGACAGCACCGAGAAGAACCTGCGTATGCGTGTTGACGCCGAGTGCGGCGCCTGCGCCGGCAAGATGGACATCGCCAAGAAGGCAAAGGAGCTGGGCCTGGATGCCATCCATGACACCGTTCACGAGATGGCCAAGGACGAGGCTCGCCATGGCCGCGGCATGCAGGGCCTGCTGGACCGCTACTTCAAGGGCTGATTTCCGGCAGAGTTAAAGAGCAAGAACCGTTTGGGACAGTTGTGTCCTGACGGGTAGAGAAGAGGCGGCAGCCGAAAGGCTGCCGCC
>JFBN01306043.1_pt1 | contig 26004 bp, 17 predicted proteins | sample 768741 | NCBI WGS metagenome assembly JFBN01 (sample SAMN01983846, study PRJNA193217) | chicken gut metagenome | biome: terrestrial biome; isolation source: ceca of Broiler chicken | host: Gallus gallus | place: United Kingdom: England | collected 2010-09-07
GCGGAAGCGGCAGCCAATCTCGCGGCCTCGCTGGACGTCACCCTCGTGGAAGCGGCGCCCCAGATCCTCATGCCCTTCGACCATGACATGGTGCAGATCCTCCAAAAGGAAATGCTCGACCACGGCATCCATCTCGTCCTGAATGACGGCGTTGCCGCCATCGAAGAACAGACCGCCCGCCTCGCCTCCGGCCGGACCGTGCCCGCCGATCTGGTCATCATGGCCATCGGCGTCCGGCCCCGCACCGCCCTTGCCCGGGCCGCGGGCCTCACCATCGGAGCAAGCGGCGCCATCGCCGTCGATGCAGAGGGACGCACCTCCGATCCCGCCATTTACGCCGTGGGTGACGCCGCCGAAGTGGCGCTCCCGCTGAAACGCACCACCGGCCGGCTCTCCCTCGCCTTCCCCGCCCAGATGGAAGCGCGCCGCGCCGCCGACGCCATCTGCGGACGCACCAGCCCGAACCGGGGCTACCTCGGCAGCTTCGGCATCGAGGTGTTCGGCCTCCGTGCCGCCGCCACCGGCCTCAACGAACGGGACATCGAAGCGCTCCACATTCCCCATGATTTTGCCTACGTCATTCCCTTTGACCGGGTGAGCCTCATGCCCGGAGCCGCCCCGCTCCATCTGAAAGTCCACTTTGAAACGCCCACCGGGCGCATCCTCGGCGCGCAGGCCGTGGGAACGGACGCTCCGGACCGGCGCATCGACGTCATTGCCGCCCTCATGGCCCGGGGCGGCACCCTCGAGGACATGGCCGCCGTCGATCTCTGCTACGCCCCGCCCTTCGCCACCGCCAAGGACGCCGTCCATCTGGCGGGCCTCGTGGGGCTCAATCTCCTCCACGGCGAATTCCGGCAGGTCCCCGTCTCCGCCGTGCGCGGCCTCGTGGAGAGCGGCACCGCCATCATCGACGTGCGCGAGCCCGGGGAATACGCCGCCGGCCATATCCGCGGCGCGGTGAACGTGCCCCTCTCTCAGCTCCGGGACCGTCTGGACGAGCTCCCGCAAGACCGTCCGATCTACGTGCACTGCCGCTCCGGCCAGCGCAGCTACTACGCCTGCCGTATCCTCACTGCACACGGCTTCCGGGACGTGTACAATATCGCCGGCTCCTACCTCGCTATCTGTCTCTACGAATACGCCGAGGATCAGCTCACCGGCCGTACCCCCATCGTCACGGCTTACAATTTCCATTGAAAAATGGGCACACAAAAAAGACTTCCTTTGTACGGGAAGTCTTTTTATTTGTATCTAAGACCAGCTTATCTCAAATTTCTAATTTTAATCTTCTCTACGACGTCAGCCTTCCGTTTCTGGTAGGCCATCTCAATATATTTTTGCGGGTCTTTCTCAAAATCCGACCATCTCACAAGTACACAGTATCTATCCTCATATCTCCAGCCGCAGCCTTCATGCGGTTTACAGTAATAATTGACAGAAAATTCACGGATGACCGTATTATCATTGATGTCCACCCATTCATGCGTCATGTGACATTTGTTGCATTCATATGAGCCTTTAAAAATAGCCGTTTCCATATTCGGCAATACGATTCCCAATATGCCGTTTCTGGTATTGTCTTTCCCATTGAAAAGGGATGCCTGCAACTCACGCTTTATAAAATAATTCTTATCTCTGCCTTCATCACTTTCCCCTTCGTTTTCAGAAGAGTGCTCCCCGATAAGAAATATCGTCACCGTGGAATCATGCAGATATTCATTACGTATTGCCTGCATGATGTAATCCCCTTTTTCACTTTCTATCTCCCTGTCCAGTGATTTATCGATGCAGTCCGCCTCACCGAGCAGCTCAATCACCTGTTTACGGTAAGATTCATCTTCTTTTTTAAAGCTGATAAAACATTTATGGCCCATACGCATTATCCTTTCGTTTTATAAACCATGTATTGAAATATTTTCCCGATTGCCGGAATGAACCACGATATGAATATTTGTATCGATCAGGTGCCGATTGAATCGTAGTACCTCGACAATATACTTCAGCAAGTCCTGTTTGCTTCTCTTATTGTCTAAGCTGTTGGTCCCGATGATCGGCATATAAATGGGAAATCTCTGCGACCGCTGCCGGCAATACTCAATCAACAACTGTATGGACCGTGCAAAATCCATATCAGTCACTTCCGGATGTAGATTTTTGTTAAAAGCTGACAGCCCTAAAAACAGATACGTTACGTTATCGCCGGGCGTCTTTTTAAATTCCGCAATGGTTCCTGCCGGATACCGTTTTAAATTCCCTTTTCGTTTCTCCTCGACGGATAAGGTCTCCCAGCATTGTATCCGTTGCCGTTCCTGTAAGTCTTTCTGTAGTGCACAATTTAGCTGTTCAGGCGTATATCCGTCCGCACAAATTTTCCTGACGGCCATGCCATGGATCGTATTTTCTGAAATGAGGTCATTATCCACGAGCGTATCAAAACAACGATTCGCAGTAATGACTATATATTTCTTCTCGCCTGTATCTTTAAATAAATCTCCATATTCAACATATACATTGTGGCCATTTTCAGCATCAATCACCTCTACTCTCTCCTGGATCAACATCCATATACTTTCAATGATAAATGCGATTATCCCTACCCCTGTAAGCGTCAGCAGCAATGTAAGACAGCGCATAAATGTGCCGACTTCATCAGAAAGAATACCCTCAAAATCAAAAATGAATGAGACGCTTTGGAATATTGTCACTACGGTCGCTATGTCTTTTAATGTCCGATTACATAAAAATCTAAAATTATTTTTTATCTCCTTCAAAATGGACGTAATGTTCCTCATTCATACCTCCTGGCACGTTTTCTGCTATTGTGTTGCGAAAATTTCATTTTTGTTCCTCCTTTCCTGTATCATGGAATCAACCCTAACTCAATGGCTCGCCCCCTTTCTATAGGATTCATTTAATTATAGCACATTTATTCTCCGAAACAATAATAATTTGTCTACTCCACCAAAAGCGCCCAGCTCGAAACGTCTCGCAACAAGCAATAAAAAACAGACACCCTTTTATGGGGTGTCTGTTTTTTTATTGATTTCCTGCCCTGTTTTATTTTCCGTATGGTGCCGGGGTCTCTGCGGCTTTGTCAGCCTCGTTGGCTTTAGCCGTTTTCACGGCGGGGCGGGTGATGTGGCCGTTCAGGATGAAGCTGCGGAGCTGTTTGTCAGCCTGCATGCGGATCTGGAAGGTGGAGAGGGACTTCCCGGCGAGGGACTCGAGGAAGTTCTTTGCCCTGTCCATGTCCATATTTGCTTTGAGCTTTTCCAGATCGTCGTAGGCGTTGATGGTCTTGGCGTTGGGATGGCGGGCGATGAGGCGGCGCAGGCGGTCCTCCTCCACGCCGATGAGGCCGGCGAAGCGGTGGATCTCGTCATTCTGCGCGCGCTCCATGTATTTCGCCAGATACCAGCGGAAGCTCTTCTCGCCGGACACGTGGATGGTATTGTCCCGGATGTCGTTGAGGAAGCTCTCGGCGTAGCGCTGCTCCTCCCGGGAGAGGGACGCAAAGGACCGGTGCAGTTCCGCCAGCACGCCCGCCGTCTCCGACGCGTCCTGAAGCGCTTTCAGATATTTGCGGAAACGGGACGTCATGTACGCCGTGTCGATGCGGTCCGTATTGATCTCCGTGAGATACGGGTCGATCTCGTAGGCGGTGTCCTCGTCTGTGCCGCTGCCCTCGTCTCCGTCCTCGTCATCTTTCCGGAAAAGTTCCTTGTACCGCTGGGCCAGCGTGAGATAGGTCTGCTCATCCATGGGCGCCGGCACGGTCTCCGCAGGCTGGCCGTCCTCCTCGCGGAAATCGTAGCTCTCTTTCTCCCAGCTGAATCCCTGGACCTTCGCCGCTTCCAGATATTCATTCAGCTCCCGGAACGCCCGGGCAAAAGCGCCGCGCTCCGTCTTGTCGTCGGGGATGTGAGACAGATCGGACACGCCCCCATCGGTGAAGATCTCCCGGATGCGCGTGGCCGCCTCGGCCATGCGCTTCAGATTCGTGCGGAGCTTCTCCACGAAGAGGCCGTAGGGCCGGTCGCCCGAATAGAGCCGGAAGGCGTCCTCCACATTCCGCTTCATGGTGTGGGGCTTCCGGTAATAGCGGATGATCCCGAAAGGCTTCTCCGGCCCGAAGATGCGGTTCGTCCGGGAGAAAGCCTGAATGAGCATCTCATAGCGGAGCACCTTGTCCAGATAGAGCGTATTCACCCATTTGGAATCGAAGCCCGTCAGCATCTGGTCCACCACGATGAGCAGATCCAGCCGCTCCTCCACGGCCCGGTCCGCATTGCGGTAGGGCTCCCGGTGCGCCAGCCGCGCCGCGGCGTCCTTCTTGAAGGAACCGTATGTGGCCATCTGGAAATGCATCCCGTACCGCTCGTTGTAATCCTCCACGATCTCCCGGATGCTCTCCTCCTTCTCCACCGCGTCCGCCCGGCCGTCCGTGGACGGGTCGAAAAGGGCCGTCACTTTCAGCTGCGGCGCCATCTTCCGGAAAAGGCGGTAATACCGCACCGCCTGGGGGATGCTGGACGTGGCGAAAATGGCGTGGAATTTCCCCGAATGAGAGAGCATCTCCCAGTTCTCCAGCACATCCTGCACCACCGAGCGCTCGTACTCCTCCGTCTCATACTGCTGACGGGGGATATCGTCCTCGATGCCCCTCACACAGGTGCCGTCCTCTTTGGTATACCCCGCCATGGGCACGTCGTTTCCCATGTAATGCCGGTAGATCTCCGCTTTCTTCGGGTCCGCCAGCGCTTCTTCCTCCGTGGCCGCCCGGGCTTTCTCCAGCGCCACCACCCGGCGCAGGTCCTTGTCCCGGTACACCAGCACCTGATAGGGGTCGAAGCCCAGCACGTTCTTGTCACGGATGCCATCGGCGATGCTGTACCGGTGCAGCTCGTCCCCGAATACATCCGTGGTGGTATTCCCCTTCTTCCGGTTCTCCTCGTGGATCGGCGTCCCGGTGAAGCCGAAGAACATGGCGTACGGGAAAGTATCGCGGATGGTCCGGAGCATCTCCCCGAAAGTGTCGCGGTGCGCCTCGTCGATGATGAAAACGATGCGCTTCCGCCGCATCCGTTCGATATCCGCCTCGCGGTACACATCCCCCGCGCGAATGCGGCTCATCTTCTGGATGGATGTCACGATGAGCGTATCCGCCGGGTCGTCGCTTTTCAGCTTCGCCGCCAGCGCGTCCGTGTCCTCCGTCTCCGCCACCGCCCGGTCATCCCGGGAAAATCCGCGGTACTCCCGGAGCGACTGCGTCCCCAGCTCGATGCGGTCCATGAGAAAGACCACCTTGTCCGCGTCGCGGGACGCCGCGATGAGCTGCGCCGACTTGAAACTGGTCATGGTCTTGCCGCTCCCCGTGGTGTGCCAGATATAGCCCCCGCGGAAACGCTTCTCCGACCAGTCCCTCTCGTGCACCGCGTCGGCGATCTTGCTCGCCGCATAGTACTGGTAGCTCCGCATGACCTTCAATATCCCGTCCTGCCGGTCCGCCACCGTGTAGAAACCGATAAGCTGATGCGCCATGGGGATGGACAGCAGATGCTCCGCCACGCACTGCCAGTCCTCGATATATTCATTGTTGAAATCCGCCCAGTGGAAATAAAACGCCGGATTGAACGTCCCCTCCGGCCCGGGATTGGCGAAATAGAGCGCCTTCTCCGGGGTCATGGCCACGAAGATCTGCACCAGCGAGAAAAGCCCGGTGAATACCCCCTCGTGGGCGTAGAGCCGGATCTGGTTGCACGCCCGGGAGATATCCACGCCGCTCCGCTTCAGCTCCACGTGGATGAGAGGCATCCCGTTGATGAGGAGCGTGAAATCCCCGCGGCGCTTCGGGTAGAAATCTCCCTTCGGCCGGAACACGGGCTGCTCCGCGATCTGGTAGCGGCTCCGCCCGGCGGCGATCTCCATCCGGTCATAGAGATGGAGCGACACCTCCCGGCCATAGTGGAACCCGTCGTCGGGATTGTCCCGGACGATGGTCACCTCTTTGCCGTTCACGAAATCATTGAGGGCCACCGGCGTGCGCAGCTTCTGTATCTGCTCCAGGAGCTGGTTCATCTCCCCCTCGGTGAGGGGCACGTCGTTCAGCCGGTCGATGCTGCGGTTGTTCTCGAAAAGGATAGCCGCCCAGTTCCGGAGCAGATCCTCCTCGGTGGGATAGCGCAGGACCTCCGGCTCCCAGCCGTGCTTCTCCGTGAGCTGGCGGATGAGCGCCGCCTCGAAATCCGCTTCTTTCTCGAATGCCATGGTCTCTCACCTCACACGAATAGTTTCTCCAGCAGAGCCGCTTTCAATTTTTGGATTTTATCTAACATCTCTTGCTGTAGGGAAATAATATCATCCAACTTTTCAAAAAATTTTGCAATCTTCTCCTGTTCTGCTTTCGTAGGAATCATGATTTCCAACGCCCCCAGTGCCTTACCGGAAATTTCCAAAAATGTGGAACCGGCCGCGATCCGCTCCGCGCATTTTGTAATAAATGGTCCTAATGTATAAATGAAATAAGGATCACAGTAATCGTTCAAGACCAACGATTGAAACCCCTGATTAGTTGCGCCGTCTTTTCCTAAAATAGCCATCTTTCCAATACCCGCACGGCTGGTAAAAAGTACCGTCCGATGAGCAGGTAAAAGTCGTGCACCAGATTTTGCTAACCCCAGTTCTGTAATTTTTCGATCACTCCCATTGGCATATCTTTTGCCTTCCATCTCTGCTGGGGTATACCAGTCGATATCTCCATTCCAATATTCTTCTATTTGTGTATCCGGCGTACCTCCCCCAATAACATCTGCAATATCAGAAATTTGAGTATGTCTCCATGGCCCGAAAAATCCTTGGAAGCGCAGGGCCGGCTCCGCCGCCCCCTCCCGGGGGAAGAGCTTCGTCAGCATGGCCTGCCGGAACTGCTGTAATTTTCTGATTTTTCCCTCTTGATGGGCAATCATTCTATCATAAGACGCAAAAAATTTTCCGATTTTCTTCTGTTCTATGATTTCAGGCAATACGATTTCTGTCTCAAGAAGAATTTTATTATATAACCTTTTTACCGTACCTCCTTCCAGAGTTCCCCACTTTACTTTTGAATAAAAATATTTCAGGAAAGGATTGTCCAGACGTTCGTCATGCTTAAGCCACACGATGTTTGAATCCTGAAAATATTCATCCTTTCCTGTATATTCCACCGTTTTTCCAATACTGCCTGCCGCAGAAAGTAAAATATCTCCCACATCTGGATAGGGATATTTTGCTTTATATTCTTCAAACAACTGACGGGAAATATAAGCATCCGGTTCTTTTCCAAAAGTTCCAATTTTATAAAAAGGAATTTCTCCGGTTTCCGAAGTTTGTTCCTTAAAGATTCGGCGATTCATCGCCACATTTCCAAAGTCCCCCAGTGTTTTCTTTTCCCATTCGCCGGAAAAGCCCTGAAAGCGGAGCGCCGGCACGTTTTGTTTCTTCTCCATAGATCAGTCCTCCGTGAAAAGGGACTTCCAGCCGGCCAGCCCCTTTTCGTCGTACTCGCTGCCGGTGAGTTCCGTCATCATCGCCGCCAGCGACCGGCCGGCCTCCCGGGACTTCTCTTCGATATCGAGGGCGGTCTCGCTGTATTTCTCCATAATTGCTTCAATGTCGTGGAGGATGGCTTCAGGAATACTGACCGCCATGGCTTTCAGCGAAGCATGGAGCGGGGCCACCCATTTCTCCCGGAGAATGGCGCGCACTTCCTCATCGGTGAGGCGGGGAATGCGCTCCGCAATGGCTGTCTGGAGAGCTGCTTCTTTTGCTTTTAATACCGGCTGTATCTCTTTCTCTTTAATCAATGCTGTCCGAGCATTGACCAAATGTCCCTCTATAGAGTCATATGGAAAATTATCGTATGCTTCATATAAATCATTAAGATGTTTCTGGACATTTCCTTTAGTGTAAGGAGCCTCCCCCTCTACGTCATCCCATTCCGCTTCAGGGTGATTCCTGATATAAGAGAGTTTCTCGGCTCTTCCCGCTTTCTTGTCAAACAGCGCCAGATATCCTTTAAGTGCGGCGGTCATTTCCGAATCATGCTCTTCATAGATCATCTGAACTTTCGCGTCCAGTTCTTTTCTATTAAAAGAAGTTCCCGCCTCATTGATCCACGGGCCCTCCTCTCCTTCTTCATGAGCCTTTTCCAGAGCCGTCACTTTTACGTCATTATAGAATTCCAAATCATGCTTCAGCTCATTCACCTTATTCAGTTCAGGCTGGAAAAACAATTCTGCCACGATATTGAACGGTAAAATACGACCTTCCCAGCCGTCCTGGACCTCCGTGTCTTTACCACCGGATTTACGGATAACCATACGGGGCTCGATGCGGCGCACGGCGTCCCATCCTTCGCTCTGGATGGTCTCCAGGTCGAGGGAGATGCAGCTCCACGCGTCGTCCAGCCGCTGGTACGCGCCGTAGGGGTCCACCAGCGGGAACGCCTCCAGACGGCGGCGGATGTCCTGCCAGAGCGTTTCTTCCTCGCTGACGATATTCACTTCCGCGGCGTGATCCAGCAGCTCCTCCGCCATGAAAGAGGAGAAGTCACCGAAGGCTCTTAAGCATCTATCTACAAATTCATAAACAGCAGAATCGTCCCAAATGGCCTCCTTCATATCCTTCCGGGCGGGGCGGGCGTAGGGCGTGCCGTCCCGGGTGAAGAGGCGGTCCCGCAGGCCGGGGAAGGCGTCCCAGTACGGGGCGAGGGCGTCCAGTTCCCGTTCCGGCAGGCCGCCGTAAAGGGAGGCGTAGATGTCCCATGTATCGGCGGTGCTTTCGCTCTCGATGTAGCGGGGGATATTCAGGTTGTACCCGTTGGCGCGGATCTCTTCTTTCGTCACCAGCCGGGCGAAGTGCGGGATGTCCCCGCGGTGGATGACCGCGTCGGCGATGCGGCGGATATGGGAGGCGCGGAGGCGGTTCTGCTTGCCGTCCTTGATATATTCCCCGGAGGCGTCCACGAAGAGCACGTCCGAGGCGTCCCGTTTCTGCCGGAGGATCATGATGATGGTGGGGATGCCCGTGCCGAAGAAGATATTCGCCGGGAGGCCGATGATGGCTTCGATGTGGTTATTCTCGATGAGGTTCCGCCGGATCTTCCCCTCCCCTTCGCCGTCGGCGTCGCCGCGGAAGAGCACGCCGTGAGGCAGGACGATGGCCATGATGCCGTCGGGCTTCAGGTGGTACAGGTCGTGCAGGAGGAAGGCGTAGTCGGCCTTGCTGGCCGGCGCGAGGCCGTAGCGGTAGCGGGGCTCGGTCTCCTTGCCGGAGGGGTTCCAGTGCTGGGAGTAGGGCGGATTTGATACGACGGCGTCCACGTAGAGCGGGTCGTAGGTGCCCGCCGGGTCGGCGTCGTCGAACCACGGCCAGTCCGCTTCGAGGGTGTCCCCGTTGCGGGCGGTGATATTATCCGGACGGATGCCCCGCATGATGAGGTTCATTCGGGTGAGGTTGTATGTATTCTGTTTCAGTTCCTGCGCGAAGTAGAGGATATTGTCCTTATTTCCCATGTGCCGGGCGACGCTCTTGCCGATGGTGATGAGGAGGGAGCCGGAACCGCTGGTGGGGTCGTAGATCTTGATATGCTCCCGGCCGCGCAGGTGATGGGCGATGATCTCCGACATGAGCTCGGACACTTCGTGGGGCGTGTAGAATTCCCCGGCTTTCTTGCCTGCATTGGCGGCGAAATTGCTGATGAGGTATTCATAGATGTAGCCCAGCACGTCGTAGTCCTGCCGGCCGTCCATGGGGATGTCCTCGATGAGATGAATGAGGTCGCTCACGGCGCGGGTCTGGGCGCTGGTGCTGTCGCCGAGATGGCTCAGGCCGGTCTCGAGGGTCTCGAAGATGCCCTGAAAGAGTTTCCTGTGGTGGTCGCTGAGGAGGCGGGCGAACGCAGAGAGGGCGGTGCGCACCTGCCCCACGGAGAAGTCCGCCCCGGCGTGGAGCCAGGTGGAGAACAGATTTTCATAGGCGATGAAGTATCCCAGATTTTTCTGGCAGAAGGTCACCACCTCTTTTTCCTCTTCCCGGAGAACTTCCGGAAATTCTTCCGCAGTGAGTCCGTTTTCTTTCAGATATTTTTCTTCCTGCCCGGACAGAAATTTGTAGAAGATGAAGCCGAGGATGTAGTCCTTGTATTCGTTGGCCTCGATCTTGGACCGCATTTTATTGGCGGCGTTCCAGATCTTCGCGGCGAGCTGCTGTTTGTTCATGTGATGTCTCCCGTACTATAAAACGTGTAGTTTCTCTGTATCAATGAAATATTTTCTTCATTATAGAACAGGCGGCGGGGAAAAGAAAATGCGCGCACCCGCGCAAAAACGGCACGCCCTCGCGGGTATGCCGTTTCTTTTTTATTTCCGGTGTGAAAACTGAAAACGGCATCCTCAGAAATCTGAGAATGCCGGCAAAGTCTGGAGCGGATGAAGGGAATCGAACCCTCTACATTCAGCTTGGGAAGCTGACGTTCTACCGATGAACTACATCCGCATTTCCTGTGATTTACGGAATATATTGTATCACATCTCGCGCAGACTGCCAACCGGGCGGAGGTCCCGCACCCGCAGGAGGAGCCGGGCCAGCGGCCGGGAGGCGGCGGCGGTGAAGAGCATCCCCGGCACGGCGGCGAGGGCGAGGGCGGCGAAGCCTCCGCCGGTGACGACGGAGAGGACGGCCCGGGCGGCGAGGGTCCCCGCGGGGCCGGCGCAGAGGAAGAAGAGGCCCGACGGGCCGAGCAGACCGAAGGCGGCGCCCACGGTGAGGCGGTAGATCATGGCGATGAGCACATGAAAGACGGTGCCTGTCCCGGTGAGGACCGTGAGAGCCGACGCCAGAAGGCCTGCGGCGAGGTAGATGCGGAAGCCGAACACACCGCAGATGGCGGCGGCGAGCGGCGCGGAGAGCTGGAATTCGCTCCCCGGTACGGGAGAGGGCAGCCGGAGCAGGCCGGAGCCGAAGAGGAGCACGCCGAGGAGCGCGGTCTCAGTGAGGGTGCGGAGCTTTACCGGATTCATGACAGGGCCCTCCAGGTGCGGATGAGAATGGATGCGGCGCGGTCGATGTCGTCAGTGCTGTGCGCGGCGGTGACGGTGAGGCGGATGCGGCTGGTGCCCTCAGGGACGGACGGCGGCCGGATGGCAGAGAGGAGCAGTCCTTCCGCGCGGCACCGGTCGGCGAAGGCGGCAGTCTTTCCGGGGTCTCCCATGACGAGGGGCAGGATGGGCGTATGGCCCGCCAGCAGGGGCAGGCCTGCTTCGGTGAGGGCGTCCCGGAGGAGCGCGGTATTCCGGCGGAGCCGTCCCAGATAGTGCGCCGGGTCCGCTTCGAGGAGGCGGAGGGCGGCCAGCGCGGCGGCGGCTGTGGCAGGGCCGATGGCGGTGGAGAAGATGAAGGGCCGCGACCGGTTCCGGAGCCATTCCACCACGGGACGGGAGGCGCAGAGGAAGCCCCCTTCGGAGCCGAGGGCTTTGCTGAGGGTGCCCACCTGTAAATCAATGACGCCGGGGAGGTGCCAGTATTCGGCGGTGCCCCGGCCGGTCTCGCCGATGACGCCCGTGGCGTGGGCGTCGTCCACGAGGAGCCGCGCGTGGTAGGTGTGAGCCAGCTCGGCCAGTGCGGGCAGATCCGCCACGTCGCCGTCCATGCTGAATACGCCGTCGGTGATGATGAAGCGCTCCCCCTCGCAGGGAGTGTCCCGCAGGAGCCGCCGGAGGGCGTCCATGTCGCTGTGGGGATAGACCGCCACGGAGGCGCGGGAGATGCGGCAACCGTCGATGAGGCTGGCGTGGTTCAGGCTGTCGCTGAAGATGACGTCCCGTTTGTCCGCGAGGCCGTAGAGGACGCCCAGATTGGTCATGTATCCCGTATTGAATACGAGGGCCGCCTCATAGCCCTTGAAGCGGGCCAGCTCCGCCTCCAGGTCGGAGAGCTCGAAGGACGCCCCGGAGGTGAGACGCGCCCCGCCGGAGCCGGTGCCCCACCGGAGGGCGTCCCGGGCGGCGGCGATGACCGCGGGCTCGTGGGTCATGCCGAGGTAGTCATTGGAATGAAAGACGAGGCGGGCCGTGCCGTCCCGTCCGGTGCCGCGGGCGGCGCTCTCCATGCGGAGGTCGGAAATGGTGCGGTATTCGCCGCGGGCACGGACGGCGTCCAGCGCGGCGGGAATGTGGGACAGTTTCATGGCTTCACCTCCACGAGCACGGTCTGCTCCTGCATATACGCAATGTACTGCTCCATGTCCGTGCCGGGACGGACGAAGAAGATGCGCCCGCCCACGGGGTCCCCCGCTTCTTTCAGCACGGGGATGCGGCGGTACCCCCGCGCGGCGGAGCCCACGTAGCCCGTGACGTACCGGGGATCGTCGGACCAGCAGAGCTCCGCTGCGGTCCCCGGCGCGTAAGCCACCTTCGAGGCGAGCACCAGCGCTTCCCGGGGATGGTCCCCGCCGAGGCCGCGGGCAGCCATGAACCGGTCGTAGCCGGCACTGTCGGCGGCATCCATATTGGTGCACCGCACGCCCCGCTCTCCCATATCGTCCAGACGGCGGCCGGTCTCACTGTCCAGCACCATGGCGCCGCGCATGCTGTCCGTGAGCGCCTCCAGTGCGGCAAAGCCCGCATCCGCCGCGGCAGGCGACACGCCCGCACGGAGCAGCTCGTCCCGCGCGGCGGCGCGCCCTTCCTCCACGGTGCGGGCATCCCGGGTGCTCACCGGCAGGAGCGGACAGGTGCGTATGGAGCCCGGCGGCACCAGCTCCACCCGGATCTGAATGAAATCCGCGCGGCCCCTCTCGTGGGTGCGCGCCCGGCGCAGCATGGCCGCGGCAGTCTCCTCGGCCGCTTCCTCAGGAACGATGCGCTCCGCGCCGGAGATGTGCTTTCCTCCCACGCCGCGCCGTCCGCCCAGACTGGCTCTCATCTTCACACTGCAAAGCATGGCTCTTTCTCTCTCCTTATTGTAAATATGTGTAAATAAAAAAGTTTACTATCTATTTCTGAAAAAGCCTCCCGCAGCACCTGTCCGCAGGAGGCCATACACGCAGTATAGTAAACGTCTTTTATTTTGTCAATTTAACAATTTATAAAAAGTAAACAGTTTTACAGTTTCAGCACGCGCTGGATGTTTTCGTTCCGACCGATGACGAGGATGGTCTCATCCTGTTCCAGCCGTGTGGAGGGCAGGATGCCCGCGTCGATGATGCCGTTTTTCTTGATGGCCATGATATTGATGTGCCAGCTGCCGCGCACATTGAGCTCGCCCACAGTGCGGCCCGCCCAGGTGCCGGGCACGGCGATCTCGTACACGGCGTGGTCCTTGTCCAGCTCGAAGTAGTCGAATACATGGTCCGAGCTGTACCGGATGGCGGTCCAGATGGCGAGCTGCTTCTCCGGGTAGACCACATGGTCGGCACCGTTGCGAAGGAGGAATTTCGCGTGGCGGTCCCGGGCGGCGCGGGAGACCACCATTTTCGCCCCCATGTCCTTCAGGAGGGAGGTCGTTTCCAGCGAGCTCTGGAAATCATCGCCGATGGCGACGATGCAGAAGTCGAAATTGGGGATGCCCAGCGAGGACAGGAACGCGGCGTTCGTGCTGTCCCCGATGAGGCCCCGCGTGAGGTAGGGCAGCGCCATATTGACGCGCTCTTCCACGCGCTCCACGGCGAGCACTTCATTGTGGAGCTCCCAGAGCTTTTTTGCTACGTGACGGCCGAAGCGGCCCAGTCCGATGAGCAGTACAGATTTCATAATTCCTCCTGTGAATATCAGCCGACGGCGACTTTTTCCTCGGGGAGCCGTCCGGCGAAGGGCCGGCTGTCCTGGTGGGCCGCATAGAGAAGGGTCAGCCCGCCCACGCGGCCGAAGAACATGAGCGCCATGAGCACGCACCGGGAGGCGCTGTCCGCCTGGGCGGTGACACCGATGGTGAGGCCCACGGTGCCGATGGCGGAGGTCCCTTCAAAGAGGCAGTCCAGGAAGGCCAGCCCGTCCCGGTAGCTGATGAAGAGGCTTCCCGCCATAAGCAGTACGAGATACATGAGAAAGACCGTGAGGGCCAGCCGGATGGATTCCGGCGCAAGCCTGCGGCCGAAGCACTCCACGTCCCGGCGGAGGCAGAAGGTGGCCGCGGCGGCCGCCAGCAGGGTGTAGAAGGTGGTGGTCTTGATGCCCCCTGCGGTGGAGCCCGGCCCGCCGCCGATGAGCATGAGAATGATGAGCACCATCCGCCCTGCCTCGGTGAGGGTGGTGAGGTCCACGGAATTGAAGCCCGCCGTGCGGGCGGTGACGGACTGGAAGAGCGACGCCATGACGCGCTCCCCGCCGGAGAGGCCCGTGAGGTCGAAGAAATAGAAAAGGAGCGCCGGCCCGGTGATGAGCACCACCGTGGAGGCGAGGATCATTTTCGTCTGGAGGCGGCACCGGGAGAGGCGCCGGCCGTTGGCGAGGAGGTCCGCCCAGGTGATGAAGCCCAGCCCGCCGGCGATGATAAGGCCCATGACGGTGAAATTGATGACGGGATTGCCGGCGTAGTGCACGAGGGAGCTCCCGGGCTCGACGATGCCCATGAGGTCGAAGCCGGCATTGCAGAAGGCGGACACGGAGTGAAAGACCGCGAACCACACGCCGCGGACGAAGCCGAAGTCCGCGATGAATACGGGGGCCATGAGGCACGCCCCGAGGATCTCGAAGCCGAGGGTGCCCCGGAGGATGATCCGCAGGATCTGCACGAGGCCCCCCAGCTGCGGCGCCGCCACCGCTTCCTGGAGGGTATTGCGCTGCATGAGGCTGATATGCCGGCCGGAAAAGACCGCCAGCATCATGGCGAGGGTCACCACGCCCATGCCGCCGATCTGGATGAGCAGCAGGATCACCAGCTGGCCGAAGAAGGTCCAGTAGGTGCCGGTGTCGACGGTGACGAGGCCGGTGACGCACACCGCGGACACGGCAGTGAAGAGGGCGTCCATGAATCCCGCCCCGCCGTGGGAGGCGAAGGGCAGCAGAAGGAGGACCGTCCCTGCGGCGATGGCTGCCGCAAAGCTGGCCGTGATGATCTGAAAGGCCGACAGCTGTCTGAATCTCTCCATGGCTCTCTCCGCTCCCTCTTCCGCCTCCGGGCGGACTGTCGTTACTCCTGTATTATAGCCCATCCCCGCCGGAGCTGCGAGACAGGCGGTGTTTCCTGCCTTTTTTCGACTTTTTTCCGTAAATTCTTTGACATTCAAATCCACGCTGTGTATAGTTAGACATATACATGAGAAAAATATATAGGGGATATCGTCAGATACCCGGTCTTGCCGGCCTGTGAGCCGGCTCCTGGGAGGGGACCGCCAATGACGCTGCAGCAGCTACGCTACATCATTCAAATCGTTCAGTCAGGCTCCATCAGCATGGCCGCGCAGAAGCTGTATATCACACAGCCCAGCCTGTCCAAGTCTGTGGCCGATCTGGAAAAGGAAATGGGCATCACCATTTTCAACCGAAATAACCGGGGGGTCTATCTCTCCGATGACGGTGCGAAATTTCTCGCCTATGCCCGCCAGATCGTGGAGCAGGCCGACCTGCTGGAACACCAGTACAAATTCGGTCCGCCTATCCGCCGCGTATTCGCCGTGTCTTCCCAGCACTACGCCTTCGCGGTGGACGCCTTCGCGGCGCTCGTGCGGGACTATCAGGACGATCAGTACGAATTCGCCCTCCGCGAATCCCGCACATACGACATCATCGAGGACGTGCGCACCCAGCGGAGCGAGCTGGGCATCCTCTACCTCTCAAAATTCAACAGGGACGTGCTCCAGCGCATTTTCCAGAATGCAGAGCTGAATTTCGTCCCCCTCTTCAAGGCGAAGCCCCATGTGTTTCTCTCCCGGAATCACCCGCTGGCGCACCGCAAGTCGGTGACGCTGAAGGATCTGAAGCCCTTCCCCCGCCTGTCCTATGAACAGGGCCTGGACCACGCCTTCCACTTCACGGAAGAGCTGCACTCCACGGAAGAGGCCCAGCAGAATATCGTCGTGTCCGACAAGTCCACCATGTTCCAGCTCATGGCGGACGTGCAGGGCTACAACATCGCTTCCGGCGCGCTGAACGCCGACCCGGACAGCGAGGAGATCGTGCCGGTGCTGCTGAAATCGGCGGAAGTGATGGATATCGGCTACATCCATCCCACGGATCATCCCCTGTCGGCGCTGTCCGAGGAATTTCTCAAGCATCTCCATGTGTGCATCGAAAAATTCACCCAGTCGGAAAACGCCGCGAAAAGCAGCCGCTCCTGAGCATACAAAAAGAGCTCCCCCGAAGGGAGCTTTTTCTTTTTGTCCGTTTTTCCGTCCGGCACGGACTCAGCCGGTGAGTTTGCCCAGCAGGCGGATCAGCTCCTCCTGCTCGCTTTCCGTGAGGCGGCCCATGAGAGCGGACACCCGCTGATAATGGGCGGGCAGGATCTCCTCCATGAGGGAAAGCCCCGCCTCGGTGAGGCGGATGTGCTTCTGCCGGCCGTCCTGTGCATCGGCTTCCTCGGTGATGAGACCGTCCCGCTTCATCCGGGCGAGCATCATGCTGATGGTGGCGCGGGTCACGCCGGCGAGGCGCGCCAGCTCGGACGGCGCCAGATCCTCCCGCCGCTGGTAGAGGATGATGAGCACCGCAAATTTCCCGCCGGAAATGCCGTGCTGCCGGAGCGAGCCGTCCAGAATGGCGTTCTGGATCTCCTCGCCCGCGCGGAGCACGCGCAGCATAGCCAGCACCTCTGCGGGATGGATGAGCGGATCGGCTTCCGCGTAGCGCTCCAGTTCTTCTCTGGAAGGGATGACGACTTTTGCCATAGCTCCTCCTTGATTGATTTACCGTTATTTATTAGCTGTCTAACTATAAGTATACGGGAACTGCCCCGGTCCTGTCAATGACGAGGCCTGCGGAAAAGCCGGGTGGAGATTGACATTTCCCTATCGGTCCTCCATAATGGAAAGTAACTCTATCTACATGCAAGTACTATGAAGTCAGGAGAATCACGCCATGAAACACAACAACGCGTTCATCGCCATCGGCCTCATGCTCTTCGCCCTCTTCTTCGGCGCGGGCAACATCATCTTCCCGCCCTTCCTGGGCCAGCATGCGGGGCTGGACATCGTCCCTGCCATCACGGGATTCCTCATCACCGGATGCGGCCTGCCTCTCCTCGGGGTCGTCACGGTCTGCTGGGCCGGCAAAAACCTCCAGGACATCGCCGGCCGGGTCTACCCGTGGTACGGCGTTTTCATGGTGGCGGCGATCTCCCTCACCATCGGACCGTTCTTCGCCATCCCCCGCACGTGCTCCACGTCCTTTGAAATGTCCGTAGCGCCCTTCATCGGCGCGGGCAATCAGACGGCCCTCTTCGCCTATTCCGTGGTCTTTTTTGTGCTCACCTGGTGGCTCGCGGTGACGCCCACGAAGCTGGTGGACCGCGTGGGCAAGATCCTCACGCCGATCATGCTGATCCTGCTCTTTGCGCTCTTCGCGGCCTACACCCTGAATCCCTTCGGAGAATGGCAGGCCCCCACGGACCCCCGCTTCGCGGACACGATGTCCTCCTTCACGTCGGGCATCATGGAAGGGTACAACACCATGGACGGTCTGGCAGGCCTCCTTTTCGGTATCCTCGTCATTGAAGCGGTGCGCCTCACCGGCGTGCAGGACCGCCACGCCATTGCCCGGGACACCCTGAAGTCGGGCATCGTGGCCATGTTCTTCATGTGCATCATCTACGTCTATCTCGGACTCATCGGCGCGTCCTCGGTGATCCCGCTGGGCCTGCAGGAAAACGGCGTGCCCATCATCGTAGGCTCCATGAACTGGTACTTCGGTCAGGCCGGCCCGATGCTGCTGGCGGTGATCGTCATGCTGGCGTGCCTCACCACGAGCATCGGCCTCGTGGCCTCCGTGTCCGCCCTCTTCCATTCGCTCATCCCAAAGGTGTCCACCAGAACGTTTGCGACGGTCTTTTCCCTGCTGTCCTGCGGTATCGCCAATTTCGGGCTCACCACCATCATTTCCGCGGCGGTGCCGGTACTGGTCTTCCTCTATCCGCTCACCATCGCGCTGATCATTCTCACTTTCCTGAATGATTCCTTCAAGGGCTCCCCCATCGTCCACCGCACGGCGACGCTGTTCACCTTCTTCCCGGCCCTCTTCGACGGACTGGGCGTGCTCGGCGCGGTCCCCGCTCCGGTGGCGGACGTCCTGCAGAAGCTGCCCCTGGCGTCGTACGGCCTGTCCTGGCTCCCCATCTTTGCGGCGGGCCTCCTCATCGGCTGGGGCCTCTACGCCGCCGGCGGCAAGAAGCCCGGCCCCGATTTCCAGACAGAAAAATAACGGCTCTCTTCCGAAAGCCGTCTGCCCGCTCCGGCGGGCTTTTTTCTTTGCCGTGATTCAGCGAAAATACCTTTAGAAATTAAATCCTGATCTCAACTAAAACAGCTGCTATATTTATGCTATTATAAAAAGAAACGACCCATCATCCATTTACCCGGCACTATGATTCCGGGATCATTTACAGCAAGGAGGAAACCGACTTGATCGCAGGCATACAGGACGAAATACTACGACTCCATGCCATGGGCCTTTTGGACAGGCTCCTTGCCGACAAGACCACAAAAGCCCATATCCTATGGGGCACTGACGCTTATGAAACCCGCGGACCGGAATACCGGAGAAACCATCAGATGACTCCCGCACTGATCACCGGTGAAAATGCGGATATCATCAAAACGCGGGCGCGCAAAGCTCTGGAACAGCAGACGGAACGTACCCGCCGGCACGCGGAAGTGTTCACTCCACTTTCCCTCTGCGCCCGCATGGTCAGCGATGCCGATGCTGCCTGGTTCGGTACTGCCGATAAATTTCTGCCGGATCAGCCCGTGCGGTTCACAAAGAAAAAGACCTGGAAACATTATGTGGATTCCCGCCGGATGGAGATCACCTGCGGCGAAGCACCGTATCTGGTTTCCCGTTACGATGCGTGCACAGGAGAAGCCATACCGATCCGACACCGCATAGGTCTGCTCGACCGGAAACTCCGTGCCGTCAACGAAAATACCGTTAATGAAGAAGAGTGGCTCACATGGGCGCTGCGCGCCTTTCAGGCCACCTACGGTTATGAGTTTCAGGGAGACAACCTGCTCATTGCCCGGGTCAATCTGCTTATGACCTATGAAGAATACCTCTACGCCCGCTGGAAACGAAAACCCACGCCGGACGAATATCGGACCATCGTGAATACCATTACCTGGAATCTCTGGCAAATGGACGGCCTCACGGGGCGCATCCCCTACTGCCGGGAAGACGACTGGCAGGAGACGAGCCTTTTCGCACCGTTCGACGCACCGCCGGCCGAGCAGACCGAGCTGGACTGGCAGCCCCGCTGCCGCATCTACGACTGGCGGCGGCAGGGCAGTCTGGATTTTCAGGATGTAAACACAGGAGGGAGACACATGAAATTTGACTTCATCATCGGCAACCCGCCGTATCAGGAAGAACAGGACGGCGGAAATAAAACATACGCTTTCCCTATCTACAATCTTTTCATGGATGAAGCATATAAACTTTCTGACAAAGTAGAACTCATTCATCCCGCTCGGTTTCTGTTCAATGCAGGAAGTACACCAAAAGCTTGGAATCAAAAAATGTTAAATGATCCGCACTTCAAAATTCTGGATTATGAAGCGGATAGCAGTAAATTTTTCACCAATACCAATATTATGGGTGGAGTAGTAATATCTTATCGAAATACTCGAAAAAATTTTGGTGCCATCGGTGTGTTCACGATTTATGCGGAACTGAACAGCATATTAAAAAAAGTATGTTCCCATCCCACGTTCAAAAGTTTTAGCCAAATCGTTATATCAAGAACTTCATATCGTTTAACAGAAAAAATGCATCAAGACCATCCAGAAGCCATTCAACAGCTCAGCAAAGGCCATGCATATGATATGTCCACCAACATTTTTGAACGCCTTCCGCAAATTTTCTCAAATACTCGCCCCAACGATGGCCATGAGTATATTCAAATTTTGGGAAGAGAAAACAAAGTACGAATCTGCAAATTTATTCGTCGTGAATATGTCAATCAAGTAAAAAACTTAGATAAATATAAAATTTTATTGCCTCGTGCAAACGGGGGACGAATTTTAGGAGAACCCTATTTAGCCACGCCTGGAGTCGGTTCAACGGAAACATTCCTTGGTGTGGGCTTTTTCGATACAAAGGCAGAAGCAGAAAGCGCACTAAAATACATTAAGACAAAATTTGTTCGAATATTAATCAGTGCACTAAAGGTTACACAGGATATTACTCCAGAAAAATGGAAGTACGTTCCCCTTCAGGATTTCACCGACGCCTCCGACATCGACTGGTCCCGGTCCGTGGCGGACATCGACCGGCAGCTCTATGCGAAGTACGGCCTCGACGAGAAGGAGATCGAATTCATCGAGACCCATGTAAAGGAGATGAAGTGACATGGCAGAGGCGATCCGCATCGCTCCCTTCCGCCGCGTGGTGCCCATGATCTATGCGTACACCACGCCGGGCGTGACCTATAACGACGGCTGGACGAAGATCGGCTACACGGAAAAACAGACCGTGAAAGACCGCATCGCCCAGCAGACCCATACCGCGGGCATCCGCCCCCGTCTGGAATGGCAGGACAACGCCATGTACAAGGACGGCTCCGGCCGGTATTTCCGGGACACGGATTTCCACAGCTTTCTGAAAGCGGAACACGTAGAATGGCGGGAGGGCACGGAATGGTTCCGCATTTCCGGCCCCGACGCCCGCACGCGGTTCGATGTCTTTGCGAGCGGCGCCGCACCGCAGGCAGAGACGGAGCACGCATCGTACACGCTCCGGAAGGAGCAGGCGGAAGCCGTCGCCATGACGAAGGCTTATTTCGAGCGGGGCGGGACGGAATTTCTCTGGAATGCAAAGCCCCGCTTCGGGAAGACGCTCTCCGCCTACGACCTCATCCGGCAGATGCACTGCCAGACGGTGCTCATCGTGACGAACCGCCCGGCCATCGCCCATTCGTGGGCGGACGATTTCCGGAAATTCATCGCCTGGCAGGAGCCGCTTGATTTCGTGTCCGATACGGATGCGCTGAAAGACTGCCCCGGCGTGCTCACCCGCGACGCCTACATGGACCGGGCAACGCAGGAAGATGAACCCCGCGGCATGGTGGCCTTCGTGTCTTTGCAGGACCTGAAAGGGTCGAAATATTTCGGCGGGACATTCGACAAGCTGGAATGGGCGGCGCAGCTTCACTTCGATCTGCTCATCGTGGACGAAGCGCAGGAGGGCGTGGACACGATGAAGACAGAGCAGGCATTCCGCTTCATTCATCGGCAGCACACGCTGTATCTGTCGGGGACGCCTTTCAAGGCGCTGGCGAGCGAAAAATTCTCCGCGGACCAGATCTACAACTGGTCCTATGCGGATGAGCAGGCAGCCAAAGCGGCGTGGACCGGCGAGGAGTACAACCCTTATGAGCCGCTGCCCCGGCTCTCGCTGTACACGTACCAGCTCTCCCCCATGATCGAGAAGACGCTCCGGCGGGGCATTGACCTCACCGGCGACGGAGATACGGCGGACTACGCTTTCGACCTGAACGAATTCTTCTCCACGAATCAGCAGGGCCGCTTCGTGCACGAGGACGAGGTAAAGAAGTTCCTCCGGTCGCTCACGACGAATGAGAAGTACCCCTTCTCCACGCCGGCGCTGCGGAGCGAGCTCGCCCACACGCTGTGGCTGATGGACCGGGTGGCAAGCGCGCGGGCCATGGCGCGCCTCCTTCAGAGCGAGGAATTCCAAGACATCTTCGGGGAATATGAGATCGTCCTCGCCGCGGGAGACGGGAAGCTGGACGAGGATGACGAAAATGAAAAGGCCTATGACCGGGTGAAGGCCGCCATCGCCTCGCATGAGAAGACCATCACGCTCTCCGTGGGGCAGCTCACCGTGGGCGTGACTATCCCCGAGTGGAGCGCGGTGCTCATGCTGTGCAATCTGAAAAGCCCCTCAGCGTACATGCAGGCGGCCTTCCGCGCGCAGAATCCCTGCGCCCGCACGGTGAACGGCCAATTCCTCCGCAAGGAAAACGCGTATATCTTCGATTTCGACCCGGCGCGGACGCTCATCATCTTCGATGAATTTGCAAGCAATCTCTCCCCGGACACGGCGGGCGGCAAGGGCACCGGCGAGGAGCGGAAGGAGAAGGTCCGCCGGCTCCTCAATTTCTTCCCCGTGCTCGGCGAAGACGCGGACGGGAAGATGACCGCGCTCGACGCGGAGCAGGTGCTCACCATCCCTCGGAAGCTGAAGAGCCAGGAGGTGGTGCGCCGGGGCTTCCTGTCGAATTTCCTCTTCCAGAATATCGGCCGCATCTTCGGCGCGCCGGACGTGGTGAAGGACATCCTCAACAAGCTCACCCCTGCACAGGAAGAGTTCCGCGGGAAGGAATCGTCCCTGCCGGACCTGTCGGACGTGCCGTTGGATGAGAACGGCGACGTCTCCATCCCGAAGGAGCAGGTCATCGGCAAGTCCAGAGAGCTTTTCGGCGAGAAGATCTACGAGGAGACCGCGACGGACATCGAGCCGGCGCTTTCCGCCCTCTCCCGCAGCGCGCCGTCGGGCGACATGGACCGCGAGGTCACGCAGGTGAAGGAAGCCCTGAAAAAAGCGGTGCGCGAACACATCGTGGCCCCTGCGGCGGCGGATTTCAAGGTGAAAAAGCGCGCGGAAGAACAGATCGCCCGGCAGGCAGAGAGGGACATCGAACGGCGGATCACGGAGTATCACACGGATTTCGTGCAGCAAAAAAACATGGCGGAAGCCGAGCTCGCGCGGGCGCAACAGGAGGCGCAGACGCCGGCGGAGCTCACCGCCGCCGAGGAGACTTACCGGACGAAGATCGAGGACATCACGGCCGGATTCACCGAATCGGTGAATACTTACGCGCAGGAAAAAATCAGACAGGTGCCGCAGGAAGTGGTGGAGCGCCTCATGGAGAACGAAGCGGAGGCGCAGAAGCGGGCCGACGAGGACGCGGTGCGGGCGCACCTGCGCGGCTTCTCCCGCACCATCCCGAGCTTCCTCATGGCGTACGGCGACCGGGACCTGCGGCTCTCCAATTTCGACGCCTATACGGAGCCGGCGGTCTTCGAAGAAGTGACGGGCATCACGCTGGACGATTTCCGGCTCCTGCGGGACGGCGGCGACGTGCCGGACAAGGACGGGCAGATGGTCCATGTGGAGGGGCACTTCTTCGACGAGGTGGTCTTCGATGATGCGGTGCAGGAATTCCTGAATAAGAAAGAGGCGCTGGCCGACTATTTCGATGATTCCCACGAGGAGGACATCTTCGACTACATCCCGCCGCAGAAGACGAACCAGATCTTCACGCCGCGGGCGGTGGTCGCGCAGATGGTAGACGCCCTCGAGACAGAGAATCCGGGCTGCTTCGACGATCCGGACGCGACCTTTGCCGATCTGTACATGAAGTCGGGGCTCTACATCACGGAAATCGTAAAGCGGCTCTTCCGCAGTGAGAAGATGAAGGCGCTCTACCCGGACGACGGCGCGCGCATCCGGCACATCCTGCGCCATCAGGTGTACGGCATGGCGCCGACGCGCATCATTTATCTGATCGCCACGAATTACATCCTCGGCTTCGATGCGCGGCTGAAATCGGAGACGACGCACTTCGTGGAGGCGGACGCGGCAGAGGCGGCGAAGGACGGAACGCTGGCCGAGCTGGTGCAGAAGCATTTCGGCTGACGGGCATAAAAAAAGACGGTGTGAGAAAAACACATCGTCTTTTTTGCGTGCAGTTCAGAGGATTTCCGCGCCGCAGGTCTCGGCGGGGGCGCAGAACCAGGCGGGGTGGCGGAGGAGGATGGCGGCGGCGGCTTCGTCCCGCGCGGGGCCTTCGATGAGGAGGAAGAAGGCGGAGCCGCTGCCGCTCATGAGGACGGGCGCGCCGAATGCGCGGAGCTCTGCGGACACCGCCCCCAGCGCGGGATACAGCGGGAAGAGGGCGTCCTCGAAGGTATTTTCCAGCGACGCCGCGAGAAGCGCCCGGTCTCTCGTCCGGACGGCCCGCTCGGCGTCGTCCGAGGTGCTCCGGGCGGCGACGCCCCGGCGGTCGATCTCGCCGTAGGCCGCGCCGGTGCTGACGGCGATGTCGGGCTTCACCACGAGGAGGGGCAGGCTCTCCCACGGCGGGAGGGGAGAGAGCTCGTCCCCGATGCCCCGGCCGCGGGCGCAGCCGCCGGCGATGCAGAAGGGCACGTCCGCCCCGAGGCGGGAGGCCATGCGGCACAGCGCTTCCCATCCGAGACGGGTGCCGTAGAGCCGGTCCAGCCCGCGGAGCACCGCTGCCGCATCGGCGGAGCCGCCGCCCAGCCCCGCTTCGGAGGGGACGCGCTTCACCAGATGCATGGCCGCGCCGGGGACGCCCGTTTCTTCCATATAGAGCGCCGCTGCGCGCCACATGAGATTGTCCGGCCCGGCGGGGGCGTCGCCCTCGATGGTGAGGGACAGGCCCTCCGCGGGGCGGAGCTCCACTTCATCCGCCAGCGAGATGGCGTGCATCACTGTATCCACTTCATGGTAGCCGTCCGGCCGCCGTGCGAGCACGGGGAGCGTGAAATTGACTTTCGCCCGCGCCGTTTCCCTGATGATCTCCATTTCAAATTCCTTCATGCTATAATACAAAAAGAGAATGGCTGCGGAATGATCCGCGGTATCTGTATTGTATCTCTTCTGCGGTCAGAAAGGAATGCAACCATGAAACGGAATGATTTCCGCCTCAACTCGTACTTTTTTGTGACGCTGGTCACCATTGTGGGCTGTTTCTTCTATGCCCTCGGCATCAATCTCTTTTTTGTGCCGCACCACTTCATCGCGGGGGGCTTCACGGGCATCGCCATGATCGTGTACTACCTCACGGGGCTGCCCATCGGGCTCACGAATATCCTGCTGAATATCCCGATCCTGCTGCTGTCCCTGCGGTTCATGGGACGGTTCTACACGGTGATCACCATCATCGGCACCATCGCCATTTCCGTCCTCATCGACCTCACGTCGTTCCTCTCCTCGTGGGAGGGCGTGCAGAATCCGCTGGTGGCGGCTATCTCCGGCGGCGTGCTCCTCGGCGTGGGCTGCGGCATCCTGTACCGCTACAATTCCAACAGCGGCGGCCTCGACGTGATCGGCGCCATCGTGAAGAAGTACTACAATCTGGAGATCGGCTATGTGGTCTTTGCGCTGAACTGCCTCATCGTGGCCGCGTCGGGCCTCTTCTTCTCCGTGGAGACCACCATCTGCACGCTGGTGGCCATGTACATCAATGCCAACGTGTCGGGGCGCATCGTCATCGGCTTCGCCCAGCGGAAGGCGGCCTTCATCGTGTCGGAGAAGCCCTATGAGGTGGCGGACTCCCTCCTGCGGAATCTCCGTCACGGGGCGACGCTCCTCTACGGTCAGGGCGCGTACACCGGCGGGGACAAGAAGATCCTCTTCGCCATCATCAATCTGACCCAGATCTCCCGCCTGAAATGGCTCATCCGGAAGGTCGATCCCCATGCCTTCCTCTTTATCATGAATACCACCGACGTCATCGGCCGGGGCTTCACCAGCCCGCTCTCCCGGGCGGCCTCGCTCGATACGGACCGGTATCGTCCCGGCCCGGACGGCACGCTCATTCCCACCGAATCATGGCAGCAGGAGCTGTCCCGGGAGGAACGGGGCGAACCGGAGCCGACGGACGCTCATCAGCACTGAATCGGAAAGGAGCTTCTTTCATGAAATCCGCTGCTTTGATCCTTGCGGGCCTGCTTCTGCTCCCCGCCGCCGCGTCTGCGGAAAGCACGGCATTTTTCTCTTCCTCCGCGTGGCATCTGTCCGGCACGGAGGCTGCCGTGACGAGCCGGAG
>JFBN01305485.1_pt1 | contig 25997 bp, 19 predicted proteins | sample 768741 | NCBI WGS metagenome assembly JFBN01 (sample SAMN01983846, study PRJNA193217) | chicken gut metagenome | biome: terrestrial biome; isolation source: ceca of Broiler chicken | host: Gallus gallus | place: United Kingdom: England | collected 2010-09-07
CCCGCGCCGCCGTTACTCGGCGGCGCTTTCCTGTTCATCTCTCCCCTTCGGCGTGAGAAACTCCACTTCCGACGCGACGAAGTTATAGCCGTACCGCTTATTCCCCTGCGCGTCCTCGTAGTTGTTCGTCTCGACCCGCGCCTCCACGCAGACTTTATTGCCCTTTTTGCAATATTTCGCCACCGTCTCGGCAAGCCCGCGGAAAGCGGTGAAATCGAAAAAGTCCGTTTTCCGCTCGCCGTCCGCGCCCGACGCGGGGCGGTTGACCGCGACCGAAAATTTGCAGTAAGCTGTGTCTCCTTTTTGCGCCAACTCGGGGTCATGTGTTAAATTTCCGATGACCAAAAACTTGTTCATAATGTTGTACTCCTTTTTAAGAATAATTGGCAAAAATTGCCTGTACCGAAAGCTCCCGCGAAAACGTGACGATGAGCCAGCTCCCCGCGGGGATGTCGGCGGAGATCTCCGAAGAGAACCCCGTATCCCCCGCCTGCGCCGTCAGCGTCGTGTTCAGCGGAATATCCGGTTTTCCGCCCTCTTCGTCCGCGGGGCTGTCCGCCGTGACCGTCAGCTCCGCGTCCGCCGTGAGCTTGTCCGTGACGACGGTCAGGCTCGTGACATGCACGGTGCGCTTTGCGATCAGGATGAACGCGCTCACGGGATCGCTCACGCCGTCGCCGTTCACCGCGGCAATGTCCAGCGTGTTCCCCGTGTAAATGCGTCCGTACTCCAACAGGAAAGCTTCCGCCGTACGGTTGCTGCGCTCCTCCGCCTCGCGTGCGGAGGCGGACGCTCCCCCGCACAGCGCCAAGATGACAAGCAGCGCCGCGCAGATCCCGCCGAGAGCGACCGCCAGCGTCAGCCGCGAAGTGAACGAAAGCCGCTTCTTCATCAGTCCGTCAGCGATTCGAGGTTGCTTGCGATCATTTCAAGCAGCGGCTCGCGAAGCGCGACGTAAACTGCGACGATGACGACGAACGCGAGCATCGTCCCGAAACACACGATCGCCGCGCGGCGCTTTTTCACCGCTTCGCCGTCGTCCTCCGCCTTTGCCGCCTGAATGAGCTTGATGATGCCCAAAAACAGGCAGATCACGCACCCCACGCCGATGAGCGCGGGCAGCACCGCGTTGAGGAAGTCATAAAGCGGCTTTACGCCCGCGTTGATGAAAGATTCGTAGGTATTCATAACATATTCTCCTTATAAATTGATCAGTTGGTATGTACGCGCTCCGATTTTGCGGACTGCACGTTCTCGTTCTCCGCCGCGCGGTCTGCCTGCGCGTCCTGCACGACGGACGCCTCGCGGATCATCTTCCCCGACGCGGCGATCGGAGAAATACCGCTCCTGCCCATATTCAGGCTGCCGTGGAACTCGGCAAGATCGCCCTTGTGATAGCCCGATACGATCTGCTTCGCCGCCTCGCCGAACGCCGTAAGGTAGAACGTATCGTACTGCGCCTTGGGCTTCGGCTCGCCCTCGCGGTGGAAACTGTCGCGCTTGACCGCAAGCCCGAAATTGACGAACTGCGTCTTTCCGTCCTGCGACGTTTTAAGTTCGAGCGACCCGTCCTCCGCCTGCGACTGCACAAACCCCGAGAGTTTGATCGCGTTCTTCGACCCGACCTCCTGCGGGCGCTTGACTTCCCGCCCGACGACCGAAAACGACGTGCGCCGCTCGCCGTCCGCGTTCGTGTAGTCGTCGCGGTTCAATTGCCCCGCGATCTCCAACTGTGCGCCCGCCTTATAGTCGGCGAGCTGTTCGGCAACCGCGCCGAACACGGTGAACGGATAGGTGTGCGTTTTCACCTCTTCCCCGTGCGCCTGTTCGATCGCGAGCTTGCCGCGGGCAAAATGCTTCCCGTTTTTCGAGGTCTCTAACTCCACCTCGTCCACGAGCTTGCCCTGCAACGTTACTTCGTTGTTCATCCTCGATGAACCTCCTTCTTTTTTATTCACCACGGCATTCGCCGAAAGTGGCTCAGATCTTCCGTACCGCTCTTCACGGTATTCGTTTGCGGCGGATTCATCTTTGAAATCGTACACGCCCTGCGCCCACGTCCCATCCGATACGTCGTACCCGATCGCAACGACAAAATCGCGTTTCCGCTGTACGATCGCAATGTTTCTTCCGTTTCCGTCCTGCGCAAGGCTTACGACCTTATCGCCGCGCGACGTCTCTTTCAAAAACTTGTTTTCCGCCATTTGACACCCCTTCTTTTATAGAATTTAAGCATTCTCCGGAAACTGCGATTTCGCCTGTATGTTCTCGATCTCTTCGTAATAGTCGAGGACTTCCTGACCTTCGGAGGCGTACCACGCGTCGAACATCCGCGAGATGCGTTTGAAATTGCGTTTGCGCTCGCGCTCCTGCTGCTGCTTGGCGCGGCGTTTGAGCTGATTCTGCCGCAGGTAGTCCTGCTCCTCGCGGTACTTCGCCCACTCGACCGTCTTTTCGTCGTAGGCGAACCGCCGCGCCATGCCGATGACCGAGTTCCCGAGCCGCGCCTGAATATCCGCCCGAAGCTCGTCCATTTTGTCTGCGGATGGCTGCATATTCGTCATACCCGCCGCGACCGCCCTGTACCGCGCCTCGCGCTCCGCGACCCGCGTCATGACCGCCTGATACCGCATCCTGACCGCGGGCACGTCGCGCACCATTTTCAGCGCGATCGCGTCGATCTGCTTTCGGTACGGCGCGTAATCGGGATGATTGTATCCCGCACGCCCGCGCACCTTCGGCAAAACTTTCGCAAGCGCGATGAGGTCGTTTGCGATCTCGCGCTTGACCTCTTTCGGCGACGCCTGTTTGAGGTACCTGCTCAAATTGTCGCGGACGATATGTACGTCGTGCTGATGCCCCGAGAAATACTCTTCGAACAGTTCCAGCCCGTCCGCCAGCGCCTGTTTGCGGATACTCCCGACGCGGGTATACGACTTGCCGCCCTTGGCGTTCGGGTGCGGCGATTTTTCCCAAAACGCGAATTGGATATGTTTGATCCCGCTCGTGCTGTCGTCGTGCCAGCCCGCATACCACTCCACGTTCTTGGCTTTGAGGTGGGTCATGTTCAGGAACCTGTCGAAGTTGGCGTTCATGAACTCCATCGCGGCAGCCTTATCCGCGAGCAATTTATCCCCCACCTCTTTCCGCGGCGAGATCACGCCGTGCCAGATAATGCTCTTCGTCTTTTTCAGCTCGGCGCGCAAGTTTTCGAGCGCCTTGCCCTCGATCGCGCCGTGCCGCCCGAACACGCCCGTGCCGGACGGCGCATGCCCGCCCGCTTCGCCCTTCCCCGCAAACGTACCCTGCCGCGAGACGTAGTCCATGAAGTTGCCGTGGGTCGGGAGCTGCGCGAACTGCTCGTCGTGCGATTCCGCCTTATCCGCATACTTGCCCGTGCGCCCCGCGTAGTCGATATGGTCGCCCGAGAACCATGCCCGCTCCTCCATGTACGCCAGCCGCTTCTCGCCCTTCATACCCGACGGCGGGCTTGCTTTGGTAAACGCCATGAGCATGACGACGTTTGTTGACGACGATCCCGCCATCTTCCACCTCATTCTTTCTTGTGCCTTCTGCGTCCGTCAAGCCCCTGCGAGGCTTGGCGGACGCCCGCTGAAATTTGTCCTTCCGATCGAGGCGGGCGCGCCGCCTGAGCGCCAAGCCGCGCGGCTTCGGAGCGCCGCCCCTCGGGCGAAGTCAGAGCAGTTTCATGAGTTCGTTCATGCGGTCTTGATAGTACTCCGACAGTACTTCGTACTTCCCGCCCGCAAGGTCTGCTCCGTTCGTCCGCACGCCGTTCAAGGCAAGCTCCCGTTCGCGGAACAGCCCGACGAGGAGATTGAACGCCATGGCGGTCTGCACGGACAATTCGCGGAGGACTGCCGTCTGCTGTTTGACCGCCTTCGCGGTATCCTCCCGCCTCTCATCGTTCCCGCTTTTTCCCGCGCGGCCCGTGAGCACGGGCAGCGCAAGTTCGATGCACCTGCCCACGATTTCGGAGACGGAATGGAACTTCCCTTGCGATACCAATCCGCGCAAGTTTTCTATGAGTTCCTCGTCGTAGAGCCTTGCGCAGATCTGCATAGCTCCATCCTGTTTACGTTTCATGACCTCTTTCTCCTCTTAAATCCTATGCGTTGCACAATGCCTGCAAAAATCCCGAAAATGCACGTCAGGCAAGATAAGAAGGTGCTAAAAAATCCGTTTTTTCGCGCTTTTGATATATACTACGTATATATCAATTTTCTGCTAAAAAATTTCCTGTTTTTTAGCGCCTTTTAGCACCTCGTTTTCCGCGAAAACGGAAACCGTTTTGCGGGCTGCCGACTGCCGTCGGCGCGGGGCTGCGCCTTACCTGATCCGCATCTTGATGCGCCTGCGGACGAGCAGCAAGACCACAAGGACGACGGCTGCGCCGCCCACGGCGAACAGCGTGATCGCGCCCGCGTTGAAGGTGAAATCCTTTTGGAATTCATACTCCGCGACGTTCCCGAGCGCGTCCGTGATGACGACTTTGTACCGTCCGTTGGCGCTCTGCGCGTCCGTGCTGTACGGCACGGAGACGCCGTTGTAGAACACCTCGATCGTGCACGCGTCCTTATTCGCCGCGATCGTGAAATCCTCTTTCAGGTTGGGGATGGACGCGCCGCTCGCATACTCCGTACCGTTGAGGACGAGCGCGGGCAGGAGCGTATCGACGATGAACGTGAATATCCCCGTCCGCCCGCCGCGGCGGAGCGTGAGCGTGTACTCCCCGTCCTCCGTCACGACGATCTTATCGCCCTTGACGTACTCCTCCACCGCCAACGTCACGCCGTCGCGGACGAGCTTGTAGGTGCTGTCGCGCGGGATCGTGTACTCGAATTTCGCCGTGTACGGATTGCTCTTGATCTCAAACGTGAGCGTGACGGCGTTCCCCAGCTCGTCCGTGAGCGTGACGGAATAACTGCCGTCCTCGCGGAACGTGTACGCGCCGTTCTCCGCTTTCGTCTCGAACACCGCCCCGTCCCGCATCGCCGAGACGTTCGCCGTCTGTTTGAGCGTGAGCGTGACGGCGTCCGCCGTCATGAACGAATCGGGAATGCTGAGCGAATACCCGATCGTGCGGCGTATCTGAAAAGCCACCGTGGCGGTATTGCCGAGCGCATCCGCAAGTGTGAGCTGGTAGCTTGCTTCTGAATCGAATGTGTTGAGCGTATCAAGCACAAAGTTGTTTGCCTTGCGCCCGTCCGTCATGAGCTTGTAACTGTCCACGTCCGAGAGATCTTCGAGCATGACCGCGACGTCGTCTTTGGTGACGTCCGAATCCGTGGAGATCTCGAACACGGGCGCGGTGCGGTCGATCGTGAACGTGACCGTCATGACGTTCTCCACGCCGTCCGTGAGCGTCAGGATATACTCGCCCTCGTCGCCGATCCGCAGCGCCCCGTCCTGCGCCGAAATACTGTACGGCGCGCCGTCGCGGGTGCAATCGAGCGTAAGCTCCTCGCCGAACTCGAAATCGATATACTCTTTGCCCGCGATATGATCGCTCATCGTCCGCACGAACTCTCCGTCGATCCATGCTTCGGCGAGCACCTCCGAATCCAGCGTGAAGGTGATGGTAATCTGCGTGCCTGCAATATCCGTTGCCGTGATCTCGTATACGCCCTGCCCCGACAAGATCGTATCCTCTTTGTAGATATGGCTGAACGTCTCATTATTCACGCGATAACGGATAACGACGTTCTCCTCGTCGCATTCGATATATACGGACGAGTTGACGGACGCCCCGTCCGTGACGAGGATCCCCGCCGTCGTCATGACATCGATCTGCGGCGGCACTTTGGCGATCGTAAACGACTTCGTGACGGCGTTCCCGAGCGCGTCGGAAATTTCCAGCGTGTACTCGCCCCAATCGGCGAAGGTGTACTCCGTCCTGCCCGTCAGCTCCGCTTCGTACTTCTCGCCTGCGGCGGTATGCGTGAGCCTGACGACCGCGTCCGCCTCATCGACCGTCACGGTGACCGCGTCCGTATCCTTCTCTCCCGCCATCACGATGACTTCGGGCGGGGTCGCATCATGCTTTATCACGATCTTCTCTTCGTTGCCGACGCCGTCTTTCAGGATGAACGTATAGACCCCGTCGGCGGAAACTGCCTGCCCGCTTTCATAAACGAACGGCTCACCGCCTTTTTCCGCCTGCACGGTAATGCCAGCTTCGAACGCGACTACGAAATCCCGCGTCACGTTCAGCATCCCGTCCAGCCACACGGGTTCGATCTCCGTGCCGTCTGCGGCGGTGATCGTATAGGCGATCGTCCGCGTGATCGTCACCGTCACGGTCACGACGTTCTTTGCCGCGTCCGTGATCTTGACCGTATACGTCCCCTCGTCCATGAGCACAGTCTTGGCGGCGTAGGTCTTGGACAACCCGCCCGGCAGCGTGACGCGCGCCGTGGCTTCGTCATCGTCCCATACGACGTAGACGGCTTTGTTCGTGCTCCCGCCGTCGGCGACCTGCTCCCCGTCCGTCGAGAAGATCTCCGCTTTCGGCGGGATCTTGGCGATCGTGAACGTCTCCGTCCGCGCGTTGCCGAGCATATCTTTCAATGTGATCTCGTACACGCCCCACGCGGAGAACGTCATCTCATCCGCAAGTTCGATGCTGTACGCCTTGCCGTCCTTGCGCACCGTCATCGAACTGACGTCCCCGCTCTCCACCTCGACCGTGACGGGCGAATACTCGTCCGCGCCGCTTCTGACCTCGATTGTCGGCGCGGATTTATCTATCACGACCGTAACGCTCGTCTGATTGCCGACGCTGTCTTTGAGCGTGATCTCGTATACGCCCTCGGTGACGTACTCGTAATTGAATCTCGGCGTCTCTACCGCCGCTCCGTCGCGGGAAATGCTCATTTCCAGCCATTCATCGTTGACGACGGCAAATCCTCCGCGGACGTACCCGACGCCGTCCTGCTCGATATTTGTGCCGTTAAATTTGATCTCGTATTTTACTGCCGTATCCCTTGTGATTTGATAGGTCACGGTATTGCCCACATCATCTGTGATCGTGATCGTATATACGCCGTCCTGCGTCAGAAGTTCCCCTGATGTATACGTTTTAGACAGCCCGTTGTCGATCTGATACCGCACACGCTCTACGTCCGAATCGTTCCATACGATTCGGAATCCTTCTTGCGTTGTCGTATCCCAGGATATAGGCTCTCCCTTTTCGTTTTCAGCCGACGCCGTCGGAGACATTGTATCCATTGTAAATCGTACGGTCACATAGGTATTCGGATCACTCTTGACGTACAGCTTGATCTCCCACGTTCCGTTATTCTCTTCGGACGCACTGATCTCGATCTCCTGCCCGTCCGCAACGGAATTGGCAGGCAGCGTTACAAGTTCACCATCCTTATACACTTCGTATCCCGCACTGCTCTCAAATGTCAAGGATACGCTTTTCCGCGTTTTTGCGCCTTCACTCACGCCGGAAAGCGTATACTCGGGCAGTCCCTTGGAGAATACGATCTCCTCCGATTCCGTCACGTTCCCGAAACTGTCCTCAAAACGAACGGTATATACACCTCCGAGCACAAACGTATAACTCCATACGTCCTGTTCAATATACAGCGTATTGAGAACTTTTCCGTCCACGGTCTCGTTATACTCGCCGTCCGGAAGGCGCACGCCGTAGCGGTAGATCGCAAACCGCACGATAGAGGAATAGCTGTTTGCATTGGCAAACGAGATGGTGATGCTGCGGTTGTCGCCCGTGCCTCGGATCTGCGACTGCACGCGCGGCGCGCCGCCGTAGATCGTGAACACATAGTCGAACACGTTCCCCGTGCGGTCGTACAGCTTGACGTGGTACTCCCCGCCGTCCGTGAAGTTCCCGCCTGCGCCGAACGTCAGAAGCGACAGATCGAACGTCGTCAGCGTCGTCCCGTCCGGTCTCACGACGACTGCCGTGATGATCGCGTCCGAATTATCGAGGAGCTTCTGCACGCTCAGCGTGCGCAGGTTCCCGTCGATCTGCAAGTTGGACGAAAGTTCCAGCTCCGCGGACAGCACCTCCGACTGCATATCCCCTTCCCCATCCGTAAAGGCGTGGTAATAGGTGTACCGCGCAAGGAACGTCGGCGCGGTGCGGTCGAAATACACCTCGTATACGAGCGTATTTCCCAGCCCGTCCGTCTCGGTTACTGTATAGACCCCGCCGCTCGCGCCCGACGCGCTGCCCGAGCCGATGTATTTCAAAAGATCCGCCCCCGATTGCAGCGCGCCCTCGTACACCGTACGCCCGCCCTGCTCGATTTTCAGATGCGTCAGCGAATCGTAGGCAAACGTCTGCCGCCCGAACGCGATACTGTACGTCTTGTTCGCGAACACATAGTCCCCGCCGACGCGCTGCACGCCGTCCTGCGTCGTGCCTGCAAGCACTTCGCTGTCCATGATGACGGTATTGCTCCCCACGTACGGGGAATTGAGCGACGGCACGCTGTATTCGCTCACATACGCGAGCGAATATTTTTCGAGCGCCTTGTAAAACTCCTCCATCGTCGCCTTTGCCCCGTCCCCGTCGCCGTACGTCGTCGTTGCGGAATGGTTGTTGATCTGATAGTAGGTATAGACGCCGTTCCCGTTGTACGTCACGGCTTCCTCCATTTCAACTTCCATCATAAACCGCAGCGCGTTCTCATAGCTTGCAAACACATAGGTGTTCGCGTTCGACCACGCGCCGGGATAGACGGACTTCTTTCCGTCTTTGCCCGTGACGGGAACGGTCACCGTCTTCATGTACGGGATCCTGACGCGGTAATTCCCCGTTTTCAGATAACCGCTGTTTTCCATGCGGTCGCGGTTATACGAATTGACCGCGCCCACGACCGCAAACGAAACGACGCTCTCGTTCCCCACGTCGTCCGTGAGCGTGACCGTGTATACGCCGCTCTCCGTGAGCTTATCGCCGTACTCCGCTTCCACGCCGTACGGCTCGCCCGCCGTCATCGCCTGCGGCGACACGGCCAGCTCCGCAAGCGTGATCCCGACCTCCGCGACGGACAGATAATTATCGCTCCATGTCACGGACGGCGTGCCGCCGTAGACGGAATTGCTCCCCACCATGTCCGCGTTCACCTGCAAGACGGGCGCCGTCTTATCCAGCGTGAAGGTATAACTTGTACTGTTCCCCGCGCGGTCTGTGATCGTCACGAGATACCGCCCCTGAACGGTGAAAGTCCCAGAATAGTCTTTATTTGCCGTTTCGGGGAACGTCGCACCGTCGTAAAAATCGTACTTCACGACGAGGCTGTCTTTCCCGTTCGTCCGCGGCGCGCCCACGCCGCCGACCGCCGTATCCCATACGGCAGCCGTGTCCTCTTTCGTCGCTCCGCCGTTTTCCACGGTATCGAATTCGAGCGTCGGCGCGGTCTTATCGATCGTGAACGTGTACGAACGGCTGTTCCCTGCGCGGTCGGAAATCGTTACGAGATAGTTCCCTTCCTGCGAGAAAGTTCCCGTATACGCCGTTTCTGCCGCCGCGGGGAAGTCCTTGGTCTCCGAACGCGCGTACATGACCGTAAGCGCGTCGTTCGCGTGCGTACGCTGCGCGCCTACGCCCCCGACCGTCGTCTGCCACTCGACGCCGACGTCTCCGTTCGTGAAATCCCCGTCCGACGTACCGTCCAGCGCCAGCACGGGCGCGGAAACGTCGATCGTGAACGTGTACTTCGTACTGTTCCCCGCGCGGTCTGTAATGACGAGCAGATAGTTCCCTTCCGCCGTAAGCGCCTTTGCATACGTCTGCGTTGCAGCAGAGGGATACTCGCCGCCGTCCGAACGCGCATACATAACGGACAGCCTGTCCCCGTCATTTGTGAGCTGACTTCCGATACCGCCGACCGACGCCTCCCACTCCGAAGAGACAACATTTTGCGTAAACCCGCCGCTTTCCGTACCGAGAAGCGACAGCGTCGGCGCGGTCTTGTCGATCGTGAATTTGTACGCCGTAGAATTGCCCGCGCTGTCCGTAATCGTAATAAGGTAGTTCCCTTCCGATGATAGCGCACCCGTATATCCGTTTCCCGCCGAAGACGGGAAATCCTTTGTGTCTGACCGTGAATACGTTACGGTCAGTACATCGTTGTCGTTCATGCGTTGCGCTTTCACACCGCCTACCGCCGTATCCCATCCCGCCGAAACGCTCCCGTTCGTATAGCCGCCGTTATCCCCTTCCAATTCGAGCACAGGTGCGGTGCGGTCGATAGAGAACATGTAGCTCGTACTGTTGCCCGCACGGTCGCTAATGACGATCAGGTAGTTCCCCTCCGCCGTGAGTTCAGACGAATACGGCGTATTTGCCGTGCTCGGGTACGTCCCGCCCGAACTGCGTTCGCAACTGACGGTGAGCTTATCCCCGTCGTTCGTGAGCGGGCTGCCCGCCCCGCCGACCGTACTGCTCCATTCCGCGGAGACGTTCCCCTGCGTGAACCCGCCGTTTGCAACGCCGTTCAGCGCAAGCTTCGGCGCGGTCTTATCTATCGTAAACGTGTACTTTGTACTGTTCCCCGCGCGGTCGGAAATGACGAGCAGGTAATTCCCCTCCGCCGTCAGTTTTCCCGTATACGTCGTCTCGGCGGACGCGGGAAAGTCCTTGGACGCGGCGCGGGAATATTTTACGGTAAGCGCGTCGTTTTCGTTCGCCCGCTGCGCGCCCGCACCGCCGGCGTCGTCCGTCCACTCCGCCGTAACGTCCGCTTTGCCGTACCCGCCGTTTGCAACGCCGTTCAAAGACAATACGGGCGCGGTCTTGTCGATCGTGAACGTATAGCTCGTGCTGTTGCCCGCGCTGTCCGTAATTTTTACAAGATAGTTCCCTTCCGAGGAGAACACGGTATTCATATACGCCGTGGAATTTGTATCTGTCGGGAACGTGCCGTCCCGCGAATGCGCGTACGTCACGGTCAGCCTGTCGTTTTCGTTCGTCCGCTGTCCCGACGCGCCCGTCACGCTCGTATCCCACGATACCGTCACGCTGCCGTTTGTGAAGCCGCCGTTTGCAACGCCGTTCAACGCCAGCACGGGCGCGGTCTTGTCGATCGTGAACGTATAGCTCGTACTGTTGCCAGCGCGGTCGGTCACGGTCATGCGGTAGTTCCCCGCCGCAGTCAGCGCGCCCGTATACGTCGTCTCGGCGGACGACGGGAACGAGCCGCCCGTCGTATGACTGTATCTGACGGACGCGACGCTCATGTTATCCGACCCCGACGCAGTCACCCCGCCCCGCGTAAACCCGCCGCTTGTTACGCCGTTCAACGCAAGCGTCGGCTTTGTCTTGTCGATATAGTAATAGTACTGCGCACGGTAGCCGATCTCGGGCTCGACCCAAAAGAAGTGCTGCCCCTCGCCCGATACCGTTGCCGTCGTACCCGATTGAAGTTGTCCGTCGACGTACAGCTCTGTCCCGCCCATTGCAGTGAACGTGATCGCCTCGTTGGTATACGCGCCGGCAGAAAGAGCCTGACCGCTTGCAGTCCGCGCGCTCCCCATTCCCGACGCATTGCCCGTGTTCGCGCCGTTCCCGTATGAAAATTCATACTCGACCTTTTGTGCGTTCACGGGACCCGCGTCATATCCGAGACACCATAATACCGCCTTATATTCTCCTGGCTCGTTTACGGTGAGCGTCAGCGATTTATTCCCGTTCGACGGATTCGTCGTGTCGTCTCCTTTTGCCTGAAAATCACTCCACTTTGCTCCGACCGGTACATCGACGGTCACTTTCTTTGTGTCCTCGAAATCTTTCTTAATGTCCGTCCCATCATTGATCTTCCCCTTGCCATACTTTGCGCCGTCCACAGTAAAATATCTTTCCACAAGCCCGAACGCCTGCGTCGGCGTATACAGCTGATACGTCCCGTTCCCGTCCTTTTTGTACAGCGCCGCCGTGGAAAGCGAATAAGTGTGCGCTCCCCACGCATTACCGTTGCCCGCCGAGGTTACTCCATACGATACCCTCAAGATATATGACGATTGATAATCGTACATCGAGTTCGGATATGTATAGCTGACAAGGATCGACGCATTCTCATGAATATACCGCCCGTTATCCACGGGTTTCAAGACCGTCGGCCCGACCGAGCCGCTCGTCGATACTGACGCGTTCGCCGTGCGGCGCTGCGCGGGCGACAGGAGCATGACCCCTGCCGCGAATGCGGCAAAAAGCACAAAAAACAATATGACCGTTAAAATAAATTTCCGTCTCTTTATCATTCTTGTGTCCTCCCTGCCGTCTGTCCGACGGCTTGTAGATACTCCGTTTTTAATTTCGCCACTTCGTTCACGAGCGTCAGTTTCATATCTTCACGCAGCGCATCGATGAGAACTTCGAGGGTCTCCATATTTTCACTGACATCGTCGGAAAACTCCATTTCATATTGCTTTGCGATTTCACTCAGCCTTTCTATCACCTTTGAATCCTCAGACTGCGACTCTTGCCGAATCTCACTGTCCTGGCGTTTCATCTCCCCGCCTTCTTGGGGATCTGTCATTGCGTCCTCATAGTCCGCAATGATCGTCTGCACACGCGACTTGAAATCAAAGAGTACCGCATCCTCATCCAACGCACGAGGCGTGAGCGCTTCTTCGGGCGTTTCTCCGAGCGGAAATGCCTTTGACTTGAAATATGGTGTAAATGTACCGAGCGTCGGGGAATATCCCTGGTTGATTACAACTACATTGCCCATGTCATGTTTGTTATTGAGCAATGTCAGCTCTCTCGGATACATGAGCGGACGCTCCTTCACCGATTCGTTGAAGCTGTGCTCCACGGCGTGTTTCCCGCCTGATACGCTTGCCGAAAGCACCGTATAATTGCCGAGCTTTTCAGAAAACTGCTTGCACGTCTCGTTATCCTTCGAGCCGATAAACACTTCCGTATTGCAGTTCCCGAAAATCGTCCGCGCCATTTCCTGCCCGTATTTATCAATGATCTGTGAATAAGACTGAATAACGGGAATTTGTATGATTCCGCGCGACCGCCCAACCGTATACATACTCTGCACACCATCGATCTTCGGCATATTCCCGTACTCGTCCATCATGAAGAATACACGCCGTTTGAGCGAACCGCCGTTTTCCACCGCCTTCTCCACGAGTTTTTTGTAGCATTGCGAGATAAACAGAGAACCCAGGGGATGCCGCCCCTCTTTTTCATCAGGCAGCATCAGATAAACTGCCGTCGGTTGCTCGTCCATCTCCTTGACATCAATCTCACTACTTGACGTCATGTTGCAGATCCCGCGGTCATTGAACATCTGCAATTTCTGCTGCACGGATGACATATAGGATCCCTGCTGTTGCTGCGGCGCGACGAGCACGATCTCCGCACTCGATACCGCACGGCTCTTTTTGTCGCGGTACTGAAAATATTCAATGAGATCTTTGTACCCCGCGCCCGCGTGCGTACAGATCTGATGCAGATTGTAAAAATTGAATTTATCTTCCGTCATGCCGACGTCGTCGGGCGACATACCGTCCTCGAGCATTGCCATCACTACGCCTTGAATCAGTCCCTTTGCGCCCTCGTCCCAAATCGGGTCTTTGGAAGATGTGATCGGGCAAAGCGCTGCGACGATATTTATGATCTCCTCATACGCTTCATCCTCTAAACGCTGTATTTCTGCGCGTGCTGCGCTGTCGATCGCATCGCCGTCGTAATCCCGTCCGTTCAGCCGATATGTAGGCATCCCGCGTTTCATTTGCATCGTGATCCTATCGAGTACGCCCTGCGCGTCACACATTTTCGTCCAAGCGTACATAAGCGGATTCCATCGCAACGAACGTTCGGGATGACGAAAATCGAGCGAAAGGATCTTGTATCCATGTTCCTTGAGATACCATGCTGTTTTTTCGTACAGTTCACCTTTCGGATCTGTAAACAAAAAGGACGGGCGGGTCGCTTCCGTCGTCAAAGCGAGCGCTTTGATCGACGGGATAATATAGCTTGAAGTTTTACCGCTGCCCGTTGTACCGATAACCAACGTGTGGATCGTTTCAGGGGAGAATATCGTGCGCATTTTCCCCTTTCCGCGTTCCTCCATATTCAGGATAATTCCGCTCTCCGCGTCACGCAGCTCATCGAGCGAGTTATAGATCCGATATCCGTTCTGAGCCATCTCGCGCATGGTCTGAAAATGCGAATTTTCAAGGTTGCCGTCTATCCCGCGTTTCGCATTTTTCAGCCGCCGCATCACATAATGCTGCTCGAGCTGAAAACGCATCACAAGCACAAGCGGCACAAACCCGATCAACGTTATCAGGAGCGTTGCAATAAGGACATACCTGTGATTCATGGCATATAAAATACCGCTAAATCCGACGCCGAGGGCGATACAACCCACAAGCACGCTGATTACATACGATACGATCGCATCTGCAAAAAAACAGATCACATAATCCAGGAGAGAAATCCTAAGATCTTGTATTTTGCCCCGTGCAGACATTTTTCTCTTCATATCCCTTCTCCCGACCGCTTATTTCCTTATCGTGGTCTGATTCCGTCTCCTGCGTCTCAATTGCAACTTCGTCTTTGTCCACCTGCAAACGCGCATTGATCTCTTCAAGCTCTCTTTGCAGCGCTGAAAGCTCTTCTTCCCGCTCAAAGGGTTTATCCGCTTGTTTTGTACTCTCGGCAATCTGATTTGTCAGAAAAACGATACGATCCTGCGTGTTCTTTTCTGCATCAGGCAGTCCCTTATACAGATTCGCAATTCTCGTCAGATTCCCGCGAGCGCTCATCCCTGCGTCGGTGCGATAACACCCCTCGCCCGTAAGCATGAGTTCCTGCCCGACGGCAGCACCCGTAAACGATTGAGCCGTCCGCATTGTGATCTTCATACCGCCGTACGTTCCGATCGTCTGCCCGTTCGGAGCTTTTTCACAAATTGCCCTGAAATGCTCTGCCGCCTCATCGGTCAAAGCATCGTAAATCTTGCCGTCAAGCTCCAATACAGGGGTTTCCGTATATCCTTCGAGGTCTGAACGGAGTTGCGCGAGTCTATTCTCGGATGCGGCAAGCTCCTGCGGCAACTCGATCGAGACCCGCCTGCGCAGCGCAGACTGCGTTTCAGCATGCTTTTGTTTGAGCATTTGCAGGTTTTTAATATCGGATATAACCTGCATCTGCCGCAAAAAGTCCGGATTCGCCGTGGCGATCGCCTTGATCTGCGCGTACGACATTGTCGTATCGTCAATATCGCTCGCCTCGCGTACGCTCATATCACCCTTGTTTATCTGCGAGATGAACCGCTGTTTGTTCTCCAGGATCTGATACGAATAGCTGTCAAACGTCCTTTCCGTAACGTAGGTATGTATCTCGACGCGCTCGTTCATATTTCCCTGACGGATGATGCGCCCCTCGCGCTGCTCCATATCCGCGGGGCGGTACGGCACGTCCAGATGGTGCAGCGCTTTGAGCCGTTTTTGGAAGTTTGCCCCCACGCCGCATTTCTGTGTACTTCCAAGAAGGATTCGGATTTTCCCTTCGTTCATCGCCTCAAACAGTTTTTCCCGCTTCGCGTCTGTATCCGCGTCGTGGATGAAAGCGATCTCTTCCGCATTCACGCCTGCGGCGATAAGTTTTTCACGGATGTCGCGGTATACGCTCCACTCGTTCCCCTTTGGCGTACTTTGATCGCAGAAAATGACCTGCGTCCCCTTTTCTTGTGCCGTCTGCTGATAGATGTCATAGGCAATCCGAACGCATTCATTGACCTTTGTTTGCGGCTCGTCCTTAGCAGAAGGGTCGTAACACCGTGGATCGAGCGCAAGTTTCTTCCCGTCCGACGTGAGTTTCAGCATATTATCCCGCGACGGGTCTACGCCTCCCCGCTCGATTGCCGCACCGCGGGCGATGATCTCGTCGTTGTATTCCAGGATCTGTTCCGTTGCCGGCAATGTATGCGTGATGCGTTCCGCTTCCGGCACAGGAAGATTCAGCATTTCCGCCGTCTTTACGTCGGAAAACTTGCGGTACATGAGCTGTAACTCAGGCAAGTTCACAAAACGTGAGAACCGCGTCCGCGGGCGCACACCATCGCCCGACGGCTTCAATTCCAACGACGTCACCGTCTCCCCGAACGTATTCGCCCAAGCGTCAAAAAACTGCACACCCGCTCTTTGCAGGTCGTTTTTTCCGAGGTAAGACTGCATTGTATACATCTCTGCCATGCTGTTCGAGATCGGCGTTCCCGTTGCGAAGATCACGCCCTTGTCCGCGCCGTCATGCAATTCCGAAAGATACTCGATCTTCATCTCCATGTCGAACGCGCGCTCGCTGCCGCTTGTAGAAAGTCCCGCCACGTTCCGCATCTGCGTCACAAGCTCCTTGTTCTTGTACGCATGCGCTTCGTCTACGAACAGATAATCCACGCCGAGCTGCTCGAACGTCAAAAGGTTGTCCTGCCGTTTCCCGATCTTATCCATGACGGACTTGACCTTACTCTCGCACCGCTTTTTCGCCTCGGCAAGCGCTTTCACCGTCAGCCGACCGCCTTCGCGGTAATATCCGCGCTCCTTTACTTCGCTCAATGCGCGCTCGATGTACTCTTTTTCCGCTTCCAGCTTTTGCAGCTGCCGTTCGGGCGAGACGGGGATCTTGGAAAACTGCGATTCCGAGATGACCACCATGTCCCAATTCCCCGCTGCGATCTTGGAGATGAACCGACCGCGGTTTTTTTTCTCGAACTCGTCCTTTGTCGTCACGAGCACTTTCGCCTGCGGGTACAGCGTCTTGATCTCCTTTGCCCACTGCCCGATGATGGCGTTGGGCACGACGAACATCGGTTTTGCCGCAACGCCGTATTCTTTGAGCTTCATCGCGCCCGCGATCATCTCGTACGTCTTGCCCGCGCCCACGCAATGATGCAGCAGCACGTTCCCGCCCGCCGCGATCCGCGCCACTGCGTCCTTCTGATGCTCTTTTAATCGCATCGTCGCGTTCATGCCGTCAAAGGTCAGGTATTCGCCGTGATACTCGGGAAGGACGGTGTTGTTGAACCGCTCGTTATAGATGCGCTCGTATTTTTCCCTGCGGCGCGGGTCTTCCCACAGCCACTTGCCGAACTCCTCCTGCATGGCGCGCAGCTTCTCCCGCGCCATTGCCGTCTCCGCCTGATTCGTCACCTGCCGCTCCCTGCCGTCCGCATCCCGTACTTTGTCGTACACGGTGGGCGCGCGACTGTTGAGCGCGCAATCGAAAATGTCGAGCGCGTTCATCCGCTCCGTCCCCCATACCGACCGCGCCTCCACGCGGTGACGGTACCCGGGCTGCGCGTGGACGTACCACTGCCCGTTATACCCGCTGTATTCGATCCCGTCCGACGAATACCTGCGCATATACCCGTCGTCCGCGACGAGGTGTTCCAAGAAGTTCCAATAATCGTCCGCTTCCACCCACGTCGCGCCCATCCGCGCGCGGATCTCGCTGCTCGTGAGCGGTTTCGGCTGCACGCCGACGAGCGCTTCCTCGTTATGTCTGAGCTGCGCGCGGAGCACGTCCTTTTCCTCCGTCTCCGTCGCATCCAGCGCCGCAAGCGCCGCGCGGCACGTTTTCAGCTTCTCCACCACGTTCCCCGAAAGGTACTCGTCCCGCGTGCGCCAGCCCGTATAACGGTCTGCGCGGCCCGCATAAATTTCGGCGGGCGTAAGCTCCTGAAAAATATGCTCTTTGAGCCGAGACACGACTTCCTCGTACCCCAGCCCCGTCAGACGCTCGATATACCGCACGTCCACGCCCCCCGTGTGGTTGCGGCTCAGATCCACCGCCTCGAACACGTCGTCCGTATGCGTCTTCTTCTCCGCACGGCGGATCGTGCGCTGCGTGAATACTTCCGTCTTTTCCGCGCTCTTCGTCTCTTTGTCGTAGTTCTCCAACGTGGAGACAAGCGAATAATCGTTGTCGCCGCGGAACAGCACTTCGTTCTGCGGCGCGGTCAGGCAGCCGTAACTCTTGACGAACGCGTCATACTGCGCGTTCAGTTGCGCCTGCTTTTCCGCAAGCGCCTCGTCGCTACATCCGTCTACTTGGATTTGAATCAACCCGCTTACGGTATTGCGGAGCGTGATATACGCCTGCACGCGCTTTCGCATGGACTGCGTGAGTTCGCCCTGCAACTGCTTGCTCTGCGGCTCCCACCGCTCTGCACCCGCATTGATATATACGCGGCTGCCGTCGAGGACATAGTTATAATCCTTCCCCGCAAGCTCCCTTTCGTCACGGGTCTCGGCGGGAATATTTTCCGCCGCGCGGTATATCCCCTGCGGAAGATCGGCAACGGCATTTTTGAGCTGCTCCCGAAGGTCTGCCCCGTTCGCTTTTACGGTGCGTTCGTCGCCGAACCGCCCGCTCGCCCGCGTGAACGTGCCGAGGACGTGTTCGGGGTGTTCGGCAAAATGCGCGTTCAGTGTACCAAGCCCGTCCGCCTGCGGCACGGCGTGTACCCACGGCTCCTTTTCCGCCTCCTCCGCGGAAAGCTCCTCTTCCCGCTTGCGGAAAAACAGGATATCCGTCACCGTCTCCGTGCCCGCGTTCCCGCCGAACGTGTTATCCGGCAAACGGTACGCGCCCAACAGCTCCGCGCGCTGTGCAAAGTATCTGCGCGCACGGCTGTCCGCTTTATCCAGCGTCCCGCTCGACGTCACGACCGCCGTTACGCCGCCCGCACGCAGTTCGTCCAATCCCTTTGCGATGAAATAGTCGTGGATGAGGAAGTTTTCGCGCGCGTATGCGCTGTCGTAGAGCTTGTAATTCCCGAACGGCACGTTCCCGACAACGACGTCGTATCCGTCCTTTTTCACCGCGACGTCTTCAAACCCGCCGCTCTCGATCTTCGCCTCGGGATACAGCGCTTTTCCGATCTGCGCCGTAAGCGGGTCTATCTCCACGCCGTCGAACGCGAGGTTCATTCCCTCGGGCGCGCAGCCGATGAAATTCCCCGTCCCGCACGACGGCTCCAACACCCGCGCGCCGCGTACGCCCAGCCGCTCCAAGCCCGCATAGATCCCGTCTATGACCGCCTTCGGCGTGAAGTGTGCGTTCAGCGTGCTCTCCCGCGCACTCTCGTACTCGCGTTTCGTGAGCAGGTCTTTCAGCTCGCCCCGCTCCTGCGCCCAGCCCGCCTTACTCTCGTCGAATACCTCCGCAAGCCCGCCCCAGCCGACGTACTTTGCAAGGATCTCCTGTTCAGCCGACGTCGCCGGTCTTTTCTCCGAAACGAGCTTTTGCACCGTGCGGATCGCGGCAATGTTATCCCGCACGCGCGCCTTCGGCGGCCGCGTCTCGAAGTCCGCGTCCGTCATGCGGTAGTTTTGCGGCGGCACAGCATCTTCCTTTTCTTGTGTGCTCGCCTGCGGTTCTGCCGCAGGTGCGTCAAACTCATCCCAAACATCTTCATAGTTCGGGCAGTATTTGAGATAGAACGTGAGATCGATCCCGTTCGGGAGCTTCTCCACCTCGGCAACTTCTTCCCGCTCGGACAGTCTGCTGAGGATCATGCCCTCGTTCTTGCGGACAAAATCCTCGTCTTCGGCGAACTCATTGAAGTACGTCACCCAGCTGCTGTCGTTGGTGTTCCGCGTACCGCTCTCCACCATCCCGCCGACGATATTCTCGATCTTCGTAAGCTTCGCCTTGTCCGCGTCGGTAAGATAATTATCCGCGTCGATGAGATCGGCAATGCGTGCCGCGGCTTCGTTCCACGTCAGGGACGCTTCGGCGAGCTTTTCGCCATGCTCTCCCAAGTACGACATACGGATGCCCTTAGAATCATGATCGCAATTGTCCCCGCCGTAACCGCCGAACCCGCCGATCCCGTATTCGTCTTTCAGAAAGCGGGCGAACTCCTCCGCGGTCGGGTTTTTGCGGTATTTTTCGCAGATCCTGATCCTTCCGTCCTCGAACCCGCTCCCGCGCTTCAAAATACGCTCTGTGAGTTGTTCCTTCGCACTCTTTTCGGCGGGCGCGGCAAGGTCGAAAAGCGTAGGCTGTTTCTGCGCGCGGTCTTTGATCCCTTTCTGCTGCGCCGCCTGTACGCCTGCGGGCGCGTGCGCCTTGATGAGCCGTGGTTCCTGACCGTCCTCCAATACGAGCACGTCGTGCTTTGCAAGCAGTTTCTCAAAGTACGCTTGCGCGGAAAAGAACGGGAATCCGCACATCGGCACGCGGTCTTTGAGACCCACGTCGCGGCTTGTGAGCGTAAGTCCCGCCTCTTCCGCGGCGATGACCGCGCCGTCCCCGAACACTTCGTAGAAATCCCCGACGCGTACCGCGCACACCGCCGCGGGGTGTTCCTCCTGCGCGGCGGTATACGCCGCATAATACGGCGTTACTCGCCCGCGCAGAACGGCTTGATGATCTCCTCGAACACCCGCTCCTCGATCATGCTCTCGTACATCCGCCGATGGCTGATCCGCTCGATCGGGTCGTTCGTCTGCGGCCGCTCGTACGCCGCCCACATCTCGTCCTTGAACGCCTCGATCTTCTCCGGCAGCTCCGCCAATTCCTCCCACAGCGAGAAATCTGCCCGCATCCGCATGAACTTCGGAAAGTTCGTGTGCAGCATGTGCTCGTACGCCATCTTCCCGTACCATCCAGCCTTCCGCCTCAAATCCGCCAAAGAGGGTAAGCTGTTCTCGATCTCGCTGATCTCCCCGCGCTCGTGCGCCGCGTCCATTTCCTCGATCTGCTCCACCGTCAAGCTGTATCTGTCGATCTTCTGTTTCAGTGTTCCGTACGACATTGCCTTCATGAATTGCGATTGTCCGCTCATTTCCTTTCTCCTTCTCGATTCTTTTCGTTACGCCGAGCCGCTCGGCGATCTTTTCTTCCGAAAATGTTACCTGCTCTCCCGTATACGCTTCACAGAGGTCACAAAGATCGTCATAGATCTCCGACACCCGCTCCCGCGTCAGTACCCGCTTCGGCAGCGGCACGCCGTCCGTCTGCGTGATATCGAACGCATACGATACCTTGGAGCGATACGGGCTGCCTTCGTCCGCATACGGGATGCCGTGCTCTCCGCGCCGCACATACCGTTTGAGTTTCTTCCATCCGTCATAGGTGTGTACTTCCGCCGCGCCGTTTTCCCTGTTGAAAATATCCAACAGCTGCGTATAGTCCAGCTCCTCGTCCGAACGGGCGCGCAGGCGGATGAACCGCGCAAACCGCTCCTCGTCCGACGAAATCTCTTTGATCAGACCTTGTATCTGTTCTAATGCGACCATCTCAGTCCCCGTTCCGTTCGAGATACTCTTCCAACGCGCGCTCGATCACGGCAAGTTTTTTCATGTCGCGCGATTTCGCAAACCGGTTCACCCGCTCCAATAGCTCCGCATCCAGCTCGTACGTTGCTTTCTTTGTGATCTTCCCGCACAGCTGCACCGCCTGTCCCGACGTCACCGTCTGTACGCGCGGTGTGACTTGCCGTACCGCGGCGCTCTGCGCATTTTCCTGTACCGCTTCCCGCGGCTTCGAACCGCGGAACAGATCGCCCAGATCGTAACCCTTGCTCATCCGATCGCCTCCAAAACTTCGTCCGCCAGCGCGCTGTACGCCGTCGCCGCCTTCGACGTCGGTCTGTACTCCGCTACCGCCTTTTTTGCCGCCTGTGATTCGGGCACGTCGCACGTGTTCGGGATCCGCGAACGGAGTACTTCCGACCCGAACAGCTCCTTCGCCGCCCGATCCATCACTTCGCCCATGTCCCGCGCGATCGTAAGGTTCGAGCGGTAACGCGTGAAGAAGATCCCCAGCACCTTTAACGCGGGATTCAGAAACTTGCTCCCCCGCACCTGTCCGATCGTCCGCGAGATCTCGCATACCCCGTCCATCGAGAAGTACTCCGCTTCCGTAGGGATAAGCACGTAGTCGCTCGCCACCAGCGCCGCCACCGTGAGCTGATTGACCGCAGGCGGGCAGTCGATGATCACATAGTCGTAGGTATCCGTCTGCTCCGCCAGCAGTTCCCGCAGGCGGAACACGAACGCGGGATCGTCCGCAAGCGCGCCCAGCCGTGTCGCAAGGCTCCTGTCCGACGGGATATAGTCCCCGTACTTCGAGCCTTGCGCCACGTCCATAAATTTCGCCTCGCCGCCCAAAAGCTCGCAGATCGTTGCGCCGTCCGTGTCCCCGTCCGCCAAAAATTTCGTCAGATGCGCCTGCGGGTCGATGTCTACCCCGAGCATGGCGTGCCCGCGTTTGGTGAATTCCGACATCAGGTTCCCCGCGCTCGTGCTCTTCCCCACGCCGCCTTTCTGATTGAATATTGAGATGACTTTCATTTTGCCCCTCTCCTTACCGCCCGCGTATGGTCGGAATGTTTTATCACAGATTTTCGTTCGCAGAACCCTATCACCGCGTCCCGCACAAGCGCCGCCGTATCGTGCGTGGGTTCCGTCTCTGCACAACGGATCTGCGTCTCCATTTGTTTGTACAACCCCTTCAACAGCCCGTGCCGCCGCGCACCGTATTCGCATAGTCTTTTCAGGTGCGCATCCGAAGGGCGCGTCTCCGCGTGCTCTCCCGACACCCATTCCCAAAATATGTACACGATCACCGAATATCCTGTACCCTTATAGCTGCTCTCATCGTTCGCATACCGCGAACGGGCAAGCTCCCGATCCAGGATCTCCGCTGCCGCCACCGCACAGTCCGTAGTTTCCGTTACAAATTTCTTCACCGTCTTACCTCCGTTATCTGTCCAATAAATTCGGCTGAACCAAGGTTTCCCTTGTTTTTCCTTGCTTTTCCTTGTGCCACCAAGGTCTGTCCGTGCCGTCCCCGTACCGCGACGTCAGACTGCCTACCGCCTTCTCCGCCGTGCGGTCGTAATACACGTCGGGCTTGTCGGGACGGTTGATCCCGCTTTGCCGCATCATCCGCGACACCTGCCGTGCGTCGCCCGACGTGAAAAACGCAAGGATCTTCGCCATCTGCCAATCGTTCCGCGAGCGGTCGCCCGTGATGTTATCCCCGCGCGCCAGCGCTTCGTATTCCGCCGCTTTTTTCGATTTTCGAATGCGTTCCAGCACCTCCGCGTCGCTTGCCGCATACTCCGCCGACGGGCGCACGGGCTGCGTCGGCGTTACGCGTCGCCCGAGTATTTTTTGCAGCTCGTCCACCGCAAAGTCCGCAGGGCTTGCGATCGTCTTTACCCCGTCCACGCTGCTGCCCGTCATGGAGATGAACCGCCCCGCGCTGTATACTTCGATCTCGCCGTCCGCGCCCGCCGTCCTGTTCTTGTAAAAGCCGTTTTCCGTGAGATCGCCCCGCACGAAAATATGCAGCCCGTTCCCGCTCGCGCTCGTTTCCGTGTACGTCCCCGGGAACAGATCGAGGATCTTCCGCGCAAGCGCCGTCGACCGCCCGTTTTCGTCCGCGCATTTATCAAGATCGATGCAAGTGACGTTGCTCTCTTTGGTCAGCGCGAACGACAGCCCCGCGCACCCGTTCTTCTGCGCATATTGAAGCGCGCTCTCGAAATCCGTCCATGTAGCGGGATCGTTCGACTTTGCCCAATGCCCGTCCGCAACGTTGAGTACGGATTTTCCCTTTTTCCCCTTCTCGGGCTGCCAATACGTCTTGTACACCGCCCACTGCGGCAAGGCTTTTAGCTCCTCGGGGATATACTCCCGAAATCTCTTTGCGTTCATTGTTCCGCTCCCTCGTCTTTTTTGTGTTTCAGATATATTTTCCCGATCCCCAGCCATGCCGCGAACATCAGCAGCAGCACGATCTCGATGATCCCCCACGGCGTGATCGCCGCCTGCCATGCACTTTCGTCCGCCACGAACAGTGCCGTCCCGCCGATCAGATACCCGAGCGCCGATACGATCATCAGCAGCTTCGGGCAGAATACGCAAACGAACCGCAGCGCCGTCATCCGCTCTTTCTTCCGTTTCCGTCCGAACATCCCGTCCCCCTTGTTTTCCCTTCCCTTGCCTTTGCTTGGTTTCCCTTACTATCGGGATCTCTGCACAGGCTGTACAACCGCTCATAAAACTTTGTCTCGGACTGTCTGATAACTTCGTCCTTCTTTTGCGCGGAACTCTGCAAAAATTCTTTCAGCTTTTCCGCATTGTCTTGCAGACTTTCCACATAAGGGGGTTCGTCGGCACCGCTTACGAGCGCTTTCATGTACTCTATATCCCGCATAAGCGAATCGACCTGATAAAGTCTGCGCGCAATCACATTTTCCGATCTTTGGATAGACGAAATCTCTTTTTTATAATCTGCGATCAATGTCCGCACGGAATATACAGACGCGCCGTCTATTTCTCCGAGAATCCGAACGCCCTTCGTGCTGATCCGCCGCTTGCTGTCCAAATCCTCGGAATACAGCCAGCAGCCAATCTTCTTCCCGACAATGACCTTTTCTTCCATGATCCTGCCCGCAAGTCGGGTATCGTCGTTCTGATAGATCAGCACTTTTGCGACCACATCTACTGCGTCGTTCAGATCGTGCCCGTTGTACATTGCTTGAAGTTCCAACGCATTGAATTTGTGTCGGGCATACTTTTTCCCTTGCTCTCTGCTTTCAGTTTTGATCGCCGTAAAAACTGCGTCGTTTTGTACTTCGATATGGTATGCGCCCGAATAGTGTTCTTTTTTTGCACCAACCGCAACAATCTTCCGACCCGAAGGCGTTGTACTGTCCGATCTCGACACATCGTAAGTATGGATATAGATCGTATAGCCTGATTCCAATCCAGCCGCATCAGGAACAGCAAACACATATCTGACTGCGTTAAAGTCAACGCTGTGTCCGTAACCGAATTTTGCATAGCTCTCCCATCTCAAAAAATAACGATCGGGAATAATAAGCTGCATACCTCTTCCTCCCTCATCTCATAAAACAAGGTTTCCCTTGTTTTTCCTTCCCTTGCTTTCCCTTGCCCTTGCGCACTAAAACCGATATTCCCTGATTTTATCAAGGTTGAGACGGTAGAGCGGATAGACGACATATCCCGAGGAACGCGTCGCTCCCGTGGGAGCGATAAAACCCTGCTCTTCCAAAAACAGGAGTAATTTTTTGTCCGCGTTATTCACTTCGATAAACGCCAATGCTTCTTCAAGCCGAACATCCAAATTTACCGTCAGATTACAGTACGGTTCGATAAAACAGTTCTCCCTGCAATCCACACCGACGTAGGTATTGCCTGTGGCGAGATATGTGCTTATCGTAAATGCGAACTCCAAGTTCTCAAAAAACGGTATTTTCAAAGTTTTCATGCCGTTGCTCCCACTTTTTCGGCTATCTTGCAAACAACCCGCTTTCCATCCAAAACCTGATACACAAGAACGCCGTTTTCATACTTGCTGTACTCGACCTGAACTTCCCGTTCTTCACGTTCTTCCTTGACCGTGACGTAAACAACGCCGCGCGCAGGGCTGTACGCTTCGAGCAGATCGCCGCGCAGCCATTCACTGCCGCGATAGAACTCATATACCATCTCCGACTTCTTCGGGACAGAATAACCGCGCTCTGCAAGGAATTTGTATAAATAGGTTTTCTTGTGATATTCCATACAGGCTGACCTCCCTTGCTTTCCCTTGTTTTTCCTTCCCTTGCTTTCCCTTGGGAAAACAAGGTTTCAGATGATGTCCTTAACGTCGCATTCGAGCGCTTCGGCAAGGGCTTCCAATGTTTTCTTACGAGGGAACAGCCTACCCACCTCGTATTGAGAAATTAAATTGACGCTGATCTTGCATCTCACCGCAAGTTCCTCTTGCGTGAGACCTTTGCTGATTCGTCTCATCTTGAGATTCAGCATTGGTTCATATTTATGCTTCACCATATCAACCTCCGAACTCATGACTTCATGAGTTTTTCTTATAGTATACTATCAAATTCATGACTTGTCAAGAATAATAGGCAATATTTCTTGTTAATTCATGAGTTTTTTTTATAATTTGACGTAAGGAGGAAAGTATGAATCTTGAAGCATTGAAGGCG
>JFBN01432883.1_pt1 | contig 25965 bp, 45 predicted proteins | sample 768741 | NCBI WGS metagenome assembly JFBN01 (sample SAMN01983846, study PRJNA193217) | chicken gut metagenome | biome: terrestrial biome; isolation source: ceca of Broiler chicken | host: Gallus gallus | place: United Kingdom: England | collected 2010-09-07
GGCAGTGTTTGATAGAGACATTTACGTAACCTCACTTGCCGCTCTAAGTTCTTCGTCGGAAAGACTCGAGCTAAGTATTTTAACCTCATGGTATGTTCCGACAAAACGGTTCGAACCTTCTGCATTCGACATCGATGCTCACGGTGCCGGAGCCATCATGATAGCCCTGAGGAATGGTGTACGGGGTAGTCAGATTGGAAATGGTGCCCTTGACACCGCCGTTGTTTGCCATCGAACCCGTGACCTTAGAGCCAGTGACATACGCAGTCTTGCCGGTCAGGATCTCAGCAGCGGTGGCGGTAGCGTCGCCAGTATCGGCATCGAACGTACAGGTACCAGTAATAGGAGCACCATTCTTGCCGTGAGCGGTAAAGCCTTCCAGCAAATGGGCAGCATCAACGGTATCAGCAGTCAGATCGATCTTGGTTACGCCATTGATGACGATCTTAGAATAGTAACGACCATCTTCACGGGTCTGAACTTTACTAGCCATAAATAACCTCCTCAAATGATTAGTGTGTTTCCCCCACCTTGATTGGAAACAGTTATGACCTCAATAGGTTTCACCGTAATATCCTTGTCGAGAGCCTTGTCCTGAGTTTCCAGAACGGTCTCTACGAATTTAGGTGTAACCACAGTGGGGCCTTTGTAGTCTTCATGCTGCTCTCCAGATTGCTCGATGGACATAATCTCATCGTCAATCTTATCAAGCCGCATAAGTTCCGTGCCTTCGGTTTTATACCTCGTCGCGTTTGCAATTTCCTTCAAGCGATCGACGAGAAGCCAAAAACTGTCAGGCAAGTCTTTCTTAGTATTTGCCATTAAGAATCACCTTAAGCAAATCGTCGATTGCCTTCTCGCAATCAGAGCTTGTGGACGAATCGGAACCTCCATAACCATGAGTTTTGTCGCATGCAACGTTGAGACGCCATTCAAGCTCGCTAGTAAGATTCGTAGTGGCTTGCATAACAGTAGAGCTCGTAGGAGGATCAAACATAAGTTTAACCTTGAGAGCAATGTAGTTCTTTACAGCTTCGTTCTGCTCAATATCCTCACTAGCTCCGAAATAGTCATTCCACGTCGTGCTTGAATCAGTGATAAAAAATCCACCATCCGGCCCAACACCGAGCTGCTCGAGAATAGCAAACACGCTATTAATGCTCATGATGATGTCCAGATCAAACGCAGTATACTCCTCGGCAATACCAAGGAGCTTTTTTACAGAAGTAAGAATGCTATCCATCAGTTAGCTCCTTTCCGCCAAGGGCAAGTGTCAAAAGGTGTTCTTTCTTCGAACTCTTTAGGCTTTGCAAGTTCCAAGTCACCATAATGCAATGCCTTGTGTGTTCGGTCGCTTACGCAAATAACGTTCTCGGGATCAAACAGTGCATCCGTATGCTGTAGAATATCCTCTTTGGTTAAAGGATTCAAATGATGAATGATGACCTTAGGCCGAATTGCGATACCATCTCGAATGATCCAATCTGTTATAGGGCACTCGGCAAGACCTAAGTCACAGCCACCATCCCTTACGATAATCTGATCTCGGAAACGTCTCCACTCACTCGACCTATAAAAATCCTGATTGAGGTAGCGATCAAACCCAAAGGTATCAACTCCAACTTTGCCCCAGAGCTTGAGGTAGTTGAAGCGATCATCAAACGTTGCATACCTAATCAGTTCTGAATATCGTCTAATCATTCCTTAGCACCGCCACTGTACATCTTCATAGCGGCAATAGCATCCAGATACATCTGCTGTTCAGTCTTCGCGTCTTCAATAGCTTGAGTCTTGGCCTGCAGTAGCTGATTCTCAGCCTTAAGTTTCTCTCGCTCGAGACGTTCTTTCTCGGTGCCAAGCTTCAAGTAGTGAACAATGACTGCCGAAGACGCGGTTCCTTCACGCATCTGTCGTTCAGCGCAGTCTACTGCTAACGCAATCAGTTGGTTTTCTCGAGCTTCAGGCGACATTGCGGGCCTACCAGCCCCAGTGCCGGAAGAACCCCTCTTAGTTGCCATAGGCTTTCGATCCTTTCTTTGGTAAAATATGCATGCTTCCGGTGACTTTCGTAAGAGTTTATGGAATGTCTCAGACTGTTTTGGGTAATGATATGGAGGTGAAGAGCACAGCTGAAAGGAGAATCAAGAAACAACTGTGGGTGCGCAAATGGAATTGAAGGGGAGTCCTGACCTTTTCCCATAAACCCTTATGAAAATCACCGGGAGCAAATATGAAAATTTACCCCCGGAGAATTTTCGAAGACCGGCGCGATTCGATGGGGGGTGCTTTATTTTCCGACCCCCCCGCTATCCCTTAAATCGCTATGGGTTTCAAGATTCGTCAGGGAGATCGAGGGATCTTTTGACTTTCTTGAAGCGATTTAAAGGATCGTGAGTAATAATGTAATCGATTGCACGCTCTGTTTCGTATGCATTTTCTTCGTCAGTAAACTGATCTGACGTGTAAAGAAACCTAGCAAGGACGCCACAACTGTTGTAACCCCTGTCCATGTCAAATCTGTACCAATCATCGAACTCATCGAACGGATCATAAGGGTTGTCAAACGTGGTAATGGCGCACCGTACTTTAGTCATAAACATTCATCCTTTCTAAACGTATCAGAATCAGCTCTTGACGTTAAGAATGTCGTAAACACTGCCAAGCGGAACACCAATAGCATCCGCAATTTCTCTGTAAGTGTAACCAGAAGAATACATTGCTTTTGCTTTCGATTGTTTTGCAGTCGAAATTGTTTTGTTTTCTTTTGGCATTGCGCGACTCATGAAATCTTCGCTGTCTGTAACGTTAAGAATCTTAGAAAGTTTGCTGTCAGAAATGGCACCACTAAGTATAGCTTCCCATTCCTTGTCAGTAAACTTAATCTTTGTGCCAGAAGAATTAGCAGAAACAGCATTTCGTGCACGTTCCATCTCTACCTGGCTAATCTTTCTTATCTCTTTTGCATCCTTTTTGGGGTCAAGAGCCTGGGCCTGGATCTTAGCCTTAATGTTAGCGTTAGCAATAACCTTTGCCTTACGCTCCTTAGGCTTATTCAAAGCCACTTTGTTAAGCTTATCGTTGATGGATTTGACTTCCTCGTCATACAGCTTAGCTGCCTGGGGATCATATTTTGCTCGACCGGTGGTAACCATGGATTTGCGAGCCTGATTTGCAATGGCTTTCAGCTGATTAGCGAAGTCTGCATACAGGTTCTCGGCCTCAGAGCCGGAGGAAAGGGTGCGAACATCAGGAGTAGCGGTGATGATGTTAACCTTGTCGGTTGCAGCTCTTTCTTTTCCAGTTTTGGGGTCAATGAAGGTCCGACCGGTAGTACGATAATGAATTTCACCCGTATTAGGGTCGATCCTACCCTGGCCTTGACGCTCAGGTACCTCCACAGTCTGGCTCTTACGGGAGATCAGTGTGCTAGCACCACCTGCGTGAATGGTGCCATCATCCATCACCCGAATCTGCCATTTCTTCTTGAGCTCCTCGATGCCGTTCTCCCTTTCGCTACGTTTGTAGTCAAGCTTGTGCTTCTCAGCATCGATAACCACCATGGAATGCTTAACTGCACGAACAATATCTTCCTCTGGCGCTCCACGTAGTGTCATGTCCGTGATAAGGTTTGAGACTTTGCCCATTTCCTTCTGAGTATCGTCCTTAGTCATGAGCTTGACATGATTGGGATTACCTTCGGGAATGGCATAATCGACTTTAGGATCGAAGTCTTCAAGACCTTTAAGCGCAGGAGTAGATTTAATGTTGGACTTTGCAGTGATGGGAATGCATGTTACGCTATCGCCATCGAAATCCGCACCAGACAGTCGCTCTGCAACCTTAGAATTAATGCCAATAGCGTCCATAACCTGACCCAGATTATTAACGCCAGACTTATTCTTATTGTTGACTGTTACAATAGGAATCTCGAATGTGCCCGCATGAGGATATCTTACCAGAGCAAGCTTAGTGCCGTTCTCGTAAGAAGGAGCATAGCATTCATTTTCCTTAATATCAGTCAAGGGAAGCAGAACTTTGCTGGTTTGACCGGGGAACGAAACCGCCTTCAAAGTAGAGGCATTACCATCTGCACGCTCAGCAAAATCAGAAAGCAATTTACGCTTGATTGCAGGGTTCTCATACTTCATAATCTCATCGTATTCATCCTGATACTGCTTAACCGTAGCATCAAGCTGCTGTTTGATGAGTTTAGAAGGCTGTTTCGACAAGAACTGAGAGGAAAGCGTTCTAGACATGTCGTCCCATTTACCTTCCTCTTTCAGTTTATTGATCGGGCTCAAATGCTTTTTACCATCTTCGCCAATATACTCGCTCTGACCATTGGCTGCAATAGCTGCACCAAACGGGTTGTCAGGATCTTTCTTAGCTTTCTTAAGAACGGTCTCATCAGAACCCATCATAGGCGTGCCTTTGAGCTTGTTGGTGTTAAACACAATATCTTTGCCAGGAGGGAACTGATCGTCATCAGCATAAACGGCCATACCCTTGAGATAATGAGTATTATCGACAAGAATACGAACCTGTGCATAATGACTATTTCCCAGCGACAAATCCTTAACACCACGGCGAATCTGGATAACGCCATCCATGTCTTTGCCACCTTCATCGCCATACCTGACAGTTACGCGACTAGAATCGAGACTAGACGGCCGCTGAAGCTTCCTGAAGGTCTGGCCACCATCTTCAGAATAGTAATCTCCAACGGATTCGATCTTGTCACGATGCTGATACGCATAACGCTGGTCTTTATCAGGTGTAGCAAGAATAGTAACATTGGTCTGCTGGCGTTTATTTGTGGGATCAGGAATGCTAACGCCATATCTCAAATATCCATGCTCAGCTTCGAGAATATAGGCGGCCTCATCTAGCTGACCTTCTGAAATGCCAAGGGTATTGGAAACGCCTTCCGAAATATCAATCATGCCTTTCTTGTCGACTTCCTCTTTCAGAACATCGGCAATCTCTTCGGCACGATTACGCTTCGCAATATTCTTGTTGGAAAGCATGCTGCGAACAGTAGATTCCGAAAGGTCCATATCTCTGGCAATGGCAGTATAGCCAAGACCATCTTCACGAAGGCTTCTCGCACGATCATAGAGCAGCTGCTGTCGATCGTGTTTTGCCTTCTGCTGAGCAACACGGAATTCCGTAGTACCCAGCTGATACTCTTTAGGAAGCTCAGAATTGATAATATCAAGGACTTCGCGTTCCTTCTTGCCGGTCTTCTTCAGCTCGTCAACTCTCGAAAGGAAATCACCAGATCTCTGATAGGGAGAATCACCAGAGCCCCAAGGATATCTTCCGGAGTGACGCTTTGTGCCGTAATGAACCAGCGTATTATCATTTTCATACGCTTCCCAGTCAATCCCATAATAGGATTTGACGTCGTTCAATACAGGATTCAAGTAGAACTCACCTCCGTCTTGATTCGGTTAATGACCTTGTCAAACTCGATGATCTTGCTCATGATGATCGAAATATCATTCGGATCAGGGGTTGCAACAATAACCTTGTCACACTGATAGATACGATCCTCGATGAAAATATCTTTCGGTTTGACCTTATACTCGAGACAGAACAGTGCATTGTAAATAAACAGCTGTTCCATATGAGCGGGAGTGATACCGGTCTTGAGATCATGAATTCTGAGAACAGAATCTTTCTCTTCAAAGCAGATGGCATCTGCAGTGCCAAAACAGTTATCGGAAAAATATAACACCTGTTCAGGAGTCATACCATAACCAATGGCATCGTTGACGTAGCTGTTGAGAGTCTTTTTAGATCTCGGCAATTTCTGGCGAAGCTTAATGCACATGGCTGCGAAGTTGTGCAATTCGGTTCCTCTTTGAGCAGCAAGAAAACCCGTATATGCACTGGCAAGCTTATCCGCATCATAGTTGATCCAGTTGTACTTACTTGCGCCAAGAAATGCGTGCTGACCTTTCTGTTTCCAGTGATCGTTGAATACCATAGTCATTCTCCTTAGTTCTTACTTGAAAAAGTAATCTTTCATTTCTTCGAGAACAGCATCTTTGTTTTCGGGAAATATAAATCTTGCAAAACCATTCTCATTCATTTTCTCGACATAGTAGTCTTGATTTGGCCGATGAGATTCCTTTGCAGATTTCTTTCCTTCAAGTGCTGCCCATTTGAAACCGTAAAGAACAAGGAGGTCTGGAATTCCTTGAATCTCGTTAGGGTCCAAGTGAACCACCATCGAGCCAGGCAACAACTTTTTGATCTCTCCAACCAGTTTTTGCTTGAACTTATTCTCCAGCATTTCTAAACCTCCTTGTTCAAAACTCATAGATAATGCCCTGCTACAGGACACTATCTACTCTCCCTTCATAAAAGGGGCTGTTTTTTTCGCGAAACAAAAATATAAAAAAATATTGAGCTCATTAATTCGCGAGAATACAAATTCGATGCTTTGTGGCCAAAAACCCAAAAATTTTGCTATTTCTATTTATATAATAAAAATTTTTTTCATGCACTAATTAGAGAAAAAAAGTGGGTTTTTGGCCAATTTGCCATTTTTTAACGTAGATACGTCATTTTTTGTGGCCAAAACTATTTTTAAAAGTGGGCAAAAGTGGGCAAACTGGCCAGAAAAGTGGGCAAAATGTGAAAATTTTGTGAAAAAATACTAAAAGTATAATCAAATTAATTCGTGAGAATGCAAATTCGATGCTTTGTGGCCAAAACTTTTTGGGCAGAAAATATTTTTGGCCGCAAAACTGGCCACAAAAATCCGAATTATTGATGACCAAATAAAAATACATTTTTATACAGAATAATACAGAAAAATATTTTGACAAAAAGAAGAGGCCCTGACAAAGGCCAAGGCGCTCTCCTCTTGCAAAGTTTAGCTGTTAAGACTAGGACGACCAGACTCCCAACTCATCCAGTCACTCCTAACACTGCTGACTCCACGGTACCCAAACGAGAAATGCCAACGGTCGGTCTTCGCGTTGTAAGCAAACGACGTGGGAATATCATTCTCCATCACAAGGTCGATTCGATTGCCATTCTCGTCAAAGGTGCCGTTAGGGATGAATATCTTGACCTTAGGAGGATTGTCAAGCTTGCCAAACACGACGAGAGAATCCGGAACATCACTAAACTTCGTATTCTCAATAATCATGCCATAGCTCAATTTGTCCTCACTCGAGGTCACCTTGCTAGCCTCACCGTAAGCGATGATAAGGCCGTCTTCATTGTATATCTGAGCGTACACTGTAGTATCTTCCTCCTTTGAATCGTTCGAAGCATTATAGTCGGACGCACATCCAAACGTACCAATCGTCGTTAAAGCACAAAATATCATACTGATAATTCTTTTCTTAATACTCATAAAATATCACTCCAATGCCTCATTAAGTTCCTGAATAATATCGTCGAGACCTTTAGGCCCTATCTCGATGAGTTTCGAACCCGAACAATCTTCCGCAAGACCATATTCGATAAGAACCTGAATGATTTTGTTAATACGTTTAGAATTCAGTTCAGCCTGGCTCTGTTCTTGAATCTTTTTCTTAGCTTTATTAAGAATATGAGCTTTTGCTGTGTCTATATAGACATGATTGCCGTACAACACAAGTTCCTCATCAAACCACTGCTCAAGGTCTTGAATGCTGATGCTATTGGATTCATTGTCTATATTCATAAATATTAATCCTCCTTATAAATGTCATCCGGTTCTTCATCCATTTCAATGGCATACGGACAGTCTTGGAAATCATTCATGGCGATAGAAATAACGTCGATGCAACCCCAAGGATAACATTCGCAGTCATTTAGAACACAATACATCATAAATATCACTCCTTATTTCAAATCCCATAAATCTCGCAAAAGTACGGCAATGTTTTTACCCAATCGCAGAATGTATGCCATTCGTCGAGCTTATGATCCTTCCTGGCCTTATACATTTTCCAAAGGACCTGATAGTTAAGATCGACTGTTCGAAGCTGGTTGTAGCTTTGAGGAAGCAGCTGAATCATTGCGTACCAATAGTCTTTATCGCCGGTTTCAAGATAAAGAGTTCGTGCTGCATTCAGATCAAAAATAGTTGACTTTAAGGTATAAGAAAAATCGATGTTCATATGGTTAGGAGTCTCAATCTCTCCAAGGCGATCATGGCTAAAATCATCAAAAGTAAATTCTTTCTTATGAATACAATGCATTGTTGAGCAGCTATTAGCTACCGTGCCCACCTTGTATGTATCATACTCGGCCCACCAGTACCTCGGAGCCAAAATATCAGCCGAAACATGAATGAATCTTGCAAACTTCCCGTGATCGTCTCCAGCCGCAGCGAGCTTTCTCATAAGAGCAAGATCGTTTTCACCTACATGATAGTCATACTCATTTCCGCTCTTTTCATCGTACCAGACCTCATCTTTTGAGTCTGACCTCCCCCAGCTCTCAAGCGGATTGCGCATACCTCTTATAGCAGCTTCAAAGCCACTCACACGGGTTTTAGAAATATCAATCATCTTCCTTTACCTCCTTCTTTTCGGGCAAATTAGCAATAACTCTTGCCATTTCGGCTGCATCCTTAAACTCACCAACTACCAGGTGACGAATCCATATCTTGTACTCTCCACCTTCGTCGTGACACTGTGTCGTTTTCCATTTTATGGGGCAGAAGTGGCACATATCCTCGTTACATTTGTGAAGATATATTGCCTTATTTATCGCATATTCGCACGCCCAACACCTATTAGTCGGAGCACAGAGAGGATCGTCATATCCAAGAGATTTAAGGGCTATGTATTTGATGCTATCACCAGTCCTCATGCCAATATCCTTACTAGTACAAAGTTCGGCAATCTTATTCCAAAGCTCTCTATGCTTTTTTACGGCTTCTTCTTTCGTAAGAGTAAGCATATAAGTTAATCCTCCTTTTGTTGTAAAATATCAATAGAATCTAAACTTCTCGAATATAGGCCCAGCAACGGTATACCTATAGCAAGGGTAAATGATAGCAAGCTCGGGATAGCGATTTTTGAGCAGATTCACAAGCTTATAGTTAAAGCCGTTATCGTGAATATCTACCAAGACCACATCCTGATTGGGCGTCAGGACATCCTCAATTTCGCCCATGAGGATATTGGCATAGCAGTCGATCCGAGCAGAGTTTACATTGGAAGGAACATTGGGAGGAAAAATATCACAAATTTTGTCCCCACCAAGGCTCAATGCTTCATTAACCATCTCATCGTTCCATTTAACGTGAGATTTCTTGGAAACATTAATGACCAAAAATATCACTCCTTTATTTAATTTCATTTAAGATAGTATCCATGACGAACCCGAAAGCTGCGCCAACAACCAACCCTAATGCAAAAATGCCAACAGCGTAGAACACAAAATTCACGATCTCAATTTCGACCACAAATATCATCCTCCATTCTCTTCAATTTAGATTTAATAGCCAGCATTTTCATCAAAGCGGCTGCAATTTCGGAAACAGCAGCATCAATAAACATTGGTTCGGCATTGTTAAAGTGGTTATATGCCACATCCAAAGCGTTTGCAGCATTCCAGTATTCTTTCTTAAGTTCATCTCTAGTAACTAATTCATTCCAAGTAAGCATAAATATCATTCCTTTTCTTTGAAGTTGAGAGGACGAGAGTTCTGGTAACGAGCGCATTCAGTCAGGCACTCATTGCAAGGTTCCGAGGTTTCTTCTGTCTTCTCGTACTTACATTTGGAACACCATTTGTCATACTGAATTACCTTCCAACCGACTTCCATTAGATTTCCTCCTTAGCAAAGCTTTTAGGATCAAACTTATAAAACTTGAGTCTATCCCCTTTAAATATTTCGGTTACGTATTCTTCGAAATCAAAACCATCAATTATTACGCTTCCATCTTCAAAAATATCAATCGGTTCAAGGAGCCATTCATAATCGTCGGGTTTGTACGTAACTCGAACAATTATGTATTTCGGTTTATTTGCCTTGATCCAAAGGGCAACGTGATTGTAATAGTCTTTCATAAATATCATTCTCCTTTATTGTTTTCTTAGATTTGTTCCATACTATGTTAAAATATGCGTAATAGAATCTCCATCGTTCCCGTCTTGCAAATTTTGGATTCATATTCTCCCATTTTCGAATATCGCGAATGATGGGATTATATGGGTCCATTTGGAAGAGAGCTCTTTTCGCCATGTGTTTCATGGTTTTCTTTGAAGGATTTCTCATTTTTGATTTCTCTTTACTTTTCCTGTGCCTTTACAAACTGGACAGGTCACCCAAGTATCAGGCCCCCTCACGGTTCCGGCATCATATGTCATATAACTTTGCATTGCCTTAACTTTACCCTGGCCAAAACAACACGGACAAATATCTTTGAAGTAATCAGATATCGGATTTCCCATATTATTCTCCCTTCCTCAATTCGTTGATTTTATCAATCCCGTAATCGATAGTTTCTTTTATGATTTCGCTACCGCCATTGATTATATCGTTAGCGGTTTTTCCAGTTGTTTCATACACATACTCCACTGTATCTGGAGTAAGCATGCTAGAAATCGCCATGGTATAAATCAGATTTTTCGAGGGAATTAGGATCGTTAATATTATGGAAACAATAGTTCCTACAAGAAATACTTTAAATTTGTGAAGGTGCTTTTTTGCGCGATCTATGTAAGTTTGCCTTTCGGAGTACCTGATTTCGGCATTCTCCATAGCATCGGAAAAACATCCGAGGTATAACAAAGATGTAAGTGCCAAAGCAATACACACCAAAATCATAACGATCTTTATCCCATGTATTACATCCGCTGCATAAAACAGCCAGGGGTTGATGATCGGATCGGTACCATTATACAAATTAATCATAAATATCCTCCTTAATCCATGTTCTTATAGTAGATTACCAGAATGAGATACCAAATCCAGTAACCAATTAAAAGCACTGCGGTGAGTAAAGTTGCAACAATAGTGGCTTTTCCAAGTACGCTGGCTGTACAAAAGAATCTAGCAAACTGATTGAAAATATCCATATTACTTCTTTCCCTCGATAAACCGTTTTTCATTAAAGTTCTTCTTACGAGTATACGCTGCATAGATAGCAGAATCGATTGGGCTCTTGCTGATGAAGTGATAGTAGTATAGATCAATATAAGGAGTGTTGAGTCTATCTATTCTTCCGGCAGCCTGAGTCATAATCTTGTACGAGTAATTCTGGCTAAAGAACACAACTGTATCTGTCGTAACACAGTTCCATCCTTCCGCACCAGCATTATACTGAACAAGATAGACCCATTTAGGACCAGTCAAAATATCTTGATGCTTATGGCCGTTCCATTGCGTATATGGATAACCCTCGCCCTCAAGAAGTTCGATGATACTATACAGCTCATAGTCGTAATTGTAGAAAAGGATGATTCTCGGATGCTCGCTAAGTAGATCAAGTAGACTTTCAAATCTACTAGTATCGAGGTTTACAAGCTTGCGCAGGATTCTACAAAGCTCAGCAGCATCTTTGATTGGTTCTCCTGTTTCTACATTCCATCTTCTTTTCATTATTTCCTTATACGTTTGAATATCATAGTCGCATCTAAGGTAATAATGATGGCTTCTAGTAGCTCGGTTAAAGTTCATAGTGACAAGAATCCTATCCCGAAGTCGCATGAGCCGTCCGATGTTCAAATATCTTTCTACTCTTGGATACTTTGAAAACCTCGAGAATACAACGTGCTCCCTTAAGAATTCTGTTCGGTTGCGGTAGAAGCCGTTCGCAACAAAGAGCGGAATATAATCAGTCCAAGTGTCACCAGGAGTTGCACTGAGCATAATCCAGTTGTTGTTCTCTGCAATCTTTAAAAAGCTTCTAACCCAGACTCCATTCCCAACTACACGTTGTTCGTCAAATATAAAGAAGGAATTCTTTGCATTGACATATCGCTTAACGTTGTTCCATGAGTCCACAATTACAGTGTTCTTGTAAAGATTGATCTTCTTGTCAGTAGAAAGTTTGAATGGAATGAACTCGCCTTCCCATTCTCCTGTGTCTCGCTTTCTAGCGGTTGTAATAATTATGAGGTTCTGCACTGGTTCTTTCATCCTGACATATTCTCCAGTGTTTACCTTTCCACCATTACAAATATAATAGTAAGCAAGACCCGTTCTACTCTTACCAGACCCTACGCCACCACACAAGACACAACCATTACGCATCTTGTCAAGAGCTTCAAGCTGGTAGTCATAAAGGGTTACTCCTCCCAAAATATCACCTCATTTCGTCCTTTTTGATTCTTCTCTCTACATATTTATCTGCGGATTGTCTAAAAATACAAACTTCTGGATCTTTCTTGCACTTAACAACACAGTAGTCGTTAGTGACAAGTTCTCCGATCGTGCATATGCCAAATGAACAATAGTAAAGTGGCTGGCCGTCGAAGTTGTCGATTTGATCGCACATACTGATTCTCCTTTAGTATAAAAATCATAATCCGTGCTTAGCCACATACTGTCCGTAGCTAAGACCTTCTTTATTCGCCTCCCTTACGACTTCTTCAATGGAAGGACCATTGCGTTTCGCACGCATCTGCTCTACTCGCTTTTGATAAGCATACTTAATGGCCTCCTCTTCGCTTTTGATGCGGTAAGTAGTCTCGTACTTTTTCCTGCGACACTCATCGCAATACTTTACATTGGGGCTTTTAACCTCAACGGGCTTACCACAGATCTTACAATGAACAATCATATTAACGAACTCCTTTCTAAAATATAAATGGTGGGGCGTACAGGATTTGAACCCGTAACGAAGCAGATATGAGCTGCCTGCTCTACCTAATTGAGCTAACGCCCCATAAAATCTCCCTTGCATGGACACCTACAAGGGAGTTATCTCATAAGCTACTCATTCGGAACGGACCATTTGCGACGTGGGCTTTATCTGACCTCATAGCTTTTGAAATATAATGTTAGAAGGGAACATCCTCGGGATCGTTCGGAGTGGCCGCAGGAGTGCTGTTGTGGAACTCGTTCATGTAGCGCTGATAGTAAGGATCGTAGTCGAGATCCTGGTAGATGTACACAATATCAGCGTACAGGCTCATGGTTTCAGGATGCCGAGAGCTCCGATACAGCTTGCACTGGCAATCGACCTTCTTCACCCGAATGTAGTCAAGCTGAGAGAGCATGGCGACAGTGCACTCGGTACGGTTGCCTTCAGGAGAAATCCAGTAGATGTGCGGAGGATAGTCGGACTCCATATTGACGTTCACTTTGACGTAGTGAGTAGGCCGGAACTCACCTTCATAAACACGATTGGGATTCGGACGAGTTTCCCTGACATTCACCCCCACATCACGCAGAGCCTGTGCCTGTACAGGGTCGGGAATGACGATGTTGAAGACACGACGGTTGGAGCCGAAACGATCACGAGCAGGATCGCCAGAGAAGTTGGTCTGGAAAATGAAGCGGGTGTCGTCGATGTTAACGATGTTCTTACGATTGCTAGTAGTCATACTATTTAGTCCTTTCTGTATGTTTTGCTTAAATATCATTCTACGGATTTGCCAGGGGTGCAGCGGTTCTCGAACTTCTTATAAGCATCGAGATACCATTCATCCTTATCGCCATTGTACGTTACTTCAAAGTCGTGCATAAATATCATTCTCCTTTAAATTTCTTTTAGTGCCTTTTTGTATGCTCTATTTGCGGACTCCATTCTACGTTTGTAATACTCTCGTTCCATCGTTTCTCACATTCTGAAGCATACTTCTCCAGAGCGTCGACCATAACCATTAATTCGTATGCAGTAAAATTGTTATTCATAAATATCATTCCTTCTTTTTAGTAATTGGATTGGTAATGTAGCAGCGCATCCAGCTAGGATCAAACTTCACTTCGGCTACGACATTCTGGTTATCATCTTCGCTCACGATGAAAATATCATCCTCAACGACTTTAACTCTGACCCATCCAAGCTCCACATAGTCGTTAATGTCTTCCTTAAGACGCCAAAAACTCACACTCTGCATCAAATACACAAATCTCCCGTTCATCCCAAGAAGCAGCTCTTTGGAGAGAGGCTCGATAGCGGTGGGCTTTTTGGACTCGATGTCATTGACTTTAGTTTCCTTCAAGCTCTCGGACGGATCGGTATCATACACTTCGAACTCTTCAGGAGTATAAAGGACCATTTTATACCATTCTCCTTCTAGCGGACACATAAAAACTCTCAAAGGATCGCTCTCATTGTCGGGGATAGCAAACTGAAGATAGTGCCACCCACTCCGAAACATTTCAGATTTAGAAACCACATAGACATCCTGAGCATCTCTGCAGCGCTGGAGAATCTCATCCCTTGTGAGCGGATGAAGTGCTTCTTCGCGGGCTTCGTACACGGTACTCTCGGTCTCCTTATGAGAATATAAATCATCAAGCTCGGGATGAGTCTTTCGCTGGTTCAAAGCCCAAAGAAGATTCCAAGCAGCAGCACGCAAATGATCTTCGTCCGTCTCTCCAGCGATGAACTTAGCGAGATGACGAGCGGCACTATCACAAAGAGAATGCAGCGGAATTCCTTTATCCACATTATGCTCTCCATACTTTTCTGCACCTTCCTCGCAATGCTTAGACACTTCCATGATGCCATACCAAGGCAAGAGGTCCATTCGACCAACGCCTCGTTTCATGTCTCGAACAGCACCAGTTTTGAACTCAGTACGTTCACCAGAATCTTTAATCATTGTTAATCCTCCTTGCTGATATAGTCGTTGATAAAATACTCAGGATCGGATCCTTTGGCTTCTTTGAGAATCTTTTTCATCTCTGAAAGATCTTCTCTTGCGAGTTTTGTACTAAAGGAAATATCACGCATCGCTTTGATAAGCTCTTTCAAGGTCTTGTTAATATCCTCGAGTTTCTCCGCGCACTGCTGTTCATAGCTTTTCATTTCGAATCCTCCTTAAAGAATGCGGGCAGGGTATAGTCGGGGCTTGGATAATTTTTCACAAGATCGATAAAGTAATCGATATCTGCCTCGAACCTCTCCTTTGCCATGAGAATATAAGCTTCCTTAGGATCTGTTTTCTTGGAAGCTTCCTTTAAGTATTCAAGCAACGATATGAAGGATGATTTTGAAATAAATTTCTTATCAAAATCAAATTCGTAAGTTTGATAGTCGTACTCCATAAATATCAATCCTCACTGACATATTATTTTTGATTCCAATCCACATCCCAACCGTATTTATTACATTTTTTAGAAATTTCATTTAGAATGTCGCTTTGAGATATACCCAGCTTTCTTGCTACAACATTTATAGATATAAGAACGTGCGTCATTTCTTCTTTTATTTGATCGATGGAGTTAGGTTTCCCTCTTATATTTTTAGAGATCGCCTGGATCAGTTCTGCGCATTCTTCTTCCAAAATTTGCCGTTGATCAGTTTCTTTGAAATTTTCAATGCACTTATCTACAAATTTTTCAGGTATTACAAGCATGCTTTTTCCTCCTTTATGCTCTTTATCGACGTCTTCAGTATTGTAAAAAGCTAAATGGTAGTCTTCATTCTTTTTCCTCCTTTCAAAAAATATAAGGGCATCAGATTTCTCCAATGCCCTTAAGCAGAGATTCGGTGCTCCTCCTCTCATAATAGGGGATGAAAATTTCGCGAATCAGAGTTTGTCGCTCAACTGGTTAATAATATCTGCGGCCTTCGCAAAACTTTCAAGCATGTTAGTGATCTCGTCTTTTCCATAATGGGAAACAGACTCGGAGTGGCAGCCAGGGTCGGTATGACGAACATCGTAGATGGGCTTACGAATATCATCCCGGTCGCACCAATGCGTGAAGACCTTGTGGAACTCGTCGCCCATCAATTTCTTGCAGATACAGAAAGCAAGACCACTCCATTCCGAGTAGGTATCACCAAGCGAACATTTCACGACCGTCTTGGTACCATCGTCCCAAAGAACAATGGTGGCAGGATCGTTGAAGATGACTTTCTTGATACCGGGGCATCCGTGGGTCATCTTGGGCTTGGAAATATCATTATTGGATTTGGACTTATCGGAGCTCGCACTAGGCAGCCCATATACGGTGTTCAGGATATTGCGCAAAGCCGCTCTCTTAAAGAACTCTTCGCGAGCTTTTTCGGTCTCGGGGTCAGCCTTCGTGTCCACCGAGGCGATGAATCTGATCGGAGGATAGTTGGAAGGAACATCGGGTCCATCGTAGTAGACCCAGTCGCCATTGTAACGAGGAAGGATAGTGCCTTTATGGCCGAGATAGTCAACATATTTCTTTTCGTACATAAATATCACGCTCCAATCTGTGATGTTGTGCTGTCAAGCTCCCAGGGAGGGCCAGGGGATTCCCAAGGAGCAACGGAAATATCATCCGAGACAAACCATTCAAAGTCGCCATACGAGCTGATTGATTCAACAGCATCGTCTACGAGCTTTGTATAGTAGTCAAGGTCGACAACTTTTTCGGGCACGTTGGGATACAGAACCCGAATCATTTCACTTTCGAGCCATTTAAACCCGGAAGTACCAGTAACGGACACGAACTTCGAAGTACCATCGTCGTTATCCCGTTTGCAAAGAAGATCGCCACCTCCAAAACCATTAGAGACAGGAGTGAACTGACCAACTCTACCAACGAAAATATAATTGTGCTCGCCTTCAGGGAGTCTCTCGTTCTTATCGAGATAGATGGCTCCTTTCTGAACGCTCTTGGTCTCGCACATATCATCGAAGACGATGGGTTCTTTCGAGAACAGAGTCTTGAATACGTAAGGAACTGCGAACTGAGTACCAGTAGCAGTCCACTTTCCGCTTTCTTCCGCGTTATCGCCAGGTACATACCCATAGCGAGCCTGACACCAGTCGCTAGTGGCAAACCGAGCAATATAAACCGCGTTGTTGACAAGACACATCTTAGCATAGGTCGCTTCATGCTCGAAGGTGTAACCATAGCTCTTAGCAAAGTCCATGCAGAATTTGATAATCTCAGGAGTAGCACCAGGGATCTTAATGGAGTCGGTCTTGATATGGGCCACCTTGAAACCTCTTGCCATAACCTCATCCTGCAAGGTCTTCATGAACAATGCGCCACGCAGAGCAACAATATTATTGACGTTGCGAGCATCTCTGAAGGGATTATCGAAGCTCGCACTAGTCAGACCGTACACGGAGTTGATGGCAATCTTAAGGGCTTGAGCCAACGCTTTTGCCTGTTTGGGGTCATCAAGGTACTTAGCAAGTCTTCCGCCGAAGAGCTGCTTTGCCTTATCGTATTCTTTATGCTTCACCAGAATACGAGTATCGAGAATATCTTTGAAGTTCTTGGTGTAGTCACCGAAGAAGTTAAGCTGGATGATGCTATTAGGATGCAGACTAGCAACGTCCATCAGACCCACTTCGGCATACATACCGGGTTCAGCATAAACATACCCGCCAAGACCGAGATCCACACCGCGATACATATTGTGCATGCGGCCATCGTCTTTTTCACCAGGACGATTGAGTCTACGGAACTCATATCCATCGAACTTGTTCTTGGGATTATAGGTTCCATCAGTAGACATGCCCGTAGAGAGATCGGTATAGACGAGCTGAGGATGCTTGTTCTTGCCGAATATAATTCTGGTGGTCAGGGTATTGGTTGTGTCATTGACTGTCATGTTCGCGATATCGGCCAGAATCTCGCGAGCAACAAAGTCTCCTTGACGGTCATTCCAAGTAGCCTCAGTTGCTTCGACATCGTTTTCACAATATCCAGCAACCTCATCCCACCTATCCTCGGGAACGTTCTGATCCCAAGGAATACCGAGTTCCTGATGATGAATACCCAGGTCAATCTCGAACTTCTTCAGACTCTGCTTCTTGGCACTGAAGTCGTAAATATCAGTGTAGCTGAGGTTATACGCTTCGCCAAAGAAACCCTGCTTGTTGTTGATAATGTTCTGGGAAAGACCGTACAACTCCTGGTTGTTGAAACCAATGAGCCGTGCGTAAAGCATATGGTTATCGTACTTGCGGTTATTAAAACCAACAAGCCTATACTTGAGCAGGGTCTCGATATCAGAGGACGTAGGATTAATCATCTTTACGACCTTCTTCTCTTTACCCTGGAATTTCCAGCACACGACAAACAGGTTCGGAAACACTTCACAGTCGAAGAATATAATTGGTGCATTAGAAGTGATTGGTCCATCATCTTCACGGTCTTTCGACTTGAAGTGCATGATACCAACTTTCTTCACACAGTATTCTGCATTGTGGCTACTACTAGCAGCAAAAGCAGCAATGACGTTACGCATGTCGCTAACATCATAACTGAGCGAAGAATTGTATGCATCATTAAGGATCTTCTCAATGAAGTCGATCGAGGGCTTGGTATAAGGATGATACTCCTTGCGAAGATTCCTTTCAATCATTGCCCTCAAAGCGGTTTCCGATTTAATCTCCTTAATACTCTTCACCGCTTTTTCTCCTTTCAAAGGTAATCCAGACGATAACGAGGAAATATCAAGGTTATTGCATTTGGTGACCATCCTGCGCAAAGACGATTTGCCAGTGAACACTTTGACCTCGATATGTTGTTCGTAGATTCTAGAAAGACTGTTGACATCCCCTTTGTAAATATAATGCAGATGAACACCCGCACCCGATTTACTAAGCTCAGCATAGGTAGCAGGCCATTTCGAAGCTGCTCGGAGATTAGCCTCAAGATCTTTGCTACCATCCTTTGTCGGAATATCAAAGTCAATCACTATATGATTCTCCGGAACTTTCACATAGTGGAGCTTTGACGTATCCAAATCTTTCAGTGTAGTAGTTACCTTTTCCCATGCTTTATAAGGGGTACCTTCCTTATTGGCATACTGGGCAGGGCAATCCTGGCAAATATCATCTAGGACTGAGTGCTGCACTGCGAGATTAAGCCATTCGGGGAATTCGCTTTTCGAAACTTTAGGTTCTTCAGATTCATCCTTAAGTTCGGGGTCCGCAAACTTCTCAGTTTTGAACCCACTATAGTAACTACGAATACGAGTTCCATCCTCTTTGGTCAGACGTTCATCATACCTCTTAAAGTACGTCCTTAATTCTTCTTTGAATACTCTCTTGTTCATGGTGTATTGTAAACCTGCAGATTCGCAATACGTCTTGTACATTTCCCATGCGACTTTCAGACTTACTCCATCATCATTCTTGAACATATAGTAGGAGTCAAGCATGAAGTTATAGAAGTCATTAGTTGCATTGAGCATTCTTGTAGGAATATAATTGTCGTACTTGTGCTTGTCGGACTCATAGACCTCTTTACAATGCAGAGCAATGCCACCAAGCTCGAACTTAATCTTCCCGATAAGAGTGTAATATCTATCGAAAGGAATCTTGCGTCGAGAAGGTTCAACGTCAATGAGTCTTCGAATGATGCCAGACTTGGAATCGGTAATTCTTACCGGCTTGTTAGTGCCCATGAACAGAAACGACTTAAACCGGTTGACGTACGCAGACTTAAACTTCTCGTTAATCATCATCTGCTCATGAGATACGAGAGAGTTAAGCTTTGTGTTGTCTTCAATCCGGCTTAAATCGCCATCGTGTTCAATGGCCACAAGCGGGTTACTTCTGAACGCTTCCAGCGCAAATGCGTTTGACGCAGAGGTTAATGCCTTTGAATCAAATATCGAGTAGTAACCTTCGAACAGCTGCTGAATGATGTTCAGAACAGTAGACTTACCAGAACCAGGTTCACCATAGAGTACGATGAACTTTTGAATTACTTTGGAGTCGCCGTTGACAATGCTACCGATAGCCCACTCCAACTTAGTTCTGTCATCAGGGTCATAAAGCGTACTCATGATTTCTTCATATGCGGGGATAGGAGTGGGTTCCAAAGGATAAGGGAGTCTCTTGGACGCATACATCTCCTTAGTAACAGCTGTATTCGAGAATATCAGCATGTCGTCAAGAGGATGAAACGAATCACGAAGCTGACTTTGACAATACTTGTGCCAAATATCAATCATACGACTTTCGGCATCCCACATATGCAGGACCCGATGATTCTCGCCAAGAGCTCCTCTATTCTCTTTTTCGAACTCGTCAAGCTCATGGTCGATGAGCCTGATTGCGTCTCCTTCGTTAGTGGACCAAAGTTTTCGTTCTTCAATCCAGATAGCATAGAAGTCACCGCCTCGAATCATGAGATCGCTTGATTCTTTGATGATGAACTTGGGGTATACTTCGATTAACCCCTTGCAAGTTCTGGTCGCAATCATCATGAAATCAAGCATTCAATGCGACTCCTCCTTTCTTACGACAGTTTTTAGATTTGATTATTGCTGAGCACAGTGTGGATGTATGCGTGCATCTGATACCAAATATCAAGCTTTCGCATATCGAAGTTCGGGTCGGTGATATACTCTTTCGGAATGCAGAAGAGCCCACCTTCTCCATTGTAAGAATATCCACGAGCATCGAACCGATCCATGACAGCACGAGCCTTCTCAGCATCAAAGCTGTTGTCGGACATATGGTTGAGACCCAGGGAACAGACCATTTCCCAGAACCACTGGCCAGTTCTGTCGCCATAGTCATCGTCAGACATGATGCTGTCCTCCATGCGATATGCAAGGGCAACCATCATCTCAAGCATATTGGCACCAGCGGAAATATCTTTGATGTCAGTAATGCCGGTCTCATCCGCGAAACGACGGCGCATGGCGAGAGCGTCACTTGCACGCGCTTCATCTTGAATAACGGTAGGTACGAAGGGCTCGTTGAAGAGGAACGTGAACAGCATGCGATACCGAATATTATTCAGGTTCTTGTCTTCCCACACAAAATGCACCAGCCAGTCTAAATACTGCGTGACACAGGCATCGTAACGCATTATTTCTCGCCTCCTTCCATATTGTTGAGATCGTACTCTTCATCGTCGATCCAAAAGTGGACCCCGTCGCCGCAATCCTCCTTGGGAAGCTCACGAGCTGCAGGGTCCCAACCCCACACTTCCTCGAAAGTCTTTGCAGAACGGTCAACCTGGTAGTCCTTCTTGTATACATGACTGCGAATGTAGACGGTATCGGGCTCATAGCAACCCATGTACTTGAGGGAATCAGGTCCCAGGATTTTTGCGGTGTCCTCCATGAGCTCGCCACTTTTGTCATAGGCAACCCAACCATCTGCAAAGAGTGTGAGAAATCGGGGCTCAAAGTTCGGATTCTGGCCGAAGTCATCGGGCTTGATAATTTCGTACATGACATTCCCCTCCGCATCGGTGGTGTCGTAAACGGAACTGCCGTCTTCACGCTGAAGATTCAGTTTCTCCATAGCAAACTTAATACCTCCTTCGCGAACTCTGTCCTCGAAAGAATCTTCGCGATTCTTATCCTTGGCTTGATAGAACTCACGCATATCGTTGACTTCTTCGTCAGCCATATCGCGATACTTCTTCTCGAGCTTCGCGTTAACAGCCTTGTAGGTGATGCCGGCACCAGCAAGAGCGCCAATGCCGAATGCCACAACGATAGAAATGATGTTAGACAGTTTCATACTAATTCTCCTTATTGTAAAATATCATTTAGATCTTGTCGATGATGTTGCCATCGCAGTTGAAGTGCAGCCAGATGTTGGGCTCATAACCCTCGAGGAAGGCCTGCTTGATGGGGTCATCGCTGTAGATACCGAAGTCGATGAAGGAATCGATGTCGGGATTGGTCGGGTCGTAAATCCAACCAGCAAACTGACCAATCTGAGTACCACGCATGCCGATGGAGTCAAGAGCCTCGTTCAGGAACAAATATCCACGAGTCTTGAGTTTCATCATGCAGGAACGCTGAGCCTGCAGCAGGGTGATACGGTTGATTTCAGGGTCTTTCTCCCAAGTAGTAGGAGCGTTGTTCTCGTCGAACAGGAAGGTGTAAGGGTCATCGGTCTTGCCGTCATGCTCTTCGCCTTTGACGGTAGTGTTGTTGCCATCCTTATCGGTAGCGGAAATATCAACGGCCTTAATGCCAGTCTCAATTTCCTTCTGGACGTCATCACCAAAGCGCTCTGCTACACGAGCCTTGTACTCCTCAAACGCCTTGGAGACAGCAGCGTAAGCCGCAACTGCAGCACTGTAACGCTTCTTCATGATGACGTGGGAGCCAATCATGCAACCAAGGCCACCACCAATGAGCAGAATGGCAGGAGCGTAGAGCTTGAGAACCTTGACAGCAGTCTGGACATATACGATGACGATATCACGGTCGGCATCGTCTTCAGTGTAAACCGCACCCTCCGGAATCTCGAGGGTACCATCCTGAACACCATGAATCATCTCGAGGGTCTTGTCAGCCTCCTCCACAATAGGAGGAACCTTCAGAGTAGCCTTGCATGCGGCAACAGTACCAGCAACGATACCAACCGCACCAACAGCAATGAGGATTTCGGGGGAATGCTTCTTGACCTTGAACATGGCCTTGTGAGCAACGCGAGAAGCGGTCTCAACGAAGTTATTGAATTTCATAAATATAAATCTCCTTTCACTTATTCACAGACTGAGACTTGGGGAAGTGAATGCAGTAGACCTTCTTACCAAAGTGGTAAGCAGAGTAGACGAACGCACTATCGAGATCCGACCAACCGCGATCACTCCCGTAAGAGTATGCAAGGAACTTGGAGTATCCAAGCTCGTCAGCGAAGTCAAGAATATCAGCGACGGACACCCAGTTGTAGTCGTGCAGAGTCTTCTTGGCCTTCTCGAGAATATCACGAGCATCTGAGATAGTATCATACTTAATCTCGGACAGAGCCTTGACAGCTTCGTCTTCATCGTTCCGACGAACGATAGTGAAGTTATCAGCGAGAGTCCTGGCAACCACAGCAGCGCCTAAAACCACAACGCCGATAATAGCAATACCAATACCAAACAGCTTATTCATAAATATAATCCTCCTATTACTTAATCACAACGGCCTTGGGCAGAATGATGATGAATCCGCCATTGATGGCCTTAATATCAGAGCCACGAAGGTCGTACCAACCATACTTGTTGTCAGTCCATTCGGTGCTGATGCCTGCAAAGTCGTAGTAATCAGCAACCGTAACCTTGCCATAGGTAGCAAGAGTCTCGAACATGGCATTCAGAACACCCTCGGCATCCCTACGAGACGTGAAGTGCAGGCTACGATAATCCCTAGAAGGATTTACCTGCTGATTGTAGTCAGCGGGAACCTGATTGGCAGCATACGAGGGTGTATTCCAGCTATAGAAGCTCGCCAGGGAATTAGTACCCGGACGAGCAACGTTAGACGAATTGAAGAACGTGTTGTACGGACGATTGGCGGGGCCAACACCATTCGAATAGAACACCATGTTAATGGCATTCATGAGTGAGTTGACGAGAAAATCACGCCCAGCAGGAATGAGCATGTCGTACACAATGGTGTGCCCAACCTTAGAGAGGTCGTTAGGGAGAAATGATTTTGCAAGTTTTTGCAAACCATTCTTCTTTTCGACCGTAACCTTACCCTTGACTACTTTCTCCTTGTGAGGTTCGCTTTTGGCGGTTTCAGTAGTCTTAGAAGTGTTATCGGGAGCATCCGCGGCATGAGAAGCGCTCGGGATGTTATCAAAATCAACTTTAGCCATGCATTACCTCCAAAAATATAAAGCTAAGAGCCTATGTCGCCATAAGCCCTTAGCCTTTGTTAAACCTTAATTGTTACTCCTCAGCACCATCATTGTCAGAGTGCTCAACGGATTCCTCGCTGTCAGTCGGAACGGCCTCATCGTAGTCCTCGGCAGCGTCGTCCGCCTGCTCCTTGACCTTCTTGGCCATCTTGCTGCGGATGAACTTCATCGGAGTGTGACCACTCTTGACAGCCTTCGCCATGCCAACACCTGCAACGACCACCACTGCAACACCAGTGATAATCAGTCCAAGTGCTTTCTTGACGTTGGCGTCCTCAGTAGTCTCACTGGACGTATCCATCACATCAGCAGAATTGACCTCGACAGTCTCGGGAGCGGGCTCAACGGCCTCGTTCTCCATAGAAGTCTCGTTCATCATAACATTCATGTCTTCCATTTTTGTTACCTCCAAATATAATTGTGTTTAAGAAGAACCCTTATAGTCCTCCATAATAGAAGATGTAAATTTCGCGAATTTTTACTGCTCTATATCCTTGATATGCTTCATGAAAGCAGCCTTCCGAGGGACAACAGAAGCAGCCTCATAAATGGTAACGCCGAAAACCACAACGCCGATAATAGCAATACCAATACCAAACAGCTTATTCATAAATATCTTCCTCCTTCAAACGCTCAAACACACAGTTGGTCGGCAGCGTCCTCAAAACCGTTGACGTAACCGACATAGCGTGCCATACCAATGGCAGCAACAACAGTAACAACAGCACATGCAGACGTAATCGCCGACATTGCATTGTTGGTTTTCCGAACGCCAAACTTAACATAAGCGGACTTAACAATCTTGGCCATCATAGTCATCATAAATATCATTCTCCTTATTTTGATTCTTAGTAGAGATTCCCGTCGAGGAACTCGAGCTGGGCACGGACGTAGCTTGCAGCATTGCGGAGAATGGACTCCATCTCCCGGAGCACTGCAATCTTCTGCTCGCGAGTAAAGCTGTGAGCGTACTCCTGCGGGTCACACAGACTCGTGAGGACCAGCTTGAATACCTTCTGAGCGATGCGAGTGTTGCGAGTGGTGTCATAGACGACTTTAGTAATGTTTCCCATAATTATACTCCTTCTAAAAATATAAAGCGGAAAGCCTATGTTTCCATAAGCCTTCCGCCTTTCGGTTAGTTTCTCATCTCTTCGATGGGGTTACAGATTGTTCTCAACGCAATACTGAATGAACTTTGCCGACTCATCGGGATTGTACCCTTTAAGGCAGTTAATCACGTACTGTGTGCCGTCGATCCTACCAAGTTTGTATGCAGAGCGTAAGCCCACAAAGCAAACCAGCATAGCACCGCCGACCTTAGCACCTGTCAAAAGTGCCTTCTTGGCAACCTCCTTGTAGTCGATAGTCTTCTCAGTGTTTTCGTTCATAATTGTTACCTCCATAAATATAAATGAGAGGACCTCCCTCCCATAATAGACGATGAAAATTTCGCGAATCCTTAGTAAGAATGCAGCGGACGAGGAAGCTGGACATACCCAATAACCAGAGCCGGATTGCCCTTCTCATCAAGCCTCGAGGAGTACGAAATGTCCAAATATCCAGTGTCGATACTCCAACCAAGGTCGTCACCAAGAAGCACACTGTCGAGGCCAATCATATTGAACCAGTCATTCTCACTCATAAAGCACTCGTCTCTCATGAGTCGGTTCATTTCATTGACCGCTTTTTCAATAAGATTCTTGTTGGAAGGGAAATATCTGCCGGTAAGCGAGTCGTAGCACTTGATGCAGTCTTCGTCAATGATAACAATATCATTGGACTTTGCTTTGACAGGCTGAGGTACTGCCAGCTGAGCATCCGCCTGAGCTTTCTCGCGAATCTCATCAGCCTTTTCTTTGCCGACAATCTCCTCGGCTTTCTTGGTGTAGTTCTTGAGCGCGGTTTCACTCATTGTATATGCCGCTGTAAGAACTGCATTCCGATGCAGATGAATGCTGGATGCACCAACGATGCACGCAACACCAATACCGGACGCAACAATGGTGCGCAAATATCCAGGCACGATAATCTTGACTTTCTCCTCAGTTTCAAGAGGAGCTTTCTTTGTTTCCTCCTTATCTTTGAGAAGCTTCGTGACCTTCGGAGTATCCTGGATGGCGAAGACAGTTGCACTAATCATACTGGCAATGCCCGCGGCCACCAGAATCTCGGGTGAACGCTTGACAGTTTCATCCTTGATACGGTTGATTAACGAATTGAGTTTCATTTTAGTTCTCCTTTCAAAATATAAAGCGGAAAGCCTATGTTTCCATA
>JFBN01012074.1_pt1 | contig 25900 bp, 49 predicted proteins | sample 768741 | NCBI WGS metagenome assembly JFBN01 (sample SAMN01983846, study PRJNA193217) | chicken gut metagenome | biome: terrestrial biome; isolation source: ceca of Broiler chicken | host: Gallus gallus | place: United Kingdom: England | collected 2010-09-07
ACCAGTATTCGGACGCCTTGGAGCTGGCAGATGAAACCTTTGACGGCTCTGTATGGGCGCTGGCCATTCCAAAAGCATTGTTATCCACGGTAGAGGAAATTACCGCCTGGACGGCCAAAAACGGGGACGGCGGGCCGTATACGTCGGAGAGTTTCGGCGGGTACAGCTATTCCAAAGCTACCAATTCCAAAGGATTGGCGGTGGGTTGGCGGGACGTGTTCGCCGCTCAGTTGGCCCCCTGGAAGAAACCGGCTGGAAGCTGGCAATATGCAAACCCAAATCCCCACATGACGCCGCCGGAGCCGCACAAAGACAACCCGTGGAGGTGAGAACGTGTCTTTGCTGGATGATTTTGCACGCACCTGTGTGCTAATGGAGAAAAAGCGTGTGCCGGATGGTGCGGGCGGCTACATCGTGGAGTGGACAGAGGGCGCGGAGTTTACCAACTATCAGGCGCTGGATACCTCCATGGAGGCCCGTATTGCCGAAAAGCAGGGCGTCACAAGCCTGTATTCTGCCCTGGTTGACCGGGATTTTCCCATCGAGTACAACGACGTATTCAAGGACGTGGAGACCGGCCAGACCTACCGGGTGACCTCCAACCCGGAGGAAAAGCCTGCTCCTAAATCCTCCACGCTGCCTCTGAAATACTTCACGGCGGAGAAATGGGGCCTGACCACATGACCAAGAACAAAGCCCTTTATGCCTGGTTCAACGACTTTATGCCATTTTACCGTGCGTCCTCTGTTCCGGACGATGTGATCATGCCCTATGGCACATACGAGTATATCGAGTCCGCATTTGACGCCGGAGAAGTTGGCCTGACTGTCAATCTGTTCTTTCGGACGGAGAGTGAGGCGATACCGGACGAGGCAGCACAAGAGCTGTCCAAGCGCATCGGATACGGCGGCGTGACAATCCCTTGCGATGAAGGTTATATCTGGCTGAAACGCGGTTCTCCGTTTGCACAAAGCGTTGTTTACGAAGAAGATCCGGCCATTAAGCGCCGGTATATCAACATTACCGCTGAATACCTGACATTCAGCTGAAAGGAGACACAATGGGTAAATTTACGAAAATCCCTCAGAACACATTTGAGGAACTTCAAATGGACGCTGGTGTTGTTCTTACGCGCTTTGATCCATCCGACCCTGCGGCACCGAAGGATGCAGACATTGTGTGCGCCACTACTGGCGGTATCCAGGTTTCCTGCGTTCCCACCTACTCCGACCTGGGCGAGGACGTGGACAACTGCCCCAACAACACGAAGGAACTGAAACATTTGGACGGGTGGGACTGCACGATGTCTTTCACATCCCTTGGGACCTCCCCGGCCTCGATTAAGCTGGCGCTTGGTGCGGCGGACATTGGATCTCCGGACACCACAAAAGTCACTCCTCGCCGGGATCTGCTGCAGACCGATTTCAAGGATATCTGGTGGGTTGGTGACCGGGCCGACGGTGGCATGGTTGCCGTGTGCCTGAAAAACGCTCTTTCCACCGGAGGCTTTACGCTCCAGACCACGAAAAATGGCAAGGGGCAGGTTTCCGTGGAGCTGACCGGCCACGTTTCCATTGACGCGCAGGACACTATGCCAATGGAATTTTACTCTGCAGGTCCGGAGGAAAGCACCTGATGAGACTGTCTGACATTAAAGGCGAACGGACGCTGGACGTGATCGCCGATATTATCGATCCGATTGCCAACATTGCAGAAGACGAAGTGGCATCGGAGCTGTTCAAACGGGAGAAACTCCCCGAGGGCATGACGGCCAATAAATTCCTGCTGCAGAGGGCAAGAAAGGCCGCTCCCGCCCTCCTGAAGGGGCACAAGGGCGACATTATCTCCATCTTGTCCACCATCGAAGGGACCACTCCAGAGGCATACACAGGCACGCTGAACCTCGTCAAGCTCATCAAGGACACCATTGATCTGCTTACCGACGAAGCATTTACGACGCTTTTTATCTCGGCGCAGAGCGGGGGTTCCTCTGGCTCTGCGCAGGAGAGTACCGAGGGCCAAAGAGAGTAAAGGCCTTTGCCCGGTACGTCTTTGCACGGTTTGAACAAGACGCAAGAGAAACGGCGTACCGGGTCTATGTAACTGACGTGCTGAAAATCCTTGCGGAGAATACTGCAAAATACTCCGGCGGCAGTTATATGAAGATTAGGTATTACGACCTTATTCATCCGAAGCCGGAGGAAAACCGCACCCCGGAAGAGATCATTGGGAACATGAAAGAAAAAATCGCACGGATAGGAGGTGAAGACGCTGAATCTGTTTGATTTATTTGCCCGCATCATTTTGGATACGAGTGATTATGACGATAACCTGGACGAAGCCAGCAGAAATACAGAGTCGTTTGCTGACAAGCTAAAAAATGGGCTGTCTACAGCGGCAAAGGTGGGCGCTGCCGCATTGGGCGCTGCTGCAACTGGCGTTGCGGCCCTGACAAAAGCATCTGTCGACCAATACGCCGAGTATGAACAGCTGGTGGGCGGTGTGGATACGCTGTTTAAAGAAGCGTCAAACACCATCCAGCAATACGCGTCGAACGCATATAAGACCGCTGGTGTATCTGCCAATACATATATGGAGCAGGCCACGGCATTTTCCGCTTCTCTGATCCAATCTCTGGGCGGAGATACTCAGGCGGCGGCTGAGTACGCCAATCAGGCCATCATGGACATGAGCGACAACGCGAACAAGATGGGTACGGATATTGAAAGTATTCAACAGACGTACCAGTCCTTGATGCGTGGCAACTACGCCATGCTGGATAACCTGAAGCTGGGTAAAATACGCCATTGCCCAGCAGCATAAACCTCGTGAAAACGGTGAAACCCTTGTAAATCAATACAAGTCAATACCGTGCGAAGCTTGAATGTGATGCTTGAAAACCTCACTAATGTATGATAAAATAAAATTATAAAATACGTGGTGAGGTGTACAAAATGAAATGGGTTAAAATCAGTCAATCATACTCTATCAACGAAAATGGAGATGTCCGAAACGACAAAACGGGCCATATAAAAATCCCTTTTGTGAACAAAGCAAACGGGTATAAAACCGTTGATTTGTGGGAAGATGGGAAGTCTCACAAAAAAACGATTCACAGGCTACTTGCAGAAGCGTTTATTCCAAACCCGGAAAACAAACCGACTGTCGATCACATTGATGGGAACAGGCAGAATAACTCACTAAGCAATCTAAGATGGGCAACTTACAGTGAGCAAAATTCCAGGTTTGAAACGATGGGGGTAAGGGGAGAACGCATAAAGGTATCCCACTACGTAGAATTCAGGAAAAAACGTGGTGGCGGTCATGCTGGATGGGGCAGAATTGATAGAGTGATGTATTTTGACATGATAAAAGACGCTGCTTCTTATTTTGATGTGAGCATGGGAAATATATCCTTGATGCTGAAACATGGAGGAATAGGGAGACGCGGGAAGATGAGGGGCTATCGGTTTGAATATGCCGATGGAGAAAGAGCAACACATTCTTGAACGTGTAACGACTATCGAAACGGCGGGGAAACCCGGAACGGAGTAGAGTACACCCAAGCGGGTGGAAGTGCGAGGGGCGCGAAAGCGTCAAGAGATAGTCTGATCTGTATAGTGATATGCAGCAGCCGAAAGGCGGTTGTGGAGTAGCGACCCACAGCGAACATATTGTATGGCGGCACAAAAGCAGAGCTGGAGCGGCTGGTTTCTGACGCCGAAAAACTTACAGGACAGGCCCTTGATCCGGCCAAGTTCTCCGATGTCATTACGGCAATCCATGCTGTACAAGAAAATCTTGGAATTACAGGAACTACGGCAAAAGAAGCTGCTACGACCATAGAAGGATCTATTGGGATGATGAAAGCAGCTTGGGACAACCTCCTGGTCGGTATTGCAAACGAAAACGGAGACCTAGGGAGCCTCATATACGAATTTGCAGACACTGTCAAAACCGCAGCAAGCAATATTTTACCAAGAGTAGAAATAATTTTGGGCGGCATCAGCCAGCTCATTGCAGACATGGGCCCAATAATTGCCCAGGCATTACCAGGCATGATTTCTGCTGTTTTGCCATCCCTGGTTAGTGCGGGGTCTCAGCTCCTTGTAGGGCTGGTGACGGGGCTTGTGAGCGCTGTCCCGCAGCTGGTGGCGGCGGTTCCTGGGATTGTTAATTCCCTGGTCTCGACAATTTCCGCAAATTTCCCCGCACTGTCTGCGGCGGGGTCTGATCTTTTGACTATGTTTTCAAACGGGATTGTCTCCGGCATCCCCGCTATGCTGGTTATGTTGCCGGATGTGATTACGGGAATTTACACATTCTTGAAAGACAATCTTCCAAAATGGATAGAATCTGGTGTCGAACTTTTGGAAAATCTTGCTTTTGGTATTCTGGAAGCTATTCCGGACATGGTTGCCAAACTCCCGGAGGTCATTAGCGCAATTGCGGAATATTTTACAACTGCCTTTCCTGTCATTGTCAAAAAGGGCGGGGAACTCCTTGGGCAACTGCTGGTGGGTGTTATTGGAGCAATCCCTGAGATCGCCTTGCAACTGCCAGCCGTAATAACGGCTATTGTTGAGGCGTTAGAGGCTGGCTGGGAAACAATCAAGGATGCTGGAAAGTATCTTTTGGAGGGCTTGTGGGCCGGTATCTCTGATAAGGTACAATGGCTGAAAGATAAGGTTTCCGGCGTGGTGGACACTATCAAAAGCTGGTTCACCGGTTCTGACGGGTTCGATGAACATTCTCCCTCTAAGTGGGCAAAGCAGGTATTCCGCTATGTTATGGAGGGCGGCGGGCAAGGTCTTGAAGCCGGGCTTCCAGACCTCATGTCTGACGTACAAAATGTTACAAACAGAGTGAAAAATGGCATGAACTTCGGAACGGCCAATGTGGATTTTGCGTCTTCCGGTTTAGGAATGGCGTCCGCCGGGATGGTGAATGGGATCGCATCTGCAGTTTCTCCCGAAAGTTCAGGAAGTGGTCCAGTGACGATAAATCTGGTTCTTCCGGATGGGTCCAAGTTCGCATCCTGGCAACTCCCGTTTTTGATTAACGCTGGTCGTGCGGCTGGCACACCGATTGCAAATCCCCAGGTGGGTTAAGGAGGGGCTATGACACAACTGGTTTTAGATGTGGCCGGGCAGGGTCTGGCCCTTCCGGAGTCCATCAAGGGGACCTACACCGTCCAAGAGGAAGAGCTGACGCAGGACCTCACCATGATCCCCGGGAACATGGTGAAGGAGCTGCGGGGAAAGGTGTGGGTCATTACATACCAGTACGGCTACTTCAACACGGCGGACAAGGACCGGTTTATTTCCGCCTGTGTAAAGGGGGCACGGGAGCCGATCATCTGCACGTTTCTGGTGCCGGACACCAACCAGACCCTTTTAAGCGAGTTTTTCGTGACCTCGTACACACGGCCAAAGTTTATGTGGTCCCGTCGTGTGGCCGGAGAAGATGGCACACTGACGCCCACTCCCATGTGGGGCGACTTTTCTGTGGAACTTCGGGAGGTTGATCCCCATGATTAGATCAACGGAACAGTATCAGACCTCCATTGTTGGGAAGGCTAGGCGCATCTATATCCGGGCGGTAGTGGACATCTCAGACCCGGACATGGAAATCACCGGCGTGGAACAGTCCAGCGAAGCGAACTGGAGCAAGCCTGCTGAACTATATGACAAGAACTTCTCTAACCCTGCCCGGTATGCCACGTTAGAGCGAAACAGATGGCTTTTGGATGGGAGTTTCAAAATCTTTCCTGACAATTACCAGGTCCCAGAGAAAATCGGCGTGGCAAATGACGAATTGAGCGGAGATGACGGGACATTTGAAAACGGCCAGACCGTTGAATTGGCGTTCTCCAATGTATCCATCCTTCAGGCGTTCTCCGTGATGTTTTCCAGCGACGAGGCGGACGGATATCCGGTGGATTTCAAGGTAGAGGTCTACTACAACGATACCGCCTATTATACGCAGGAAATCACGGGGAACACGGAAACAACGCTTTCCTTTGACGGGTTTACAGTCTATGACCCTACCTCTATCAAGGTGACGATCACAAAGTGGTCTCTGCCAGGGCGGAGAGTGCGCATGGTCCAGATCGTCCCTGGTGTTTACGAAGAATGGTCTGACAAAATGCTGGCCTCTTTTGAGGCGACGCATCAAGCGGACTTCTCCTGTCTGACACTCCCCTATGGAACGGTCAACCTGTCCATGAATAACAAGGATAGACGCTTTGAACCTCGTAACAAGTCCGGCATCTTCCAGTCTATCGAAGAGCAGCAGGGTGTGGAAATCTATATCGGCGTTCGTCTACCTGACGGAACCGTGGACTATAAGCAGCTTGGGATCTTTTATCAGTCCGGCGACGGCTGGAAAACATCCAATAATGCTATCTCCATGGACTGGTCTCTGGTGGACATTGTGGGGCTTCTGGTGGACCGGACGTTCATTCCACCATCTACCCTGCCGACTACTTTGGAGGGCTGGATTGCGGCGGTTGTGGCCCAGCTGGGGGACCATTTTGTAAACCGCTACCACGTGGACCCTGACTATGCGTCTCTGGCCGTCACAGCCAACAATGTGTCCGACGTGACCGGCAAGAGCTGTGGCGATATTATCCGCTGGGCCTGCATGACCACGGGCACGTGGCCCAGGGCGGACGCCGAAACCGGAGATCTTACGGCGGAGCCGCTGTGGGACCAGGGGAATGTATTGAAACTGACAGCTTTGGTGAACTACCCCACCATGAAGGCCAATGAATCCATTGCGGCGCTGATCTTCCACCTGGACGGGAATGAAGGAAACGAATATGTGGTTTCCGGCAACTCCACATCCAGTGAAAAGACGGTCACTATTGAGAACCCATTTATCCACAACACTACTCAAGCCCTGGCGGCGGCACGGCTGATCCTCTCGTGCTACGGCGGAAACCTGATCGAGACCTCTGGCCGGGGAGACCCATCTTCTGAGATCGGCGACGTAGACACCATTTGGCTAGACGAATCCACGGCTACCACGGCTCGGAGAAAGTACCAGACGTTTACTTTCCAAAACGGCGTCATGCAGGGGTGCGCATCCAAACTGTTGCAGGCAGACGGCTCTTTCCTGTTTGAGGAGCGGGCTGTTATCACCGCATCTGGCTTCTGGACGGCGCCGGCGGGAGTGACCCAGCTGCGGGTGATCCTGGTGGGCCACGGGGGAGACGGCCAGGACGGCCAAGACGGCTCCTTCTCCGCTGCCGGCGCAGACGGTGCGGACGGTGTGGGCGGAAAGGTGTGGGCTGATACCATCAACATCAACCCGCAGCAGCAGTTTACCGTGACCATCGGGCAGGAGACCGCCTTCGGCCCATACAGCAGCGCCAACGGACGGGTCTACGAGTACGGCTACACTGATGTGGCCAGCGGAAACAGTTACGGCCGGACTGGCGTCCAGAACCCCATCCCGGGCTCCGGAGACGGCGGGGCCGGCGGCGCAGGGGGGCACCAGGGGGCCCGGCATCGGGAGACCACCTATGACGACGAGGGGAACCCCAATGGCAGCCATATGGTGGTGGATGTGGAGCCCGGCAATGGTGAGCCCGGCGTGGATGGCGTGGCTGGCTGCGTAGTGGTCTATTGGGACAAACCGGATGGGTCCGATTCTGACACGGGGGGCGCTGTATGAGCTATCAAATCCAGGTGCCACGGATCAACGCCGCGGTCATTACGCCCAATCCTGTGGACTTCAACACACAGTTTCTGATCAGCGTTACCGTCAGCGAGGAGACGGTCACGCTGGAACCTGCTTATTTTTATTCCGGCGAAATTTATTCCGGGGAGGTCAAATAAATGGCAATAAAACAAGTCAGAGCGCAGGTCAACGGGCAATGGTACACGCTGACCTTACAGGCGAATGGAAGATACGAAGCAAGTATCACAGCTCCCGGAGCTACATCATTCAATCAGCCGGGCGGGTATTACGATGTGACCGTAGAGGCCACCAACACGGCGGGGACGTCCGGAACGGCGGACGCCTCCACGCTGGACGGGCTAAAGCTATATGTCAAGGAAAAAGTTGCCCCGGTCATTACCATTCTGTCTCCTTCCGGTGGGGCCTACGTCACCAACAACAAGCAGCCGGTGGTATTTACCATCACGGACGAGGCAGGCGGCTCCGGTGTCAAACTGGACAGCGTTGCGGTCAAACTGGACGGCTCTCCTGTATCCGCAGGTGAGGTCACACACAGCGCAATCAGCAACGGATACAGTTTCACCTACACGCCTGCTCAGGCATTGGGTGACGGCGACCACACGGTTACCGTGGACGCTACAGACAATGATGGTAACGCTGCGGCGCAGAAATCCACCACGTTCAAGGTGGACACCATCCCGCCCACGCTGAACGTCACTTCCCCCACCGAGGGCATGATTACCAGCACCCAGTCCCTCACTGTGTCCGGTACAACCAACGATGCAACCAGCAGCCCCGTGACGGTGAAAATCAGCCTGAACGGCACTGACCAGGGCGCGGTAACTGTCGGTGGAGACGGTGCGTTTAGCAAGGCTGTAACGCTCAAGGAGGGCGCGAACGTCATTGTGGTTACAGCAACGGATGCGGCTGGTAAGTCCTCCAGCGTGACCCGCAATGTGACGCTCGATACCTCTGTGCCTCAGATCGTAAGCGCTACCATCACGCCGAACCCCGTTGACGCTGGCCAGACCATGCTTATCAGCGTAGAGGTGTCCGGATGATGCAGACCGTCAAGGTGCCGCTGGCAAGTAACGCCCTCTATGTCAGCGGCACCGTTAACGGTGTTGACAAGGTATGGACTATGGAAGAGGGCAACGTCTGGTGGACGACCGCAGAGCGGTCCGCAGACGGAGTATATCGCGTGGTTCTGTCCATCGTTTACGGGGACGGCAAAACAGCAATCGACAGTATCACATTGTATTACGGCCTTGTGCTGGTGACTGACCGAACAGCAGAGGACGTTACAAACGGGACGGAAAAAGGAAGCTACAACGCTTCTGATCTAAACCGTGTGGGTGCGGCTATGATATATCTTAGAGACCGTCTTAACTCTAATGGGTACGATGTCCAGATAAGCCCAAAAACCGATTGGCGGGAAATCGATGTACCAACAGAAAGCACCATGTCAGTATATCTTAACTGTTTGGGAACGCTGAAATCAGCCATTACCTTGCCATATAATACTCCACAATCACCGGAAACCATGAAAAATCTGGATTACAACAAAGCAAACAACATTGAGAAAATTCTTGAAAATATCGATAAAATGCTATCTAACAGTTTAGCATTTATGTATTATTCAGGAGAAATTTACAGCGGGGAGGTAATTTAATGCAGGACAGAGTACCACTTTATCCGGGGCGGGTAACGTTGACGCCGGTCCCCGGACAGGCGAACACTTACGATCTGGTGCGGGCGGATGATCCAACGCAGGAGGGGACGCCGCTCAATAAAGCTACGCTGCTGAAGGACGAAACGGCCAACTTGTTGGAAATAGACCCGGAACAATCAACTCCAGACGATGCGTTCAGGGCATTGCTTCGAGCGATTCGGGGGAGCCAGGTTGGAATCTATGTAAAGGCTGGAAGTGTCCCGATTGTTGGCGCAACGGTCCAAGGAGTAACCAGCCTGACCGGTAAAGACCTGATTACTGATGAATCTGGTTATTGTGTGGGCTTCGCACCAAGGGGATCGGTGGAAGTGACACTGCCGAAAGAGTTTGAAGATCTGCCGAAAAAAAAGCAGACAATCGTGGTAAACGATGATCTGGATTATCAGGAGTTCACGATTGACGTTGTCCCTGAAGTAAGCGGCGAAATTACACTGACAGAAAGTCGGAATGTCCGGTTTTCGGCTGCGACCCCGAACATTGATGTATTCGCTGTTGGCGGGGGTGGCTCTGGAGGGATTGCGATTGCAGATACCAGTACCGGAGATAATACAATCGCTGTTGCATCGGGCGGCGCTGGAGGATACACCAAAACCAGGCTGGGCGTCGCGCACAATAATCAGACGCTAACCTGTATTGTAGGCGCTGGTGGTGCTGCCAGAGCACGCAGCACAAATGGATCATCCTACGGGGCTAGCGGATCAGCATCGACGATAAGCCAGCTCGGAATCACGGCGTCTGGAGGGCAAGGAGGCCGTGCGGGTACTGGGGTTGGTGGCACGAATAAACATGGTGACGCTCGGGGCGCCAGCGGCGGCTCTGGTAGCGGTGGTGCTGCTGCATACCAACGCCCCTTTCAAGACGGGACCGCATCTGTTGGAGACAGCGGTTATGATGGTGCAAATGGTGATGAGGCCAATGCAGATGGATATACGACCGCAGGGGGTACGGGGCAAGGGACCACAACGCGCGAATGGGGACAACCTCATGGTACGTTGTATAGCGGAGCCGGAGGTGGAGCAGCTTTGACAAGCGAAGGCAGTGCCTCAACTGTTGGCAGCGAGGGAGGCGGCGGAAACGGCGAAAACCAGAAACAGTATGTAGGGAGTGGCGAACCGAATACAGGCGGCGGAGGTGGCGGACTTGCAATAAAGACTGAATCGTCTGCGGAATCTGGCGCCGGCGGTTCTGGTATTATCAAAATCCGATGGGGATATCAGGCTTAGGAGAATATCAAATGGATTATATGCTATTTCAGAATGATGAATATATCACATCTATTGTTGCAAAAGAGGACTTTGTCAAAGCATATTGTCAGGAAAAGGGATACACATATAAAAGAGTCCCAAATGTGCCGGAGCCGGAGCCGGAACCCACCGCGGAGGACATTACTCTTGATATGCTGGCAGACCATGAGGAACGCCTGTGTATGTTGGAACTCACCACAACCACTGTATGACAGGAAAGGAGCAGTACCATGACAACTGTATACAATCTTTGCAAACTGCTGATTGACCGTGGGCGGACCGAGGGCCTCCTGGAGAAGATGGACGTGTATCTCGCCGCCGACAGGCTGACCCCAGAGGAATACAGCGCCCTCAGTAAGATGCTGACTGCGGAGGCGGCAGAGTAAGGAGGTCCCAATGGCTGACGAGAAGTGCGTTAGAGACCCCCGGCATGACTGTTTTGGGCTGGAAGCAGCAGCCCGTCTGGAGGGGCGCATCAAGGCCCTGGAGGACTGGCAGCAGGACTCCAAGAAGTTCCATAACTCGTTCTATGACTGGCAGCGGGAACAGATTGCCCGGGAAGCCAAGCTGGACGAGCAGCTGTCCAACATGAACAGGAACATCCAGAAACTGCTGGACAAGCAGGAAGAGGACGATGCCAAGCCCGGGAAGCTGATGGATACCCTGAAAAACAACGCCATCTGGGCAATCCTGGCGGCTGTTATCGGCTTCTTCCTGGGCAACCTGGGACTGTAATCAACCGGGCATGACCCGGAAATTTGAAAGGAGTACATACCTATGAAAACCATCGAAGAGATCATCCTGGACTACACCAAGGGCGAGAAGGACCTGACGGAGACCAACGAGGCCCTGAAGGAGGCGGGCAGCGACCTTTACCTGAACCCCGACCGGAACAAGCTGACGGAGGAAGAGAAGCGCAGCACCACCGTGGGCTATTACCCCAACCAGGCAAACGGCTATGGCCTGATGGACCACGGCGTGGGCTGTCTGGAAAAGGTCCATGTGGTGAACGGCAAAACTGTGGACGTGAATATGGGCGCTGAGACCGCCTATGTGTACATCGCTGGAAAGAAGTACGAGCTGAAGGGTGACACCCTGGTGGAGGGCTGATATGGACATTTCTTCTCTTGGAATTACAGGCGTGGCGGCCATCACCGTCATTTGCCTGCTGATCGGGCAGGGCGTGAAGGCGTCCGGCCTGGACAACAAGTTCATTCCCATCATCTGCGGCGTGGCTGGCGGCGTCCTGGGTATCGCCGGGATGTTCCTCATGCCGGACTTCCCGGCCACGGACTATATCACCGCTGCCGCCGTTGGTATTGTGAGCGGCTTTGCGGCTACCGGTGTCAATCAGGTGTTCAAGCAGATGGGGAGTGGTTGGAATGGCTGACCATTTGGCAGTAACCATTCCACTTTCCAACATTGAACGTATCCAGATCTATGTAAATACTGCCCGCAAGTCTCTCTCTGAAATTCAGGGGGAGACCGGGGCAGACTACATCATCAACGGAACGCTGTACAATATGAATACATTCGCACCGAACTGCCACTTGAAAGCGGACGGGAAAGTGCTTTGCAATCCCGCCTACAGCGTCGCTGGATACGCCTGGAACGACGGGCCGGACATCTCCATCGACACGCTCCCGGACCCGACACAGCGCAATTATATCGCCTGTACGCCCCTGGTGCTGGACGGCAAGCCCATTGCAAATCTGACCTATGACCCCGGCCAGGGCGGCAAGCGAGGGCGCACGGCAATCGGTATCAAAGAGGACAGGCTGGCCCTGTACTGCACCCGCGACGGCGGCACGATGACAAGGACCCCCGAGGCGCTTCGGGACGACCTGGCGGCGGCTGGCTGGGAGTCTGCTGTCATGCTGGATGGAGGTGGTTCTTCCCAGTGCTGGTTTAGAGGCCAAACCATCAAATCTACCAGGGCTGTCCATGACCTCATTCTAGTCTATCTGAAAGGGAGTGATAGCACGGTTAAAACATACTCTGTCAAGAAAGACGGAAGCACCTATCTTTCGGAAAATTTCAAAGTCAAGGAGTTTGCCTGCAATGACGGGTCCGACACGGTCTTGATCTCTGACGAGCTGGTAGACCTCTTGCAGAAAATCCGGGACCACTTCGGCGTTGCGGTGACGATCAACTCCGGCTACCGGACAAGCACGTACAACAAGAAAGTCGGGGGCGCAACAAACAGTCAGCACGTCAAAGGCACAGCGGCGGACATCGTTGTCAAAGGTGTAGACCCGCTGACCGTGGGCCAGTATGTGGAGTACATCATGCCAGATCACGGCGGGATCGGAGTCTACCAGACGTTTACCCATGTGGACGTGAGAGCAAACAGAAGCCGCTGGGACAATCGCTCTGGTAGCGAAGTGGTTGTCTCTGGATGGCCCGGATATCAGGAGGAAACCATGAGCGAGACAGATTTGGCTGTGAAATGGGTTCAAGACAACGGAATTGCGTATGGAAACGCATCCGGCGATTTGATGCTGGACAGTCAGCCTACACGACGCCAGCTGTTTTTGATGTTTTACAGATTTGCAAAAGCTATTGGCAAAGCGTAAAAATCATGATAGAATAAGCCCCGAAAGGATGTGAGGAAATGTCTGAGCCTGAAAAGAACACCAACGATTCTTTAGCATCGGAGATGTACCACGATCAAAAGCAAACGAACAAGTTTCTGAGAATCATGATTGTTTGCATGTTTGTGTTGCTGGCATTAACCATTGGTGGTTTGATTGGAACACACATCTATCATATTCACCAGTGGAGTTTGTTTGATAATGTTGTGGTCGATAGCGGTGAGGGTTCAGGTAACGCCAACTACGTCCAGGGCGATAACACCGGAGGTATCTATAATGGCGAGGATAGTAGTACATCGCCGGAGATCGGGGACGTCGAAAGGAACCAGAATCCGAGTAGTTAAGCGCAAGCGGAAACGGAGATAACCATGAACATCCGGAATGAGTTTACCGAGCCGGAATGTGAGTGGTTTCGGAATGTTTGCAACTTTACCCCGGACGAGCTGGCGGTCTTTAACCTCCGTGTCAAGGATAACTCCCGTATCCAGATTGCAATGCAGTTAAAAATGTCGGAGTCCACCGTTGATCGCCGCATTCGGGGCATCAAACGAAAAATCCATAAAGTTCTCTGACAGGAAAATGACAGTTTTCTGCCAGAAAAACGAGGGTTAACTGACAGGTTAGCCCTCTTTTTTTATGCGAAAATTAAATCAAAGGAGGGACAGAGACAGCGGTTCACGTCGCCGCTCGCATTAAATATGCGGAGTTCTGCCCCTCCTTTTATTTTTTCAATAAGGACGTGTTTTTGTTGATTTTGAACGGATCTGAACTGATTAAACGGCTTATAAATTGCGGCTTCACGGAGTCCAGCGCGTGGGACATCTGCATGAAATATGCCGCTGACGGAAATTACTCCGGCCTGGAAGGATACATCCACCAGCAGGAGCTTTTGTACGATGACCGGAAGCAGTATGTTTGAGTTTTACAATCCGAACCCCTACGAGAAAAATGTGGGGGACTGCACCGTCCGGGCTATCTCAAAGGCGCTGGGGCAGGACTGGTACAGGACATACCTGGGGCTCTGCATTGAAGGAGCCGTGAGAGGCGATATGCCCAGCGCCAATGCCACATGGGGCGCCTATCTCCGGCGGCACGGTTTCCGGCGGGATCTGGCCCCGGAGGACATGACCGTGGCGGAGTTCGCAATGGGACATCCGCACGGAACTTACATCCTGGCCCTGTCCGGCCATGTGGTATGCCTGCAGGATGGCGTCGTTTATGACACCTGGCACAGCGAGAACGAGACCGTACTTTATTTCTGGCAGAAAGGATGACGTGAAATGCCGAATTATCCCTATTACTATCAGCCGTACCAGCCGTATCAGCCGCCTATGGCAGACCAGCTTATGCAGCTGCGGCAGAACCAATACCAGCCTAATATGCAGCAGGTTCCGCAGCAGCAGGCGGCTCCCTCTATTGTCTGGGTCCAGAACGAAATGGAGGCGGTCAACTATCTTGTAGCTCCAAACTCCGCCGTTACTCTTTGGGACAGCAATGCCCCGGTAGTCTACCTCAAACAGGCAGACGCTTCCGGAAAGCCTAGTATGAAAATCTATGACCTTGTGGAACGAACTCAGAGGCCCGTACAGGCCCCGCAGGTTCCAGCGGTAGAGTATGCTCCCCTGTCCCGTTTGGAGGCTCTGGAGGCGCGTCTGAATGAACTGACGGCGGTTAAAGATCCTCCTAAACCCACAAAGAAGGCAACGACAAAGGAGGATGCGGAATGAACCCCTTTTATCAGGCAATGGGCGGCAACAGACAGCCCAACATGATGCAGCAGTTTCAGCAGTTCATGAATCAGATGCGCGGGAAAGACCCTAATGCCATGATTCAGGAGCTTGTGTCCTCTGGACAGATTTCCCAGCAGCAGCTTGACCAGGCGCAGAGACAGGCCCAACAGATCGCAAACACCTTTCAATCTATTCCTGGATTTTCTAACAAACTCTAACTATCTCTAATTAAATCAAATTCCTGGCCAGGGTTTGAAATAAATTTATCAAAGGAGAAATTGCAATGTCTCTTTCCAATGACAGCACTGTTATGACCATGCCTGTGGCTCCGGTCTATCAGGGTAACAACGGTGGCTTCGGCAACGGCTGGGGCGGCGACTGGATGAGCTGGCTCCTGCTGTTCGTTCTGTTTGGCGGCTGGGGCTATGGTGGCTTTGGCGGCTGGGGTGGCAACGCTGGCGGCTATGGCGGTGGGTTCAATGCTCCCGGCGCGCAGGGCTTTGCAACACGCAGTGACATCAGCGAAGGCTTTGCCCTGAACGGCCTCCAGAACGGCCAGACCTCCATTCGGGACGCTGTTACCAATGGTTTCCACGGGGTAGACAACGCCGTGTGTAACCTGGGCTATCAGCTCCAGGATTGCTGCTGCCAGACTCAGCGGGCCATTGACGGCGTGAACTACAACATGGCAACCCAGGCCGCTGGCATCCAGAATTCCATTCAGGGCGTGCGGTATGACATGGCCACCCAGGCTTGCGACACCCGGAACACCATCCAGAACAGCACCCGGGACATCATTGACAACGCCAATGCCAACAGCCGTGCGATTTTGCAGGCGCTGAACGACAACTACATCCGCTCTCTGGAGAATGAGAACCAGTCCCTGAAGCTGGCGGCCTCTCAGAGCAACCAGAACGCGGTGCTGATGGCCGCTATGGATGCCAACAAGGCGGAAATTCTGCGCCGGACCGGTGCGGAGTGTCCCACTCCTGCTTATGTGGTGCAGCCCCCCCAGCCGGTGACCTTCCCCAACTTCTGCAATACTTGCAATAGTTGCGGTTGCTAACTGAATATCCCAACTTGTAAGAAAAACTTACATGTTCGGCCCCGTGCCGATTTTGAACCATGCGGCGGGGTGAAATATCCTCGCCGCTTATTTTTAATTGCCTCGAAATAGAGGCATTTGGAAAGGAATGATTTTATGGCACAGTACAGCAATGTGTTTGTGCAGCAGATTGCCGCCAATGGGAATGCGGTGTTTTCTGAAACCCCCGTACCGGCAAAAGGCTGTATCTATCATCGAGAGGGCTCCGGTGTTGTCCAGCTAAGCGGCCCATCCAATGGGCAGTGCTTTGCCAGATACCTTGTGATCTTTAACGGAAATATTGCCGTTCCTGCGGGTGGAACAGCTGGCGCTATCTCTATCGCTATTGCCATTGAAGGAGAGGCGCAGGGAGATGCAACTGCTACCGTTACTCCTGCCGCTGTCAGCGACGAGTTTAATGTGAGCGTTGCTACCTTTGTCCTTGTCCCCCGTGGTAAGCCTGCAACTGTCAGCGTGAAAAATATCAGCACTCAGGCTATCGAACTCCAAAACGCAAGCCTGATTATTACCCGTGTGGCATGAAAGGAGAAAGATCATGGAATACATGTACGAACTGAAAGAAAAGCTCTGCGACGAGCTGGAAGAGATCGCCCGCAAGCCTGAAATGGGTGCCGGTGATTTGGAGATTATCCACAAGCTGACCGATACCATCAAGAACATTGACAAAATCGAGATCATGAAGGAAAACGGCGGCTATTCCCAGGCTGGCGACTGGGAAATGCGCGGCACTTATGACCGGGGCAGCTCCTATCGCCGCAAGCGTGACTCTATGGGCCGGTATGCCAGAGATGGCCGGGATGATGGTTATAGTGGCCGCATGATGCCTGACCGGATTTACTCCAGAGCAGACGCCAAGGAGCACATGATGGACGAGCTGGAAGAGGCGATGGCCGTTGCCACGACTGACCGGGAGAAAGACATCATCAAACGGGCAATGGATCAGCTGGAGAAAGCATAAGGGGGTGCCCCTATGCTAGACCCGAAAGAGATTGATCTTGAAATTGCCCGGCTCGAATACGGAGAAAGCAGCTATCCCGCATACGCTAAATTGGCAACCTTGTACACCATCAAAAACCAGATGAACAAGCAAGACCCTGAAAACCATTCTTATGAGCAAGCATATTCTGCGGCTCCTGCTGCGGAAATGTCCGTAGATGTTGGGAGATACGGAGACAGCGAGTTTCTCCGGGAGGTTGAGGGAAAAGACTGGGAGCAAGTATGGGGGATTATGGATGATTTGATGGACACGCTACAGGTTGCCAATCCAAGAGTGTATAACGGAGTTATGCGAAAAATCCGGCAGTTGTAAGTAATTCCCCGCTCTCGTTTGAGGGCGGGGATATTACATAATTTGTATGCGACTACTGATACTCCAAAATAAGCAGATAACTTTTGAAGAACACCATCACGAGGTTTAGCGCCGTTTTTCCATCCATTCACAGTACCGGATGATTTTACTCCAATTTCAGCGGCAACGACATTCGGCGCTTTTCCTATTTTATCGCACAAATCGACATATCTGCTCCAAAACATAAAAATCTCCTACCAAAAATTGTGCATTACCACAAAACTAATAAAACTAATAAAATGGTCTTTACAAACTAAGAAAAATGAGATACAATAATCTAGAAGACAGGAGAGCACAGAAAACCGGCCACCCGCCGGGCGGCTTTTATCAATGTATTGCTGGCACTTACATAATAAATGCCGAAGCTCATTTTGTCAATGATTAAAACTAATATTTTTAAGAAATGGAGGGGGAAAATGAGCTTTCTGACTGCGAGAAAAAACACCGGACTTACTCAAAAGGAAGTTGCAGATCAGATTGGGGTAGACCAGACAGCGGTTTCCTTTTGGGAAAACGGCAAGACGCTTCCTCGTGCGTCGTTGCTTTCCAAAATTGCGGCGCTCTATGGCGTCACCGTAGACGAGCTTCTTTCGGACGATCAGCAATAAAGATGCCCCCGCCAGTGCTGGCACCACCGACGAGGGCTGCGGAGACCTATTGAGAACACCAACAGGCCCGCGAGGACAGTATATCATCCTCCGGGTCGAAAGACAAGGAGGAGTTATGAAAATCAAACTGAAACTACCAGGCGGCGGAGAGTTCCTATTTGAGCGCCCGCCCATGAAACCGGAACACTTTGAGGCGATCTGCTGGGTGGTCGGTATTGCGGCGGTGCTGTGGTTCTTCGTCAAATTCTTTTCTCTATTTGTGTGAAGGAGGAAGTTATGGAAGATCTTGACTGCTTTCAGAGAGCGTTGATTTACCTGTACACGAAGCGCCTGGAAAAACTGGGAATTACGGCGGAAATCAAAGTAGAGAAGGTGCAGGATGATGAATGAAGTGTTTGTTCTGATTGGTGTCTGCACGACCGCCGGATGGTTCATGCGTCTGCTGGCCCGATTGGAGGGTGAGCGGTGAAAGTCGGAGATGTATTGTACATGACACCCACGATGGACACCAGCGCATTCATGGGATGGAAAGTCGGCCCTCGCCGGTGCTGGGTTGCAGACGTGAATGAAAAGCACAGACACTTTACCGTTGAGTTTGACTTTTTTGGACATCCTCTGCGGGAGACGTACAAGATGGAGGCATAGATATGGATACAGCGAAGCTGAAAGATATTTTAGATAAACACCTGAGATGGCTGTGTGATGAAGATGGCGGAGAACGGGCCAACCTGTCCAGGGCCAACCTGTCCTGGGCCGACCTGTCCGGGGCCAACCTGTCCAGGGCCGACCTGTCCAGGGGCCAACCTGTTCGGGGCCAGTTGCATTGAAAAGGCTAAAAATCTATTTTACCCCATTGCCTGCCCGGAAACTGGCGCTTTTGTCGGCTGGAAAAAAGCAAGAATTAAGGGCAGCTGTGACGAGTGCATTGTAAAACTCGAAATCGCCGAGGATGCTATGCGCAGTTCCGCAACAGGCCGGAAGTGCCGCTGTTCAAGGGCGGCCGTTTTGGAGGTTCAGGATTTGGAGGGGAATGTATTGGAGCGAGCCGCCGTCAGTGACAGAGACTCCGGTTTTCAGTATATCCCCGGAACCGTTGTTTCCGTCCCAGATTTCGACGAAAACCGCTGGAGCGAGTGCAGCACAGGCATCCATTTTTATATCACTCGGGAGGAAGCTGTGAGGCATGAGCTATGAAGAAACTGACGAGAGAGGAGCGGCGACGCCGGAGCCAGAGGCGGCTCATGTACATCACCTATCTGCTGTTCCTGCTCCTGCTGCTGGCCTGGCTTGGCAGCTACTTAGTGATGACCGTTGAAGCCGAACCGGCAGCCCAGTACAAAGCAGAAATTGTAAGAGACAATAGCAGTCTCCCCGGCGACGATACCCCGGCAACAGAGCGGTGCTATCTGACAGAGGGAGAGCTGGCAAACGAGAATGAGCTTATTGAAGCCGCTTTGCTCGCCCGCTCCCATAAGCTGGAGGACGTGACCATCACCTTCTATTGCTGCGAGGAACGGCCCCACATCTGCGGGACTGGGACGGGCATTACAGCCAGCGGACGCAGGGTGGCTCCTTATGTGAGCTGCGCTGTGGACCCGGATATCATTCCTTTGGGCAGCACCATCATGATCGAATACAACGGCGAGATGGTCTATCTGCGGGCGGATGATACCGGACCGGCAGTCAAGGGAAACCATATTGACATTGCGGTTCCCACCCATGATTTTGCCTTATCCCTTGGAATTCAAACAGCGGATATTTGGTGGTGCGAAGAATGAACGCACATGCGAAACGCCCAAGAGGCGAGTTAGGACCGTGCCCAAGATGCGGGCTATATTCCGGGCATAGGCTGGCAATCGAGGGAAATCCAGATTTGTTTCTGGTGGCCTGCGATTCCTGCGGGTGGAGGACAAGGAAATACACAGATATTAACCATGCAACGAGAGCATGGAATGAAGGGAGAACATGATATGACTCTTTATGAAATCGACAAAGCAATTATGGATTTGGCAGACCCGGAGACGGGGGAGATCACCGACTTTGAGGCACTGGACAACCTGCAAATGGCGCGGGATCAGAAGATCGAGAACATCGCCTGTTACTACAAGAACCTGGTTTCCGACGCGGAGGCCATCAAGGCGGAGAAGGATGCCCTGGCGGAGCGGCAGAAAGCGGCAGAGAACAAGGCAGCGCGTCTGAAAGAGTATCTCTCCTACGCGCTGCACGGGGAGAAGTTCTCCACGCCGAAATGCGCGGTGACATTCCGCAAGACCACCTCCGTGAACGTAGACAACCCCTCCGCCGCTATCGAGTGGGCGGAGCTGAACGGTCATAAGGAGTGCGTCCGGTATAAGGCACCGGAGATCAGTAAAAGCGAGTTGGGGAAGGTCTTAAAGGCCGGGCAGGAAGTGCCTGGGGCCGTTTTAGTAGAAGGCCTTTCCGTGGGGGTGAAGTGATGAACCTTGACATTTACAACGCTGTCCGTTCTGTCCCCGCAGAGGCCAAGAAGGAGATCAGAGGCGGGCGGCTGAACGGAAAGACCGATATCAACCCCATGTGGCGCATCAAGAAGCTGACAGAGCAGTTTGGCCCATGCGGGGTTGGCTGGAAATACACCATTGACCGGGAGTGGCTGGAGACCGGAGCCAACGGGGAAATCTCCGCATTTATGGACATTTCCCTGTACTACAAGTACAACGGTGAGTGGTCCGAGGCGGTCCCCGGCACCGGAGGCAGCGCCTTTATCGCAAAGGAGAAAGCGGGTCTGTACACCTCTGATGAGTGCTACAAGATGGCATTGACGGATGCCCTCTCCGTGGCTTGTAAGGCCCTTGGGATCGCTGCAGACGTGTACTGGGACAAGGACCGGACTAAGTATGACAAGGCCGAGAATGAGCCTAAAAAGGACAATCCGTCGAAAATCGACGCCACAAAATGTGAGAAGTGCGGGAAGGTCTTGGAGGCATACAAGGACTCCAAAGGCGTAACGGTGTCGATCATGAAGCACGTGAACGCCAGCATGGAGAAGTTCGGGCACGTCTACTGCCTGGACTGTATTAAGGAGATGAACCATGATTGATTTGATCTCCGAGATCAGCCAGAAAAGCAAGCTGTTGGACGCCGCCGTGCAGGAGCTTGGGAAGCGCGGACGCTCCTATGCCCAGTCTGAACAGGAATACCGGATCGCTCTGGCAAAGAGAATTTTGGATGAACGGTCCAAAGGTACGCCGGTAACGATCATCTCCGACATCTGCCGTGGAGATCGGGAGATCGCAAAGCTGCGGTTTGAACGGGACTGCGCAGAGGTCGTTTACAAATCCGCCCTTGAAGCAATCAATGCCATGAAGCTGCAGCTTCGAATGCTGGATGCACAGGTGGAAAGGGAGTGGGGACATGCGGGCAGAGACTAAGGCAACATCTATTCCTCCGGAAGTCAAGAAAGCCGTGTACATCCGAGACAATGGCTTCTGTTTGCTGTGCGGCTCTCCATATGGTGATCCGGTGGCCCATGTGGTACGCCGGAGCCAGGGAGGAAAGGGGATCGAGAGAAATATCGTGACCCTCTGCCCGGCCTGTCACAGAGCCTATGACGAGGGAGCGAACATCCAGAGGCTAGGACGAGGCACCACCAGAGAAAGCCTGTACTGCCATCTGGTGGCGTATCTGAAAGGGTTTTACCCGGACTGGAACCGGGAGGATATGATCTATCACAAAGGAGTCGGAAATGCTGAATAAATGCTTTTTGCTTGGCCGGATGACGAAAGACCCAGAAATCAGACGGACAAACGGTGGGACGGCTGTCACATCCTTTACACTGGCCGTAGACCGGGATTTCAAGACCAACGGGGAGAAGGAGACGGACTTCATTGAAGTGGTGGCGTGGCGCAACACGGCAGAGTTTGTCTCGAAATACTTCTCCAAGGGCCGCATGGCGATTGTAGAGGGGCGGTTGCAGATCCGCGACTGGACGGACAAAAACGGGAACAAGCGCCGTACAGCGGAGGTCGTAGCCAACAACGTGTATTTTGGAGACTCCAAGAGGGAGAACAAGGAGGAGCCGGAATACAAGCAGGATGATCTTGCGGAAATCTCGGAGGAAGACGGCGAACTCCCATTTTAAAAGGGCGGGATTTGCATGACATATATCGACTACCTCAATGAGTTCAATCGGTGGCTCGAAAGTAACGTTCTGCCGGGAAATGCCCAGTTGATGTTCTTCAAGTTCCTTGACGTCTTCAATAGAGCTGGATGGCCGGAATATGTGCAAGTAGATAACTTTCGGTTGACTATGATGATTGATGCTAGTGCGATCACAACGGCGCTCAGAGCGAGAGATAAGCTGGTGGAAGCAGGATTTCTGATTTACCAGAAGGGTAAAAAGGGCGCTCCGAACAGATACAGTTTAAAATGTAGTGTAAAAAATGAAACTATTTCCGCTACTATTTCCGCTACTGAAAACGCTACTATTTCCGCTACTGAAAACGCTACTCATATAAAGACTAAGACTAAGACTAAGAATACCCCCCTATTATCCCCCCAGGGGGAGACGCGCAAGCGCTTTTCGCCTCCAACGGTTGATGAAGTCCGGGAATATTGCCAGTCCCGCAGCAACGGGATAGACCCGGAGGCATTCGTTGCCTTCTACGCCTCAAAGGGCTGGAAGGTCGGGAGGTCTCCCATGAAGGACTGGAAACAGGCCGTGATCACCTGGGAGAAGCGCAGGAAACAGGAGGGAGAGGAAGATATCTATGCCAAGTTTACCTGATGCCCCTTGTTTCCTCTACGACGACACCGCCCTGGACACCCGGAAATCCCTGTGGTTCGTGGCGGATGCCCAGGATGTGACCGCCCTGGACAACCAGAACGCCGTGTGCCTTGCCTACGGAGCGGGCTTTGAGAACTTCCGGGATGCTGAACCATTCTTGAGTGCCTTCCCATCTGTGTTTTTGGCTCTGTCTGACCGTGATACGGCGGAAGCCGTGGCGGACGCCCTCAAAGAATACGCACCATCTGTGGCTGTGCTGCTGCCGAAGGAAGGGGCCTTCGGGAGATGTTCCCGTATCCGGGACGTGCTGGCTTCCGGCGGGAGAAAGGCCGTGGATCATCTGTTGCTGGGCGCCGTGGAACAGCCCATGGACGGCCTGCTGGACCTGGCGGACGTGGAGCGGAGGGACCCCGGCGCATCCGTCGCCGTCATGTCCGGCCTGAAAGCACTAGACCAGTCCATTGGAGGCTTTGCCCCGTCGGAGCTGTCCGTCTGGACCGGAAAGCGCGGCAGCGGCAAGTCCACTCTGCTGTCCCAGCTACTTCTAAATGCCATCGACCAGGGGTTTCCGGTCTGCGCCTACTCCGGGGAGCTGTCGGCCTGGCGCTTCAAGCAGTGGGCTATGCTGCAGGCCGCCGGGGCCGGGCATATCGAGTCGAAGCGGGACCCGGTGTCCGGGAAGCTGTATTACTACACGCCGAAGGAGATCGCGGACCGGGTCGATGGCTGGTGGAAGGGAAAGTTTTTCTTGTACGACAACCGGGTGGCCGGTGCTGGGGACGAGGACAGCATCATTTCCGTGTTCGAGTATGCTGTCAGGCGGTTCGGCTGCTGCGTGTTCCTTGTGGACAACCTGATGACCGCCCGATTCAGCGACCAGAGCGACAAGGACTTTTACCGGGCGCAGAGCAGATTTACCGGCCGTTTGGTGGAGTTCGCCAAGAAAAACGAGGTCCATGTACATTTGGTAGCCCATCCTCGGAAGGGAGAGAACGGGAAGAAAACGCTACTGACTGCGGACGATATCGGCGGATCTGCAGATATCACCAACCGGGCGGACAATGCGTTTTCGCTGGAGAGACTGGACGAAAAGGAAGCTGCGGCCCGCGGGTATGACGCCGGGTTGAGTATCCTGAAGAACCGCTCCTATGGATCAACGGCAAACATCCAGCTTACATATGACGCCCGGTGCCGACGGTACACAAAGAAGGGAGAGACTGATGGGATCTACAGCTGGGAACGCTGACTGGACCGCCTATGAGCGAGAGAAGAAAAAGCTCCAGGGACTGCCGCCGGATGAATACGAAGAGGCCCTGAAGGAGCTGGCAAGGAGGATGGGGATTTGAACAGCAAGCAGAAGGGGAAGCGGGGCGAATTGGAGTGGGCCAGCTATTGCCGCAGCCAGGGCTATGACTGCCGCCGCACCGCTCAATACTGCGGGAACACCGGAGACGCCTCTGACGTTGTAGGCCTGCCCGGTATCCACCAGGAGGTCAAGCGTGTGGAGCGGCTGGATCTGGAAGGAGCCATGGCCCAGGCCAAGCACGACGCCGGAGCAAATATCCCCATTGTTGCCCACCGCAGGAGCCGGTGTGAGTGGCTGGTGACGATGCGGGCGGAGGACTGGTTTTCCCTGTATAGGGAGTGGGAGGCAGGACATGACAACTAAGAAGCTGCAGGCCATCCTGGACATGGTAGATCAGGGATTGCTGCAGAAGGAAATCGCAAAGGCGGCCAATGTGTCAATCTCAACCGTCAGTATTTGGGCGAGGCGGTATGGGCGGATACGACCGACACGAACTTGCGCCAAGGTCTACACCGTCTACGACAAAGAGGGACAGTACATCTTTGAGGGGACTGGACGGGAATGCGCGGAATTCTTTGGCATCCAGTATCAGTCCTTCCGGCGGATGGCGTCCCAGTACCAGCGGCATGGAAAGGGCCGATATGCAGTATACCCGGCTGAGGTGAGCACATGAAAATAGCCCGCTGGAAAGGAAGAGAGCATGACAAAGTGCGAACTATTCCACGATAATTTCCAGAATTTCAAATCCTATTATATTCCAAAAGCCCAGCTTGTAATTGCGGACATCCCGTACAACATTGGAGTTGACGCCTATGCCAGCAATCCTATGTGGTACAAGGGCGGAGACAACCAGAACGGGGAAAGTAAGCTGGCGAAACAGAGCTTTTTCCATACTGATGGAAGTTTTAAGATCGCGGAGTATATGCACTTCTGTAACAGGATGCTCAAGAAGGAGCCGAAAGAGAAAGGACAGGCCCCGGCTATGATCGTGTTCTGCGCGTTTGAGCAGATCCAGACGGTGATTGAATACGGGAAGCGGTATGGATTTGCAAAGAGCTACCCGCTGTTTTTTGTAAAAAACTACTCCGCACAGGTGTTAAAAGCCAATATGAAGATTGTCGGTGCAACAGAGTTTGCTGTGGTGTTGTATCGGGATAAGCTGCCGAAGTTCCGTAACGATGGGCGAATGATCTTCAATTGGTTTTACTGGGAACGTGATGGAAAAGAAATCCCGAAAGTCCATCCAACGCAGAAACCTGTGAAACTGTTAAAAGAGCTGATTTCCATTTTCACAGATCCAGGAGACGTAGTGATCGATCCATGCGCCGGAAGCGGGTCTACACTTAGAGCCGCATTTGAACTTGGGAGAAATTCCTATGGGTTTGAGGTTGATAGACATTTTTTCGAACTTGCAAAAAGCAAAATGCTAGTAAACGCAAAGCAGGATGAGCAAATTGAGCAAATTACTTTTTGGGGGTGATGGAGCATGACTGAAGAAAGACGCGCCCTGCTGGGCGACCACGAGGCTGAAAAGTTGACCCACCTCTCCCTATTCTCCGGTATCGGCGGTCTTGATCTGGCAGCGGAAATGGACGGTTTCCGCACAGTTGGACAATGCGAATGGGCGGACTACCCAACAAAGGTACTGGAAAAGCACTGGCCGGATATCCCGAGATGGAGAGATATTCGGACACTGACAGGAGAGAGTTTTTATGAAAAGACAGGAAGGCGAACAGTTGATGTTATTTCGGGGGGATTCCCCTGCCAGCCACATAGCGTCAT
>JFBN01011648.1_pt1 | contig 25805 bp, 24 predicted proteins | sample 768741 | NCBI WGS metagenome assembly JFBN01 (sample SAMN01983846, study PRJNA193217) | chicken gut metagenome | biome: terrestrial biome; isolation source: ceca of Broiler chicken | host: Gallus gallus | place: United Kingdom: England | collected 2010-09-07
GCGGGAATCATACAACGTTCTCCCAAGCTCTTAAAAGCTTGGCTTTTTAGAGATTCGTGAGGTTGTTATATTATTTCCGCGAGCGCGCAAGTGCGAAGCGGGAATCATACAACGTTCTCCGAAGCGCTTGGAAGTTTACTTCCGCAGTGTTTCGCGAGGTGATTCTGTTACACAGCGAGGTGTCGGTATGAAATCCTCGGAAAGCGGCGTCCTGAGAAAGTCGGATCTGTATTTTTCCACACCGTCCCCGACGGCGAAACGGCTGTATTTTTACCCGATCAGCGCGGGACATCTTTTCTACAGCAAAAACTATCATCTGGTGCGTGAAAATTACGACAGCTTTTTGGTGCTGTATGTGATCGACGGCACGTTCACTTTTGTAAAGGACGGCAAGCACATCACCGCGCGCGAGGGCGACACGGTGTTTTTAGACTGCCGCGTCCCGCACGAATACTACACCAAGGATCATTTGGAATCCATTTGGGTGCATTTTGCGGGTTCCAATTCCGAGCAGCTGTATACGGAGATCACAAAAGTTTCGGGCTGCTTGCTCAAATGCAGCGACCGCGAGCACGTTCGGCGCCTGCTGTTCCGTCTGTTTTCGGGTATCAGCGGAGAAAATCCCGTTTCGGAAATGCAATTGTCCTTGGACGTCTACAAGCTGCTTGCGGAGCTTTCCTCCCCCTCGATCGTGCGCGGCAAAAACAAGGAAAGCTATGAGGACAGCGTGCAGGAGGTGCGTGAATACATCTCGGCGCATTTGCAGCAGAACCTTACCGTGCAGGAGCTTGCCGACTGTATGCACATGAGTCCCTCGCATTTTTCACGCGTGTTCAAGCAGCAGACGGGCTTTTCGCCTTATGACTATGTGCTCATCGTACGCCTCAACCGCGCCAAAGAGCTGTTGCAGCGTACTTCCATGACGGTCTCAGAGATCGCCTATGAAACGGGATTTAACAGCGAATCGAATTTTATTTACTTCTTTACCACCAACGTCGGGATTTCCCCGGGAAAATTCCGCAGACTGAAATTCTGACAAACAGGCAAAATACAGATCAGACAAAGCAAGGGCGCTCCCATGTTTGACTTCACGAACATCTGTATCTGTCAAAATAGCGACGGCCCCGCGGCGCAAATGCCGCGGGGCCGTCTTACTTATCTATCGAAAGGAAGATCAGATGATGTCGTTCTTCTTCGAGCGGGCACGCAGCAGGACCAGCGCGCCGGCAGCTGCCAGAGACAGCGCGCCGAAGCCGATGCTTGCCGCAGAACCCGTCTTCGGGATGTCGGCATCCTTCACCGGGGTCTCGTCGTCCGCACCCGTGGTGGGCTCGGTCGGTTCTTCGGGCTGGGTGGGCTGTTCGGGATCCGTCGGCTGCTCGGGCTCGGTCGGTTCTTCGGGCTCGGCAGGGATCTCGAACGCGCACACGTCGCAAAGGCCGTCACCGTCTTCATCCACATGCGCGCCGGATTCCAAAGTCACGCCGCACGTTTCGCAAATCAGGGCGTGACCGTCCGGATCCGCATAATAATGCTCAGCGGGCGTATGACCGGTCGCCGGAACGATGACGCTGTTCTGATCTGTGATCTCCTGCGTGGCATCCGCATCAGCAAACCACTTGCCGCACGCTTCGCAGATATAGTAAGCCGTGTTGCCGGATTCGGTGCAGGTGGGCGCCGTTGCCGCATACGCGGTCAGGACGTGGCGCCCCGCTTCGTTCGCGAGCATCAGGATGAGCTCGTTTGCAAGCTCCGAATTGTCCATGTCCAGCGCAGCGTCAAGGAAGTCCGCGATCGCCTGCGGGATGCCTACAAGGCCCGCAAGGCCGACAACGCTGGTCAGCAGCGCGTTGTTGGTAGGATCCGCAATGAGGTTGTCATACAGATAATCGTAAATGGTCTTCATGACATCCGCCGTGGATTCGCAGTTTGCGATCCGGTCAAGCTGCATATGGCGGAACTGGATGCCGTTTTCAAGGCCGCCGAGATCGCTGCCCGGGAGATCCGTCAGCGTGGGCGGTTCGGGATCATGCTCTTCACGGTCCACAAACACGATCTTCAGCTCAATGCCCACAAGCGAGTTCGTCAGTAAGGGGACAAGCTGGCCGATAACGCCTTCGAGGTCCAAACGCTTGGTGTCGCCTTCGCCCAAGGTCGGGAGAGCAGCAAAACCGTTTTTCAGTTCATCGATGGTCGTAAGGACGCTTTCCAAATCTACACCGAGGCTTGCCAGCGACGAGCTAAGTGCAGTCAAAACAGAGGACAGGTTCTCCAGAACCGCAGTGATGCCCGCATACAGCTTCGCACCTTTTTCTTCATCGGCGATGCTGCGGATGATCGCCATCAGGTTATTGGATAGATCGGGAAGCAAACCGCTGACGACGTTCTTCAGATACACGCGCGTGCCTGCCGTGTCGAAAGAACCGAGCTGCGCACCGATACCGAGAAGATCCTGCAGCTTCGCTTCCTGCTCCACGCCGAGCGCTTCACAGATCTGGTCAACACCGTCCCCGAGCGCCTGCCCCTGCGGGATGTTTTGCTGACCGAAGAACACGAAAGCAAACACGATCGTGCTCATCACATTGTCGATCACGACGAGGTCGATGATGTTGTTGATTTCTGTCTGGAACGCTGCCAGATCGCTGCACACGATCGGATGCGTTTCAAAGAAGGTCGTGAATGTGCCGGGCGTTGTAACGTTGCCGTTTTCGTCCGTCACATCATCCACGATCTCACCGTCCGGCAGCGCCGCAAAACGCTCAGGCTGCGCCGCCTTGTAGTAAGCCGCATTCCGGGTGGAATCCGACGGGCTGCCGTTGTTCACGACAGCGGACAGCGAGGGGAGGAATTTGTAGATCTCCTCGATGATGTCGCCGGTGAGCAGCTCCCGTGAAAGCAGGGTGTTCACGTCGCCGAGCATCAAGGAAACATCTTCCTCCGTGACTTCTTCCGTGTAATGCGGCTTATAGTAATCCGCAGCGGAAGCGGCGAATGTCGCGGCAAACATCGAAATGACCATGACAAACGCCAGGAGCACGCTTAAAAGCTTGGTTCCTTTTTTCATTTTCTTTTCTCCTTTTTTTATTTTTACAGACGAAACAGATCCCGCCTGTGAAAAACGATGGGTTTGAATTTTTTCGGATTTCGACTTTTTATGTAAAAAATAAAGCGCATAAATCCGTCTTCAAAGCTTGTGGAAGTCTTAAAAAAGACCTTTTATTTTTATGCAGAAATCAGTATTTTTTATCGATTGTTTAAATTTTAAGAAAACGATTTATAATAAAATATTTATTTCGCCCATAAATTGTGAAAGAAATAACTTTTGTACCACATATCGTATCATGCTCTATAGGAAAAGTCTTTCGATTTCATGCCCATATATTTAGAAATTCTGCTATTTGTATGCATTTGCGGTCTGTTTTGCCGTTTGCCGCGTCTGGAATGTGCAAAGCCAAAAATATCTTCCATTTTCCCAACACGCCTGCACTTTGCCGCAAAGTCAAAAAAAGCGCCGCATGCATCGGCGCTTTTTTGGTTTTTCCGTTTTTCTTTTTTTGATTATTTATGCACGCTGTCCGCATAAAGCCGCAGGCAAAACGCAAAGCGCGGCTGCCGCAGGAAGGGGTGGGCGTCGCCTGTGTAATTGCCCCATTGGAGATCCGGGTAGCCCCAGCCGTGCACCAGGCACAGGCGGTCGCCCGCTTTTTCGCAGGTGACCCCTGCGCCGAACCGGCTTTGCTTCGCAGACGCTTGCAGGGCGTATCCGTTTTCCATTTGCGCTGCGAACCACTCGATCCGGTCGCGCCGGCAGCGGAAATCCCGCGTTGCCGCGCGGGTGTGCGGCTCGCCGGCTTTGTACAGAAAAAAGTTTGCCGTGTCCTGCGCCCAATCCCATGCCGGCGCTTTTTCATACCGTTCGGGGACCGCATGCGCGGGCAGGCGGCGCGCTTCGCCGATGGGTCGGTCGATATGCGAAAGCGGATATACGTCATACAAGACCTTTATTTTAGAGTACGCCGAGCAGGGCTTACATACGGCGCTGGCGTTCGACTGGGATCAATATCTGGACGTAAACTTAAAAGAAGAGGTAAAAACGGCGCTTTCGGATCCGCAGCTGCCCGTGCTGTTCTGCGACATAGACCGCGAAACGAAGGATAAGCTCAAAAAGACCGAGGCCGAAACGCTGGAGCTTCACAACTTCGTCGCGCCGGAGACCCCCTCCCCCGACGCGCCCTTTGACAGCGGCATGCGCGACTGGGTGCTTGCGCGCATGGCGGCGGGCGTATTATGAATTGCGTCTGCCCGAAAATATATTGGAAAACCGCTTTGACGTGCGTCTGGAATTCGATTTTGAAGGGTTAAATTTACAGGTATTCAGCGGCACGACGCTCATCAACGATTATTTCAACATCGACGGGCGGTTTGTGATGTATTTGCGCGATTATGCGGAATACTTGCGGAAAAATCCCGTGCTCACCCTGCGCTCCGCGCCGAAAACACGGTTCGGCGTTTCAAACGTGTACAACGAGATCCCGATCCCCCTGCACAGCAATGTGCTGACGCTCCGGCACGCATGGGAGGTCACCAAAACGCAGCAGACGCTTTGACAGACAGGGTACGGCAAACCCGGCAAAACAAAAAAACCGGCACGGGACGCTTTTGCGTTCCCGTGCCGATTGGATTTTACGGACAAACCGTCCCTTAATAATTCCGCAAAAGGGCGATCACCTTGCCGAGGATGATGACTTCGTTGACGATGATCGGCTCATAGGCGTCGTTTTCCGGCTGCAAACGAAAATGACCTTTTTCCTTATAGAAGCGCTTCACCGTCGCCTCATCCTCGATCATGGCGACAACGATCTCGCCGTTCTGTGCGGCGGGCGTTTTTTCAACAATCACGATATCGCCGCTCAAAATGCCGGCATTCACCATACTGTCCCCGCGCACGCGCAGGGCAAACAGGGTTTTGTCCTTTGCGCCGCGCCCGCTGTACGGCAGATAGCTTTCGATCTGTTCCACGGCCAGAATCGGTGCACCCGCCGTGACCGTACCCAAAAGAGGCACGTTCGTGACATTTTCCGCCTCGCCCAAAACGCGGATGGAGCGCTTGAGCATCGGATCACGCTCAATGAAGCCCGCTTCCTCAAGCGCATCGAGATTCGCCTGCACGGACGAGGTGGATTTGAGCCCCACCGCCGCACCGATCTCGCGCACCGAGGGTGGAATGCCGCTGCGGCAGCGCTCCATGAGGTATTCATAGATCTTCTTTTGTGTTTTGTTGATCGTATTCATAGGAACCCCTTTCAAACGCTTCCGTACGTTTTTTCGATGGGATAGTCTTTGTTCAGCACTATTGTAGCACAAATGTTCTGAAAATGCAAACATTTGTTTGGCGTTTTTGCAAAAAAATTTTCTTTCAAATAAAAAGTTGACAAAATCCCATAAAAACTTCTCTTTTTTTCGGTTTGTTCACAGTTTATTCACAATTTTTCTGTATGCTATAGCTGTACTCGACAGAGAGGGTGCCGCAACCCTTTCGACTGAGTATTTATACCCCCTCCTCAAGCAACCCCTCAATAGGGAAAGCCCCGGTTTCAGCCGGGGCTTTTCCTATTTTTATATGCGTTGAAACACATGGCAGCAACACACTTTGGAACCGTGTGCCACAGCTGCCTATTTAGCATTTTTCACAAAAAATTTTTACTCAAATTACCGAATTTATTTTTCCGTTTACTTGTAATCTGCGCTTTATTGCAGTAAAATAGCAGAGTGAATTTTCGCGGCGGTCTTTGCCGCAAAAGGAGTAAAGCTATGAGCTATGTCAACGACGTGCTGGAGCGCACCACTACGCGCTACAACTACCAGCCCGAATTTTGCCAGGCGGTGACGGAGGTCCTGCACTCCATCGCGCCTGCGGTGGAAGCCAACCCGCAGTATGAAAAGGCGGCGCTTTTGGAGCGTCTGGTCGCGCCCGAAAAGGCGACGGTTTTCCGTGTGCCGTGGGTGGACGATAACGGCGTTGTCCATGTCAACCGCGGTTACCGCGTGCAGTTCAACAGCGCCATCGGTCCTTACAAGGGCGGGCTTCGTTTCCACCCGTCCGTTACGATGAGCATCATCAAATTCCTCGGGTTTGAGCAGATCTTCAAGAACTCCTTAACGGGGCTGCCTATCGGCGGCGGCAAGGGCGGTGCCGACTTCGACCCCAAAGGCAAGAGCGACAACGAGATCATGCGCTTCTGCCAGGGCTTTATGACCGAGCTTTACAAGGTCATCGGGCCGAACTCCGACGTGCCTGCGGGCGACATCGGCGTCGGCGGCAGAGAGATCGGCTACCTGTTCGGGCAGTACAAAAAGATCACCGGCCGCCATGAAGGCGTGCTGACGGGCAAGGGCCTTTCCTACGGCGGCTCGCTTGCACGCACCGAGGCGACGGGCTACGGCCTTGTATACTTGACGCAGGAGATGCTGCGCCGCCACAACAATTCGCTGGAGGACAAGACCGTTGTCGTCTCCGGTTCGGGCAACGTGGCGATCTACGCCATTGAAAAGGCGCAGGCGCTCGGCGCAAAGGTCGTGACCGCGAGCGACTCCTCGGGCTATGTGTACGACGCAGAGGGCATTGACCTTGCGATCCTCAAGAAGGTCAAGGAAGAAGAGCGCGCACGCATTTCGAAGTATGCGGAGTACAAGCCCACCGCAAAATTCGTCGCAGGCAAGCGCGTTTGGGAGGTCCCCTGCGATGTGGCGCTGCCGTGTGCCACGCAGAACGAGTTAGGGTTAGACGACGCGCGCACGCTTGTGCAGAACGGCTGCATTGCTGTTGCGGAGGGCGCAAACATGCCCAGCACCATTGAGGCAACGGAATGCTTCCTTGCAAACAACATTCTGTTTGCACCCGGCAAGGCTGCCAACGCAGGCGGCGTGGCGACCTCGGCGCTGGAGATGAGCCAGAACAGCGCGCGCATCATCTGGACGTTCGAGCAGGTGGACGAAAAGCTCAAGGACATCATGGAAAACATCTACTTCCACATGGCTGCCGCTGCGAAGGAATATCACGCAGAGGACAACTTTGTGGTCGGCGCGAATATCGCGGGCTTCTTAAAGGTCGCCGACGCGATGATGGCGCAGGGTATTGTCTAAGGCACCGGCACAATCCTGCAAAAGCATATGAAACAAGCCCCGCAGCACATTCTGTGCTGCGGGGCTGTTTGGTTATTCTTTTTTCAATCAGGTGATCACGGTCAAGCCGCTGTTCGCCGTCGGCACAAAGCCGATCCAGGATTTGCCGGTGTTGAGTTCGAGCGCCGCGCCGCTTTCATCGGTGAGCACAAGCGGTGCGTCGGCGTTCGACGACGTGCCTTTCGACCAGCGGATGTTCTGATACGTCCCGTTGGACACATACACGCCCGTACCGCTTTGCAGGTCCCAATCCACATGACCGCTTGACGAGCCGCTGACGCGCGATACGTCCGTATACAGCACCAGCACATTCGCGACCGCCATGGTCGTGCCGTTCGCATCCTTCATCTCGGAGGAATTCATATAATTGTAATAGAGCCCGTCCTCGGCGTTGTAACGGAACGTATGTGTGTAATCGTCTGAAAACTCTGCGAAAATGCTTGTGCACGCGCCCCCGGGCAGTGTGCGCTTTTCCGAAGCGAAGGTAAACGGCGCCGCATAGCCGTCCGCAAGCTCCTCACGGATCTCCATTTCGGTGATCGCCTCGATAATGTTCATGCCGGTGGTATATGCGGTGTGCTCGCTGGCGACGTTGCGGGACTTATCTCGTGCGAAATAGGCACCGTCGTACATGCCGTCGATGTCGTCCACATCGTCGCTTTTTATGGTGTCATAGGCATAGGTGCTGCCGCCGAAGTGAACATAGATCGCGTCAAAGCCCTCGGCAAGCTCCACATAATCGTGCCGCGCGCTGCGCGTGGGGCCGACCTGGCTTGGAATATCCGCCGTATCGGCATACAGCCACATCATGCGTGTGATGCCGCCCTCGGCAAGCCCCTCGATCACGATATCGGGCGTGCTCAGACCCCACTGCGGGCGTGCCTGCGGAGAGTTTTCCACCATGATCGCCACGGGGCGTTTGCCGACCGCTTCAGCGCGTATTTCCTCCCCCGTCAGCGGGTTCGCAGGACCGGCGGCCGCCTCGGTCACGGGTGCGGTGGTCGTCTCGGCGGCAGGCTCTTTCTCCCCGCCGCAGGCGGAAAACGCCGTCAATGCCAAGGCGGCGCTCAAAAGCCCCGCCGTCAATTTCAATCCGAATTTTTTGCTCATTTCTCTGTTCCTGTCCTTTTTCTGCGCAATGTGAGTTTTCGTCTGTTTTTATATTGTAGCACATCCGGCCGAAAAAGGCAAAATAAAATCCGCGCAGCGCCGAAAATATGGGAGTCGGCACAAACCCGACTCCCATATCTTGTTAAAAATGCTAAGTTTCGTTTTATTCCGCGCGTTCGGCGGCACGCTCGGCAATGACCTTATCCGCCACGTCCTTCGGCGCCTGCTCATACCGCGTAAAGCTAAGCGTATAGCTGCCTCTGCCCGCCGTCACGGAGCGAAGCACCGTTGAGAAATCGCCCATTTCCGCCATGGGCACCTCGGCGGAAAGCTCCTGCATCTTGGGTTCTTCCGCAGGACCCATGCCGAGCACCCTGCCGCGGCGCTTGGTGATGTCGCCCATGATGTCGCCGAGGTTGTCGTCCGGCATGATCGCCGTCAGCGTGCCGATGGGTTCGAGGATCGCCACGTCGGCTTTTGGCATGGCGTTTTTGAACGCGAGGGATGCCGCCGTTTTGAACGCCATTTCCGAGGAGTCCACAGGGTGATAGGAACCGTCGTACAGCGTCGCCTTGAGCCCGACCATCGGGTAGCCTGCGGCGAAGCCCTTTTCCACACATTCGCGCAAGCCCTTTTCAACGGCGGGGAAGAAGTTCTTCGGTACGCTGCCGCCGACGACCGCAGTCTCAAACACCAGCTCGTCGCTGTCGCACGGTTCAAATTTGATCCACACGTCGCCGTACTGCCCGTGGCCGCCGGACTGTTTCTTATGCCGCCCCTGTGCCTCGACCGCCTTGCGGATGGTCTCGCGGTAGGCGACCTTCGGTACTTCGAGCGTCACATCTACGCCGAATTTGTTTTTGAGCTTGGAGACGATGACATCCAAATGCTGTTCGCCCATACCCGAAAGCACCTGCTCGCGGGTCTCGGTATTGTTGGTATAGCGAATGGTCGGGTCTTCTTCCATCAGGCGCAGAAGCCCTGCGGCGACCTTTTCCTCCTCGCCCTTTTTCGTGACCTTGACCGCCATGGAAAGGCAGGGTTCGGGGAAATCGACGCCTTTTAAGACGCGGATGTTCTTCGGGTCGCACAGCGTGTCGCCGGTCTTGACCTTGGCAAGCTTTGTGAGCACGCCGATGTCGCCTGCGATAATCTCTTTGGCATCCTCCTGCTTGGCGCCCTTGACGGTGATGATCTTGCCGATCTTTTCCGCTTCGCCCGTGCGCGGGTTATATGCCGCGCTGTCCGCAGTCAGCTTGCCGGACACGACCTTGAAAAAGGACATTTTCCCGACGAACGGATCGGCAACGGTCTTAAAGCACACTGCCGCCAAAGGCCCTGCGACGTTGCAGGGCAGGATCTCTTCTTCGCCGTTTTCATCCGCAGCGTACTCGCCCGCATAGCCGTAAGCGCCGGGCGCGGACCACGCAAGCCCGTACAAGAGCTGGTCCACCGCCGCGGTCGTCAGGCCCGACACCGCGTAAACAGGATAGATCGAGCCGTCAAAAATACCGATGCAAAGGCCCTTGAGGATCTCTTCGGGGGTGAACGCCTCACCCTCAAAGAATTTTTCCATGAGCGCGTCGTCCGTCGTGGCGACCGCCTCCATAAAGGCGGAAGTCATATCTGCGATCACGGGATCGTCGGGCAGTTCCACGCGTGTTGCCTTGCCGTCTTCATACGCATACGCCATGCCCGTCATGAGGTTGACATAGCATTTGACGAGATTGCCCTCCATATAGGGGATGATGGTCGGGCACAGCTTGTTGCCGTAGACCTCCTTGAGCGCGTCAAAGGTCTTATAAAAGCTGCGGTGGTCGGAGTCCGTTTTGGTGATGGCAAAAAATTTCGCTGCGCCTTTTTTCTCCGCCGCCTTGAACGCCTTCATCGTACCGACATCCACGCCGGAGCCGGCGGACGTGACGATGAGCACGGCTTCCGCTGCGCGCACGGCTTCCGCGACGCCGCCCTCAAAGTCGAAAAGGCCGGGTGCGTCAATGATATTGAGCTTGGTGTTGTCCCATTCGATCGCCGCCATGGCGGAGGATACGGAGGACTTGCGGCGCTTTTCCTCTGCGTCAAAGTCGAGCACGGTGTTGCCGTCTGCCACACGCCCGAGCCGGTCGGTCGCCCCCGCGACATACAGCATCGCTTCGCAAAGCGTGGTCTTGCCCTTGCCGCCGTGCCCGACGACGGCAATGTTGCGGATATGTTCGGAAGAATAGGCTTTCATAAAAACGCCTCCTGTTTCAAAATCCCTGCCGCTATTTATTATATAAAAATGATAACAATTTCGACAAGTATGAGAAAATTGTAGCACATCTGCCCAAAAATAGCAATATGCTTTTTTTGCGGATTTCGGCACGGATTTTTTGGGGATTTTGCGCCTCTTGTCACTCCGGTATTCCATAATTTATCCGATGCTTTTGAGCGCCATATCGCGTCACACGGGGAACCTCCGGCGAGGGTTCCCCGGATGGAACAGTCCACCGGACCGTTCCATCTCCCCTTCTGCGCTTTTTGAGCGGAAAGGATTTCGCGTCCTGCTGGACGCCGCAGCGGCTCTGCCTTTGGAATCCGCGATTTTTTGTAAAAAATCGAGTAAAACTTTTCGTATCGCTCAAACGTGCACACTGCATAAAATCACATACAGTTTTTTACGCAATTTGCGCCGCGCGCCTTGCATTCGCGTCGGTTTCTTCGTATAATAGAAAAGAATGGGAGGGATCGTATGCCCCAACAACAGTTTGAAGACTTACGAAAGCAATATCCCGTATTTTCTTATGACGATTACACGATCACACGCGCGGGTACGCGCGTGCGGCTGACCTTTCATTTTTCCGTAAAGGGGCTTTGCCGCTTTGCGCCGACGACCGAGATCGAAACGGAAAATCTGAACCTTTTAAACGACCCGGATTCCCCGCTTGCGCGCCGCGTGGTGTTCGCGCTGGGGATGGTGGAGCTCGTCAGCTATTGGAAAGCTGCCTGCCCGAAGCGCGTCGAGGTGCACTGCGGTGCACTTTCCGATGAGGACATTCATTTTTGGAAGCGCCTGTATTTCCGCGGGCTTTCGGAGTTTTTCTATCGAAACGGCATCAGGGCGACCGAGGACGATTTTATGGAGCTCGTCTCGGTCTGCAAGCACACGCCCAAAGCGGAAAACATCCCCGCCTTTCGTTCGGCGGGGCTGCGCCTTGTCCCCGTGGGCGGCGGCAAGGATAGCTGCGTGACCGCTTCGCTCTTACACGGCGATCCCGAAAAGAACCGCTTTTTCACGGTCAACGACCAGAAAGCGCGCACCGATACGGTGCTGGCGGCGGGGTACACGGAACAAGAGATCGTGCGCGCCTACCGCACCATTGACCGCACACTTTTGGATTTAAACGCCAAGGGCTTTTTAAACGGGCACACGCCGTTTTCGGCGATCGTCGCCTTTCTTTCCTACTACTGCGCCTATCTCATCGGGGCGACGGACATCGTGCTCTCCAACGAAGCAAGCGCGAACGAATCGAACATCGCGGGGACTGAAGTCAACCACCAGTATTCCAAATCCTACGATTTTGAATGCGATTTTGCCGCGTACTGCGCGCGTCGCCTCACGGATGAAATTCGCTATTTCAGCCTGCTGCGCCCCTTCACGGAATTGCAGATCGCAAAACAATTCGCCGCTTTGCCGCAGTACCACGACACGTTCCGCAGCTGCAACCGCGGGAGCAAGCAGAATGTCTGGTGCGGCAAGTGCGCGAAATGCCTGTTCGTGTTTTCCATCCTTTCCCCGTTTATGGATTACGACCGCCTGTGTGAAATTTTCGGGGCGGATCTTTTGGATGACCGCGACCTGCTTGCGGATTTTGAGGGCCTCTGCGGGTTTGCGCCCGTCAAGCCGTTTGAGTGCGTGGGTACGGCGTCGGAGATCGTCGCCGCGCTTTGGATGACCGCCGAAAAGCTGCAAAACGAGGGGCGAAAGCTGCCCGCGCTTTTGGCGCATTTCTGCGCGCGCGCACAAAGGCCTGACGAAAACCCGCTGCAATATTGGAACCCGCAGCACAATATTCCCGCCGCTTTTCTGCCCGCCGTAAAGGAGATGTATCGCTTTGTTGCCGCCGATTGCTGAATACCTGCAAAACAAGACCGTGCTGCTCGTCGGCTTCGGGCGCGAGGGGCAGTCGTCCTACCGCTATATCCGCCGCTTTTTTCCCGAAAAGGCGATCGCCGTCGCGGACAAAAATCCGGTTTTCGTAGACGACGCGCACGTCACGGTTTTCAGCGGCGCGGATTACCTTTCGCACCTTGCCGACTACGACGTGGTGCTCAAAAGCCCCGGCATTTCGTTTAAGGACGTGCGGGATACGGGGCATGCCGAAATCACCTGCCAGGTTGACCTGTTCCTGCGCTTCGCGCCCTGCCGCAAAATCGGCATCACCGGCTCGAAGGGCAAGACCACGACCTCGACGCTCATACACCTGTGTTTGCAAGCGGCGGGAAAGGACAGCCGCCTGATCGGCAACATCGGCGTGCCCGTGTTCGAGGCGCTTGAGGAAGTTACGGAAAACAGCATTGCCGTCATCGAAATGTCGTCGCACCAGTTGGAGTTTACACACACGTCCCCCGAGGTCGCCGTCATTACAAATCTCTATGAGGAGCATTTGGAGCACTACCGCGGCGGATTTGCGGGCTATGCGCGGGCAAAGTCGCACATTGCGCTCTACCAGAAAGCGGGCGATCTGCTCATTTACAACGCGGATCAGGGCTTGGACGCATTCGAAGGCGTTGCCGGCACGCCTGCCGAAAAGCTGGGGATCCGCGCGGACGACGCCTTGCCTTTTGCCATCGCAAACGAACACCTTGCAGGGCGGCACAACCGCCAGGATGTGCTGTTTGCCCGCGCCGCTGCCAAGCGGTTCGGCGTGACGGACGAACAGGTTGAACGCGCCGTGCAAAGCTTTGCGGGCATCGAGCACCGCATGGAAAAGGTCGGCACGTTCCGGGGAATCACCTTTTACAACGATTGCATCGCCACCATCCCGCACGCCGTGCTGTGTGCGGTCGAGGCGATCGGCAACGTGGACACGCTCATTGTCGGCGGCATGGACCGCGGCATCTCTTACGCAGGCTTCGACCGCGCGCTTGCCGAAAGCGGGATCCGCAACATCATCGGCACGCCCGAAACGGGCTTTGCCGTCGTGCGCGCCGTGCAGGCGCTGAATCCCGAAAAGAACGCTGTCACCGCCGCCGATCTCGACGAGGCGGTGCGTCTTGCGTACCGATATACAGCAGCGGGGAAAAGCTGTCTGCTCTCCCCCGCCGCATCAAGCTATAACGTCTATAAAAACTTTGAGGAAAAGGGACGGCATTTCAAATTGCTCGTCAAACAATACGCAGATAAATAAGGGGGACACCATGAAAAAAACTGCTCAGTTTTCTATTGACCGCCGTGCTGCTCTACGCGCTGTGCGTGCCCGCTTTTGCCATGCAGATCTTTGTAAAAACGCCCACCGGCAAGCACATCATTCTGGAGGTCGATCGGACAGACACAATTGATGACGTCAAAGCAAAGATCGAGGAAGAAGTCGGGACTCCCGCCGAACAACAGACCCTGATCTTCGCAGGGAAAACCTTAGAGGACGGCCATACCTTACAGGATTACAACATTCAAAAAGACAGCACCCTGCATATGCTCATCGACGAACAGGTTTATACCATAACGTTCGAGGACGGCAGCCCCGCCGCAGTAGATGCGCAGGTGGTCACGACTTTTTCGGAAACGGACATTTCCTATACCGTGACCATCCCCGCCGATTTCTCGGTGGCGTGGGGCACGACCGCTCCCATTGATGCAGGGTACACAGTGGAAACCAAACTCGGCATCGGGCAGCAGCTGAACGTGTCGGTCACGCCCGAGGGCGAACGGCTGTTCACAAATGCAGAAGCCCAGGCGGCGGGCTACGCGGGGATCGCATATTCCGCGCTCACAAACGCCAGCCAAACCTTCCCCGCCGTGACAAACGGCGCGCAGGATTCCGCCGCCGTCACCTTTTCGATCGCACAGGCGGCGTGGGACGCCGTACCCGTTGGGGCATACCGAACCACATTGATCTACACCGTAGAGGCCGCATAGCGTTTTACAGCATAGCCGACAGCAGCAAGACCTCCTGCGTCTCCTGCCAAAGCGCGTCAAACTCCGCCTGCGTCTCCGGCTCGGCGGCGCGCACGGCGGACAGCTCAAATGCGGGTGCGCCGCAGTCGGCGGAAAACCATTCGGGGAAGCTCCCGCAGGAAAGCGGCGGCGTTTTTGCAGACAGCGTATACTCCCCTGCCGCAGCGAGGATGCGCGCCATCAGCGGCACATCGTCGTTGGTCGCAGGCGAGACGGGCGTGCTCCCGAAAACGCGCCCGCCCGTGCCGTGCAGCAAAATGCCGTGCCGAAACGGCGTGCTGCGGCAAAGGCGCACGAGCGCCTGCGTTTCCGCTTCGCTTTCGGGGGCGGGACCCGCATATACCGTGTCCCCGTCTGTTTTGGCGCCGGCTGTCTGAAACGGGTACGGCGTATGGCAGAAGGCAAAATTGTGCTCGATATGTACCCCGCGCGCATTGGCGCACCAGTGCGAATAATCCTCCGTGCCCGCGCGGCTCACCATGCCTGCGTATGTTCCCGCGCCTAAGGGACCCGCCCGGCGGATCTCCGGCGCATCCGGGTTCAAGCACGGCACGATCACCACGCGCCTGCCGCGCAGGGACTTTCGCAGCTTTACACCGCAAAGTGTGCCGTCGTGCGCCGTCGCATGGCAGATCCGCTCAAAGAAGCGGTATAAAAGCAGGCTCTGCACACCGTCCGCACCGGAAAGCCCCGACACGAACAAAACCGATTCTCCGGACGCATCGCCCGCAGACAGCGCAAAGATCGCGCGCTTCGAGACCGTCCTGCCGAGCACCGAAACGGCGGCAAACGGATACTTATTCAGCAGCTGTGCGCAAAGCCGCTTGGCATATGGGTAAGTAAAAGGTTCGTACTCGACCGACATACAAAACTCCAACTTTCTGGCGATAACTTGTGGGGCAAGTCCCACATTTCACATATATGCAAAGGAGGCCGCAATTAGTATGGATCTGACGGAAAAAACGCTCGGCAAATCCTACATTTACAAAGGACGCATTATCAATATGCGCGTAGACGACGCTATGCTTCCCGACGGCAGGACTGCAAAGCGTGAGGTCGTCGAACATCCGGGCGGCGTATGCATTGCCGCGCTGACCGAGCAAGAGGAGCTTTTGTTTGTTGAACAGTTCCGTTACCCTTACGGCGAGGTCGTTCTTGAACTGCCCGCCGGCAAGCTTGAATACGGCGAAGACCCGTTGGAAGCGGGCAAGCGGGAACTGCAGGAGGAAACGGGCGCCGCCGCAAAGGACTATCGATCCCTCGGGAAGCTGTATCCCACGCCCGGCTACTGCGGCGAGATCATCCACCTGTATCTGGCAACGGACCTCACCTTTTCGGCGCAGCACCCCGATGACGACGAATTTTTAGAGCTGCGCCGCATCCCGCTTGAAAAAGCTTTTCAAATGGTCATGGAAAATAAAATCGCCGACGCGAAAACGCAGGTCGGCATCTTAAAAACCTATCAGCTGGTACGGGAGGGCTTGGTATGATTTTAGTGCTCGCTTCCGCTTCGCCGCGCCGCGCGGACATTCTGCGGCAGGGCGGGTATTCGTTCGTGACGCGCGTTTCACAAGCAGATGAGAACATACCCGCAGCGCTTTCCCCCGCCGCGGCGGTGCGCCGTTTGGCACGCCGCAAGGGACAGGCGGTGGACTGCGGCCCCGGCGAGGTGGTGCTGGCCGCCGACACGGTGGTCGTCTGCGCCGGGCAGATCTTAGGCAAGCCCGAAAACGACGCGGATGCCACACGGATGCTGCGCCTGCTCTCCGGGCGCACGCACCATGTTTACACAGGCGTTTACATCACAGACGGTTCGCGCGAGACGCTGTTTTACGAACGCAGCGCCGTCACCTTCTACCCACTCTCGCCTTCGCAGATCGAAGCGTACGTGCGCACACGCGAGCCGTTGGACAAAGCGGGCGGATACGCCATCCAGGGGCGCGGGGCGCTGCTGGTACGCCGCGTGGCCGGGGATTATCTGAATATCGTTGGGCTGCCGCTTGCGCGCACGGCGCGGGAGCTTGAGGCGTTTGGGTTCTGAGAAAGGAAGTTGAAGGCATATGAAAACCGGGCTTGTGCTGGAGGGCGGCGGGATGCGCGGCATCTACACCGTCGGGGTGTTGGACGCGCTTTTGGACAACGATGTGCATTTTGATTACTGCATCGGTGTTTCGGCGGGCGCGGGCAACGCGGTCTCGTACCTATCGGGGCAGCGCGGCAGAGGGCTTCGCGTCAACACGCAGTATGTCAAAGATAAGCGGTATATCGGCATTGACCCGATTCTCCACAAAAAGTCCGTATTCGGGCTGGATTTCATCTACGACACCATCCCGCAGGAACTCGATCCCTTTGACTATGATGCGTTTTTCCGCGATAAAACGGAATTCTACACCGTGGTGACCGACGCCGAAACGGGCGAGGCGGTGTATTTCGGCAAAGACAAGCTCGTCGGCACGGATTTCACCCCGCTGAAGGCCTCGGCGGCGCTGCCGATGTTCACGCCGCCCGTGGAATTTGAGGGACGCAAATATTTTGACGGCGGCGCGGCGGATTCCATCCCCGTCGAGCGCGCGCTGAAAGACGGCTGCGACCGCCTTCTGATCGTGCGCACGAGACCGCGCGATTATGTTAAAAAGCCCGAATCCCTGCGGCACGTGTATACGCGCGTGCTGCGCGAGTACCCGAACATGATCACGGCGCTCGACACACGGCACCTGCGCTACAACGAATCGCTGCGGCTGTGCCGCGAGCTGGAGGAAGCGGGCAAAGCGGTCGTCATCGCGCCCGAATATCCGCTTTCCGTGGATAAGTTCAGCACCGACACCGAAAAGCTTGAGCACTGCTATTACGAAGGGCTGCGCGACGCCAAGCATGTCATGGCGGATATTTTAAAGCTTGTAGGGAAATAATGTATTTTACGGGATGCTCCTGCGGGCATCCCGTTGCTTCTTAAGCTGCCGGGAAAATCCTTGAATACATTTGACATCGGGTGGGTAATACCTTATAATAAACAGATAATATGAATGTCATAATATGGAAAAGAAGGGCTTTTTGGATATGCAGTTTGCCGAACGTGAATTTTTACCCGTCATTTTGGGCGCGGACATCACCGCTTACTCGCTCGCTCGCAGCTTTCATGAGGAATACGGTGTGAAATCGCTGGTTTTGAGCATGGCAAGGGGCGGCTATATCGCCAATTCCGACATTATCGAAAACCGTGTGTTCCCCGGTCTTGAAAACAAGGAGGTGCTCATCGAGCACCTTTTAGAGGTCGGCAGGGAATTTGAGGGAAAAAAGAAGCTCATCGTGCTCGGCTGCGGGGACTGGTACGTCCGCGCGCTCATCGAGAGCAAGGCGGTTTTGGAACCTTTCTACATCGTTCCCTACATCAACGAAGACCTGCTCAACGAGATCGTTTTGAAGGACAAGTTCTACGAGATCTTTGAGGAGCTGGGGCTCGACTACCCCAAAACCTATGTCTACGAATGCGGCAAGGAAAACGACCTGCAATTCGACTTTGACTACCCCGTTATCGCCAAGCCTGCAAACAGCGCAAAATACCACTATGCAAAGTTCCCCGGCAAGCGCAAGGTGTTCAGTTTTGACGACGAAGCGTCTTTGCGCGAGATGCTCGGCAATCTTGAGCAGTCGAGCTATGACTACAAATTCCTCATTCAGGACAAGATCCCCGGCGATGACACCTATATGCGCGTTTTGACCTGCTACTGCGACCGCAATTCGAAGGTTCGTTTCGCGGCGCTCGGGCGCACGCTTTTGGAGGACCACACGCCGACCGCCATCGGCAACCCCGTTGCGATCATCAACGAGGTCAACCCCGACATCGTAGCGGCGGCGACCAAGTTCTTAGAGCACATCGGCTATGTCGGCTTTGCAAATTTCGACATCAAATACGACCGCCGCGACGGGAAATACAAATTCTTTGAGATCAATGTGCGCTTGGGACGCAGCAACTTCTATGTGACGGGCAGCGGCTTCAACGCCGTTAAGTGGATCGTAGACGACTACATCTACGACAATCTGCCCGAATACACCGTGGCGGACAACATCTGCCTTTACACGGTCGTGCCCAAGGGCGTGATCATGAAGTATGTCTCCGACCCGGAATTAAAGGCGCAGGCAAAGGCGCTTTATAAGGCGAAAAAGGTTTCATCGCCGCTGTTTTACAAAGCGGACAAAAATCTCAAGCACCGCTTTTACGCAACGGCAGCGTTCTTCAATCAATACCGTAAATTCAAGAAGTACTTTTAAGACGGAGAAGGGTTTTCCATGCAGGAAAAAGTTTTGGGCGTGCTCGGCGGCGTAGGTCCTTTGGCGACCATCTATTTTGCCGATCTCGTCATCAAGATGACCGAGGCGAAGACCGATCAGGAGCACATTCCCATGGTCATTTTGAACCATGCGTCCATCCCCGACCGCACGGCGTATATTTTGGACAACTCCAAGCCCGACCCCCTGCCCGTGATGATTGCAGATGCAAAACGCTTGCAGCAGGACGGGTGCAGCTGTATTGTCATCCCCTGCAACACGGCGCACTACTTTTACGACGCCATGCAGGAAAGTGTGGACATCCCCATTCTCAATATTTTGGAGGAGACCGTCTCCTATGCCGAAAAAACCGTGCCGAATTTACGGTGCATCGGCATCCTTGCGACGGAGGGCACGGTTGTTTCGGGCGCGTACCAAAGCGTTATCCAAAAGCACAATCTCGACTACCGCCTGCCTGCCAAGGAGGATCAGGCTTCGCTGATGCACATCATCTATGACCAGGTCAAGGCGGGCGAGAAGGCAGATATCTGCGAATTTTTGCGCATCGTCGGTGCGCTTAAAAAAGCAGGCTGCGACGCGGTGGTGCTCGGCTGCACGGAATTGTCGATCATCCGCAAGGATTTTGCGCTCACGCAGCCCGACATCGTGGATTCCATGGAATGCTTAGCGCGCGCGAGCATCCTGTTCTGCGGCAAAAAAATCAAGGAACCGAGCTGACGGTTCCGTCAACATAACGAGGTAAACGGACTATGTGCGGATTTGTAGGCTTTCTTAACGATACGCCCGATACAACAAAAAATGAAGCGGTGGTGCGCGCTATGGCGGCGCGCATTACGCACCGCGGGCCCGATCAGGAAGACTATTATGTAGACGATAAGGTGTCGCTGGGCTTTCGCAGACTGAGCATCATCGACCTTGCCGGCGGCAGCCAGCCCATTACGAACGAGGACGGCACAAAGGTGCTTGTTTTCAACGGTGAAATTTACAACTTCCAGCCTCTGCGGGAAAAACTGCTCGAAAAAGGGCATGTCTTTAAGACCCGCACCGACTCCGAGGTGCTGCTGCACGGCTACGAGGAATGGGGCAAAGACCTGCTTATGAAGCTGCGCGGCATGTTCGCCTTTGTCATTTGGGACAAAGCGGAAAACCGCCTGTTCGGCGCGCGCGATATTTTCGGGATCAAGCCGTTTTTCTATTATTTAAACGAGGGAAACTTTCTGTTTGCCTCCGAAATCAAGGCTTTTCTCAACAACCCGCTGTTCAAAAAGGAGCTCAACGAGGAACGCCTGCCCGAATACCTGTGCTTCGAGTATATCCCGAATACGGAAACGCTGTTCAAGCACGTCTACAAAATGGAGCCGGGCGCCTATTTCACATGGCAGGACGGGCGCTTTGAGACGGCGCGCTATTACACGCCCGAATACGACATCGACAATGAAAAGTCCCTTGCCGAGTGGGAAACGCTGATCGACGAGACGTTCCGCGGCTCGACCGCCGCGCACGGCATCGCCGATGTCGAGGTCGGCTGCTTCCTTTCGAGCGGCGTGGATTCGAGCTACGTCGTGCACGAAATGGCAAAGCGCAACCGCGTGCGCACCTTTTCCGTAGGCTATGCCGAGGAAAAATATTCGGAGCTTGCCTCTGCCGAGGAATTTGCCAAGACCGAGGGCGTGCTGAATTTTACGAAGAAAATCACGGCACAAGAGTATTTCGACGCCACGCCCGCCGTACAGTATTATATGGACGAACCGCTGCCGAACCCCTCTGCCATTGCGCTGTATTTCCTCGCGAAATTGGCAAGTGAACAGGTCAAGGTCGTGCTTTCCGGCGAAGGGGCGGACGAACTGTTCGGCGGCTACCACTATTACCGTGAACCGCTTGACTTTGAGAAATACATGCGTTTGCCGCTGTCCCTGCGCCGCGCTTTGGCGGGGCTTGCATCTAAAATGCCGAATTTCCACGGCAAGCGCTTTTTGATGCGCGGGCAGTTCCCCATTGAAAAACGGTACATCCGCAACAATTATGTCTACCGCCATGCGGAAGTCAATAAGGTTCTGGCGCAGCCCGTAGACGCGCCGGACCCTTCTGCATTCACCAAGCCCTATTTTGACGAGGTGAAAAATGAAGATGACATCACCAAAATGCAGTATGCGGACATCCGCACCTGGCTCGTACAGGACATTCTCGTTAAGGCCGACCGTATGAGCATGGCGAATTCGCTGGAGCTGCGCGTACCCTTCCTTGACCGCGAAATGCTGCGGCTTGCGCTGCAGATCCCCTCGAAATACCGTGTCAACCAAGAGACGACCAAGGTCGCCCTGCGCGGCGCGGCGGCAAAGCAGCTGCCCGAAAAAACGGCAAAAATGCGCAAAACCGGCTTCTTAACGCCGCTCAACGACTGGCTGCGCCGTGACGAATTTTACGCGCGCGTCAAAGAAACATTTGAAAGCGAGACCGCAAAGCGCTTTTTCAATACAGACTTTATTCTGAAGCTTCTCGACGACCACAAGGCCGGTACGGCGCACAACATGAAAAAAATCTGGTCGATCTACTGCTTCTTACTCTGGTATGAAGCCTATTTCATTCAAAACTGACCGCTGCACGACAAGGGGGCGCTTTATGAAGATCATCGATATTTCCAATGACCTGCTCACGGCGGAGGTCTATGCAGGCGACCCTGTGCCCGAGCTGCACACGCTCAAATCCTTGGAAAACGGCGACCGCTATAACCTCAACGCCCTGTACGCCGGGCTGCATAACGGCACGCACATCGACGCGCCGCTGCATTTTCTCGACGGCGGGGCGGACGCCGCACAGATCCCTTTGGACGTGTGCATCGGCCCCTGCCGCGTTTTGGAGGTCACGCCCGGCATCATCACGGGCGAGGTCGTGGAAAATTCCTTCCCGCGCGGGTGCGAGCGGCTGCTTTTGAAATCCTCGGGGAAAGCGTTCATCCACGAGACTGCCGCGCAGGCGATGACCTATTACGGCTGTAAGCTCGTAGGTACGGATGCGTTGAGCATCGACCCCGATTACGACGTGACCGGGGCGGCGCACTGCGCGTTCCTGCGGGAGAACGTTGTGATCTTAGAGGGGCTCAACCTCGCTTCGGTACACAACGGGGAATATTTTCTGATCGCGCCGCCCGTCAAAATCGGTGAAGCGGAAGCGGCGTTTACACGCGCCGTGCTCGTTTCGGATTATATTTTTTGGAGCGGCAAATCCCCGCTCGCCTGAGAAGAAAGGGACAACGCAACGCTTATGCAACAAATCGTTATCATCGGCGCGGGTCCGGCAGGGCTGACGGCAGGGCTTGAGCTCCTGCGCCGCGCGCCGCAGCAATACGCGGTCACGATCCTGGAAGCGAGCAGCGCTTTGGGCGGCATCTCGCGCACGGTCGTGCATAACGGCAACCGTATGGACATCGGCGGTCACCGCTTTTTTTCGAAGGATGCGCGCGTCAACGCCTTTTGGGAAAGCCTGCTGCCCACGCAGGGCGCGCCGGCTTTGGATGACCGCCTTTTGAACCGCCAAAAAGCATGTTTGCCCGGCGGCCCCGACCCCGAAAAAACAGACAGCGTCATGCTGCTGCGCGACCGCGTTTCGCGCATATACTATCTCGGTAAATTCTTTGATTATCCGATCTCCGTAAAACCGCAGACCTTCCGCAATCTCGGGCTTGCGCGCACCATGCGTGCAGGTTTGGGGTATTTTGCCGCGTGCGTCAAAAAACGGCCGGAAACTTCACTTGAAAACTTTTACATCAACCGTTTCGGGCGGCCTTTATATGAAATGTTTTTCGAGGACTACACCGAAAAGCTTTGGGGGCGGCACCCATCCGTCATTTCCGCCGACTGGGGCGCACAGCGCGTCAAGGGGCTTTCTGTTGCGGCGGTGCTCAAAAACGCCTTGGGGCTTGAACGCAAGACGCGCGAAACGTCGCTCATTGAACAATTCAAATACCCAAAATACGGCCCAGGCCAGCTTTGGGAGCGCGCGGCGGCGGAATTTCAAGCGCGCGGCGGGCGCTTGGTGCTGCAAAGCCGCGTGACGGCGCTGCAAGCACAAAACGGGCAGCTTTCGGCGGTGTGTGCCGAAGAGCGCGACGGGCTAAAAACGTATCCCGCCGACTTTGTGCTCTCCTCCATGCCCCTTTGCGAGCTGGTCGCGGCGCTGCAGGGCATCGCTGTACCAGACAGCGTGCAGACTGCGGCGGCGGGGCTTCCCTACCGTGATTTTGTGACGGTCGGGCTGCTTGTACGGCGGCTTCGCCCGAAAAACGAAACAACCATGCGCGCGCTCGGCACACTGATCCCCGACTGCTGGATCTATGTGCAGGATCGGGGCGTCAAGCTCGGGCGCGTACAGATCTTCAATAACTGGTCGCCCTATATGGTCAAAAATCCGCAGGATACGGTCTTTGTGGGACTCGAATACTTTTGCCGCGAGGGCGACGATTTTTGGAATTCAGATGTCAAAACGCTTGCCGCACGCGGGCGGGACGACCTTGTGAAAATCGGGCTTTTGGACGAAAATGAGCCGATTTTAGACAGCCACTGCGAAAAAGTCCCGAAAGCCTATCCGGCATATTTTGATACGTATGCAGAGCTCCCGCGCGTGCGCGGCTTTTTAGACGGGCTTTGCAATCTATACTGCATCGGGCGCAACGGGCAGCACCGCTACAACAACATGGATCACTCCATGCTGACCGCGTTCGCCGCCGTTGACGGCATAATAAGCGGCGATCCGGACAAAACAGCGGTGTGGAGCGTCAACACAGAGAAAGCGTACCACGAAACGAAAGCAGGCGGGGATGCATGAATAAAAAGCAGGAAGTCGTGCCGCAGTCGCGCTGCGACATGTGCGCCTATTATGACTACGACGAGGAAACCGAGCAATATGTGTGCGAGATCGACCTCGACGAGGACGAAATGCAAAGCTTCCTTTCTTACAGCACGCAGAACTGCCCGTATTTCCGTTTTTACGAAGAATACAAAATGGTCGAGCGGCAAAACTGATACTGCTATGCGGCATACAGACAGGAGGTATTTCAGATGGATCTTTGTGCAGCAATGATTTTCGGGGGAACGAGCGCAGCACAGCCGATTTTGTTCAAGCCCGCGCTTTTGTGGGTGCTTGAGGCGGTGCGCGACTGTAAGATCGAGGATCTTACGGTGTTGACGGCAAATACGGAAGTGCGCGCCTTAGCGGAGAACGCGGGAGCGGATTGCCTGGCGCCGGAAAACGATGCGGATAATATTTGTACGGCTGCACTGCGCGTGTTCGCACAGCCGCACGACATCCTGTTGCTGCGCGGCGATATGCCGCTTATGCATGAACTGTTTATCTGTGCGGCATATGATGCACATCAAAAGAACGAAAACGATATGACGGCGTTCTGCTGCCCGCGCGAGGGCGGCGCGCTGCTTGCCGCGTGGGTGCGCCGGTCGGCGCTGGAAAGCGCGGCAAACGCCCCGCTTACAAGTGACGGCTGCCCGCTTGTGCGACTGTCGGAAATTTTGCAAAAGGCGGGCGGCAAGGTGCAGACGCTGGAAGCGTCGTTCCCGGAGGCTGCGCTTTGCGCCGACACGGCGCGCAGCCGCAACACGATCACCGCCTACGTGCGGCGCAGTATTTTGGAATCCCTTCTGGACGCGGGTGTGGAGATCCCCTCTATGGACGGCGTGCTGGTCGGCCCCGACGTGACCGTCCAAGCAGGGGCAACGCTGCTGCCCGGTACGATCTTACGCGGGCGCACGACGGTGGGCGCAGGGTCTGTTTTGGGACCGAACACGCTCATAGAGGACAGCGAGATCGGCGAAAACGCCGTCTTGAACAGCACGCAGTGCTACCGTTCCCGCGTGCTTGGCGGCGTGAACATCGGGCCGTTCGTGCACATCCGCCCGAATTCCGTCGTCGGCGAGAACGTGCACTTGGGCAACTTCGTCGAGGTCAAGAATTCCACCATCGACACAGGGACAAAGGTCTCGCACCTGACCTATGTCGGCGATTCGGACGTCGGCAAGCGCGTCAACTTCGGCTGCGGCACGGTCACGGTCAACTATACGGGCAAAGCGAAGTTCCGTACCACGATCGGCGACGACGCTTTTATCGGCTGCAATACGAACTTGGTTGCGCCCGTAAAGGTGGGCGACGGCGCGTATACCGCTGCGGGTTCCACCATCACGGAGGACGTGCCCGCCGACGCGCTGGGCATTGCGCGTGCACGGCAGGTCAACAAGGAAGGCTGGAGCCGCCGCTTTTTGGCGGATAAAAAGTAACGCCCAAGGCGTTTGAGAGGTAGCAAACCGCTATGCTGTTTCGAAGAAAAACAAAACCCGCGCCAACGAGCGGCGCGCCGGAATTTTTGATCGTAGGGCTTGGAAACCCCGGTGAAAAATACAGCTTCACCCGCCACAATGCGGGCTTTTTGTGCGTGGATCTGCTTGCAGAACAAAACGGGTTTTCCCTAAAGCGTCTCAAATTTCGTTCGCTGACGGCGGATACAACGCTTGCCGGGCACCGCTGTCTGGTGCTCAAACCGCAGACCTTTATGAACAATTCGGGTGAAGCGGTGCGCGACGCCGCCGCATTCTATAAGATCCCGCCCGAGCGCATTTTGGTGATCTTTGACGATGTTTCGCTGGATGTCGGGCGGCTGCGCATCCGCCGCAAAGGTACGGACGGCGGGCACAACGGGCTGAAAAGCATCATTTACCACTTGAACAGCGATGCTTTTCCCCGCATCAAGATCGGCGTCGGCAAAAAGCCGCACCCCGATTATGACCTTGCCGACTGGGTGCTTTCAAGCTTCAAGACAGACGAGCAGCCCCCCTTAAAGGCGGCGCTGGAGCGCGCCTGCGAGGCCGTACCGCTGATTTTGGACGGCAAGATCGACGAGGCGATGAACCGCTGCAATTCCTAAAAGTATTTGAATAGATAGAATTTAACTATACAGGTACATAGACAGAACGGGAGACAATTTTTAACTATGTCGGGATTTCAAGAACCGCTTAAAGCCTCGCCCGAGTATCAGGCGCTTTCCCTTGCCGTAAAAAAACGGCGGCTG
>JFBN01432864.1_pt1 | contig 25798 bp, 28 predicted proteins | sample 768741 | NCBI WGS metagenome assembly JFBN01 (sample SAMN01983846, study PRJNA193217) | chicken gut metagenome | biome: terrestrial biome; isolation source: ceca of Broiler chicken | host: Gallus gallus | place: United Kingdom: England | collected 2010-09-07
CCTTTGTCGAACATAAATGTATTATTTTAATATATTTTATCTTTATTATAGACGATTATATCATGCATTACCTACCTGTACGTCCAATTAACTGATCGACGCTAAAAGCTGCTTGGAGGATGCTATGTATACACTTTCCTATGTTTTATATGGAATAGGTGCATTATTTACTATTTGTTTTATTACTTTTCTAATTCTATTTATAAAGAAAAAAGGTAATAACAAAATTAATTTAATTATTTTTATTGCATCAATTGCTCTTGCTGTAGGATGCTTTGGTTATGGCGCGTATCATCAATACGATATTCAACAAACTATTGCTACTGCCGATGATGAATTTACAGATAATGCAATTAGTTTTGCTGAGCTTTACAAAAAAACGGCGGATAAGACTACAAAAGTTGGAGACTATGTGAAAGAGATTTTAAACTGAAAAATGACCCGCGTATTACAAAATCTGGTGCATTTTTAAGACGGACAAGTCTTGATGAACTGCCGCAGATTTTCAATGTATTGAAAGGCGAGATGAGCCTTGTCGGCCCGCGCCCGATAATTACGGATGAAGTGATAAAATACGGCAGTCATATTGATGATTATTTAATGGTAAAACCGGGTATTGCCGGTATCTGGCAGTGCAGCGGCAGAAACGATATAAGCTATGAAGAACGAGTGCAGCTCGACAGCTGGTATGTAAGAAACTGGTCAGTATGGCTGGATATTACTATACTTTGGAAAACGTTGAAGGCTGTATTGGCGAAAAAAGGAGCGTATTGATGAAAAAAGAACCAATACGAGTATTGCAGATTATCGGTTTTGTTTGTGGTGGCGGTGTAGAAGCCGTCATCATGAATTATTACCGTAATATGGATAAAACAAAAGTACAGTTTGATTTTGTAATTGATGAATATGAAAAAACTTCTTTAGATGATGAAATACTGTCTTTAGGTGGAAAAGTATATAAAGTAGAACCATATACAAAGAATGTATTAAAAAATATTTATCAGATTTATAGGATTATTAAAGATAATAACTATGAAATAGTACATTCCAATATGAATACTTTAGCTGTATTTTCATTATTTGCGGCATGGCTTGCTGGCGCTAAAGTGCGTATTTTGCACAATCATTCTACGGCTGTAAAAAGTGAGAAACTGCGTTCTGTTATGAAATATATACTTAGACCTTTTGCGCCGATTTTTGCCAATAGATATATGGCATGTTCGTTCCTTGCTGGTGAGTGGATGTATGGCAAAAAGAAAATGCACTCAGGTAAAGTCAAAGTGCTGAATAATGCTATAGACGTAGATAAATTTGCCTATAATCCTGAAATACGAAAAAAATTAAGATATGAATTGAATATAAGTGAAGATACTTTAGTCATAGGTCATGTAGGCAGATTTATGTATCAAAAAAATCATGATTTTTTAATAGATATCTTTAAGGAAATTCATACACAAAAAGAAAATTCACTTCTTTTATTAATAGGTGATGGACCTTTAAGACAGATGATTGAAGAAAAAGTTAAAAACTATAACTTGCAGGATAGCATCAAATTTTTAGGTCTTAGAAAAGATGTGAAGGATTTATACAATGTGATGGATGTATTTGTACTTCCTTCATGGTATGAAGGTTTGCCGGTTGTTTCAGTAGAAGCACAGGCAAATGGATTGCCTTGCTTTGTGTCGGATAAGGTATCGAAAGAATGTAAACTATCTTCTTCAATGAATTTTATCAGCTTAGATAAATCAGTTGATTACTGGAGTAAGGAAATTTTAAATAGTAAATTCAACAGAAATAAAAATGCTAAACACGAATTAAGAGAAAATAAGTATGATATTCATAGTGAAGCTATCAATCTGATGAATTTTTATAAATAAATTTTAATGAAAGGGATATTTTAATGAAAGTTATCATCCTAAATGATTATGCTTATATAAACGGTGGAGCAGGAAAAATAGCCATAGATACAGCATTAGGTTTAGTTAAACAAAATATTGATGTTACACTATTTTCAGCAGTAGGTCCGATATCAGAATTTCTTAAAAATGTTCCTAATTTAAAAGTTATTTGTTTAAATCAATATGATATTTTAAATGATCCTAATAGATTAAGAGCTATTATAAATGGTATATGGAATTTTAAAGCCAGAAAGGCTTTTGAAAATTTGTTAAGGCAATATGATAATAAAGAAACAATTATTCATGTACATGGCATGGAAAAAGCTTTATCAAGTTCATGTATAAATATAGCTGTAAAAAAAGGTTTTAAAGTTTTATTTCATTTACATGAATATGGAATAGCCTGTCCTAATATGGGATTTTATAATTATCAAAAACAGGAGATTTGTAAATTAAAACCATTAAGTTGGAAATGTATAATAACAAATTGTGATTCAAGATGTTATTTACATAAATGTTGGAGAGTTATAAGGCAGTTTGTACAAAAAAATATAGGTGGAGTACCTCAAAATATTCATTATATCTATATATCAGAATTTAGTTATAAAATTTTGACACCATTTTTAAATAAGAAAAATAAAATATTTTATGTATCAAATCCTATAGATATACAGAAAAAAGAGCGAATAGAAGTTGAAAATAATGAAGAGTTTATTTTCATAGGAAGATTAGTACCGGAAAAAAATCCTGTATTATTAGCTAAAGTGGCAAGTGAAATGAAATTGCCAGTTACTTTTATAGGTTCTGGTGTATGTGAAAATGAAATAAAAAAAATATATCCAAAAGCTAAAATAACAGGTTGGTTAGATAAAAATAGTATTGAAAATATTTTAAAATCAGCACGTTGTTTAGTATTTCCTTCTAATTGGTATGAATGTCAACCATTGGTAGTATTAGAATGTTTGGCAAAAGGAATACCATGTATATCATCTAAAATTTGTGCTTCTAGTGAAAGTTTAATAGATGGAGAAACAGGATTATTATTTGAAAATAATAATAAAAATGATTTGATGATAGCAATAGATAAAATGAAAAATGATGAAATAATTCGTATTATGAGTAATACAGCATATAATGATTTTTGGAATAAAGATTATAGTTTAAAAAAATATATAAATGAAATTATAAGAATATATAATAGTATTTTAGAATAATCATGGAGGATTTATATGCCTATAATAAGTATTATAGTTCCTGTTTATAACGTAGAGAAATATTTAAAACGATGTATTGAATCTATATTAAATCAAACATTTAAGAACTTCGAGTTATTATTGTTAGATGATGGTTCAACGGATTCTTCTGGAAGTATTTGTGATAAATATGCAAAAAAAGATAATAGAATAATAGTTAAGCATAAAAAAAATCAAGGTGTTAGTGCTACTAGAAATTTAGGAATAGATATAGCAAAAGGTGAATATATTACTTTTGTAGACAGTGATGATTGGATAGAAAATGATTATCTTGAAAAAATGTACTTAAAAATAAACGAAATGAATGTCCCGTTATTAATAACAGGACATATTGAAGAAAGAAATGGTATAGTTAAAAATACTTTTATACTGGATAGAGAGCGAATTTATACAAGAACGGATATACAATTAGAATTTTTAAAGCAAGAAAAATTTATGTGGACAGTAGGAGATAAAATTTATAATCTAAAGTTAATTAAGAATTTTAGATTTGATACTGAATTAAAAATAGCAGAAGATATGTATTTTCTATGGAATGTATTGAAAATAATTAATAAAGTGGGTTATATACCATTATATAAATATCATTATGATAAAAGTGCAAGTAGTACCACATCCACACCTTTTTCATTAAAATGGATGGATAGTTTAAAAGTAAAGAAAAAAATTTATGAGGATTGCAAAAATATTTCTAAGAAACATAAAATCTTATCTAAGATGGTGTATATAGGAGAATTAAGTGGTTTAGCAAAAAAAGCGATTCTTTCACCTAAATATAATACGAAAAGGTTAATATTATATTTACAGTATTATATAAGGAAAAATTTCTTATATTGTATTTTTTATCCTGAAAGTAGAGTAATGACTTTTAGGCAAAGATTAGGTATAATGTATTTTTTATTACCATATAAAATGTGTTTAAAATTCAAGAGCTTTTTAAAATAAAAGGTGATTTTGTGGAAGTATATATTAGTTTGATGATATGGAGCATATTCTCTGCTAGTGTTTTTTTATTTAAGATAAATACAAAATTAAAAAAGATAATATATTTTTTATTAACATATATTCCTTTAGTGTTTATTTCAGGTTTAAGAGGTTGGAATGTAGGTACAGATACAAAGTTATTTCATCAATGGTATGAAGGAACTAGAAATATAAATGTACTGGATTGGAAATGGTTCATTACATTATCAGATGGTTCATCTATAGAATTCGGTTTTTCATATATTGGATATATCTTTAATTTATTTTTTTATGATGCGCAAGCAATGATATTTTTATATTCAGTAATAACAATATTAGGTATTGGTTATGCTTTTTATAAATATTCTAAATCAATATGGTTGTCTACTTTTTTATTTATAGCTTTATTTTCATATGAAGAAACTTTCAATCCAGCGAGACAAAGTTTTGCTGTAATGATAATGCTGAATGCTTTTGGATATTTAAGAGATAATTGTAGACTAAAGTACTTGGGCATGGTGATTCTATCAATGATATTTCATTTTTCAGCAATAGTATATGGATTTTTAGTATTATTTATGCCAATAAAAATAAAAAAAATAGTATATAGTGTATTATTTTCTGTTGTAATAATATTTTTAGGTTGGGATTTTATATTGATGCTTGCAGCAGAATTTGCTCCAAAATATTTAGCGTATATGAATAGTGTATATACAACAGGAAGAGCTTTTGGGCCTGGATTGATACAAATTTTAGCAGTAATGATATTAATGATGATTTCTTATGTTTTATATAAAAAGAACCAATTTAATATGGAAGAAAAAAGAGAATTAGTTATTTATAATATATTTATGTTCTTTTTTATAATAGTAACGTTTTTTCAATATATATTACCAATTATATCAAGATTTAATATATATGTTTTTATTTATATAAATTTATTAATCCCACTATTGTTAACTAAAATAAAGAATATATCTATATTTGTTAAATTTATTATGTATAGTTGTATTATTATTGTAGGTTTTATTTATTGTATTATTTGTATGAAGTTAGGCCTACATGGAGTAGTTCCATATAGTTTTTGTTTTTGATTTATTTATAGGGTGATTTGTGTGAAAATAGCAATAGTAACATTGAATGATAATTGTAATTATGGAAATAGATTACAAAATTATGCTTTACAAGTATTTTTAAAATCATATGCAGATATAGTAAAAACTATTTGGTATGATAGTCCAACGGATTTCAAACTAAAAGATATTATGAATTTAAAATCAGCAATAAAATTTATTATCAATAGAAATGGCTATAAAAACTATTTAAAAAAAGTTTATGTAAAAGAATGTATTAAAACATATAATATCAGAAAGTTTTCTCAAAAATATATTGTTACTGATTTTGTTAATGAATTAGATAAAATTGTTGATGATTATGATTATTTTATAACAGGCAGTGATCAGGTTTGGAACCCTAATTTTTGGTCAAAATCAGCTAATCATGCAAATATAAGATTTTTGAGGTTTGCACCGGAAGAAAAACGCATTGCTTATGCAGCTAGTATTGCTATTCCATCTATTCCAAAAGATAAAGAACAATTTTTTAGAGAAAGTTTAAATGAAATGAAAGTAATATCTATGCGTGAAAAGGCAGGTGCAGAGCTAGTAAAAGAGTTGACTGGTAGAGAGGTTCCTGTTGTAGTTGATCCGACATTGTTATTATCAAAACAGGAATGGCAAAAGATTGAGTTAGTACCTGAATGGTATAAGGGAGAAAAATATATACTGACTTATTTTTTAGGAAATCCATCACCAATAATCGAAAATCTTGCTAAGAAAAATAACTGGAAGGTATATAACTTGATGGATATAAATAATTTGGATTTATATGCTTCGAGAGTAGAAGAGTTTGTATATCTTATTGAACACGCAGAACTGGTAGCAACAGATTCTTTTCATGCGTGTGTATTTTCTATATTAATGAATACGCCGTTTTTAGTTGTTAATAGACAGCAAAAAGGTGTTGCAGATATGACTTCTCGTATAGATACATTATTAGAATTATTTGGCTATCAGGATAGATATATCGTAGATGGGAAATGTAATTTGTCTGATGAAGAGATTTTACATATGGATTTTAGTGATGTAGAAGCTATACAGAAAAAAGAAATAGCTCGTTCTACAGCGTTTATAAAAGAGGCACTGAATATAAATGATTGAGATAAAAGATAAAAAAGATTGTTGTGGTTGTTATGCTTGTTATAATATTTGCCCTAAACAGTGTATAACAATGAAAGTTGATGAAGAAGGATTTTGGTATCCGGTTATAGAGCAGAATAAATGTATTAACTGTAATCTTTGTGAGAAAATTTGTCCAGTAATAAATCCTATTGATAGAAATACTTCATTGAAGTTATCGTATGCAATGAAAAACAAAGATGAAGAAATTAGATTAAGAAGTTCGTCTGGTGGTATGTTTTATTTATTAGCAGAAAATATTATAAGACAAAATGGCGTGGTTTATGGAGCTGGCTTTGATGGAGATTTTAGTGTAAAGCATATCAAAATTAATAAAGAACAAGAAATAGGATTATTACAAGGAAGTAAATATCTCCAAAGTTCTATAGGGAATACTTATGTACAAGTAAAGAAGGATTTAGAAGGAGATAAAAAAGTTTTATTTACAGGAACTCCTTGTCAGATAGAAGGATTAAAAAACTTTTTAAGGAAAGATTATATCAATTTATTCACAATGGATTTTATATGTCATGGTGTACCATCACCAATGATTTGGAAAGAATATCTTAATGAGATTAGAGATAATAAACAAGGGGAAATAAAAACGGTTTATTTTAGAGATAAAAAATTAGGTTGGAAATTATTTTCATTAAAGATTATTTTTGAAAAAGATACATATATAAATGATTTAAATCAAGATTTGTATATGAAAGGTTTTTTACAGGATTTATACTTAAGACCATCTTGTTATAACTGTAAGTTTAAAAAGATAAATCGTTTAAGTGATATAACTGTAGCAGATTTTTGGGGAATAGATAAAGTATTGCCCAAAATGGATGATGATAAAGGTACATCTTTAATTATTATTCATACAGATAAGGGAAAGCAACTATTTGACATATTATTTGATAGAATGATAGTAAATGAAGTAAATATGAATGAGGCTTTAAAATATAATCTATCAATGATAAAATCTGTTAAATATAATAAAAAGAGAAAAGAATTTTTTGAGAGATTTATAAATGAAAAAACTTTAACAACATTAATTTTCCAATATACTAAGATAACTTTGGCAAAACAAATACAGCAAAAAATAAAATTTGCGGTAAAGAATTGTATACAGTTGTTACCATTGGGAAATATAATTTGGAGAAAATTATATTTAATAAAAAACAATATTAAGAAGTGATATAGAGGTAAAATTTTTGCATGAGAAATCAATTGAAAATAGGTGCATTGTTATCGTATGTTAATATTATAGCTAATGTTGTTATTGGCTTGGTATATACACCTGTTATGCTTCGATTGCTGGGTCAGGCGGAATACGGTTTGTATTCATTAATAGGCTCAGTAATGGCATATCTAAGTATTCTGGATATGGGTTTGGGAAATACTATTGTTCGTTATATAGCAAAAAACAGAGCAACAGGAGATAAAAAATTTGAAGCGGAATTAAATGGACTGTTTTTATCTATCTATTCTGTTATTGGTGTGATTACCGTTATTATCGGTAGTATTTTATATTTAAATATTGATAATATGTTTGGTGCCACGCTCAGTTCAGATGAATTGAGCAAAGCACGAATAATGATGATAATGCTGATTTTTAATTTTGCAATTTGTTTTCCGCTTACGGTTTTTGCTTCATTGATTCAGGCATATGAACGATTTATTTTCTTGCGTGTGATAAATATATTGCGTGTAGTATTAAATCCGATAATTGCCTTACCGTTTTTATTAATTGGTTATGGTTCGATTATGCTTGTAACTGTAACTACGATATTAAATATTTCTGCATTATTGATGAATGTATATTACTGTTTTAAATATTTGGATATACATTTTGCCAGAGGAAAATTTGAAAAAGCTTTTCTGTATGAAGTGGCAGGATATGCTTTTTTTATTTTTCTCAATGCGGTGATGGATAAAATCTATTGGGAAACAGGACAGTTTATTTTAGGCATGATATCAGGAACGATTCAAGTTGCTGTCTATGCTATTGCAATGCAGTTTATGCAGATGTACATGATGTTTTCCAATGCGATAAGCGGCGTTCTTTTGCCGAAAGTAACAATGATGGTGGCAAATGGTGCAAACAGTAGAGATTTAACAAATTTAATGATTAAAATCGGCAGGTTGCAGTATATAATAATAAGCTACATCTTAGTAATGTTTTTTCTTGTAGGAAAGGAATTTATTCATCTTTGGGCAGGAGAAAATTATTTATCTGCTTATCCAATGATTTTAATCTTGATGGTGGGATTATTGATAGCACTCGTACAAAATGCAGGAATTTCTATTTTACAGGCAATGAACTTGAATAGATATAGAATGACTGTATATACGATAGCGGCAGTGATAAATATTTTTACCAGTGTTATATTGGCTAAGATGTATGGCGGATTGGGTTGTGCTATCAGTACAGCAATAGCTCTTCTTATAAGTACAGGTCTGATAATGAATAGATATTACTATAAACGGATTGGCATTGATATTCCTTTGTTTTGGAAAAACATTACCCACATGATGCCAAGTGCTTTTATACTTATTGCATTAGTGGAACTTTTTCAGATGAATGTTTCGTTGGAATATAGCTGGCTGTATTTTGTTATAAAAGTATTTGTTTACTCGTTGATATATGCTGTTTTGATGTATTGTTTGGCGATGAACGGTTATGAGAAAAATCTTTGCCGAAGTGCAATTTGTAAAGTATTACGTATGAATAAGTAAAAATTAATAAGAAGAGAGCGTGTATGATGGAAATTACAAAAAATATGAGTAATAAAATTCAAATCTGCAGAGCTATGGCAATAATAGCAGTTGTAGTAATACATAATGCTCCTCCTGAAATAGGGGGGGCAATAATAAGATGTTTTGTTAACTTTGCTGTAGCATTATTTATATTTTTATCTGGATATTTAACTAGAGTAATAGATAATGATATAAAAATATTTTATAAAAAAAGATTACTAAGAGTGTTTATACCATATTGTATATGGTCAATAGTATATACAATAGCATCCAATAAATGGGATGATTTTATTTTTAATTTTATTACGGGACAATGCTGTGGAATATATTATTTTATAATTGTTTATATGCAACTAACGTTATTAGTACCGTTAATTTCAAAATTAATACAGTCAAAATATTGGAAAGTAGGATTTATAATAACGCCTATATTCATATTAGTAGAATATATATTTACGATTAACGATAATCCAATAGTTTTTCCATTTAATGGATTATTTTTCGTTGTTTGGTTTATATTTTTTTATTTAGGAATGTGTATTAGAAATGGCAATATTAAAATCTTATTAAGTATTAAAAGTTTGTATGTTTTGTTTATAATAGGATATATATTACAACTTATAGAAGGAATTGCTTGGTATAATTATGGAAATTATAATATGGCAACTACTCAATTAAAATTTTCGGCAATAATATATTCAATAATGATATCTATGATTTGTTATTTATGGATTATTAAAGAAAAAAATATACAATTTAATATTATTGATAAATTTTTTGTTATAATAGGAAATTATTCTTTTGGTATATATTTAACACATATTGCAATAATGGGTGTTTTAAATAAAACAATGTATAAGTTTATAGATATAATATTTCCGTTTAATGTAGTATTAATACTTTTTATTGATATTATAGGTATTCGTATTATGATGAAATTATGTGGAAAGAAAACGTGCAAATATTTAGGATTGATATAAATTAATATCCGGATTTAAATCATTTTGCCACATGCGGCGATGCTTTAAATGAAGCAGTGGATTGTTTGGCGGGTTATATCTATTCGGAAGAACTTGACGGTAATACGGTTCCAGCACCAACGCCTATGGATAAAGTTGATATTCATTGTGAAGATGACGCTGATAGTGATTATGTCAAAGCTTTTGTAAATATGGTATATATGCTCGTACACATTTTGCCAAATCCGTGAAAAAAACATTGACAATTCCTAAATGGCTTAATGATGAAGCTGAACGCCATAAAATAAACTTTTCCAAAGTTTTGTGCATTGCATTATTGAAAGAGATTAAATATCGTATAGCAGAAAAAGGATAGGCAAATTTTGTCTGTCCTTTTTATAATAAACATTGTTAAATAAACAGTTTTGGAATATACTGATAAATAGAAAAGTTGATTTTTCGTTGGATTAAAAGTAGCATAAGATGCTTTTGAATTTTTCAAGGTGAAAATAATCGTCAGCGTCTAATTTGATTAAAAGCAGCATGAGATGTATTTGAATTTTCAAAAGTGAGGGTAACCTGTAGCTCAAACGCTTAGATTAAAAGTAATATTAGGATGTATTTAAGAAAATGATTGAACGAAAAAGAGCTTGATAAAACAAAAGGTTATCTCTCAAACTTATGAGAGATAACCCTTCTTTTATTTTTATTTGCCGACACCGGCACCGTAAACGACGAACTGTTCGGCTCCGTCAAGACCGAGATTTTTATTCAGCTGTTCATCATCGAATGCGCCGAGTGCGCAGACTTTGATGTGCATGGTCTGGGCTGCAAGATACAGGTTCTGGCAGACATGACCGGCATCGAGATGAATGTAGCGGTAGGCGCGTTCGCCGAACATGCACGCCATGCGTTCATATACGGCCGTCCAGATGAATACGACAGCGGCGTTATTGGCTACGCCGGAAGTGGAAAACTGTCCGCAGATGTCCGCTTCGATATTTTCGCTATCGGAGACGAGCACTAGTTTATGTTCCAGCGGCAAAAAGCGGTAAAGCCCCGGTTTGATATCTTCTACACGGCGGATGTATAAGAATGTTTCCAGTGCATTGCGACCGCCGGCGGAAGGAACGTTGCGCACCGTTTTCGTTTGCAGAACCATTTTCACGCCCTGCGTGCACCATAAGAGATATGACAGTTCTTTTTTCGTCAGTTCCTTGCTGTCATCATACTGGCGCAGGGTGGAGCGCAGCTCAATCATTTCCAGAAAGTTAACTTGCGCGTCCGGCAGCAAATCCGGCTCCGGCAGGTCAATAAGTACGACGTCTTTGGCATAAGGTAATTCAAACGGCGGCATAGGGCGCATTTTTTTTGCGCTGTTTCTCTTCCATGCCGACTCTTGCATATAATCAATTCTTGCTTGTGACATAAATAACTCCTCGTTTTAAGATTTGTTTTTCTTGATTACTTCCTTGCCGAAACGGTGATATTCGCCGCCGTTTCTTCTGCTCATGAGTTCGGCGAGCAAGTCGTCCGGCGTGATGTTGTGGAAAGCGAGCAGAACAAGGCAGTGATACCAAAGGTCGCCCATTTCGTAGATGATTTCCTCTTTGTCCATATTTTTGGAGGCGATAATCGTTTCGACTGCTTCTTCGCCGAGTTTTTTGAGGATTTTATCCTGCCCTTCGCGGAACAGGTAATTCGTGTACGAGCCTTCCACCGGATGAAGCTGACGGTCTTTAATCGTCGCGTATAAATCGGTCAGCACTTTCGTTATGGACGTGTTGTCCTGCGGCTGCGCCATCGGCACGAGGTCTTTGCTGTCCGGGAACAGACGGCGGTCGGTAAAGCAGGTGTAAGTGCCTGTATGACATGCCATGCCGGTCTGATGAACTTTTACAAGCAGTGTATCGCCGTCGCAGTCGTAGAAAATTTCGCTGACGGACTGTTTGTTGCCGGATGTTTCGCCTTTGTTCCAGAGTTTCTGGCGCGAACGGCTGTAAAACCAGGTATAACCCGTTTCAATCGTTTTCTTGAGCGACTCTTCATTCATGTAGGCAAGCATGAGTACTTTGCCGTTGGCTTCCTGCACAATGGCGGGAACGAGCCCTTTTTCGTCGAATTTTACTTTGGAAATATCTATATCAATCATAATCTAACCTCCACTCCGCGTGATTTCAAATATTCTTTGACCTGACGTATGCTGAACTGGCCGTAGTGGAATACGGAAGCGGCAAGCACTGCGTCGGCTTTGCCTTCTGTCAGCACGTCATAGAAATGCTCCAGTTTTCCCGCACCGCCGGAAGCGATGACCGGAACGTTGACCGCTTCGGAAACGGCGCGGGTGAGCGGTATGTCGTAGCCGTTTTTCGTACCGTCGGCGTCCATGCTCGTCAGTAAAATTTCGCCTGCGCCGAGCTCTACGGCTTTTTTCACCCATTCAAGACAGTCGATACCGGTCGGTGTTCTGCCGCCGTTTAAGTAGATTTCCCACGAGTTTTCGCCGTTTCGTTTGGCGTCGACGGCAAGTACGATACACTGACTGCCGAATTTTTCCGCGCCTTCTTTGATGATAGCGGGATTTTTCACGGCGGCCGTGTTGACGGAGATTTTATCGGCACCGGCTTTGAGCATTTTGCGCATGTCCGCTACGGTGCGGATACCGCCGCCGATAGTGAACGGGATAAATACCTGCGCGGCGCAGTCGTTGGCGACTTTGACAATCGTATCGCGCTGTTCGCTCGATGCGGTGATGTCCAGAAATACGAGTTCGTCCGCCATTTCGCGGTCGTAGGCAGCGGCAAGCTCAATCGGGTCGCCCGCGTCGCGCAGAGCGACAAAGTTCGTGCCTTTTACAACGCGGCCGTTTTTTACGTCAAGGCAGGGAATAATTCTCTTCGTGTACATAAATTATTCCCCTTTCGCTATTTTCAGGGCTTCCGGCAGGGACAGGCTGCCCGTATAAATGGATTTGCCGACAATAACGCCTTCAATGCCGTCCGCTTCATACTGTTTTAATAATTTAATGTCTTCAATCGAAGAAACGCCGCCGGAAGCAACTACTTTTACGTCGCTGTAGCGGGCGATTTCCGCCGTAGCCTGTGCATTTACGCCGGAGAGCGTGCCGTCGCGGGAAATATCGGTGTAAATAATGTGTTTTACGCCGCCCAGCGCCATTTTTTTCGCCAGTTCCTTCGCTTCCACGTTGCCGGATACGCCCCAGCCATCGACAGCGACAATGCCGTCTTTGGCGTCGATGCCGACAACGATGCGTTCACTGCCGTATTTTTTGCAAGCGTCTTTGACGAGCTGCGGATTTTTTACGGCAACAGAGCCTAGGATAACGCGGCTTACGCCCATATCGAGTACGGTTTCGATATTTTCCATAGTGCGGATACCGCCGCCGAGTTCCACAGGGATATCCACCGTTTTTAAAATCATTTCTACCGTAGCGAGATTTTGCGATTTACCGGCAAGGGCGCCGTCAAGGTCGACAAGGTGAAGATATTTTCCGCCTTCGTCCTGCCATTTTTTCGCCATGATTTCCGGCCGGTCGGAAAAAACGGTTTCCTGATTGAAATCACCCTTTATGAGGCGGACGCATTTGCCGCCCCTGATATCTATTGCTGGAAAAATAATCATGTATATTTACCCCTCTACGAAATTTTTGATAATCGAAAGCCCGATATCCCCCGATTTTTCCGGATGGAACTGCGTGGCTATGACATTATCCTTACCTACAGCAGCCGTTATTTCTTCGCCGTAAACGGTTTTGGCCGTGATGACGGATTTGTCCTCCGGCACGGCGTAATAGCTGTGTACAAAATAAACGTACGGATTTTCGCGGATATTTTTAAATAAATCTATATTAACGGAAGCATTTTCATTAACGGTGAGGCTGTTCCAGCCCATATGCGGGATTTTCAGCTCCGGCGCATTGATTTTGCGCACTCTGCCCTTGAAAATGCCGAGCCCTGCCACTCCGGGACTTTCGTCGCTACCTTCAAACATTATCTGCAAACCGACGCAGATGCCCATTACCGGTTTGCCGCTTTTCACGGCGCGCAGTACGGCGTCGACAAGACCGGAAGCTTTAAAATTTTTCATGCAGTCGCCGAAAGCGCCGACGCCCGGCAGAACGACTTTGTCGGCTTTGTCGATAATTTCAGCTTCATGCGTAAGCACAACATCAGAAGAAAATCTGGCGAAAGCCTTTTCCACGCTGTACAGATTGCCTACGCCGTAGTCAACTATTGCTATCATGGGAAAATTTCCTCCCTATATCTATAATACACCCTTTGTCGAGGGAATTTTATTTTTGGCGCGCGGGTCGAATTCCACCGCCTGACGCAGAGCATGGCCGAGCGCCTTGAATATGCCTTCGACTTTGTGGTGGGAATTTTTGCCGTAGAGCACTTTTATATGCAGCGTGATACCGGCGTTGAAAGCGAAAGCGCGCATGAATTCCTCCACGAGTTCGCAGTCGAAATTGCCAATCATCGGCGCCAGCTCGCCCGTATCACATACGAGGAACGGACGGCCGCTGATATCGAGGCTAACGAGCACAAGTGCTTCATCCATCGGCACGTAAAAAGTGCCGTAACGGTTAATGCCGCGCTTGTCGCCGATTGCCTGAGCGAATGCCCGGCCGAGAGCGATGCCGCAGTCCTCCACGCTGTGATGGCCGTCGACTTCGATATCGCCGTCGCAGTTTATGTCCATATCAATCAGGCTGTGTGCGGCAAGAAGCGTCAGCATATGATCGAAAAAGCCGATTTTCGTCCGGATGTCCGCTTTGCCCGTGCCGTCGAGATTTAATTTTATCTTAATAGAAGTTTCCGCTGTTGTGCGGCTTATGGCAGCGCAGCGGCTGTGTGCATTTTCCATTACTGTACATTCCCTTCGACGAAATCTTTAATGGCTTTGTACCACGTATCGTTTTCTTCGCGCGTACCCATGGAGATGCGCAGACAGTTTTCCAGGCGCGGCGCATTGCCGAAGGAGCGCACGCCGATACCGAGATTTTCCAGATACTTGTTTATTTCCACGGCTTGCGGATGTTTTACAAGAATGAAGTTTGTAACGGACGGATATACTTCCATGCCGTCAATCTGTTTGAGCAGTTCGCTCATGCGTTTGCGTTCAGCAATGCTCATCTGAATGCGCGGTACATATTCGTCGCGCATCTGATAGACGATATCGGCCGTGATGGCGGAAAGCACGTTCACATGGTACGGCATGCACGCTTTGCCCACCATTTCGATGATTTTCTTATCGGCCAGAAGATAACCGACGCGGGCGCTGGCAAGGCCGTATGCTTTGGAGAAGGTGCGCGCAATCATCATATGCGGATAATCCCTCATCAGTCCGACCGCCGTGCCGCCGTCAAATTCGACGTACGCTTCGTCCACGGCAAAGGCGCAGTCGATGTTTTTCGCTACGTATTCAATATCGGCGAGCGGAATTTTCGTGCCGGTCGGATTGTTCGGCGAGCAGATAACGGCAAGTGTCGCCTTATTTTCTTTTACTGCATCTACAAAAGCTACCGGGTCGAATGTGTAATCGTCTTTCAAATCGACAGGTACGCCGGTGGAAGCACTGAATTTGGCGTAGATTTTATACATGGAGAAAGACGGCTGCGGATAGACGATTTTGCGGCCGCGTCCGCCGAAGGCGAAAAACAGTTTTTCAAGAATTTCGCTGGAACCGTTGGCTATGAGAACATTTTCTTTGCCTAAATTGAAATTGGCAGCTATCTGCTCAGCAAGCGTGTCCACCTGTTCATTCGGATAGCGATTAAAAGCGACGCTTGAAAGGCGCGCCATCAGGCGTTCCTCCACCATCGGCGGCATATTGAGATTTGATTCGTTGGCGTTTACCTTGATATTCCAGTCGCGTTCGACAACGTCGTAGCTCGGCATATCCTTTAAGCCTGTTCTGTATTTTAATTTAATCATTTCATTTCACCTCGAAGTCTTATTGCATTGGCGTGAGCATCGAGCCCTTCCACTTCAGCCAGGCGGATTACATCGGCGGATACTTCCTGCAATGCTTTCTGTGTATAGGAAATAATGCTGGTGCGTTTCATGAATGTTTCCGTATTGAGCACGGAATAATAACGGGCCGTGCCGCCGGTCGGCAATACGTGGTTCGGTCCGGCGAAATAGTCGCCGAGCGGTTCTGGAGAATAAGCACCGAGGAATACGGCTCCGGCATGGCGTACGTACGGCAGATACGTAAACGGATTTTCCGTGAGAATTTCCATATGCTCCGGCGCGGAATAGTTGGCAAGCTCAATCGCCTGCATGAGATTTTCCGTTAAAATAATGCGGCCGTTCTTTTCCAGCGAAGCGGCGGCAATTTCCTTGCGCGGCAGGCGGGCAAGCTGTTTTTCCGCTTCAGCGAGCACCTTGTCGGCAAGTTCGGCGTCGTCCGTCAGTACAATGCTGGAGGCGAGCATATCGTGTTCGGCCTGACTGAGCATATCGGCTGCCGTATAGACAGGGTCGGCCGTCTTGTCGGCAACGATGAGAATTTCGCTCGGCCCTGCCAGCATGTCGATATCGCAATGGCCGTAAACGGCTTTTTTGGCAAGCGTTACGAAGATATTGCCCGGTCCCGTGATTTTATCCACTTTCGGAATAGTCTGCGTACCGAAAGCGAGCGCGGCGATAGCCTGTGCACCCCCGATTTTATAAATGGCGTTTACACCGGCTTCTTTGGCGGCGATTAATACGTACGGGTTCAGTTTGCCGTCGCGTGAAGGGGGAGCCATCATGATGATTTCCTTCACCCCTGCCACTTTTGCCGGCATTACATTCATCACGACGGAAGACGGATAAGCCGCCGTGCCGCCCGGTACATACACCCCTACGCGGTCGAGCGGAATGACGGACTGACCGAGAATTGAGCCGTGCGCGCGGTATGTAATCCAGGAATTCGGCTTCTGCTCTTCATGGTAGCGGCGCACATTCTCAATGGCTTTGCGGAGCGCTTCCACGATTTTCATATCCGCCTGCGCATACGCCGTTTCATATTCCGCTTCCGTTACGAGGAAATCTTTTGCTGAAAATTCCGCTCCGTCCAGAAGTTTCGTGTATTTGATAACGGCACTGTCGCCGTCTGTTCTGACTTCGTTTACGATACGGTCGACAATCTGCGCCGCCGTTAAATCCTCTCCGTACAGTTCCCTATTTTTAGCACGAATACGCGGATTTAATTCCACTTCATCAAAAGCTTTTTTATCTAAAGTCTTTTTAACGGCATCAAGACCGAGTTCTTTGACTTTCAAAACCTGCATTATTTATTATCTCCTTTTAATGCCATATCCAAATCCTGAATTAATTTGTTGATACGGCCGAATTTTAATTTAAAGCTGGCGCGGTTGGCGATGAGTCTTGCCGTTGCTTCAGCGATAAAGGCAATTTCCTCTAAATTATTTTCACGCAGCGTCGTACCCGTTTCTACGATATCGACGATGCTTTCGGAAAGCCCCACAATCGGACCAAGTTCGATGGAACCGTTCATCTTGATGTATTCCATCTGCATACCCTTGCTGTTGAAGAATTTTTCCGCGATATGCGGGAATTTCGTAGCAACGCGCGTATGCGCATAATCGGTCAGTTTGGCGCGTTTTTTATCTTTCGGCACGGCCATCATCAAATGACATTTGCCGAAGCCCAAATCAAGCAGTTCATAAACATCCTTGTCGCTTTCCATCAGCACGTCCTTGCCGATAATGCCGATATCGGCCGCGCCGTGCTCTACATAGACAGGCACATCCGCCGTCTTGGCGATGATGAATTTTATTTTAAGCTCCTCATTCGTTATGACGAGCTTGCGTGATTTTTCTTCCAATTTTTCCGCACTGTATCCTACTTTGGCGAATAAATCCTTCGCCAGATAAAATAGCTTGCCCTTCGGCAGAGCTATGGTAAGATACTGCATATCTTCTGTCATAAATAAAACTCCTTATATCTAATTAAGGCTGTCAGCCTTGCGTAGTATGATTAATTCCCGGCAGTCGCCGTACTTTGGCGGTGCATGATGATATTTTATAATTTCAGCTATATCATAAAGCTTTATTTTTTGCAGTTTTTCCGCGCCGATAGCGGCATGATGATAATAAATAAATAAAGCATGACGCCGCTTTTTCCAGAAAGAACGATTGCGGCTGTTGTTGTATTTAGCTAATTTATGCGCCGTTTTCGGCAGATATTTATCGAGCAGTACGGCAAAAACTTTATCGAAAAGAAAAATATCCTCAGCTGTGCGCCCTACATCATGCAAAAGACAGGCTTTCATTAAAAGTTTTTCATTGATACTGCCACCGTCTTTCTGCGCTAAACGCCGTGCCGTGTAGGCAACATTGAGCACATGGCGCTGGTCATAAAGCCGCATGGCAAAAAATAAATTTTTTTCTTCATCATTCAAATACATATTGATAAATTCAAAATCTGCCGTATTTAAATGAGCTGTCATTGCCCGCCAGAATTGAAGTATTCTCTTCATTACAATATTCCTATTTGTTTTTTTAGAAATCGAATAAAAGAAAGTGCCGTTCAGCGCAATATAAGAAAAAGACAACTATTTATTTATTTTTATATTGCGCTGGGCAATTTTTCTTTGCTGGCACAAAGAAAAGTTGCCGAAAAAGAAAGTGCCTTAGTTCGTGCGCTGCTAAGAGATTTTCACTTTAAGAAAATAAATTTTTATTTCTAACGTTCAAAAACTCGCTTCGCTCAAACATTTGAACTAAAAACAGAACTAAAATTTTATTTTCTTAATAGCTAAAGCTACCGTGAAAAACTCCAACGCAGACAAAAATTCAGCATGACTAGCAAATTGCGGTGTTAACAACTCAATTTAAGTTCCTGCTGGAACTGGAAGGCACGAGCCAAATTCCAAACGTTTCGAGACAATGTACCGACTATATTCGTAGAAGAGTTGCGAAAGCTCGCCCAGTGCAGCGATAGCGAAACGTTAAAAGGTTTTTTCTTTTTGGTTCGTTTTTCTTTTGATTTCAAAAGAAAAATGAACAATTTATTTAATGTAAATAAGTTCATTAATGTTTTTATCTGCTTGGTATTTAACCGCTTCCTCTTTTGACTGCGGCGTGAAGGCAAGGTCAACGATTTTCCCTTCACTGCGCAGCTTTGTCGCTTCATCTATGGCTTCGGCTTGTTTGCCGGCGGCAAAAGCAATATAAACATCTTTCTTTTGCTGTACGCTTTGCACCTGATTTTGTTTGGCAAGCGCCAGCATCAGCCGTTCAATGCCCAGGGCAAAACCCGTCGCCGGGCAGTCTGTGCCGAAATCAGACAGCATATTATCGTAACGGCCGCCGCCGCAAATCGGATAGCCGATGCCCGGAGCATATACTTCAAATACCATACCCGTGTAATAGCTGAAATCACGGTTGACGCCGAGGTCGAAATTTACATTGTCGGCAACGCCGTACAGCTTCAGCAATTCATAGATATCATGCAGATTATCAAGAGCTTTGCGGCTTTGTTCATTGAGGGCGAGATTGTTGGCAAATTCCAGAATGTCTTCTTTTCCCTGCAGCAGCGGAATGGATTTTAGAGCCTGTTTCGCTTTGTTCGGCAGATTTGTTTCTTCTACAGCTTTATTTAAATCGACGAGATTGCGCTGTTCGAGCGCCAGACGGATTTCATTCTGTTTTTCTTTGGAAAGACCCATCTGCTGCATAATGCCGTTGATGAATTCCACCTGACCGAGGCATATTTCAAAATCGGCAAGACCCGTTTTACGCAGGCTGTCCACCGCGAGTGCAATAACTTCCGCATCGGCGCTCGCATCGGCAACGCCCATCAGTTCCACGCCGGCCTGATAAAATTCGCACTGGCGTCCTTCCTGCGCCTGTTCGTAGCGATATACACTGCTGATGTACGAAAGTTTAAACGGAAGAACATCATCATACATGCGGCTGGCTGCGACGCGGGCAATCGGCGTCGTCATTTCATGGCGCAGCGCCAATGTCCGATTATTTTTGTCGAAGAACTTGAACAGCTGGTTTTCAATGCCGCTGCGGTTGTTGATAGTAAGTGTATCCACGTATTCTATGGACGGCGTGACGATTTCATCGTAGCCCCAGAGGCTGAACGTTTTCGCCAGATTTGACTCGATACTGCGTTTAAATTTAGCATCTTTCGGCAGAAAATCTCTCGTGCCGTAAGGTATTTCCAATAACATAAAAAACAACTCCTACTTTTCTTTTGCTTCCAGGCGTTTGAAGACTGTATCATAGCCGTCGGCACCGTAATTGAGACAGCGTTTCACGCGGCTGATTGTGGCCGTGCTGGCACCGGTGCGTTCGACGACTTCATCATACGTATGGCCGGCTCTGAGCATTCGCGCCACTTCCAGACGCTGCGACAGTGCTTTGAGTTCGCTCACGGTACAGATATCTTCAAAAAACTGATAGCATTCGTCAACAGTCTGCAAAGACAGTACGGCTCTGCACAGCTGGTCATTTAAAACATCCTTTAATTTAGGATTTACCAATTTTAACACCTCTTCACTTTAATACTTTACTTTACGAAAATGACATGTTTATATATTATGACATTAGTGTAAATATGTCAAGTAAAATCATTGTGATTTTCTGTATAAACAGAGAATATAGATACAAATGTAAAAGTGAAATCAGAAAATTTTTTATTAAAAATAATTTAAAAAAATCTCTTGACACTATGTATGGCAAGTGTTATTATATGGTTGTCGGAACAAATGAGATATATCGTCACATATGTGAAAATGGCGTGATAAGATACTTTCCACTATAATAACTATATAGAAGAGAATATATTTTATTTAAAATTTGAGAGAGGTCTTAATCATGCAACCTGTATCCAAAAGAATTTTAATCAAAGTAGCTCATATGTACTATGAAGAAGATATGAAGCAAAGCGAAATTGCCAAAAATCTGGGAATTGACCGGACGACTGTAAGTAAGTATTTAAAACGTGCCAAAGAAACGGGCATCGTAAAAATATTCATCGTACAGGACTCGTTTGAAAGTCTGGAATCGCGGCTGGAAAGAAAATTTTCTCTAAAAGAAGTGTATATCGTTCCTTCCAGCGAAAATCCGAATGATGTCTATTCCAATCTGGGCAAGGCAGGGCTTTTATTGTTGAAGCGGCTTATCAAGAACAAAATGGTAATCGGCTTTAACTGGGGACGCTCGATGGGAGCTATCGGCTATCAGGCCGCTGTGGAAAGTTTTCCGGCGGTTGATGCTGATTTCGTTCCGCTCGTCGGCGGCTCGGAAAGTCTCGATATCGATTTGCATGTAAACACCATCTGCTATAAAGTCGCCAATGCCTTTCAGGCGCGGAGCCATTACCTGTACGCTCCGGCAATAACCAAGACGCCCGAAACGAAACAAGCAATCATAAACGATACTAACTACCAAAAAATACAAAAACTTTGGGACAGTCTGGATGTTGCCTTCGTGGGTATCGGCTCGCCGACTTCAGCTTCCAACGTAATTTGGACGGATGGTTTGAAATCTGAGTATATAACATCTTCCTTTGGCAATCGTATCGTCGGTGAAACGTGCACCCGTTTTTATGATAAGAACGGCAATGAGGTACCGACGGAAGTGGTTGATAGAACGATTTCCATTCCGTTTTACCAGCTGCATAAGGTGAAATACGTTATCGGTGTGGCTGCTTCTGATGAAAAAGTTCCTGCTATTTACAGTGCCTTAAAAGGAAAGCTTGTCAATATTTTGATTACGGATGAATCAACGGCAAGAAAATTATTGGTTTTTAAATGAAGGAGTGTTGCCTTGAATGTTTTGGATACTCATTGTTTTGGCTATTGCAATGTGGATTCTTCAGGGTATTCTAAGTGTATTTCAGTTAAAGAAGTTTAATAGAGAGTTAAAGAGTTTGCGCAAATCTGGCCGCGTCGCTATCGGCAAGGCCAGAGGCCGCTTTAAAGCCGGTTGCCTTTTGATGCTGTGCATTGATGAAAACTGCAAAATCATCAAGGGTAGAAAGCTTCAGGGGATTACCAGCTTTGCCGGATTTAAGGATTTTGATGATTTAAATGGAATAGTGCTTACGGATATTACTGAAAATACTTGTGCTGATTTTGATAAACAGACTAAAGCAGCTGTTCTATCCGCTGTAGAGGAATATAGAGAATATACCCGTCAGCAGGAAGAAAAAATGTGTGTTGAGGCTCCTAAATAACAGTAGTTTAAAAATTTAAAATTTTATAAAAGGAGAGGTTTTTTTATGGACACTTTAGTATTTTTAGCTCAAGGGTTTATCGGTATGTTTAACAAGGGCGGCGAGACGTTCATCGGACTGGCTTCCGGTATCGTGCCTACTCTTATCTGCTTACTCGTAGCGATGAACGCTATTATCCGCTTCGTCGGCACGGATAAGGTGGAAAAATTCGCTCATGTATGCGCCGGTAACATCTTCACCCGCTATATGGTTTTGCCGGTTATCGGAACGTTCTTCTTCTGCAACCCGATGACATTATCTCTCGGTAAATTCATGCCAGAAAGATACAAACCTTCTTATTATGCGGCTGCTTCCCGTTCCTGCCATACTTTAAACGGTCTGTTCCCGCACGTTAACCCGGGCGAACTGTTCGTATTCTTAGGTATCGCCAACGGTATCACGATGCTCGGCTTATCGCAGGTTGACCTTGCACTGCGTTATTTCTTAATCGGTATTGTAATCAACTTTATCGGCGGTGTTGTTACCGACTTTACGACGGCATACGTTTCCAAACAGCAGGGCGTTGTTTTGAGCGATAAAGTAAAAACAACTCATAATGCCTGATTGATTATAAATTAGTAAAGGAGATTTTATCATGGCTCAATATAAAGATGTTGTTGTTAATGCCGGCCCGAGCGGCTTTGGCGGTCCACTCGTACTTAAACCTACTGATAAAAGAAATAAAGTCGTAAACATCACCGGCGGCATCATTTCTCCGGTTTCCCAGAAAATTGCTGAAATGACAGGCTGTGAACTGGTTGACGGCTTTAAAACAAGTGTGCCGGACGATGAAATTCTGTGCGTAATCATCGACTGCGGCGGTACGCTGCGCTGCGGTATCTATCCGAAAAAACGCATTTTCACTATCAACCTGAACCCGACCGGTGCCAGCGGCCCTATGGCAAAATTCATTCTGCCGGATATCTATGTATCGGCTGTAAAAGAAGACTGCATCCGCTATGCAAACGCTGAAGACGAAGCAAATGCTCCGAAAGTGGAAGCGGCAGCTCCGGCGCAGGAAACTAAATCCTCTTATGATACAAGCAAGAAAATCACGGAACAGACGAACGTAGGCTTTATGGCCAAAGTCGGTAAATTCATGGGTTATATCACAGCTACGCTCTATCAGGCAGGCCGCGATACGATTGATACAATCATCAAGACGATTTTACCGTTCATGGCATTCGTATCCATGCTCATCGGTGTAATCCTTGCCAGCGGTATCGGTGATGTCATCGCGCATGTACTTTCCCCGCTCGCCGGTTCTGTAGTAGGTCTTGTAATCCTGGCATTAATCTGCTCCTTCCCGTTCCTTTCTCCATTCCTCGGCCCTGGCGCTGTTATTGCTCAGGTTATCGGTGTGTTAATCGGTGTTGAAATCGGTAAAGGCAACATTCCGCCTAGCTTTGCTCTGCCTGCACTTTTCGCTATCAACGCTCAGGCAGCCTGCGACTTTATCCCGGTAGGTCTCGGTCTTGCAGAAGCTGAACCGCAGACAGTTGAAGTCGGCGTTCCGTCCGTACTCTACTCGCGCTTTATTACAGGTCCAATTAACGTAATTCTGGCTTGGCTTGCAAGCTTCGGCTTATATGAAAGCTGATATTGTTTCAGATAGATTTATGTAAGGAGAATTTCTATGAAAAAGATTTATTCCACAACTGTAAAAGAACTCGGCCCTATGGCGAGCGATTTTCTCGGTGAAAAAATGATTATTCTGTTCGGCGACATGGCTCCGGCGGAACTGGCAGAATTCTGCGTCGTTCACACGGGCAATGAACTTACAGATACGATTGAAGTCGGCGATATTTTGAAAATCAATGACGCTGAATACAAAATCGTTGAAGTGGGCTGCGAAGTGCAGAAAAATCTCGGCAACTTAGGTCATATCTGCCTGCGTTTCAACAACAATGCAGACGGAGAGTCTCTGGAAGGCAGTCTGTATCTGGAAGATAAAGACGTCGCTCTTCCGCAGGTCGGCAGTGAAATTGCCATTTTCAAAGCATAAAATAATTTAAAATTGGAGTGATTGATAATGTCATGGTTAGCTCTTGAAGGAAAAACTGCTGTCGTTACAGGCGGTGCTTCCGGTATCGGTAAAGCTGTAGTACAGGCATTTTTGGATAACGGTGCTAATGTTGTGGTTTGCGATATGAACCCGCGTGTTCCGGAATACGATTTGAAAGACGGCAGCGGCGAATATTTATATGTACAGACTGATGTAACAAGCGGCGAAAGCGTAAAAGCTATGGTTGCGGCAGCTAAGGAAAAATTCGGCAAAATCGACATTCTTGTAAACAATGCCGGTATCAATATCCCGCGTCTTCTGGTGGATAAAAACGACCCGTACGGCAAATACGAACTCGATGAAAAGGTATTCGACAAAGTTTCTGCCGTAAATATTAAAGGCGTATTCCTCTGTGCTCAGGCTCTCGGACACGAATTCGTACAAAACGGCGAAGGCGTTATCATCAACATGTCTTCTGAAAGCGGTCTAGAAGGTTCCGAAGGTCAAAGCATCTATGCAGCTACGAAAAATGCTGTAAATTCCTTTACCCGTTCCTGGGCGAAAGAACTCGGCAAACACAATGTGCGCGTAGTAGGCGTAGCACCTGGCATCCTCGAAGCTACAGGACTTAGAACGCTCTCTTATGAAGAAGCTCTTTCCTACACTCGCGGCATCACGGTGGAACAGCTCCGCGCAGGTTATACCAGCACGAAAACGACGCCGCTCGGACGCGACGGAAAACTGACGGAAGTTGCCGATACGGTAATGTTCTTGGCAAGCCATAGAGCTTCTTATATCCACGGTGTAACGCTCAACGTTGCCGGCGGTAAAACGAGAGGTTAATAGTAAATAATTAGATATACAGATAGGAAGATAAATATGAGCAATGCAATAAAAAAAGCCGCCATGAAATTGCCGTTTCATAGCGACTGCAGCCTAAGATTTTCGCAAGTTCCAAGGCTATTAAATAGCATACGCTACACGAAAATTCCTGTCAAGTAATAAAAATTAATTCCCAACCTAAATAAGAAAAACCCGATTGAACAGTATTTATTGTTCAATCGGGTTTTTTTAATATAAATTCCTAATCGGAGAGGTTCGGCACAATATAAGATAAAACATTATGTTCATTTTTCTTTTGAAGGCAAAAGAAAAACGAACCAAAAATCACCTAAAGGTATAACAGGCTCTAATTACTAAAGTAATAAGAGCCTGTAAAAAACATCTTTTAATGTTTCGCTACCGCTGCACGGGGCAAGCCTTCGTAGCTCTTCTATAAATACAGCCGATACAACGGCTTGAAACGTTTGGAATTCGGCTCGTGCTTTCTGTTTTCAGTTGCGAACAAAATTGAGTTGTTGACACTAAATTTTATTAGTTATGCTGAATTTTTGTCTGCGTTGAAGATTTTTACGATAGCTTTAGCTATTAAGAAAACTATTTTTTATTTCTGTTTTTAGTTCAAATGT
>JFBN01432878.1_pt2 | contig 25708 bp, 26 predicted proteins | sample 768741 | NCBI WGS metagenome assembly JFBN01 (sample SAMN01983846, study PRJNA193217) | chicken gut metagenome | biome: terrestrial biome; isolation source: ceca of Broiler chicken | host: Gallus gallus | place: United Kingdom: England | collected 2010-09-07
CTCACTAAATATAAACTATTATACTGCTGGCTAAAGGCTCAATGTTTTATTAACACAATATGTTAAACATATAAAAAATGACTATGCTGAAATGCCTAGTCATTTTTTTCGGTGAAATATAATTCTTTTATATGCTCTGCCGTTTGCGCCAGATTGTTCGGAACAAGTTCGATATTGTAGCCGATGAACAGCGGCGAGGTGGCAAAGCGCGGCATAATTTTGGCGTAAATAGTGCCGTCGACCAGATAGAAGAACAGATTGTAGCTTTTGCAGTTGGCATTGAAATGGTGCATGATGTAGTCGACGCCCATTTGCAGATATTTTGCCATGATGTCGATATCGTCAAGACCCTGCATGATTACGTTGATTTCCGTGAAACCGACGCGCGGTTTGGTGGACAAATTCATTATCACGTTATTTTCACGGGCGATTTGCGTGCCTTCAAACTGGCGTTTATCCCACATGTTTTTCGCGCTGAGATTTTTCAGTCCGACAATCTGCATATGCGGATGGCGCATCGTTCCGCCCGAGAGCGGTCCGTGATTTTTAAAGAACAGCACCGTCTTGTATTTTTTGCTGTCGATTACCTTGAGCCAGTGCTTCAGGGAAAAGCGCATCAAAGCGCACATGTGCTCCAGTGAGTAATCGGGAATGTCGGCATCGCACTGACTGCCTTCAATGATGAGCAGCTGATACGCATCCTGCAGAACCTGATATTTATTTTCCAAAAGTATCATATCGTCCTGCACATCAATAATATTAGTCAAACTGGCAACATCGCAGAACGGGCAGGCGGCATCTCTATGTACGATGTTTTCCGGTTTAGTGCGCCCGATGTCAATGTTAAAGCCAAGATAGTTGTATTCCATACGGATTTCCTTTCTGTGAAGTTCATGCTCTGGTGTGTGCTAACAAAATACTAGCATAGTTAAGCGATAAATGCTATAATTTTCTAGTATGAAAATTATCTAAGCCTGTATTTATTATTATACAGTCTTTTTAATCAAAAGAAAATGATGTTTTAAAGCAGGTGTTTTCCATTAACGCACAAGAAAATTCTTCAAAAAAATCGCATAAAGCCGAAAGTTTTCTGAAGGGAACGTTTATTCTCACCGTAGCCAGTCTGGTGGTAAAAGTAATCGGCTCGCTCAACTGGATTTTCGTATCCCGTGTACTCGGCGGGGAAGGTATCGGCCTTTACCAGATGGCCTTTCCTATTTATTTTCTGGCGCTGACGGTATCTTCCGCCGGTGTGCCTGTCGCTATCTCGATAATAACGGCGGAGCGTGTCGCGCTCAATGATATTCTCGGTGCCAAGCGTATTTTCCGCATATCCATGTGCTTTATGTTCTGCACAGGATTGTTTTTCAGTCTGCTCACCTATTTCGGGGCTCAATGGCTGATTGACTGGCAGTTCGTCCGCGACCCGCGTGCTTACTACTCCATTATAGCATTGGCGCCGGCCGTTTTCTTCGTTACAATACTGGCGAGTTCGCGCGGTTATCTGCAAGGCTGGCAGCGCATGACGCCGACAGCCGTTTCTCAGATTGTTGAACAGATATTCCGCGTAATCACGATGATTTTGTTCGCGCAGCTGCTTTTGCCGTGGGGACTGGAATACGCCGCAGCCGGTGCTTCGCTCGGTGCGCTCGCCGGTGCGGTAACGGGCGTTATCGTACTCGTTTATTTCCATTGGAAACTGGACAGGGATATCGTCAAAACGTACGGCAATGAATTAAAACCGGTCGCTGACCCCTCAACGTCGTCCGTCTGGAAGATTATCCGCCGCATTTTCGTATTGGCGCTGCCTGTTTCGGCTGCCAGCATCATGCTACCTATCGTATCGAACCTCGACCTTATTATCGTTCCGTCCCGCTTGGAAGTAGCGGGGTATTCCGTACATGAGGCGACGGAGCTGTTCGGGTATCTTACCGGTATGGCCGTTCCGCTCGTCAATCTGTCGACGATACTTACAGCCTCGCTTGCCGTCAGCATTGTGCCGGCAATTTCCGAAGCGCGTACTTTGCGGGACAATCAGCGCTGTTTCGCTCAGACAGCGGCGGCTATGCGCATTTCCAACTTTATCTGTTTTCCGGCGTTCGTAACCGTTTTAATGCTCGCCGTGCCGATTTCTTCCTTAATTTATAATGCACCGGGAGCAGGACCAGCCGTTTGGGTTTCTTCCTTCAGCATTGTTCTGTTAGGTATTCATCAGGTTACGACGGGCGTACTGCAGGGGCTCGGTCATCCGACAATCCCGATGATAAACATGGTTATCGCCGCCGTGGCTAAAGTCATTTTAAACTGGACGCTGACAGCTCAGCCGTCGCTCGGCATCATGGGGGCGGCATGGGCAACCGTTGCCGATATCGGTATTGCAGCTGTAATCAATCTGTATTTCCTGTACAAATATATCAACTATAAAATGGAAATCGGTCAGCTCTTGAAGACAATCGGCGCCGCAGCCATCATGGCGGGCGTAATTCATTTCGGCTATGAATTTCTATTGTTTGAACTCGGCAGCAATGCGCTGGCGACATTCGGTTCGCTGTTTGTCGGCATGGCCGTTTATATTGTAGTGCTCATTTTAGTCGGCGGCATCATGGAAAGTGATATCGAGCGCATTCCGATGATTGGCGCGCCGAGCATACGTTTGTTTAAGAAAATAGGTATTTTGAAACATTAATCAGGAGGTAAAATGAAAAAATTTCTTTTAGCTTACAATCCCGTTTCCGGCGATGCAATGTTCAAAAAGAAACTCGACGATATTATCAACCGGTTTCAAAGTCGTGACTGTATAGTCATTCCGTATCGTACGAAAAAAGAAAGTTACGACCCGTTTTTTGCCGCCTGCATACACGAACTGAACGCTGACGGCGTTATCGCTGCTGGAGGAGACGGAACGCTGCATAAGATAATTAATATGATGTTAAAAGAAAATTTGGACATTCCCGTCGGCATAATTCCGAGCGGTACATCGAATGATTTTGCTTCGTATCTCGTAATTGAAGACAATTTTGACCAATATATTGAAAATATCTGTGTCGGCAAGGCACAGTACGTCGATGTCGGTTCTGTCGGCGATGAGTATTTCATCAACGTGGCGAGCGCCGGCATGATGACGAGTGTGGCGCATGAAGTTGATACGCGCCTGAAAAATACTTTCGGCAAGCTTGCCTATTATGTGCGCGGTATCGGTGAACTGCCGCGTTTTAGACCGCTTGATTTTACGATTGAAGCTGACGGAGAGATTTTTCAAGAAAAAATATTCTTCTTCATCGTAATCAATTCACCGGTTGTTGCCAGTTTTAAAAATATCGCCGATGCCAAAATCGACGACGGAAAACTGGATATGATACTGCTTCGGCACTGTTCACTGCCGGAGCTTATGAAGATAGCAACGGATATTATTGCTGGAAAAAATGTGCTCGGCAATAAGAATATCATTCATAAACAGGCAGCGTGTTTTAAATTCACCTGCCCTGACAAAGTGGAAAGCGACCTCGACGGTGAACTCGGTCCGTGTCTGCCGCTTACAGTGCAGACCGTTTCCAACAAACTGAAAATGTTTCGGCTCTGATAAAAAGCTCATTCTCTAAGCGGGAATGAGCTTTTCTGTTTCAGTTGTGGTATAATTAAGGTAAATATAATATAGGGGGCGAGTTGCCATGAAAATCAAATCTATTTTTACCTTAATATGCAGTATTATTCTTACACTATGCCTTTACAGCGTAGCTTTTGCCGCTAATGCCAAAACGGAAGCAGTCAGCTTCTTGCAGCAGGCGACGAAAAATACGGTCGAGGCGCAAAACGCAGCTTACAGTATAAACCTGTCCATGACGGGGCCGCTGGCTGATTGCAGTATTGATTTAAACGGCAGCTACGCTTATCCCGTTTTGACAAGCGGCGATATGTCACTGGCGCTCGATTTATGGATAATCGACACGACGTTTGAAGCGCAGACGCAGTATTATTCAGAACTTGAGGGCAATGTCTACAAACAGTATTTCAAGACGCAGGCCGACCCGAAAGGCGCAGCGGCGAACGTTTCACCGAAAATCAATTCCGACCAGTGGTATGTGCAGTCCGTCAGCCTGCCGGAAAATTTTGTTGCCGATTATGCTGAACGCACGCAGAAAAGTATTAACGATGTTGCCGACGATGTAAAGAACATCTTCATGTATGATGTCGATGACAAGACGGCGAAAGTCTATGTAACATATAAAAAACCGATACTTGATGAGGAAAAATTAAATGAAGCTTTAAATCTCACAAACCTGAATGAAAAGGAAATGGCGCAAGTCGCTGCAGTATCGCAGAAGCTGGAGGAAAATCCGAAACTGAAGGCGGCGCTGCTTAAACCGCGTGAACTTACGTACGAAATTACGGTTGACCGGGAAAACATGGTGATAACATCCTTAAAATCCGATTTATCGCCGTTGGTGCAGCAGTTCGGCTCGGAAGTTCTGAGCAGTATCTCCGATAAGGAATTATCTATAACGGATACGCCGGACAATGGAGCGACTGTCCGCAATATCATTAAAAATTATCTCGAACGCAGTAAATTTACCATGGACATAAATCTGAGCAATTTCAATAAAGCTGCAGTGCAGCCGGTGCCGCAGGAGGTAAAAGACAGCGCAGTAGAACCGCCGAAGCCGGTGGAAAAAATCGGTGAAGCAGATGAAGAAACGGATTTGACCGTAGCGGAAAACGTTCTGGAAACAGTCGCAGACGAATAAATAAATTCGTTGTTCTAGTAAGATATCGAGTTTTTAAGCCAGCAGTATAATAGTTTATATTCGTTCGAGGTTGTCACTTAATCTCACTAAATATAAACTATTATACTTCTTTGGAAAATCAGCTAACACAATAGGTAAATAATTGAAACGGTATAGCATTGAGTTATACCGTTTTTTATTTATCTTAGCGGTCTTTTTTGTTATAATAGAGAAAAATTCAATAAACAACGAAAGAGGGACATTTCTTTGATGAAGAGTGTTGTTTCCGGTTTAAATCGTAATTTAGAAAAAATACTGAAAACATTTTTATTTTTTTGGTTATTACTTTGTTTATATCGTATATTATTTATGGCCGGCATGACGGAATATCTGGCGGCAGACTGTGATTTCAGCACCGTCTGCACGGCAATTTTCAGCGGTGCCAAGCTCAGTTTGCAGACGGCGGGCGGCATTACGCTGTTTATGCTCGTTGGAATTATTGCCGAAAGTATATGTCACCGTCTGAAATATTTCCGCTATATCTGTGCGTATAGTGCCATTTTTGTAACGACGCTGCTGTTTGTCGCCCGTTTTCCGTTTTATCAGCAGTTTCACAGCGGTTTCAATCAAATGCTGTTCACGGCGCTGCACGAGGATATGTATGCGCTGTTTATGTCGCTGGTCGATGAATTTCAGCTGCCTGCAAAACTGGCGCTGGTAATTCTGCTCAGTTTCGCCATAACGTGTGTGTTCAACAAGTGGCTGAGCCGCCCAATCGGCTTCAAATTATGGAGCGGTCTGTCCTTCCGTGTGCAGACGGCTGTGCTCGTTCTGTGCACGTATGTCGTAAGCACATTGTCCCTGTATGGGGGCGGCTGGAGCTGGCGGACCGGTGTCAACTGGGAAAATGCCGGCATTACGAACGATACGTTTTTAAATGAAAGCATTCTCGACGACTATCAGGCGATTTACCGCGCCTATGCTAATCAGATGCGCATGGAAGCCTGCAACGGGCTCAGTTTTACGGCGCAGGATGTGGAAAATCTCGCGGGAAGGCTGACGGGCAAAGACGGCGGAAATGATTTGAGCGTTTATCTGGCTAAGTCGGCTCAGGGAGAAAAAATCGCCAAACCGCAGCACATATTCGTCATTGTTTCGGAAAGCTACGCCAACTGGCCGCTGCTTGACAAATATGCCGATTTGCATATTGCTGACAGTATGAGAAATATTATTGCGCAAGACGATACAATTTACACATCGCATATGCTGCCGAGCGGTTCAAGCACTGTCGGCGCGCTCATGACGATGGTTACGGGTCTTGCCAATTCCAATCTGTATCTGACGACAATGCCGGAAGCTCTGGCGAAACCGTACCTTACGGCAACGGCTCCGCAGATGAAACAGCTCGGCTATGAAACGGGCTTTTGGTATTCCGGTCCTGCTACGTGGGAAAATATTCAGGAATTCTGTCTGGCGCAGGGATTTGACCGTTTCTACAGCCGCGGCAATATTGCCGAAAATGCCGCGGGCAGCGTCTGGGGCGCGGATGATGAATATCTGTATCAGGCGGTATTTGATAATATTGATGAGAACAAGCCGTCGTTTAATATAATTTTAAATACGTCCAATCATTCACCGTTCAACATTGATTTAGCCGCTAAGGGCTTTGATGCCGAAGCTGTGAAAAATGCCCTGCCGGAAAATGAGCGCAATAATCAGGAGCTGATAAAAGAGCTCGGCCATTTCTGGTATGCGGACAAAGCGGCGGGTGAATTTATCGCCAAAGTGAAGGCAAAATATCCGGACAGCTTATTTGTTTTCGTCGGCGACCATGCAGACCGCTACAATATAGACAAAGTACCGTCCATGTACGAGCGCTATACAGTGCCGCTCATCATTACGGGCAGAGGCATAGATAAAAACATGCTGCCGCAAGATTGCGCCGGCAGTCATATTGATATTATGCCGACTTTGATTGAACTGATAGCGCCGCGTGATTTCACGTATTACAGCGTGGGAAAATCCTTATTTGAAAATAAAATCGGTGAAAACTACGGTTTCTGGATAACAGCTGACGCTATCGGCAATACGGATGAGTTGACGGATAAACCGCAGTTTTTCGGCAAAGAAATCCTGCCGGACAAAGCACAGCTGGAAGATTATATCAATGCCGTCCGCGCCGTTTCCTGGTGGCTCGGCAAATACGGCACGATAATTGACGGCAACATGTTGCAACAATGAGATAATCGGTTATAATTATAAGGTATACTAAATAAAGATAGGGTGAATAAACTTTGAGTAATTTAGAAGTTGGTATCGTGGGACTGCCGAACGTCGGCAAATCCACACTGTTTAATGCTATTACGAAAGCAGGCGCAGAAGCGGCGAACTATCCGTTCTGCACAATCGAACCGAACGTCGGCGTCGTTGATGTGCCGGATAACCGCTTGAAAGTTCTGCATGAAATGTATAATTCCAAGAAAACGACTCCGGCAAGCGTAAGCTTTGTCGATATCGCAGGGCTCGTAAAAGGCGCATCGCAAGGCGAAGGTCTCGGCAATAAATTCCTGTCGCATATCCGTCAGGTGGATGCCGTCGCTCACGTTGTGCGCTGCTTTGAAAGCGGCGACATCACTCATGTCGAAGGCAGTGTAGACCCGATACGCGATATAGAAATAATCAATACGGAACTGTGCCTTGCTGACCTGGAAAGCGTGGAAAAACGCCTTGACCGCGTAGTCCGCATGGCAAAAAGCGGCAGCAAGGAAGCGCGCGCTGAAGAAGCTGTGCTCGAAAAAGTGAAGAAAGTCATCGAAGAAGCCGTACCGGCCCGCCAGGCAGGTCTTGACGAGGACGAGCTGACACTGATTAAGGATTTAAATCTTTTAACCTTGAAACCGACTTTATACGTGGCCAACGTCGGCGAAGATGAAGCGGCAACGGCCGATACGGAAAATAAATACGTGGCAATGGTAAAAGAATACGCCGCTAAGGAAAATGCCGTTGTTGTAGCGATTTCCGCCAGAGTTGAATCGGAAATCGCCGAACTGGACGAAGATGAAGCCAAAGAATTTCTGGCTGATTTGGGTCTGGAAGAATCCGGCTTGAATAAACTCATCAAGGCGGCATTCAGACTGCTCGGCCTTATGACTTTCCTTACGGCAGGCGAAGATGAATGCCGTGCATGGACGATTAAAATCGGCACGAAAGCACCGCAGGCGGCAGGCAAAATCCATTCCGATATCGAACGCGGTTTTATCCGTGCTGAAATCGTATCGTACGATGACCTTGTTGCGGCAGGCAGCGTGGCGGCGGCACGTGAAAAAGGCCAGGTTCGCGTAGAAGGCAAGGATTACGTTATGCAGGACGGCGACGTAACGCATTTCCGCTTTAACGTATAAAAACCTGTTTTATAGCGCAATAGGCAATAAATTTCAATGAAAGAGGTGTATCTACATGCGCAAATTAAAAATCACGGGACTGATGACCATTCTCTGTCTGCTCATCTCATGCAGTATGGCGTTCGCTCAGGAAACGAGAACGATTTCCGTCGACGGGACTTCCGTCATCAAGGCGATGCCGGACAGAGCTACTGTCAACATCAGCATTGAAAGCACGGCTAAAGACGCCAAAGAGGCTTCGGCGCAGAATGCTATCGTCATGAACAAAATTCAAAAGGATATCATGGCGCTTGCCATCACGAAAGACAATATCAAGACGACGAACTACAATCTTTATCCGCTTTACAACCGCAAGGATAACGGCAGACAGGAAATCACAGGCTACAGCGTTTCCAATCAGATTACCGTTACGGTGGATAATATCGACATCGTCGGCAATGTCATTGACACAGCTATCAACGCCGGTGCCAACAGTGTCAATTCCGTAGAATTCAGTCTGAAAGACCCGCAAAGTTATAAAGACAAAGTTCTCGTGCAGGCAATCAATGATGCTAAGCGCAAAGCCGACATCATTGCCAAGACGCTGGGTAAAAATGTAGTGAACGTTGTGAGCGTGAACTCCAATAACAGCTATATTGAAGCCAGAACATTCAACAGCATGATGTATGCCAAAGCTGCCGACAGCGCCGCTGTAGGTGCATCCTCGCCGATACAGGCAGGCGATATCAGCGTAAAAGCTAATGTTTCCATTGTATTTGAAATAAATTAAGATGTAAAAAAGCGTTAGCTATTTGCGGCTAACGCTTTTTTTAGGAGTATACATGATAACGTATAAATTTTTTAATCATTTGCCGCCCGAAGCCGTAAGTATTCGCCAAACCGTTTTTGTAGAAGAGCAGGGCTTTCATAATGAATTTGATAATATCGACGAAAGAGCACTTCATTTAATCGTTTATGTCGACGGCAAAGCGGTGGGCAATCTGCGGACATTTGCCGATGACACGGCTTTAGGTACGTACATTATAGGACGGCTGGCCGTATTGAAAGAATACCGCCGTTTTCATCTCGGGCAGAAACTCATGCTGGCAGTTGAAGCGGAAATCAAGCGGCTCGGCGGTACAAAAATAATGCTGTCGGCACAGTGCCAGGCGCAGAAATTCTATGAAAAGCTCGGTTATACCGCCAGCGGCGCTGTTTATCTTGATGAACATTGTCCGCATATCCATATGGAAAAGAATATTTAACAGGGAAAGCGAGGAAGATTTATGAAAAAATTTATTGGTGTAGTATGTATTTTGATTGTAGGTTTTGCCTGCGGTTTCTATCTGTCTGGTTCACAGGTTTTTTCGTCGTTCAATACGAATAATACGAATACTAAGCAAAGTGCGCCGCTGCCTGCATCTACTGATAAAACGTCCTCCGGCAGTGAAATTACGGAGGACGAAGCGAGAGTCATTGCGCTGCATGATGCCAATGTGGATTTGAATGCTATCTACAATCTGCGGGTGCATGCCGAAAATTATTACGGTATAGATATCTATGATGTGGAATTTGATACGAACGATAAGGAATACAACTATAATATAGACAGACAAAGCGGCGCCGTTATCGCTATGGATTACGAGATTGACGAACGGTATCTGAGAGATGTACCGGGAAAATTCATTTCGCAGCAGGAAGCTGTCGATTTAGCTGTGCAGAATATTCCGGGAGCTAAAGCAGCCGATATTCAAATCCGTCAGGGTCATGACGACCATTATGCAGAATACGAAGGCAGAGCCGTTGTTGACAATACCCGTTACGAATTCACGATAAATGCCGATAAGGGTCTTATCACCGAATGGGAAGTAGACCGCAAAGCGCGTTGAAATTTTTAATGGGGATTTAGTATGGACATGACAATTTTATGGATTTTTTTTGAAATATCTGGGACTATAGCTTTTGCCATATCCGGCGCATTGGTAGGAATTGCCCGCCGCATGGATATTTTCGGTATCCTGGTGCTGGCGCTCAGTACAGCAATCGGCGGCGGTATCATCCGCGACGTACTCGTCGGCAATATTCCGCCCAATTCATTCAGAACATCACTGTATATAATTTTAACGGCGATAATTACTTTAATCATCTTTATAATCTACCGCAAACAGATATTGAATTACACGGCAAAGCGCGCCATACGTAAATATTATTTATTTGCCGACACGCTGGGATTGGCTTCCTTCACCGTGACAGGGACGACTATCGGCTTTGACACGTATCCGCAGTATCCGCTGTTCGCCGTGATTTTAGGTCTGATTACGGCTGTTGGCGGCGGTGTCATCCGCGACGTACTGGCACAGCGTATTCCGTCGGTATTGCAGGAAGAAATATACGCACTGCCGGCAATTATCGGCGGCGCTGTGTATCTGCTGATTGCCGATTTCGGTTACTGGTATTTGGCGGCGCCGATATCGTTTTTTACTGTGTTCATCGTTCGCCTCGTCGGCATATATTACCGCTTAAATCTGCCGAAAGTGCGTTGAAACTTGTTTATTGCGTGCAGATTGCCAGCAAATCCGCTTCTTTTATACCTAAATCGAGATTATCGTCCAATTCATATTCGATTACCGTACCGGCAGGGTAATTTACCTCTTTTCCTTTAAACAGCAATCCGGAAAAAGGCACAATCACACTGGCTGCCATATTGGCATAATTGCGGCCGCCTCGGAAATTAAAATCGTCATTAAAATGCAGTGTATGCACATTATCTATCTTGTAATCATTCAATCTTAGACGGATAAGACCGCTCTGACCGAAAATGCGGCTGCCGTGCGCTTTCGTGACAGTTGCCGACAAAACAGTATTTTTCGGGATTACGACAGCGTTTTTCACGCTAATATCATTGAGCAGTACAAATCTGATACTGTCGTGCTTTTGCGCCGTGTTGCTGTCCAAAGGGTCGAGTAATTTGAATGTCAGGATACTGTCTTCGGCTAAATAGGCATTGCCGGGTTTCACATTATCAATATCTTCGGCATAACATGCAGAATTGAAGTTGACAGCAATAAGAGAGAAGAGAAAAAATAGTAGCGGTATGATTTTTTTAGACATGATAAAACTCCTTTTTGTTTATAGTATTTATATTATAGGGCTTTATAATGAGTTTGTATAGAAATTAAAATAGCTGTTGACAACAAAAAAGTTTAATGCTATAATTTTTATTGTTGTTTACGACAACTGCCGAAGTGGCGGAATTGGCAGACGCACTTGACTCAAAATCAAGCGTAGTCCCCTACGTGCCGGTTCGAGTCCGGCCTTCGGCACCACTAGTAAAATCAAGGCTTTACGGGTTTTCCGTAAAGCCTTTTTTGCTGTCTAAAATGAGCTGAAAAATTCATTTTAATAACGTTGGTTCTATAATAAATGTTGGGGTAAGAGAAAATTCTATTGCTTCAATATTTATTATAGAACCTAAATAGCAGGTACAGCTTTTGCCATACCTGCTCATTTTCTTTATTAACTTATGCTTGTAATTTTTGTACTTCTTCAAGATTTAAACCTGTATCTTCAGCAATCTCACTAATATCTTTGCCTCGTTTCAACATTCTTAGAGCAATTTCTCTGGATTTATTTTGTTCACCTTGTTGAATGCCATCTGCATAACTTTCATCCATGTAAGAATAATAATCTCTAAGAGCTTTTTCCCTCTGTTCATATTCCCTTCTTTGAATTTTATCCATCAAAAAGGAACGTTCAAAATCCATTACTTCTTTCATAATGAAATCACTCTTTTGGGGATTGAAGATTTCTAATTTCGTTTTCACTCAAGCCGGTAGCTTTTATAATCATTTCCATATTAGCTCCTAAATGTAAAAGATTTAAAGCAGTTTCTTTGATACCATCCAGTTTTCCATCTTCATAACTTTCACCCATATAGGAATAATAATCTCTAAGTGCTTTTTCTCTTTGTTCGTATTCTCTTCTTTGTACTTTATCCATCAAGAAGGAACGTTCAAAATCCATTACTTCTTTCATTATCGGTTTGTTCATTGATAATTCCTCCAGTTCCTTATCATCATAATTACCGGAAAAATATGCTATCCATGTTTCAGATGCTCTCATTTTTCTAATGTCTTTCAGTTTGAACTTCGGTATTTCCACAAAGTGTATTTCCATATGATCTGTCAATTTTCTGTAAGACTTAGTATTTAAGAGCGTATAAATATTGTGCCAGTCTTTCTCGTCAGTGAGATAATCAAAGTTTAAAAGATTGATGGCAATCGTCTTCTTCAGTTTTTTATACCGTTCGCCTTTTCCCAGTTGTTCGGCATACATTTTCGACCAGTAATACAAAGAGCGTTCCGCCATCAGCTTAAACGGCAGTACCTGCACTTCAATTTCTATCTGCGTACCGTCATTCATATCCGCTCTAATATCTAATTTGGATAATTTGCCGTCTATTGTTTCCGGTTCGTTATCTTTATCTAAAAATGTAATATCCGTAAAGTAATTATTGGCATCTCTATCTAAAATTGAATTTAGGAAATTAAGTGTTAAGCTCTTTTTATTCTTATCACCGAGTAATCGTTTAAAATACAGGTCATTCAATCTGTTGAATTTCATCTCATCAACTCCTTTATTTCATTATAGCTTAAAGCAAAATACTTGTCTAAATGTCCTGATGTCCAGTAAGATAACGATGTAAAAGTTATTTGAATTTAAAGAGTATAGCATAATAGCTATACTCTTTTTCTTTGTATTTTATGTTTAGATATAACAGTTTATCATTGTAAAAAATGTTATTTAGAACATTTTTTTCTTGTATTTTTTGTTGTATAATATTTTATAGATATAAAGAGAAGGTGATGTTTATGTATAGACAGGCTTTAGAGTTATTAAGTAAATGGAGAAACAAACCAAATAGAAAACCGCTTGTTATAAAGGGAGCAAGACAGGTTGGTAAAACATGGTTGATGAAAGAATTTGGTAAGACACATTACAAAAATACAGTGTATGTAAATTTTGATTCAAACAGTAAGCTACAGGAACTTTTTAGCGGAGATTTAAATCCTGAAAAGTTGATTTTCGGTTTGGAAATTTACACCGGACAAAAAATAACAAGTAAAGATACTTTGCTTATATTTGATGAAATTCAAGAAGTTCCACGGGCTTTGTCAGCATTGAAATATTTTTGTGAAGAAGCACCGCAGTATCACATTGTGTGTGCTGGTTCGCTATTAGGAATTGCACTGCATAAGGGAACATCTTTTCCCGTCGGCAAGGTTGATTTTCTGAATTTGTATCCGTTATCGTTTAAAGAGTTTTTAATAGCTTTAGGAAAAGACGGTTTAGTTAAGGTTTTAGAACAAGGCAATTTTGATATGCTGAAAAGTTTTAAGACTATATATATTGAGCTGTTAAAACAATATTATTTTATTGGCGGTATGCCGGAAGTAGTTTCTTATTTTGCTCAGACTCATGATATACACGAAGTACGCAATATTCAACGGCGGATATTAGAAGCATATGAACAAGATTTTTCCAAACATGCGCCGAATGAGATTGTCCCTAAAATTCGTTTGGTATGGAATGTAATTCCTTCTCAGCTGGCAAAAGAAAACAAAAAGTTTGTTTACGGACTTATTAGGCAGGGAGCAAGGGCGAAGGACTACGAAACAGCTATTATGTGGCTTAGTGATTGCGGTTTAGTTCATAAAATCAGTCGAGTAAGTATGCCAAATTTACCACTAAAAGCGTATGAAGATTTAAAGGCATTTAAACTGTATTTGGTGGATGTGGGATTATTGACCTGTATGACTGGCATAAAACAGGAAGTATTACTTGGCGGGAATGAACTGTTTGTGGAGTTTAAAGGTGCAATGACGGAACAGTATGTTTTACAGCAACTTGTTATCAATCCAGAATGGAATTTATATTATTATACAAATGAACGAAATTCTGCGGAAGTAGATTTTTTGTTGGATAATGGTAATGAAATTATACCGATTGAAGTTAAAGCGGAGGAAAATCTTAAAGCAAAAAGTTTGCAAATGTACTGTCAGAAATATAGACCAGAAAAGGCTGTCAGAACTTCTATGTCCGATTACAGAAAAGAAGATTGGCTTACTAATATTCCTTTGTATGCAATAGCTGAAATTGGTAAAATATGAAGTTTTTTTGATTATTACTCTACGTGCTAGTTTGAAGTTAACCATTGATACCACTAGAAAAATCAAGGCTTTACGAATTTTACGTAAAGCCTTTTTTGCTGTCTGAAATGATGTCAAAAAGCTGTTCTGGTTCCATCTGTATTTTGGCTACATATTACTCTTTTTTAATGATAAAAGATGTTAAAAATCAGAAACTTTTTTCAATGGGAAAATCCATACTTTTCGTGGATTTTGGTTATCATCTTTTTGTATTTCTTGATAAGGTTCACCTACAAGTTTAACAATACCTTGATACGTATATTTTTTAGGTTCAAATACTTCAAACAAATGAACTTCAATATTATTAATATTTGATTCGGCTAAAGTTTTGTTTTGAGATTTAAGCATCTGGTCTCCATATTTTCCCATGCCAGTATAATGTAATTCTTGATTATAATATTTATCATTATATAAGGATTTTGTATGATCTGCTATTATAACTAAAGTTCCTGTTGTCAAAGAACGTCTCATGCCGCCCATATTGCCAACTTTAAATTCTGATACAATTTCACTATTGGATACGACTTGTCCTATTTTAAACGAAGTAACAAATTTCATAAATATTCCTCTTATCTGTTTAAATATTTTTGCCCATTTGGTAGGCTTCACGCATAATAGGCTGATTTTTAACTTTGCCTGCTTCCATGACATTAGTGGCATAAAGACGGCCTTTTATTTTGTAGTGTTCTAAATGTTCAACGAAGCCATCTAAATCGCCCAGAGAGCGATTGATGATTTTTTCATCAAGACCGGCAGCAATTATATAATAGATTTCTTTACTGCCGAGGTGCTGCCAAATAGGATAGGTGCGGTCAATGAAAGTTTTCATTTGGGCGCTAATACCGTAGAAATAGACAGGCGTGGCAAGAACAAGTACATCAGCTTTTTGGTATAAATCGAGAATTTCTGCCATATCATCTTTTAAAATGCACTTGCCGCCGTTTTTCATACATGCGTCACAAGCACGGCAAAAGCCGATGTTTTTGTCCATAAGACGAATTAAGTTTACATTGTGCCCTTGTTCTTTAGCTCCTTGGGCAAACTGTTCACAAAGCAGTTGCGAATTGCCGTTTTTACGCGGACTTGCGGATATAATTAAAATATTTTTCATAAATCTGCACTCCTTTATTAAACAGATTTTTAATTTTATATGTTGTATTGATAAAATTTCTTTGCGAAAAATTAATACCCCATTGCTCTTTTTACTAAAACGGTGTCTTTTTCGTCAATCAGTTTATTTAATAACTCGAAAGCTACATAAGGAGCTGTTTGCGGGCAATATGAAGTGATGATATTTTTATCTATTACTACAGGCTGATTTATGACTGTTACGCCGAATTTTTCTAATTGTTTTTGACGATAACCGTCTTTCAAGTGGTATGTAGTAGCCGTTCTGTTCAGTAATACGCCACTTTTGCCGACGGGAAGTGCGCCCACACAGACAGTTGCGATTATTTTATTTTGACTGTCAAAAGTTCTTATGAGATTTAAAAATCGTTCATCATATGCTTCTTCATAAAAACCGAATTCTTCAAAACCGCCCGGAATGGCAAGTGCATCATATTCGGTTACATCAATTTCGTCAATTATTTTATCTGCGATAATCGGTACATTGAATGTACTTGTTATTTGCTTGGAAAATCCGCATGTATCTACTTTTATATCATGTCCGAAATCATTTCTTGCCCAGCCTAACACATCAATAAATACACTGAATTCCATCATTTCAAAGCCTTTAGCACAGAAAACTAATACTTTCATCTTTTAACTCCTTTTTATTTAATATAGTAAAACCCACCAAACAATCAGAATTAGATAATTTGGTGGGATTTTTATTTTAATTATATGGCGGGAAATTTATTCCCATTCAATTGTAGCAGGCGGTTTGGAGGTGATGTCGTAGACAATTCTGTTTACGCCCGGTACTTCGTTTACAATGCGGCGGGATACTTTGTCGAGAACTTCGTATGGAATACGAGCCCATTCGGAAGTCATTGCGTCGCTACTCGTTACGGCGCGCAGTGCTACTGTATGGCAATAAGTACGGCTGTCGCCCATAACGCCTACGGAACGAATATTCGGCAGGCAGGCGAAATACTGCCAGATTTTTTCGGACAGACCGGCTTTAGCCACTTCGTCGCGGAAAATGGCGTCTGCTTCACGAACTACAGCCAGTTTTTCTTCCGTGATTTCGCCGAGTACACGGATAGCAAGACCAGGACCCGGGAACGGCTGACGCCATACGAGGTCATGCGGGATACCGAGTTCTTCACCAACGGCGCGTACTTCGTCCTTAAACAGTTCGCGCAGCGGTTCAATGAGGTCGAACTGAATGTCTTCTGGCAGACCGCCTACGTTATGATGGCTTTTAATCGTAGCGGAAGTTTTAGTGCCGCTTTCAACGATATCCGGATAGATTGTGCCCTGTACGAGGTAGTCGATTTTGCCGAGTTTATTAGCTTCGGCTTCAAATACGCGGATGAATTCTTCACCGATGATTTTGCGTTTGCGTTCCGGGTCGGAAACGCCGGCGAGCTTGCCGAGGAAGCGGTCTTTGGCGTCAACGCGGATGAGGTTCATGTCGAACTGTTTGCGGAATACCTGTTCAACCTGGTCGCCTTCGTCTTTGCGCAGGAGACCGTGGTCAACGAATACGCAAGTGAGCTGTTTGCCAACAGCTTTATGCACGAGTACGGCTGCAACAGAGGAATCAACACCGCCGCTTAAAGCGCATAAAACTTTTTTGTCGCCGACGATTTTTTTGATTTCGGCGATTTTCGTCTGAGCAAAAGAGCTCATAGTCCAGTCGCCTTTTAAGCCGCAGATTTTGAATAAGAAATTCTGAATCATTTTCTGGCCGAACGGCGTATGCTGAACTTCCGGATGGAACTGAACACCGTATAATTTGCGTTCTTCGCTGCACATAGCGGCAACCGGCGTATGTTCAGTGAATGCAATCGTTTTGAAGCCTTCCGGTACTTTTTCCACATAATCTCTGTGGCTCATCCAGCAGATTTCATCATGGGAAATGCCGGAGAACAAATCGGATGTAACATCCAATTTGATGTTCATTTTGCCGTATTCGCCGGCTTCGGCATGAGCTACGCGACCGCCGAGATTATGCGCCATGAACTGATGACCGTAGCAGATACCGAGTACAGGAATGCCGAGTTCAAAAATTTTCGGGTCGGCCTGCGGTGTGTCGTCAGCATAAACACTGCTCGGGCCGCCTGTGAAGATTATTGCCTGCGGATTTTTGGCTTTGATTTTTTCGATTGTATAATCATAAGGGACAATTTCACAATAAACACCGCATTCGCGTACGCGACGGGCGATTAATTGGTTATACTGTCCGCCAAAGTCGATGACAAGGACCATTTCATGATTTGTGTTCAATTTGTTACCTCCTATAAATAAAAAACGCTCTCTTTACAAAAATAGTTTACTATACAGTAGTTTTTCTGTAAAGAGAGCTTTTTATATTATGATTAATTTAATACGTCAAAAGCAAATTAAGCTTTGCCGTCGCAGCCGAGAACGTCTTTAATTTTGTGAGCAACAAGTGCTTTGATGTTAGTTCTGCCGTCAGCTACATATTGACGCGGGTCGAAATGATCTGGATGATCGTTGAAATGTTTGCGGATACCAGCAGTCATTGCAAGGCGCAGGTCGGAGTCGATGTTGATTTTGCAAACAGCCATGGAAGCAGCTTTGCGGAGCTGGTCTTCAGGCACACCAACAGCATCCGGCATATGGCCGCCGTTTTCGTTGATGATTTTTACGAAATCCTGCGGAACGGAGGAAGCACCGTGTAAAACGATCGGGAAGTTAGGAAGACGTTTTGCAACTTCTTCGAGAATGTCGAAACGAAGTGGAGGCGGAACTAAGATGCCGTCTTCATTTCTTGTGCACTGTTCTGGAGTGAATTTGTAAGCGCCGTGGCTAGTACCGATAGCGATAGCCAGGGAGTCAACGCCTGTTTTCGTTACGAATTCTTCAACTTCAGCCGGGTCAGTGTAATGTGCTTCGTGTGCAGCTACTTTAACATCGTCTTCAATACCAGCGAGCTGGCCAAGTTCAGCTTCTACTACTACGCCGTGAGCGTGAGCATATTCTACAACCTGTTTAGTTTTTTCGATGTTTTCTTTGAAATCATAATGGGAGCCGTCGAACATAACGGAAGTAAAACCGCCATCAATGCAGGATTTGCAAGTTTCAAAATCAGCACCGTGGTCGAGATGCAGAGCGATAGGAAGACCAGTGTCTTCGATAGCAGCCTGTACAAGATGAACGAGGTACTGATGTTTAGCGTATTTTCTAGCGCCAGCGGAGCACTGGAGAATTAACGGAGCGTTTAATTCTTTAGCAGCTTCAGTGATACCCTGAACGATTTCCATATTGTTTACGTTAAAAGCACCGATTGCATAGCCGCCTTCATACGCTTTCTTAAACATTTCTTTTGTTGTTACTAATGGCATGTAAAAGACCTCCATAATCATAATTTAAATTTCATCAACATTATATCATAAATTCTGTCAATTTGTATATCAAAATCTGAAAATTATTTGCAGGAAGAAAGATAATATGCAATGAATTTGAGAACGGCCTGTTATGTGATATAATTTTATAAAATTTATTCGTTGTATTAGTAAAACATTGAGTCTATAGCCAGCAGTATAATAGTTTATATTCGTTCGATGTTGTCACTTAACCTCACTAAATATAAACTATTATGCTGCTTGGGAAAATTAACTAGCATAACAGGTAAAATTTATAAAGCAGGTGGAAAAAATGGATATAAGCAGTTTATCGATAAAGGAAATAAAGTCGCTGCTGGAAACAAACGGCACTGAAGAACTCTGGCAGGCGATTGAGCGCGATGAGCGCAAGGGAGTGCAGTCGCTTTTGAAAGCAAGATTGCGGCAGGAAAAAGAACGGCAGCGCGTTGCCGCTTTGTATAAATATGAAAATGAATGCGTTCAGCGCGGCCATAAATTCGTTGCCGGAGTAGATGAAGTCGGCAGAGGACCTCTGGCGGGACCGGTCGTCGTGTCGGCCGTGATTTTGCCGCCCAATTTTTTTATTGAAAAGCTCAATGACTCGAAAAAGTTGTCGGAAGCCACGCGGGAAAAGCTGTATGATATTATTCTCGCCAATGCTGTAGCTGTGCATACGGCTGTAATCGACGAAAAGACGATTGACAGAATAAATATCTATCAGGCGGCGATGAATGGAATGTATCAGGCAATTTACGGCTTGAAGGTAAAACCGGATGAAGTTTTAATAGACGCCATGCCGCTCGACAGTCTGGACATACCGCACCAGTCAATCGTTAAGGGCGATGCCAAGTCGGCGTCCATTGCGGCGGCGTCCATCGTGGCCAAAGTAACGCGCGACAGAATGATGAATGAGTTCGACAAAATTTATCCGCAGTACGGATTTGCGCAGAATAAAGGTTACGGCACGAAAGAGCATCTCGAAGCACTGTCTAAATACGGTCCGTGTGCAATTCACCGCTGTTCATTCGAACCGATAAAATCCATGGTCAGTTTTCGCTGAGAAAAAAATTCCGGCTAAAAAGAATATGGGGGCAAGGGGTGAAGATGAGGCGGCAAAATATCTGCAAAATAAAGGATATACGATATTAAAGCGCAATTTTCACAGCAAATTCGGCGAAATAGATATTATTGCTAAAATAAATAATACAGTCTGCTTCATTGAGGTGAAAACGAGAAAAAATAATCGTTACGGCAGACCGGCAGAGTTTGTAAACTATAGTAAAAGAAAGAAAATAATCAAGACGGCACAGTACTATTTATCGTGTAACTTTAGTGAAAATACGGCATACAGATTTGATATAATTGAAGTAATTTACTATGATAGTTATATTTTTTCATTCAATCATTTGGAAGGAGCGTTTGAAGTTTGATTTTAAAGGATTTTTCAGCCAAAAGACGGATTGTGGTCGGCGTAGCGGGTGCCAGCGGGGGAATTTACGCGTACCGGCTGGTGCAAGTCCTTGCAGATTGCGGGATTGAGGTACATTTTGTCGCCTCCGACGCCGGCTGGCAGGTACTGGAATATGAATGCGGCGTAAGCCGTGAGCAGTTGACAAAATTAGTCCATAAGGTCTATGATGTGAAGCGTATTGATAGTGCTATCGCAAGCGGTTCTTTCCCCTGTGAAGCTATGGTCGTCGTGCCGTGCTCAATGAAAACTTTGGGGTGTCTGGCAGGGGGAATTACCGATAATTTATTGACGCGCAGCGCCGATGTTACTTTGAAAGAAGGCAGAAAACTGGTATTGGTGCCGCGTGAAACTCCTGTTCATGCTATTCATTTGGAAAATATGCTTAAATTATCGCAAGCAGGCGCGCGCATTTTGCCGGCTTGTCCGGGATTTTATCACAAACCGCAGACGATTGATGAACTTGTGGATATGCTGGTGGGTAAAATTTGTGATACTTTAGGCGTACAGACAAATTTATTCAAACGCTGGACAGTCGAAGAAAATTAATAAAGCCCCCGAAGGGGTGATAAAATGTTTGCTAAAACATTCGGAGCGACAACGCTGGGCATAGACGGTATGCTCATTGAAGTCGAAGCCGATGTTACGAATGGATTGCCTAAGTTTGAAATCGTAGGCCTTGCCGATATCGCCGTAAAAGAGGCGCGTGAGCGCGTTCGTGCCGCTGTACGAAATGCCGGTGTCACTTTAGCGCCGAAGCGCATTACGGTAAATCTTGCACCGGCAGATTTGCGCAAGAACGGCTCCATGCTCGATTTGCCGATAGCCGTTGCGCTGTTGCAGGCATATGGCTATCTTGACAGGGAAAGCTGCGCCGACAGCATGTTTGTGGCGGAATTGTCGTTGGAAGGACAGCTGCGCACAGTGCCAGGCGTTCTGCCGATGGCGATTTTGTGCAGAAAGCTCCATATAAAGCGGTTTTTCGTAGCGAAAGGAAATGAGCGGGAAGCGCTTCTGGTCGACGGCATTGAAGTTTACGCTGTGGAAGAGCTGTCGCAGCTTATCGCCTTTCTGGAAGGCAGAGAAAAATTGGAACCGTCCGTGCGTATTCCGCCGAAAATGGATAATGATGTATTCGTTGATGATTTTGCCGATGTACAAGGTCAGTTCATGGCGAAGAAAGCATTGGAAGTTGCAGCTTCCGGCGGACACAATGTGCTGATGGTCGGTTCGCCCGGCACGGGAAAGACCATGCTGGCGCGGCGTTTGCCGTCCATTTTGCCGAAGATGTCGTATCAGGAAGCACTGGAAGTTACGAAGATTTACAGCATAGCCGGTTTGTTGTCCCGCAACGGCGGTCTTATCATGCAAAGACCGTTCCGCAGTCCGCATCACACCGTGTCGAGCGTCGGCATAATCGGCGGCGGAACGATACCGAAGCCGGGCGAGGTTACACTCAGCCATAACGGCGTTTTATTTCTCGATGAGCTGCCGGAGTTCAGCAAAATGGCTCTGGAGGCTTTGCGCCAGCCGCTGGAGGACGGTGAAGTCCTGATTACCCGCGTGAATGCTTCGCTTAAATTTCCTTCACGCATGATTTTGGTGGCTTCAATGAACCCGTGTCCATGCGGCTACAAAAACGACAGGCTGCATGAATGCACTTGCACCGATTATGAAATTAAGCGGTATACACGCAAGATTTCCGGTCCGCTGCTCGACAGAATAGACATTCAAATTCAGGTGCCGCGCGTGCAGTATCAGGATTTTGCTTCTGGTGATAAGGCGGAGTGTTCCGCTGTAATCCGCCAGCGGGTGGAAAAAGCTCGACAGATACAGCTGAGCCGCTTTAAAGGCTGCAATATCTTCTGCAATGCTCAGATGTCGCATGCCATGATTAAGGAATTCTGCCGTCTCACCGATGATGCAAGTCAAATGCTGAAATTAGTTTTTGAACAAATGCGTTTAAGTGCCCGTGCTTATGATAGAATAATAAAAGTAGCGCAGACAATCGCCGATTTAAACGGCGCGGACCGTATCGAGGGCGGTCATATCGCCCAGGCGGTACAGTTCCGCAATAATCTGTCGCTGACGGAAAAAAATTAGAAAGCGGGTATGAAATGTATACGGGAAAAACGAAAAATCTGGGTGTAATCGGTTATCCAATAAAACATTCGCTATCGCCGGTAATTCAGAATGCGGCCCTCTCGGCCTCAGGGCTTGATTATGCTTATATCGCCATGCCGATAGCGCCGGAAGATTTAAAAACGGCCGTTTTTGGTCTAAAAGCCGCCAACTTCAGCGGATTTAACGTAACCATTCCGCATAAGGTGACGATTATGCAGTATTTGGACGAAATCGACGATACGGCGAAATTTATCGGTGCCGTCAATACGGTAAAGATAGAAAACGGCAGATTATACGGCTACAATACGGACGTAATCGGCTTTATCAATCCTTTATTAAAAGAAGGATTTGCCTTAAAAGACAAAACGATTGTGATTTTCGGCGCAGGCGGCGCATCGCGCGCTATTATCTGCGGCCTTATACAGCAAAAAGCAGCGCATATCGTTTTGGGCGTGCGCAATCAGGCCAAAGGCGAAAAACTGGCAGCTTCGTTTAAGGATTTAGCCGATATCGCGGCATACGACTGGCATGACGAAGCGTTTACAGCATGGCTTGCAAAAGCCGATTTGCTGGTAAACACCACGCCGCTCGGCATGTTTCCTAATGTTGATACTGCAGTGCCGATTGAGTGGGAAAAAGTCAACAGGGATGCTTTTGTCTATGATATTGTATATACGCCTGCAAAAACGAGATTTTTACAGGAAGCGCAAGCGCGCGGCCATAAAATTCTCAACGGCGAGAAGATGCTTGCCGAACAGGGCGCAGCGTCGCTGCGGTACTGGACAGGCGAAAAAGTCGATGTTGAAGTCATGGTTAAAGCATTGCGCGAGTATCTGGCGAAAAATAAATAATTATAATCAGTCTGCGATTTTCAGACCGTAGTATTCATGGATGTATAGGTGCTAAGGCCTATACATCTTTTTTATTTTTTTAGTGCAGGTGATGAATTTGCTTGAAAAGTTGCGGCTGGATTTGGATACGTGCATAGCTAAAATCAGGCAGACTTTGGCCGTAAGCAGCAGGAACAGTTTATTGCAGGGCACGCTGGCTAAATCGCCGATAAGCAGCCTTGCCGATATAATCATTGATTATGCCGCATTTATGAATGCCAGCGATATTCATCTGGAGCCGCAGGAGGACGGTCTGCGCATACGGTTTCGCATTGACGGCGTACTGCTGTTTGTGTATGAAATTCCGCCTGCCGTACAAAATCAACTGATATCGTATCTGAAACTGACGGCCGGTATGGATATTTCCGAAAAACGGATACCGCAGGACGGCAGTATTTTATATGCGCAGAAACATCTCGATATCAGAGTTTCTGTCATTCCCGTGCTGTTCGGCGAAAAAATGGTCATGCGCCTGTTAATAAGCGACAGTAAAATATTGTCGCTGACGCAAATGGGATTTAGTGAATATAATCTGAAACTGTTTAAAAGCCTGATTAAATCATCCAGCGGAATTATTACAATTACAGGACCGGTGAATTCCGGCAAATCGACGCTGCTGTACAGTGTGCTCAGTTATTTGAACAGAGAAAGTGTGAACATTGTAACGATTGAAGACCCGATTGAAATGAAGATTGCCGGTATAAATCAGATGCAGGTGAATTTAAAAGCCGGTATGGATTTTGCCAAAGGACTTAGAGCAGTGCTGCGTCAAGACCCGGATATCGTGATGATTGGCGAGATACGGGATGAATATTCGGCCGGCGAAGCGGTGCGGGCGGCACTGACCGGCCATCTCGTCTTTACTACGCTGCACACGGCAAGTGCTGTAGGGGCGGTGGCGCGCCTTTTGGACATGAAAGTTGCACCGGCTATGCTGTCCATTGCTTTGGCGGGCAGTACAGCGCAGCGTCTGGTACGCCGTATCTGCCCTAAATGCAGGGAAGTTTATATACCGCAGGAAAATTCGCTGGAAGCTTTTTTGCTGGGTGATAAATTTTATTCCGGCATGAAACTGCTTCGCGGTACAGGCTGTGCTTTTTGCAACAACAGCGGCTATGCCGGCAGAAGCGCCGTACATGAAATAATGAAAGTTGACGATACGGTGCGCATGCTCATAGCCAAAGGCGAAGGCGATTTGAAATTAAAACGGTTTTTGCGCTTAAACGGCATGAAAACATTGCTGGACGACTGCCGGGAAAAAGTTCTGGACGGAACGACGACGGCGCAGGAAGTGTGGCGGGTATTGAATGGCGTCTATAAGTTTAAGTAAATTTCAGTTGGTGTTGCAAAAGGCGATAACCTTAAATGCTTCGGATATTCATTTGGGCGCTAATAATTTTGTGTATCTGCGGCGAAAAAATGAACTGAAAATAGATAAGACATATTTTTTCAGCAACAGCGATATTATAAATGTACTGGGGCAGATACTGAGTGAATGTCAGCGGGATTTGCTCAAGCGGCAGAAAGCCTTGGACTGTGCCTATGCGTATGCAGATAGACGGTTTCGACTGAATGTTTTTCAAGCGGGCGGAAAGTTTAATCTGGCTGTGCGCTTAATAAACAAAAATATTTTAAATATTAATTCTTTTATAACGGCAGACATATTGAAAAAACAGCTACAGGAAAATAAGGGACTGATTTTAATCTGCGGAGCAACAGGCACCGGCAAGAGCACAACGCTTGCTTCCATGCTGGAATATATAAACCGTTCCGGCACGAAGCATATTATCACGCTGGAAGACCCGATTGAATATATTTTTACCAATAATAAATCGCTAATTCAGCAGCGTGAATACAATGAAGATTTCTCTGATTTTGCGCAGGCTGTGAAAATGGCGCTGCGTCAGGACCCGGATATTTTAATGATAGGAGAAATCCGTGATACGCCGACGATGCAGGCGACACTGGCTGCGGCGGAAACGGGTCATCTTGTTCTGGGAACACTGCATGCCGGTTCGGCGGTGGAAGCACTGTCGCGCATGGAAAGTTTTTTCCCGTCCAACGACCAAAACAGTATACTTACACAGATTGCGCAGAGCTTAAACTGCATTATCGTACAGAAACTATTGCCGACATTGCAAAATGAACTGGTGTGCTGTATGGAGATACTGCTGGCTACTTCATCCGTGCGAAATATCATTCGGCAGGGGCAAAATCAGCAGCTTGTTTCGCAAATGCAGCTGAACAGGCAGAAAGGAATGCAGACCATGCAGGACGGTATAAATTATTTGCTGGAACGCGGTATAATCGATAAAACAGTTATAAAGTAGCCTGCTGCGCCAGTCATCGAGCCTGTCAGCCAGCAGTATAACAGTTCATATTCGTTTGATGTTGTCACTTAACCTCACTGAATATAA
>JFBN01367626.1_pt1 | contig 25675 bp, 42 predicted proteins | sample 768741 | NCBI WGS metagenome assembly JFBN01 (sample SAMN01983846, study PRJNA193217) | chicken gut metagenome | biome: terrestrial biome; isolation source: ceca of Broiler chicken | host: Gallus gallus | place: United Kingdom: England | collected 2010-09-07
AAGAGTATGTTTTTTGTTCTTGACAACGTTTATGAGGAGCCGCAAGAGAAACAAGAGAAAACAGATAAAGAGGCGGCCAGGGCAGATGATTTGCTTGTAGAACAAGATGAAGTATCTGAAAAAAAGAAAAACGATAAAATATCCACGCCGCAAAATAAAAAAGCAGAGAACGTAAAACCGCCAGAAACATATGATAACTGGACAGATGCCTATTGTAAGATAATAAAGAAACAAGAGGAAGAAAATAGAAGAAAGGAGGAGCTAGGGCAGATAAGGGAGATGAATGCGGAATTGGAGAAGAATCCAGCTTGGCAGGAATTAATGAACTGGGACTATAAATGAGGGGGGTGTAAAAAAAGTAATACCCGGAGAATAAGGAAAAGTGTTTAAAATTTTCATACCCGGAGAAAGTACAAACAAAAAGCGTTAAAAATTTTCATACCCGGGGAATAGCAAGTAGCAGAAAGCGTTAAAAAAAGTAATACCCGGGGACAAGCAAAACGGTAAAAAAAGTAATACGCTTAATAATAATAATAGGGGGAATAATAGAAGGGAACGGGGGCTTAATAATAGTTTCCTTAATAATAGGTGTGCTCGGCATAGCCTCGCCCACGGGACCGGCCCCAACATAGGAAAACATTCAACAATAGAACAAACAATAAGGAGAGACAACAAGATGATGACTATGGACGGAACATATTTTGACGGCCTAGCTGAGTGCTTAAAGGCTTAGGTTGCATATTATAATACTCATAGTGAGTATACAAGAGAACAATTCTACTAAGATTAGTATGGTGGGAGGAGCTGGTATCAGCCATATAAAGAAGGCCACCTTGATAAGTTTTTGCGGCCAAGGCAGCAAATTACCTAAAAAAATTTCCTGGGCCCGCATATCGCAAAAACCTCATAAAGAAGAGGATAAAGTTATTGCTACAACAGCAAATAGTCTATAAATAATAGGACAAAAATAAGAGGGCAGGAATCTTTTTCTGCCCTCTTTACTTATATTAACAACAATAGCAAAAGAACTAGTCCTGTATACATAAGAGGTCTAGTCCAAACCAAATCCTTGACCGCATACATTATAACCTTTTTATCAATATAATAAAACAAAAGACCAACATAAAGGAGTGCGGCAAGGCCGTTTAAGCATCTGTTCATACTAGCACCAGGGCCGCATAGGTGAAAGCAATTTGCGCCAAGTGAATAACCTGGTCTTGAACGAGACTAATATCTCTGTAGTTTGCTTTACTATTGTCTGTCAAAGAATGAACTACAATATTAAGTGCGGCCAGAAGTAGAAACATACCTAAGTCAAGATGCGGCAAAAGAAAAAGTGGAATCATCATCCAAAGAGTCCATTCCGCAGAGTGAATAACGAGGGCCGCAATGTAATCATATTTGTATTTGCTATTGTATCCCTCTTGCTGCTCCCACCATTGTTCTTGTTTCATATCAGCCAAAATGCCTTGCAAATGAAAATCTGCAAAGAAATGCGCCAAGAGCATCAAAATAAACACAATTACATAAAGTTTATTCATATAGAACTACCTCACAGTCCTTATATGGTTTTACTCTTACCCCCGAGCAGAAAGAAGTTAAAATACCGCTTTCAAGGTTAACAGAATTATAAGAAGGGACATCGTCATCCATCAATTCATACTCCATAAAAAGCTTCATATAGTATGTATTATTGAAGCAAAAACAATCACCTGCGGCCAGAGAACTGAAATCTACTGTTTCTACTTTAGATACTTCTTTAAAAGTTTTAGTCATTATTATATTTCCTTTCTTTATCAATAAAATTTCATATCTACTCTTTTGTTTTCAACGATCTTTTCAGTTATTATTGCCAATTCACTCCAATCTTTCCGTCAGGATGAATAATAATATTACTATACCCATCCCCATACTTCTCTAAATTTAGTCTCTGTTGATACATATCCCCCAACGTAACGCGGCACCCTCTTTGCATTTTTTTATCCCAATAGTTACAATAGACAAAGAAATCACCAATGCGGAAAGTGCTTATTTCGATATCTGGATCGCATCTCAATTCATTCCAAATCTCGACCGGATAATCTTTACAGTCCAGACCACTTAAAAAGCGGAACGAATATGAAAAAGGATGGCATTTATTATCTTCCTCCACCGATTTAATCCAGTCGCGCAAATGACTAAGCCGCATATTTTCATCTTTCACCACTGTCTGTAAAGTAGACTTATTCCAAATAAATGAGCCCTTATCAGGTTTTACATAATCATTTACAGATACATTCATCGAAATAAATCTATTTAACTCTCTTACTTTTTTCTCTTGATAAGCGGTAGTATTTACTACAAAAAATTTATTATCACTACAATCTCTGAAAATATGGAACAGATGATTGATATGACGCGGATAGAGAATTGGTTCCCCGCCTGTAACCGTAATGCGTGCTGTAGGATGGTATTGCAATACATTGTATAAAGATGCGGCCTGAGCAGAAAAATCCTGCTTACCGCACATAGGATTCTGTCGTTCCATACAAAATGAACAATTAAACGGACATTCATGCGTCACAATAATTTGAACATTCATATTGTAATAGAGCGGTCTACCATACGGTGTTTTCTCTTTTCTATTGCTTAGACGCCACTCCAAATCACGATTCATTTCGTTTCTAATATCATTATAGCTAGTAATTTTGGGAATATAATTAAGTTTACTACTCATGCGGTTTCACCTCAATACACATCTTTAATATAAGCTAGGCCGCTTAATCCTCCCTTGCCGCAACCAGGAATGCTGCAACGAGAAAACCAAAACAGCCGCCACCAATAAAAATCAATAAATTACTAAGCATTCTTACTTGTCTCCTTTTCTTTTTCCTCTTGTTACATATATATTATACCATTTTTTTATTTTCTTGTAAATAAGGAATTTTTTATTCTAGCCAACGATTTTCAAGAGAGTAGAAGCCATAAACGCAAGCGCCGCAAATAATTATCCAAATAAACCAGAATAAAACTTGCTTAACAGCGCCAGTCTGTTTATAATATTCTACTGCTTCATCAATAGACAAATCAGCTAGGAAGTCAGAACCTTCAGAAATAGTATCTTCTCTTAAGTCAGAAAATAATGTACCAATGTATTCTGTTTTACTTCCTTCATAAATATATCTAATATTTCCAAAGGTTTGCGTATCAATATGTTCTAGCGGCGGCAGGCTGATGCGGTCGGAGCTAAATTCAACGTCGCAGAAACGGACCTTTGCGCACTTTTTAGATTCACTTCCTGCATAATCCCACGAGTAATATACCTCAGTAGTATAATAGGTTTGCGTCTTTCCATTTACTGTTCTAGTATGAGCCACTTGTCGCGTGTGCCTAGTATACTTTTCTTTTGTCTTTTTTACCTCCATATACTCACCATCAATATCTGGATAAGATACAGGGTCTACTGCAATCAATTTACCATAAACGAAAGTATTGCCAATGTTGGTTCTCATTCCATAAACAAATAATTCATTATCTTCTGAACAATCTATCTTGACCGCAGTATTATATTTTATATTTGCGTCATCTATTGAGTCTTGGATGCGGCCAGAGATAAGAAAACCACCAATAAGAAAAGCCGCAATAATTGCAATGCTTACAATAATTTCGCGGCTCGTGACTTCAATATCTCCTAAATCAAATTTCTTATTCATATTCTTTATTCTTTCTATTGTTTAATCAAAAAGATTTTGTGGCGCATCTACAGGCGCGTCATAATCCAAATAGTCATATTCAATAGTCTCATATCCAGTCAGGCTAAGGAAAATGCGGTCAGGGAATTTTCTAACGAATCTATTATAATTCTTAACCGCGTCATTATAGCTAGAGCGATACTGAGCAATCATATTTTCAGTAATGGACAACTCATTCATAAGAGTTTTATAATTCTCATTAGACTTTAGCTCAGGATAATCTTCCGCAACTGCGGCAATAGCTGTAGTAGCACCAGAAATATCTCCTGCCTGACCGCGTGCCGCAACAATGCTCTCCAGAGTAGAGCCTTCATATGCGTCATATTCCTTAACGCAGTCCACCAAGTTACCAATTAAGTCAATTCTTCTTTTCTCTTGTACATTAATATCAGATTGCGCGACCTCAACAATCTCTTCAAGCGAAATTGCGTGATTTTGCGAGCCTTGGACACCAACGAGAACAGCCAAAATAACAAAAACTACTACAACAATAGCAATAAGAATCATCTTAATATTTACACTAACATTCTTCATCTTTTATTTAAAACTCCTTTACCTTCATATTCTCATTAATTACTTCAACAGCATTCTGACTCAAAAGCGCCAGGGCCCATTTGTGCATCTTTGGACTAGTCCCGTTGCACCCGGCCGCATCTACAATAATTCGAGTCTCAGGCAGAATATTACGGAGAAGTAATGCGTTATTAAGAACGCAAATATCCGTACAGACACCCATAAGAGTAACGGTATCTAGTTCTTCCCAAATGTAATATAAATCCCAAAGATAACCTGCTAAATCATAAGAACCAAAAGTATCTTTATAAAAGATTTCTGAGTACTCGTCCTCTTTAAAAGTTTTTAACTCATCAACAATTTCTGCTCCAGCCGCCCCCTTTATACAATGCGGTAAGTAGATTTTGCTTTCTTGGTATCTATCATAATTATCTGAAGAATGCTCGTCTAAAGTAAAAATTAATTTATACTTTTTGCTATTGTTAGCTAAAAACTCCTTAATATAGTTAACAGTATCCTCGTTTGGGTGAAAGTCTTTCTGCATATCAATAATTACTAAACAATCCATATAATATCATCTCCTTTTAAATCCCAGGAAAGAAAGTACCAAGCCCGAAGAAGCCAGCCGCAACGCACAAAATTCCAATCAAAGACTCTTGAATACTGTCGCCTTCAGACGCATGAGCCGCAATGTTAATGATACCAGAGAAAATACAAAAGATAGAAATAAAAATGGAATAATTACTCATAGTTATATGCTCCTTTCTTAATTACCAACCTATCAATTATCCTTATTCAATACTTCTAAGTGCATACGCATCCCATTGTCCGCAGGTATATGAATTATCTTGCCGTAAGAATCCGTGCTATAAGCATTATCGCCATACCAACAGCCAAAATACAAATCATAACATTGCTCTTCTCTATTGTATAACACTCGGCCAGTATAAACGGCATCCTTAGTCCAAGTCCTTACAATATCGCCATTGCAAATTTCGCGGCCAAAGCGGTCAAAAAGATTAGTACCAAACCCAATCATAGACTCAATCTTTGAATAATTAATGCGCTTATTCTTCTCGCGCAATCTAGCCTTAATTCTCTTCGCCATTGTTGTTGTTCCCCTTCCAAATTTCATACGAAGACAATAGATAGAAAATATCATAAGTTCTTTCAAATGGAGTCCCAACTGGATACTTTACAAATGTTACCTTAACTGTTCCGGGTCTTTTCTTGTCAAGTAATTCTATCTTGACTTTAAAGTAATCATTATCTTTACGCGCCCAGAGCCATTTGCCGCAATACTGAATAAAGTTAAAGGCGGTAATTGGTATCTTCTTCTTTGACACTAGTTCTCACGCTCCTCTCAACGGCAATTCCGCAATCTGCTTATACATTTTACTTAATTTAATATAATCTTTATCCTTAAGGAAAGCCGTGTCTCCGTAAAGACTCCCGACACAGACGCCCCAATCATTAACACCAAAAGTCACGTTAGGCCAAGCAAATGGACATTTATAACAACAATGGCCTGAATACTCGCACCCCCACATATTATGGTAGACTGAACCTTTCCAACCAAAATGCTCAAGAGCTTCTCTCTCATTCACATTTCTCTTCTGAGCTAGACTCTGCTGACTCATCCACTGGTACATTGTTCTGTGATTCTGAATCATTTCGTCCTTCGTCCACTTGCTCATTTTTGGCTAGCTCCTTCTCTTCTGTGACATCAGATACTTCAACAGGTGAATAAGTATAACGGCTATTCATTTGATGCCGAATAAATTTGTTCCATCCATTGCAGACTCCATTTTCATCAATAGAAACAAACTCTAATGAGCACTGGCCTGACAAGTGACAATTTGGACACGCCGCCTTGCCGCATTTAATTATTCTTGCCATAGCCCATTACCTCATCATTTAATGCAACTTTACAATTTCCTAATACAGTAATGCGTACTGGCATATTATAACACTCACCATTTTTATTGTATTTACAAACATATCTATTACATTTTAATATAGCAGGATTTTTCTTAAAGACAAGTCTCAATTCTGTTATATATTGTTTAATTCTTTCTACTAAATAATCGAAAAAATAATTTAAGATAATAACGCCGACAATAGCAAGAAGTATAAATGCTGCTGCGGCAAGTAACTATCCAATTAATATCATCATTCTATTGTTCTTGACCTCGCTTTCTCTCTTTTCTTTATATATATTATACCACTTTTCAAAGTTTTTGTCAATAAGCAATTTTATGAATTAAGCGGTGTTCACAAAAAGTTCATAAAAAGTTTACTATTTGTCTATTGATTTATATTTTTTATTATGATATAATGTAATTAAAGAGAAGTGTTTCATTCATTAAGACTTATCTGTTTTTTTATAGTGTACTTGTGACGAAAAAGAAACAAAAATGATTGGAGGAATTAAAATGTCCAATTATATAAAACAAATAAGAGATAAAAGTATCGAATTAAAAGAGGAATATGGAATAACTTATATTTCCATGTCTAAACACTCAAATGTCTCATATCAAATTATAAAAAATTTTGTAAGTGGATATAGAGACTCTATGGGAGAAGATAATTGGAACAAATTCTCTAAATATATTGAGAAAATGTGGAATTTATTTAATGAGGAGGAAAAATAAATGGGATATAAAGAAAAAGATTTGCTCCCTTATCCGCAGCAAGCTATATATTGTGAGGGAGAAACTTTTAGAAATAAAAAACTAAATGATTTAATTTATGGGTATATGAGAACTCATAGTTTTGCTACAACTAGTTAGTTTGAAATAGATACTTATTGTTTTAAATCAGAAATTACAGCAAGAAAAATAATAGATTATTATGAGAAAGAAGCAAAAAGACCTTTTCCATATAAAATTGATACCGTAAGAGAGTATATTAAATTATGGCTAAATTGTGGATGGATTGAAGAAACAGAATATAAAGGAATAAAAGTATATAGATTTGAAAATCCTACAGCAGGTGAATATGTATTAGTAAAATTAGATACTTTAAAATATCTAGTTGATACTGCAACCCCGAATATAATTAAAGTATATGCTTATCTAAAAAATAAATATCAACAACATCTTTGGATAAAGAAAAATAAAAATCCTAATGTAGAAAAATTCACTTTTAGTAGAAAAGATTTAATTGAAGCACTAGGGTATTCATCTATTGACGGAAAAGCCGGAGCAAAAAATAGAAGAATGATAGAAAATATTCTTATTTGTTTATCTAATAATGGATTGATAGAAATTTCAGAAACAGAAAAAATATTTAATAATAACATAAAGGTTCCTTATTTTGTGCTAAATAAAGTAAATGAAGATTTTAAACAAGAAATAATTTCTAACCGTAAAGCATCTGATGAAGTTATTAAAATATCTATCCCTTTAAAGAAAAATAAAGAAATAGATGAAGGTCTTGATGGATGGAAGTTCTGAAAACCCATAGGAAAAATATCCACCCGAAAAAATTAGAAAAGATAGAACGAATATCCACCCGATTTTCAAAACCCATAGAACGAATATCCACTCGGTTGGCAAAAAAATTGGGAAATCTATCCTAGCGCTAATTAATAAATTAACACTAAAGGGGAAAGAAATAAATATAACTCTTAATAAATGGTGCGCGCCCCCTTATTAAGGGGGCCTCACTGTCTCGCTATAGGAATACCTTGATAGATGAAGAATCTAAAAGCCTATAAGAAGGAAAAATATCCACCCGAGAAAAATCAGAAAAAATAGAATGGATATCCACCCGAGAAATTAGCAAATAGTCCTGGCCGCACATACTACTTTAAAAAATAAAATTCTTTATTGATTTTTCTATTGTTTTATGATATAATATTATTATAAAACATTAAAAAGACAAAAGAGAAAGGACAATAGCCTATGGAATATGAAACCTATCGAGATGATAACGGAGTCTTTGTCTCAAATATGCGGCCAGGACAAGTTTCTGTACTAAACTTTATCTATGGTAAACGAGGTAAAAATTGCAGCTTTCGTTTGTTGTATGAGCTAAAGTACGATAAATGGGACTTATATCTGCATTCTGGCTCCAAGCCGCATTGGATTTATCTTGAAGAATTTGATTATCCTGTCGCCGCACTTAACTGGTTGGAATCGCATTACGAGAGAATTGTCTTAAAGGATGAAAATTAAAGACAGAAACAGAATGGATTTTCCCTTGTCCGCGAATGAACTAAAAAGATTCCTTCCTTGACAAACAGGAAAATTTTTGATACAATTTAACCGACAGGACAGGACAAACAAAAGCAAACAAACAAAAACACAGGGAAAAATATAAATAATATGAATAATATAAATAAACTTATTAATAATAACAACAAATATAATAAATATATTAATAATGCTGCGGAAAAAGTAGAAAAATATCTAAAATCATTACATATTTATGATGATTCATCTATTAAAGATTTTTATTTTAATATAGGAACTTGGTATAATCATTTAGATGTAGAACAAAAGAAAAATACAGACCTTCTTGCCGCATTAGGTATTATTGGTCCTTATGACGTAAATCTTGATTTGCAAGATGAAAAGAGTATTACTCGCATTTTTATGGAGGAGTATATTTAATGTTTATCTATAGCTTTATTGGAATAGTTCTTGTTCTATTGTTTGTTCTAAGTTTTCTTATTCCTTTAACTATCGGCTTTTGTATTTCTTTTTATTTGGTAGTTGATTTTGTTAAAGGATTAAAGCAATATTATGATGGAGACAATAGCAAGAACTAAAAGAATTCCTGAAATAGATCATTTTATTAAGCATTTTCTTTTGCCGCACTCTTATTTGAGAAAATTTTCTGAAATTGTACAAGATGATTTTTACGACACGGACGAAGAGCCGATAAGTTTCTTTTCAGAACGTTTATCTGCGTACAATAGAAAATACAATGCTCACGTTAAGTATTTATATGGAGCTACTAAAATTGTCTTCATTATTCCTGGCAGCAAATATGTGTTGAAGATTCCGCTCTTCCAGCCTTCTGGATTAAATTATCTTGATAGAGAAATTGAACTTTATGAGGAAATGGACGAACTAGGTTTTTCATCTTTCTTTGTAAAGACTTTTTATTATAAGAGAGTGCGAGGAATTAATTATTATTTGCAAGAGCGCATTAGGGTGACTGCTTTTGAACTAGAGGAGGAAGAAGCTGAAGACAATAATAATAATAATGTCATTAGCTATAACCCCTCTAAAGAAAGCATATCTTTCGTTAATTCACTATATGACAAGAGCCAAGAATCATTTTGTGCGAGAAGCATCTTTTATCGTAGTTGGGTAGCTGCGGCATATGATAAATATGGAGAGAACAAAGTATATAATTTTATTCTTTATCTATCAGATAATTTTCCTGGCCGCGCCGCAAAAGTTACAAAGCCAATCGAATATATGATAAATGATATGCACGAAAATAACTATGGATATGACTATGATAACAACCCAGTTATCATAGATTATTCGGGTTACGAAGAAGATTATTAATTAGATTCATTCATTAAGGAGTTAATTTTTATGAGCAAAGAACGCACTATTACTTGTCAGCATTACGAGTATGAAGGTTCGTGTAGTCTGGGCCGCGAAGCAGAATTTTGGAAGTATTGTCAGCGTTGTCCTGATTATCTACCTATTAAGAACGGTCGGGCCGCACGAAAAAATTTGAAGAAAGAAAAGCAAATTGAAGCGCAAAAGCGCGACCTGAGAGAGATGAGGTGGGATTAATTATGGAAGAAATTAAAACATTTGGATTCTTTAAATTCGCTCTCACATATTGGAGTGAGGTAGATGGTAAAGAAAGGGCGGCAAAAGGAATTACTTGCGGCGAGAATTATTCAGAAGCGATGAAAAACTTAGAGCATGAATTTGGTGATAGTATCACTAGGATTACTAATCTTTGTGCTCTTGATGACGGGTATTGTTATGCTTATGTAACTGAGGATAAGGAGGTTATTACTTAAATATGGCATCTCCAAAGAAAGGCGAATTTTCAAAAGCCTAGTATTATGAAATGTTAAAAGATATAGTAAAATGCTCTGGCCACGCTTATACAGATAAAATATTAGCTTTCCTCGAATAGCAATCTGCCGCTGTAGCAAAAAAGAGAGAAAACGATTTATTATTCCAAAAGAGATAGAGAGAAGCGGAGGGCGTTCTCGCTAACTTGGTTTTAGAATTATTGAGTTATGACCGCCCTCAAACCGCGGAATAGATTGCAACTTAGGCGGCAGAATTAATTAATTAGCCAGTAACAGCTAAGTCTGTTTCTATGATTCTTTCCCCTTATATAGCAGAGCACGTGGTAGAAAAAAGATTAAACACATGGCACGATAAAGTTTATTATGTCTTAGTACCAGAATCTGGAATAGTTGACGAAAGGACATGGTGGAACTGGTCAACATGAGATATTGTTTAAATTATAAATCTTATAAAGACAAAGAATATAAAGATGTAGATGAACTAAAAATTAAATATAACCCAGATGATAAATCCTTGTTTGATTTTTTACAAAAGTATAAAGATAAAGTAATTAATATTTATGTTAGTGCGGCCCAGCTCCAAGATAAATCAAACATTAGACTCTTCAAAGGATTTATTGCGAAAGGCTGCTCAAATTTTAAGTTAATTATTACTTTCATGCAAGACAATAGAGAAAATGTAGATGCGCTCAAAGCAGAAAAAATTCCTTTCTTCTTTAGCTCTGTCGCTTCTGATTGGCAAACTTTCTATTTGCTCTTGTCTTATGAACCGACAGATATTTACATACTTGGCGGCCTTGGTTTTGAATTAGATAAATTATCCAAAATTGCCAAGGCGTATAACTGTTCTTTGCGTATATACCCAAATGTATGCGGCCCAGATACTTTTAATGACAAAGGATTAAAGAATTTTTATGTGCGGCCAGAGGACATTAACTTCTATAGCCGCTTTGTTAGGGTATGCGAATTTTATACTAATGAAGATATAGATAGGGAATTAGTATATTATAAAATTTATGCTAAAGACAAAAAATGGTGGGGCCCGCTTAATGAGATTATAATTGGCCTTGGCGCAGATATTGACAATCGTTATATTGGGCCAGAATTTTCATGGTTTCGTAGTTCGTGCGGCCAAAAATGTATTAAAGGGGAAAGTTGTAAGATTTGTCCCTTAGTGCTTGAAATGAGCCACCATGTAGCAGAAAGAGAGAACAATAGGAAAAATAAAAAGAGTAAATAAAATTCCTTATTGATTTTTCTCTTGTTTTATGATATAATATTTATGTAAGGAGGGGGAAAATAAATGACTAATGATTATTTTGATGTTATTTTCGTAAAAGAGCATCCAAATGATATAATTGAATGTCTTATTATAGATAAAATTCATCATACTTCCCCAACTAGAGCCTTCTATAAAGAAGGCGATGCAGATACTTTTATTGAACCATTCGATGGAGCAGGAGTGTATTTTTCTACACATTTCCTTAGTCTATTGTTTAGTCTATGAAAGAGAGGAATGAACTATGGCGGTAAGAGGACAAGAGACAAAGAATAAAATCATTAAAACAATTACAGAACTTTTTCCTGGCGCCTTTGTAAGCGGCAAGGAGTTGCGGATTGAGGCACAGGAAGGTGGAGAGCTAGTCCAAATTAAAGTAGCTTTGACTGCGGCCAAGGATAATATTGCGCATGGAGATGTTGTAGAATCTCGTGATAATAATTCTTGGACGGCCCAACCGCATTTTGACGAACCCACACCAGAAGAGATTGAACGAATTAAATATTTGATGAAAGAGTTTGGTTTGGAATGACAAGGAGTAACTATATGATTAAGAATGGTTTTAATGGTATTCAGGTAGTCTATCTTGACGACAATAGCAATAAGCATATTTGTGTAGTTTCTACTTTTGTGGACTTGGACTTTTTGCGCGATAGATTTAATGTCATTGACTATGAGGTAATCTAATAGTGTTTTATTACAAATTCTATATAGAACTTCCTATTGAAAATTTTCCTAGTACTATCTTCTATTCTGCTTTTGATAACGCGCTTAAGACTGCGGAAGGGGAGGAATTATGCGGTAGGCTAGCTAGAGATTATGTAGACGAGTATAAGAGTGAGATTCTTGAGTGCTGTGATACAGACGACGAGAGTATTGTTGGAGAATTATTCAAGATGCTCTATGAAGAGACGAGCTGTACCTATGAATCGTGCGCAAAGAGTGAATACGACCAATATAGAAAATCTCTTTCTTGACAAAAATTCAAAAATATGATATAATTTATATATAAAAGAGGCCGCTAAGTGTCCGCGACAAAGTGCGGTAAAGCCTGATATATATAGGGGCATACTTCAACGGTAGAAGAACCGGTTTATACCCGGCATTTGCACCAGATTAGTGCGTAATCAGAGTTCGAATCTCTGTGTCCCTACCAACATCTACTTTTACCTTTTCATTTTTTATTACCTCTTTCACAAAAGATAGACCTTTCTAATTCAATAAGGAGAGGTCTATCTCTTTTTGGGCAAAAGTAGATAAGCGTATTATCATAATTTTTATTATGATTACCTCTTTCTTTTCTTAAATAAAATAAGGAGATAATTAATAAGTTATGAGAAAGATTAAAAATAAAAACAAGAGCAAGAAAGTAATGTGTGCGGCCCTCGTCTTGGGATGCGCTTTGACTGGATTCACTGTTACTAGCACTAGTGTCGATGAAAGTCAAGACGCCCTTGCCGCGCCTGCCTCTACCATCAAAGAATTTAATGAAGCACAGAAAGATATTTTTATTCCTGCGCCTGAACCAGATATTGTAGTTGTAGAGGAACAGAAACCTGACAGAGTGCTTGTTTCTCTTGGCGAGTATCGTATTTCAGCTTATTGCTCGTGTGAGAAGTGCTGCTTAAAATCTGATGGTATCACTGCATCTGGAGTAAAAGCGTCGCCTAATAGAACTGTTGCCGTGGATGGTATTCCTTTTGGGACTCGTCTTCTTATAGATGGGAATGAATATATTGTAGAGGATAGGGTTGGTTCAGGAAAACGTCTAATTGATGTGTTCTTTAATACGCACGAAGAAGCACTTAACTCTGGTCTTTGGGTAATGAGAGAAGTCTTTCAAGTAGTTGAAGAATAAGCGTTGTTCACAGAAATTTAAAAATTTCTTATTGATTTCTTAATAAATTTTTTGTATAATATATATACAACAAGACAATAGAAAAAGATAAAGAAAGGCGGAAAGTGCGGTAATGGGAAATGAAGAATTAAAGATTTATTTGAGCGAAATTAATCAGATTCCTTTACTCAGTGCAGAAGAAGAGAAGGAGCTAACTACCAAGGCCGCACAAGGTGACTCCGCGGCAAAAGAGAAGTTAATCAATTCAAATCTTAAATTGGTTGTTTCTATTGCTAAAAAGTTTCAAGACAATGGTATATCTTTCCTTGATTTAATTCAGGAAGGTAATATTGGTCTTATGACTGCGATAGATAAATTTGATAATTCGTTGGGTTATCGCTTTAGTACCTACGCTTATTATTGGATTAAAACAACTATTTCTAGGGCAGTTAATCAGCAAAATAGGTCTATTCGTATACCTGTTTATATGGTAGAAAAACTATCTAAATATAAAAAGATAGAGCAAGAGTTGTCGCAGAAGTATAATCGAGAGCCGACAGAGAATGAAATTGCAGAAAAGATGGATATTTCTGCTAAAGAGGTTAGAGAACTGAAAGAATATTTATCTGATACCGTCTCTTTAGACGCTCCTATTGGCGATGATAAAGAAGATAGTTTTGGTTCTTTTGTAGAAGATAATTCTAATGGGAATCCAGCAGATAATTACGAGAAGGAAGATATGAATAAAATTCTACTAAAAGTATTAGACACTCTTCCCGAGCGCGAAGCTGGTATTTTGAAAATGAGATTTGGTATTGGCTATAGTGCGCCTCTGACTCTTGAGGAAGTGGGAAAGAGATATTCTTTAACTAGAGAGCGAGTGCGTCAAATTGAGGCGTCTGCTTTGAAGAAAATGCGTAATCCAGTCCGTGCAAGCAAGCTAAGAGACTACGCCGTTTAAGAAATTATCTGTTGATAAAATAAACAAAAAATGATATAATATATATACAAACAAAAGAGTTAGACAGTCACAGCAATAGCAATAAAGAATGATAAATTTAAAAAGATTTTATACTAAATAAAAATTGATCCTCCAGTGTTGGTAATATTTAGTCTGGTCATTGTATTTTCTCCTTTCAAAATACAATGAATATTTAAACAAACTGTCTAGCGGCAGGAGCTAAATCCTGCCATTTATATGGGTAATTAGCACATCGGTAGTGCGTTTGATTGTTAACCAATTTAGCTCAGTTCGACTCTGGGATTACCCGCCAATTTATAAGGGTGCATAGTTCAATGGCTAGAAGTTCAACCTGTCCAGTTGAAAATCAGAGTTCGATTCTCTGTGTACCCGCCAATTATGTAGCCGTAGCTCAACTGGTAGAGCAGGAGTCTCCAAAACTTCATGTTGAGAGTTCAAATCTCTCCGGCTATGCCATAAGGTGTTAACCCATCCATAAATGCGGGATTAACTCAGTTGGTAGAGTATCTGGCCTACATCCAGAAAGTAGTGGGTTCAAATCCCGCATTCCGCACCATTAAAGAAGTAACCAAACAATAGCAAAAGGAGTACATCTATGGAAAAGAAGTATAGAGCCTATAAGCGCAAGATGCGGCCTGAGCCTCCTCGATGGTTTACTCTGGATACCGATAATTGTTGGTTTTGCGAACGTAGGAAGTCTTGTAATGGATGTAAACTCTTGAAAGAGTTAGAAGCGTATAAAAACGCATAGAGAAAAAGAAAAGAAAAATCTGATTTAAGAAATTACTTATTGACAAAATAAATAAAAAATGGTATAATAAATATACAAACAAGAGAAAAGTAATACTTTAAATCTTTTCTCTTTAATATGGCGCAGTAGACAAATTGGTAGAGTCCCGTCCCTTTCAAGGACGAGCTTAGTAGAGATACTATTTGGGAGTTCGATTCTCCTCTGCGTCTCCATCAGTCCTTAGTTGGGCCTTTCGAGGGAAAACGTAGTTGGCGAGTTCAAAGGGACTATAATATAAGAATGACGAACTCGGAGGAACTGAACAGACACCTGGTTAGCGAGGCCAGTTGTAAAAGAAACTCGCTTTCATATCGCGGATGACAGTGCTGGAGTACTGACTAGTCTCATAAGCTAGATAAGGGCGGTGTTCGATTCCCGTATCCGCATCCATGCGGTTTTAGCCTTCCGCAAAAAAGGCTAGTTTATATAGACCGTTAACTTAGTGGTAAAGTGTCTGGCTTTGACCCAGAATAGACTCGTCCGATTCGAGTACGGTCTGCCATTGGAATGAATTCCATAAAATTTAAATTCCTTTCTACAAATGGTGGTGCGGTTCAGCTCTTCGCATAAAAGAGCTAATTTAAAGACAGTTACAGCAAATTTTAGATGAATAATCAAGTGACTTGAAATCACTCCATTTTAATACTGTCTTGTTTTTATGGCGGCCTCGTCCAATCGGCAAAGATACGAGCCTCTCAAGTTCGAGATATGGGTTCAATCCCCATGGCCGCTTCTAGTAAAAAATAAACAAATTAAAAAAACATAAAGTGAGGTAAAATTAATGAAGAATTTTAATAAGATTTCTCGTCGGGCATTTCTTTCTGCTATTGGTGTCATGGCCGCAACCAGTATGATGACGGCTTGCGCTCAGACCCCAGCCGCAGATAAGGATGAGGGTATCACCTTCCAGCCGCAGACTAAGAGTTTGATTTTTGACGATAAGGCGTTCGTCGTAAACTCTGTAGGGTATGGCGTTACTCATGATGGCTATGTTCAGGTAGATTTTACAATGGTGAATCATCTGGATAAGGTTGTTGAAATAAATAGTGCAGAACCTGATGACGGTCATTTAAATCTGATGGTTCGTGCCTACTTTGATGGTAGCTACGTACCCGAAATTCCTGTGAACACTGGTGATGATAATTTGCTTGAGGCAAACCTGAATCCGCATGACGAAGATGGCGTAAACATCTCTGATTATTCTCTTGAGGGTTCTGTCTATTTTAAGGAGCCTGAGACTTGGTCTAATGTTGCTGTTGTTCTGAGTCTGACTGATACTGTTGAAGAGGTTACTAAGGAAGTTGTTTTTATCTTTAACAAAGTTTAATAGATAAAATTACTTATTGACAAATAAATAAAAATTTGTTATAATAAATACATACAAAAGACAGTTACAGCAAAATAAACAAGATAAAAAAGTTGTATTTTCTAGTTTGAAATATATACTGTCTTGATAATATAACAAATAGAACTTTGATAATTGAATACCTTACTTTTAGCCACTAGCTATCTAGGTGAAGACAGAAGGTCATCTGGCCTAGACATAAGCTTTAAGTATGCGGGCAGGACTGAACAAGAGGATACCCTTGTAACAGCCAAATGACTCTTTCAGTGATGTGAGAGTATGAGCGGCCAAAGGCCACTTCCGCGAGTTTATGGTGCTAGTAATTTATTCCCTAGTTAAAGGTATGAACTTTTAGCTCCCCACTTGCGCAATAGACGCTCGTAAGTACGAGAATAAGCCTATGATAAGGTCTAGTTTAGGAAACTAGACAAACTCTAGGTAATCCTAATAAGCAAGTATTATCCAGTTGAAGGCGGAGAAATCTGCCTATAAGGGGAGAGTTTAGTGCGAGTAGCTCAAAATCTGGGTTTATGGAGAAAGTTATAAATTAATTCTGAATGGTGAGTGAAAGTTAGTCGTAATCAAGCGGCTAGAGGAAATGCGGACTTAGATCTGCCAGTGAAGAAGTTAGGGGTCGCTACCCGAAGCTCAGACTCCATTGCCTCGTGACTGAATATAACAGAGAATAAATGAGGGTAAGACGAAGGTCTAGCGAGTGGTTAAAAGTAAGGTATTCAATTTCTATGCTGCGGTGTTGGAATTGGGATACAATGTGGACTTGGCCTCAATAGAAAGAGGCTTGAGCACCTAGAAAGAAATGACTAGTGTGAATCGCGTCAAATTCGGGGGAAATCTCTTTGAGACTATCGCCGAGCTAACATCAAAAGATGGAATGTGGAGAGAGTAGACGGCGCGGACCTAAGTTACAATAGTAATATGGTCAAGGTGTACTCCAGACTACAACGCAAATGCGGTCATGGCGACATGAAGTAGCAAGAAAATCCACCGCCAGAAATGGATTGCGAGTTCGAATCTCGCTCGCAGCACCACCATGATGAAACCTCCAGTAAGTCCTGAGTACGACTATAAACTACTCTCATATGCGGAAATGGCGTAATTGGCAGCCGCGCTAGTCTTAGGAACTAGTCCTTAATTGGGTAGGAGTTCAAGTCTCCTTTTCCGCACCAGTTAACTACATCTTTCCCTTAGTCCTGAATATGACTATAAAAGGCTAGTTTATATGCTGTTGTGGTGGAATTGGCATACGCAATAAGCTCAAACCTTATATTATTGGGAGTTCAAGTCTCCCCAACAGTACCATTAATTATGGGTAGGTACTCAAGTGGTCAACGAGGCCAGATTGTAGCTCTGGTGGCTTAGTCCTTCGAAGGTTCGAATCCGTTCCCTGCCCACCATTTGTCAAGAGATTTCGCTACCTCAAGACGCATCCTGAGCATGATGTAAAACTGCTACTTATTTTAGATTAAGAAATCTGTTATTGACAGATTTTTATAAAAATGATATAATATATATGTAAGCAAAAGAAAAAGACAGTTACAGCAAAAAGATAAAGACAAAAAAGATTGTAGTTTTGAGATTACAAAATGTCATTTAAAGATGCTGTCTTGATAATTTTTAGAAGGAGAGATTGCTAAATGAGCCGTAGCTATAAGAAGTTTCCTGTTACCAAAGATGGCAATAGAAAAAAGAAATGGATTAAGCAACTAGCTAATAGAAGGAACCGGCGTAAGTTAAAGCAAGACCTCCTGCGGCAAATGGATGAATCTGTTAATCCAAGAGAAAAGAAACTTTACAGAAAGAATTTTGAATCTTGGGATATTGCAGATTATGTTTGTTATTGGCCTCTTGAACAAGTGATGGATTCGTACTATCGTGAAATGAGAGAGTATGAAATGACTGGAATTACTCCGTACTTTATGTGGAAGCATCCTGAAATTAAAACTCTTGAAGATTATGTAAATTTTTACTATAAGCGCGGCCCGCAGTATCGGAAGTAAGGTGTTGTCGGAATGCAATTAAAAATTTTTGGAACGCCATCGCCGCACATGAAGAAACAGGATGCAATTAATGAGGCGGTTAAAGAATTTGTTGCATACTGGAGAGCTAATAATATTAAGAAGGATGATTTGATTGCTTTTTACCCTGATATTGATTATTCAGAACCTTTTGGTTACACAGTGGCTATTTGGGCTTTAATAGATAGATAAGACAGATAAGGAGAATTAATTATTATGGATTTTGCTATTGTTCATTATCAGAATCGTATTGACTATCTGAAGTATCGCGACCAGGTTTCAAATGCTAAGAAGCAGGTCAATAATAAAAATTTGATTGCTAAGGCCGCTCGAAAGATGCGGAAAGCGCAGTCTGGAACGTAAGGAGTTAATCCTTATTTTCATGCCAATGTGCCCGAGTGGATTATGGGAGCGCTCTTGAAAAGCGACGAGGTTAATAGCCTCCGGGGATTCGAATTCCTCCATTGGCGCCATTTAGACCCATACAGCAATTTTCTTAGGGAATTAAGTATTTTGGGTCTAGTTATAAGCCAGTTTCGCATAGTTGGTCTAGTGCAGAAGTTTGCTAAATTTCCAGCCCGAATCAAGTAGGGCTCATGCGTTCGAATCGCATAACTGGCGCCATATGCACACGGGACCAGACGGCTAGATAGCAGGCTGCAACCCTGTACAAGTTGGTTCGACTCCAACCGTTCTTCTCTTTTATATGTGCTCGTAACTCAGTTGGCAGAGTCGCGGACCTTTAATCCGTTGGTCGAGAGTTCAAATCTCTCCGAGCGCACCATTTTTATTATGGGTTTAGTAGTGTAAAGGTAACACGCCAATCTGTGGAATTGGTATTACGAGTTCGAGTCTCGTCTTTACCCCTTGTATTATCGAGATGTAATTCAGTTGATAGAATGCGTGGTTTGGGACCATGATGTCGCAGGTTTAAGCCCTGTCATCTCGACCACTAGTATTAACAAAGGAAGGAGCCAAGGCCGCATGAATAAAGAACATACCTTTTATCCTATTGATAATAAGTTTCCCTCTGATTTGTCAACAGACAGACTTATTAGAGAGAAAGATAAACTTTCTGATGTTATTCAAGAGGCAGTAAACTGTAAATATATTAATTATTCTTCTATTGTTTCTCGTTTTAATATTGTATGTAATGAGTTGCGGCGTAGGGGAATTCTTCTTTAAAATTGCTTATTGACAAGTAAACAAAAATTTGTTATAATAAATATACAAAGACAGTCACAGCAATAATTAGCTTGGATATCGATAGAGTTGTAATCTATTTTAATACTGTCTTGACAAGTGAACAAATAAATAAAGAGGAGTAGCTAAATTGGTTAAGCAAGAGTCTCTTTAAGAAGGATGCTTCATTGGAAACGATGAAAGTAGAAGATACCTAAAAGACGAAAATCTCATTAGTGAGACAACGGCCTGCTAAATTTCTTTTTACAAGAATAAATGTGTAGAGACTATACAGTATCTGCCTAAGTCATTCGATAAGGTAAAGAAATAGTCCAGACTACAACACTTAAAAAGTGGCCATAGCGATATGGTGTGGTACGAAAACTCCGATAGCCTAGGGCTCTGACCCCTAGTATATGGGTTCGAATCCCATCTCCTCTATACTAAGTCAAATAATGCTTAGTGGGTGCCTACAACAATAAAGACGCATACAGCAAATGTTTCAAGATATAATTAAGGAATAATAATTATTATATAAAAGCGTCTTGATAATGATAACAATAGGAGAAAGAAAAATGCTTGATTATATGTCGTATAATATTATGAACAGTGATGCGGCCAAGGAAAAAATCTTGCAAATTCTCAATAAAGGCAATTACAACAGTAAAACAATTAAAGAACTAAATCAACTCGCAGCTCAGCTTAATGATTATGACGCATTTCAGTTAACGAAGATGTTAAATATTTAATAAGCGGATATAATTCAATGGATAGAAATTTTGTCCTCTAAACAATATATGGGGGTTCAATTCCTCCTATCCGCACCATTAGGTTCAATTTCTTTTATTCGAAAATAGTCCCAAGTACGACTTTAAACTACTTATATAATGCGGCCTAGTTTAAATGGTTAAAATATTCGACTGATAATCGAAAGAGTCGGAGTTCGATTCTCCGGGCTGCAACCAATATAGATGCTTACAGCAACACTTTTTTATTAGGACTGAAAATCCCGAAGTCGTGAGTTCGAGTCTCACAGAAGTTCTAAGGAGCTCCTTAGCTCAGTTGGTAGAGCGAGTATTATAGCATCTAGTTATATGGGGGATGGGACTGCAAGATGTGGTCATTTGATTTGCACTCAAAAAATCAGATGGGTTTGATCCCCATATCCTCCACCAATTAAAGACGTTCACAGCAATACTTAAATGTTTAAAAAGGATTCTGCAAAAATCTAATAAAAATAAAGCGTCTTGTATTTCATTTAATAAGCCAGATTAATTTAAATAGTAAAATGCTAGATTTGTAATCTTGAAAAGAGGGGGCAGTACCCTCATCTGGCTCCATATCCGGTATTGGTGTTAGTGGCAACATTTCTGACTTCCAATCAGACGTGGCCAGTTCGAGTCTGGTATACCGGTCCATACTAGATACAGAGAGACGTTAAACGGCCCCGGCCGCACGTCTCTTTTCTTTTTACTTTTATTCTTTGCTGTTGTTTAATAAGGAAAATCTCTTATTGACAAAAAATCTAAAAAATGGTATAATATATACATAAAGAGCAAAGGAGAAAAACAAGAGCACGATGGAAATGAAAATTTTTGTCCATGTTAATTATGAGGATGCGAAAAAAGAATTCTTTAAACAGTATCCTGATTTGAATAATGAAACTAATGCTAGAAATCTCGACCAGTATGTGTATGCAGGTGTTCAATATAAAAATAACGGGTTTTCAGTAAAGATGAATTTGAGTCCAGCTGCACATCATTTTGATTTGTTCAGAATGTTTATCATTTGGCTCAAAAGTAAGAATATCTTGCTGAATAAAGAAAAGGAGATCTACCTTGATGTATAAGGATGACCCTTGTATCATTACTTATGATGAATTTTTATATGGTATAGCAAATAAAACTTTTCAAGATAAAGATGGTTATGGAATTTTCCTTACTCAGAATCTTTCAGAGGTAGAACCTTCTATTGCTGAAGTAAAATGTAATTTTAAGTATATGCTTAATTACCACAATAAGTATCCATTTGTATTGTGGAATAGTTATTAAGAAAGGACAATAGCAAATGAATCACATTAACAGCATTGCGGAGCTGATTACTGAACTCAATGATCGGCGGATTGAGGCCCTTAAAGCGCGAGACAAGCCTGCGGAAGCAGCTTATTCTTATTTCTTGTCTATTGTTAAGAAGGCAGAAAAAGATGGAGGCCAGTATCAGGAAGCTTTGAACGCATTGAAGAAGGAAGAGAAGGCGCTTCAAGAGCTGCAAAGTTTCGCTCGAACCCAAGAGGAAAAGAATCAGACAGAGTTTGAACTATATATTCTTTCTAAGTATCTGCCGAAGATGATGACTGAGGATGAAATTAAGGTACAGGTACTTTATCTCAGTCAGGAACTTCATCCTATTTCCGCAAAAGACAAAGGTAAGTTTATGAAAGAGATTATGATGCGGCTAAAGGGAAAAGCTGATGGCAAAATTGTAAGCAAGTGTGTAAACGATTATTTTAACGAAATTTTTAATAACTAAGAAGAGATAAAAGGAGAAAAAATTATGGCTATGAATATTATTCCTGCTGACGAGAAGCATCGTATTGCATATATGTATGACGAGGAAGCTTCTGGTATCCGTAATGGTAAGCCTTGGCGCGGCCTTGTGATTGCAATGATGGACGAATGCGGTCTGGATGCGATTTTTGATTTGACGGATAAGGCAAATATTGAATTTAATTTCAGTAATGAAAGTGAAATTATGCCTCTCCTCATGAATGAGACTTATAAGGGTATTGCATATTGCTCCGTTGATGACGCATTTGATTTGAAGCAGGGTATGCACATTGCGCGAGACAGAATGCTTGCAAAGTATTACAAGGGTAAGCGAAAGGTGTTTAAGAATCTTTATAAGAATATCCATTCTATTGATATGAAGCTGTCTGAAATGATTGCAAGCACTTATAAGGAATAATTTTTAAGAAAAGGACTTAGCGATTTAGTGCTTTAAAGTGCTAAAGTAAGGCTTAACAGCAAAGGAGACAACTATGAATAATAACTATTTGAATGCTTTGAAGAATGACACTCATTTTAACGATGGTCTAACCGCGAATGGCGCACTGACTCATAAGAGCACTCTTAATCCTGTATTGGATATGTTTGCTCAGGGCGGTGCGTATCGGAAGCGTTCTGAGGCGGACAAAATTCTGCTTTTTAAGAATGCTTACGAAGCTGACCCCACTCTCGCGATGAAGTGCCTCTTTTACCTCGCTGACATCAGAGGCGGCCAAGGCGAACGCAACTTTTTCCGGGTATGCTTTAACTGGCTTTGTAAAGAACATCCGTCCGCGGCAAAGCGTAATCTTCAGTATATTCCTGAATTTCGGCGCTGGGATGATTTGATTTATTCCACTTTCAATACTCCTCTGTGGAATGATGCAATGAAGATTGTCAAGAGTCAGTTGGAGTTAGACGTTCAGTGCAATACTCCTAGTCTTTTGGCTAAGTGGATGTGTTCAGAGAACGCGTCCAGCTCTGAGACCAAGATGCTCGCTCATGCGGTTCGTAAATATCTTGGTTTGACGCCTAAGCAGTATCGTAAGACTTTGTCCATTCTGCGTGAACGGATTAATGTCCTTGAGCGGCTTATGTCTAGTAATCAGTGGGATAAAATTTCGTTTGACCGCATTCCCTCTCGCGCTGGTCTGATTTATAAGAACGCGTTTGCTCGCCGCGATATTTTGAAGGTCAGGTATGAACGTTTCATGCAAGACAAGAGCACTAAGGTAAATGCTAAAGACCTTTACCCTCATGAGATTGCACATCGGGCTCTCCGTACTGACTACTCTGATGACACGAATCGCCTTGTTCTTCAGAAGTATTGGGATAATCTTCCTAATTACTATGGGAATAAGAAAGAAAATGGCATCGCAGTTGTTGACGTGTCTGGCTCTATGAGCGGACAGCCCATGGAAGTCGCAGTAAGTATGGGTGCATATATTGCGGAAAAGGCACACGGTCCTTTTGCGAATCATTTTATTACTTTTTCTGTGCATCCAGAGCTAGTAAAATTTGAAGGTATTGATATTGTCGATAAATTCAAGCGTTGCGTCCGCGCTGACTGGAGTATGAACACTGACCTGAAAGCTGTGTTTAATATGCTGTTTGATACTGCGGTAAAGAACCACATCAAGCAGGAAGATATGCCAGAGCGCATTTATATCTTCTCTGATATGCAATTCGACAGATGTGTAAGTGTAGGTAGTACATATAGTTATTATGCCTCTCAGTCTAAAATTGACACCATGATGGAAGCTGAAAAAAAGAGATGGGCGCGTTATGGCTACAAACTTCCGTCTGTAGTCTTCTGGAATGTCAATGCCGCATTTAAGAATAATATTCCTGCTATTGGGGAGGGCTTCAGCTATGTATCTGGTTTTAGTCCGGTTATGATTGAGACGATTCTGAGCGGCAAAGATGGAATTGATTTAATGCTGGAAAAACTTAATAGTGAACGTTACAAAATGATTCGCTGAGTAAATAATAAGGGAGAGGCTAAATACCTCTCCCTTTTTCATTATTAATTAACATCAATAGCCTAAAGCAATATAATTATATGTTTTTCCTTTCTCATTATATTGCTTTTCGGCGCTCTCGTTGCTTGAAATATAAAAAGTCTTTTTATCTTCGTTATCTGCCGTGAAGTATACTTGTTCATTATTCATAGAAATAAAAGAGGAAGAGCAAAAACAAGCTCTTCCTCTTCTTTAATTTATATTTATCCCTATTAATCTTGCAATACTCTGCAAATCACAGAGAGGTGCTTCGTAAAAGGCTTGATTCCACACCCAAAAATCCTGGTGTTCAGAGTTTCGATACCGCTTGCACATAAGCGCACCCCAAATCTTATCCCATCGCTTTTGGTGGTCTGCATCCTTGCGGTCAAGTGTTGCCTTAATTGTGGTAATCAGCGCACCGCGTTCCAGCCCGTAACCGTCATCGTCAGGGGCCATATACAGACGTGCAGAATTGCTATTTGTGGTGCAAAGCGGTTTCCCATCATAGTAGACAAAACGTCCTTGTTGGTCAAGTTTGGTGCCGTAGGGGAGGTTTACAGGGCCGTTAATGCCGAGGAATTTTGCTCGACGAGTTGTAATGTAGCTCACTCTTGTACCTCCGTCCACTGCCACAGACCAGGAGTGCCGGGGGCCCAGACACAGGGGGTCATGGCGAGATTGCACAGATAGGTTTTACTGTTGTAGCTGTAGTACTTGTCTTTTTCGGTGTCCATGCCATTAACATAAGGGATGGGGTCTTCCAGGGTACCGGCGTGATCCGGCTCGATTGGTCGATAGATAGCCAGCATTCCCTCGTCGTGAGGTGCCTAGTGCTCCTGTGGTGTCATGGTCTGCACTACCCGGTACAGCTGGCCGCCGTCGCTGATGATGGTGTTAGCCTCCAGCTGGGTACCTGTTGCCAGCACCTCGTCCCAGGTGCGGAACAAGTCGGGCATCCTCAGCGCTGTATTGTCCGGGATATCTGCTGCTTGCTGCACATACAATTGAGCGGCGGTGCTCAGTTGAGTGGACATGGCCGACACACTTTCTACCGTGGTCTGGGCGGTCTGTACCTGCTGCTGCATTGCCTACAGCTCCTGGCCGCCGTCCACCTCAGTGACCAGCACCGTGGGCAGGCCGGGAGACATCGGTTCCTTCCCGAACAGGTTATAAGCCTGGCTGGCAAACGCCACGCCTTGCAGCTCTTCGCCTACCTTACACAGCACAAAACAGCCGTTTTGGGAAAGGCGAATATAAGTCGGAGATTCGGTCATGCCGATAAATTCGCCAGTATCTTGATTAATAATTTTATACATATTTGAATCCTTTCTTTTCTTTTTGCTTGTTTTCGCGGGTGAGGATGTGGAAATTAGACAGCAAAGCCGGCGAAAAGGCCGCCCGAAAAGTTGGCAACG
>JFBN01012092.1_pt1 | contig 25552 bp, 18 predicted proteins | sample 768741 | NCBI WGS metagenome assembly JFBN01 (sample SAMN01983846, study PRJNA193217) | chicken gut metagenome | biome: terrestrial biome; isolation source: ceca of Broiler chicken | host: Gallus gallus | place: United Kingdom: England | collected 2010-09-07
CATCGCCTCGGTAGCCGCCACGCTGGCCAAACTGGCCTTCGACGCCTGCCTCTACAACTCGCAAAATTTCGGCTTCATCAAGCTGCCCGACGCCTTTACCACCGGCTCGAGCATCATGCCTCACAAGAAAAACCCCGACGTCTTTGAACTCACCCGAGCCAAATGCAACAAGCTGCAAGCCCTGCCCTACCAGATTACACTCATCGCCAACAATCTGCCTTCGGGCTATTTCAGAGACCTGCAAATCATCAAGGAGCTCTTCCTGCCGGCCTTCGACGAACTGGAAGAGTGCCTGCACATGGTCGACCTCATGATGGCTCAAATCGAGGTGAATACCCACATCATCGACGACCCGCGCTACAACTACATGTTCAGTGTCGAGGAGGTGAACCGCCGCGTACAGGCCGGTGTCCCCTTCCGCGATGCCTACAAGCAGGTAGGTCTCGAAATCGAAGCCGGACAATTCACCCCCGACAAGCACATCGCCCACACCCACGAAGGCAGCATCGGTAACTTGTGCAACGACCGCATCACGGCACTCATGCAGCAGACTGTGGCCAGTTTCGACTTCGACCGTGCCCAACGGGCCGAAGCCCGGCTGCTGGGACTACAAAACGATTGACACTATGGACTACCAACCCCAACCCGACCGCTACTCCAACGGCATGATTTACCGCCGTTGCGGCAACAGTGGCATCGAACTGCCCGTCATCTCCCTCGGACTGTGGCACAATTTCGGCTACATCGACTCCTACGCTACCGGTCTCGAAATGGTCCGGTACGCCTTCGACCACGGCATCTGCCACTTCGACCTGGCCAACAACTACGGACCCCCTCCCGGCAGCGCCGAGGAGAACTTCGGCCGCATGATGAAGCAATGCTTCGCCACCCACCGCGACGAAATGTTCATCACCACCAAGGCCGGACACGAAATGTGGGCGGGCCCCTACGGCGGGAACAGTTCGCGCAAGAACCTCATGGCCAGCATCGACCAGAGTCTGCACCGCATGCGGCTCGACTACGTCGACCTCTTTTACAGCCACCGCTACGACGGAATTACCCCCATCGACGAAACCATGCAGGCACTCGTCGACATCGTGCACCAGGGCAAAGCCCTCTACATCGGGCTGTCGAAATACCCCATCGACAAACTCCTCTACGCCCTCAGCTACCTGCACGAGGCCGGAGTCCCCTGTCTGGTCTACCAGGACCGCTACCACATGTTCGACCGCCACGTCGAGGAGAAGCATCTGCAACTCTGTGCCTCAAAAGGCATCGGTGTCGTTGCCTTCTCGCCCCTGGCACAAGGCATACTCAGCGACAAATACCTGCACGGCATACCGGCCGACTCACGGGCTGCCCGCCCCGAAGGCCACCTCAAAACCACCGACGTCTCCCCCGAAAAGATAGCTCGAGTAGCTCGGTTGAAAACACTGGCCGACCAGCGGGGACAATCCATCTCGCAACTGGCCCTCGCCTGGGTATTGCGCCGCAACGAGGTGAGCAGCGTAATCGTGGGCGCACGCACCCTCGACCAGCTGAAAGCCAATCTTCACGCTGTCGAAAACCTCACCCTCACCTCTGCCGAAACCGAATTGATCGAGGAGATATTGAAATGAAAAAACTGCAAACCATACTTCTGTTCCTGCTTGCCATCGCTGTTGCAGGTTGCGATGCAGGCGACCGCGACCGCATACCCTCCGCAGCCGTGCGGGTAGAATTTGCCAGCCAGGCCATGTGGAACCAGTACGGGGTAAGCGGCAGTTTCATACACCGCCAGTTTATCCTCAGCCAAAAGATTCCCGCCGGATTCCCCTATACTTTCTCGTCGGCCACCGGCTATGCCGGGCTCATGCTCATCACCAACGAGCACGCCGTGCCCTTCGTCTACGACCTCTGCTGCCCCGTCGAGATAAACTCCAACATTCGCATCGAGTTCGACGAAGAGAACCTCTGCCTGCGCTGCCCCAAATGCGGCTCCACCTACGACATCTCGACCGGAGGCCCCATGAGCGGCCCCGCCAAAGACGGGCGCTACTTTCTGCAAGTCTACCACATAGCCCCCTACGGCACCGCCGGCGGTCAGCTCATCTACCGCTGATTGCCCCCGACACACCTCCGGCATACCCCGGGAGCCACATCACCCGCAGAGGCGCTCCATGAGGCCAAAGAGATTTTCGAGCCTTAATTTTGCAGAAACAAAAAACCATCTTATCTTTGCACTCGCAACTGCGAAAATAGCTCAGTTGGTAGAGCACAACCTTGCCAAGGTTGGGGTCGCGGGTTCGAGTCCCGTTTTTCGCTCCAAGGCTGCCCGAATGGTGGAATGGTAGACACGAAGGACTTAAAATCCTTTGGCCATTGCGGCTGTGGGGGTTCAAGTCCCCCTTCGGGTACTGTATAGAGCTGTTAATCATTTGATTTTCAGCTCTATTTATTTTCCAAGGTGTAACATAGGTGTAGCCAAAGGGTAGCCAAAAACGACAAGCAGGAATACCCGGCACAAGGAGTTGTCACGTTTTATTCCTGATTCGAGAGGAGCGGACAACCGGTAAAAAGGGTATATCTATCTGTAATTCATATACAACGGCAAGCAGGAGAGCGATATAATTTTGTATCGGAAAATTCAATATCCTACAAATAATAGTATATCGTATGATTCAAAAAATTGTATTAGCCATGCTTATGTTTACCTGTATCGCCCTACCGGCTCAAAATCGAAAAGGGGGGCACAAGATGCTTGTCGCCTATTTCTCCCACAGCGGCAACACCCGCACCGTGGCCCAAGCAATCGGTGAGGCTACCGGTGCCGACCTCTTCGAGATTATCCCGCAACAGGATTATCCCACCGATTACAGCACGTTGCTCGATGTGGCCAAACGTGAAATCAATGCCCACAAGCACCCGGAACTGAAAGAGCGGGTGAAGGATTTTGAGGCGTATGATGTTATTTTCATCGGCTCGCCCAATTGGTGGAGCACCGTGGCTCCGCCCGTCGCCTCGTTCATGAAGAGCTACGATTTTTCCGGGAAGAGCATCGTCCCCTTCATGACACACGGTGGAGGACGGTTCGGTCATGCCATCAACGACCTCAAAGCACTGTGCCCCGAAGCTACCTTCCTCGACGGACTCTCGGTACGCGACAACTCGGTATCGACCTGCCGCCCCGAGGTCGACAAATGGTTAAAGCGCCTCAATCTGCTCAAATAGCCCGGTAACAATCCGGGAAATGCGAGGCCTGGGTGTACGACGTATATCCTTGCTCGTTTCCGTCCCTCACGCGATACCTCGTCTTTCCTCGCCCCACGTAACGGGTTATCCCCTTTCCCCGTTACGCAGACAGCCCGCTTTCGGCGGGCTGTCTTATTTTCAAAACGTACTGATTACAAATGTATTTACCGGTCACTCTCTTCCGACCGCTCACGCGAAAGGTTGATAGCGAAGAGCCGACCCACAACCGGTACCCGGAAGAGTTTGACTCGATGGGTGATGCGGGTATATCGGGCAAAGAGAATAAAAATAAGGAACAGTATACCCAACAGCACGGCATAGCCGAACACCTGCTTGATTGAGACCAGCGTGGCCTGCCGCTGCAACTCGCCGACGTAGGCTGCAAAGGGCACCTGCCCCGTGAGGGGATTCACGGCATCGAGCGTGCCTCCCAAGGTGTAGTAGTTCGACTGCATCGCCATCTTGAAGACCCGTGCCACCAGAGCCGAGGCGATGAGGCCGCCTATACCCTCGCGCACAAATCCCACGGCACAAAGGGCCTGAAAGAAATGCTTGAAGGGGACAATCTGCGACAGATAGGTAGTGAGTACGGCATAGATCATCACGTTGCCCGCATTTTTCAGGAAGAGGGGCAGATAGAGCCGCTCGATATTCATGTCAGGCGAAATCAGGAAATACATGAGCACCTGATAGGCGACCATCAGCACAAAACCGATGAAAGTGACCGACTTATAACTCATCTGCCACCGGGCCATAAAGAGCCACGAGAGAAGGGCTCCCGCAGCCACGCCCAACAGGCTGGGCACGTTCAGCGAAATGGCGTTGAGGGTGTCGTAGTGGAGTATTCCTCCGGTAAAGGCTCCCTGCAACACCGTCGAGGTGGCCGACAGGCAGTTGAGGGCGAAGAAGAGGAATACCACCGTGCCGAAATTCCGATACTTGAAGGTGTCATTCTCGATATAGGCATGGCGTATGTGCCACATGCGTTGCAGACTCAGAAAAAGGAAAAGCCCGGCACAAACCAGCGCCAGCCGTATGTAGGGCGAATCGAACCAGTCGTAATAGTCGCCGTAGTTGAAGGCAAAGGCGATGAGCAGCAGCACCACGCTCCACAGGACAGCTCCCAGCCAGTCGATGCCGAACAGCGGCAGCGGCGGACGCAGGTAGAAGGGTCGCAGCAGCCACAGCGACAGAACTATCACCATCAGCAACAGCCCCACGGCCAGGTAGTGCATGTAGTGCCAGCTGTAAAAGTAGGTGAGATAGGTGGTGACCAACCCCGAGAATTGAATGCAGCCGAACACCGTGAGGTAGATGACCGGGAAGAAGACGGCAAAGTTGCGCGTGGGGGTGATGCGCAGTTGTATCGACGAGAAGCACTCGAAGGTTCCCCACATGCGCAAGGCTCCCGTGAAGAAGCAGGTAATGGAGAGCACCAGCAGGCTGTCGGTCGACATGGTGATGAGATTTCCCACGATGAGCCCCACGGCGACTACCGGCAGAATAGTGCGCGTCGGCAGCCTGAATTTCAACCGGAAGAGCACAGGGAATATCATCGTGATGCCGATGAACGAGGCATACCCCGCCATGAGGATATCCTCCTGCATGAGCGTCGTGGCCCCCATCATCTCGCTCACCGACGAGAGGTAGATTCCTCCCGAACACTGGAACACCAGTATGCAGAAGAGGAACGACACCACCCGCGCCCACATGGGTACCCACTCCTTGAAAGCGGGCACCCGGCGCATCAAGTCATCGAGCGGAGTCATGGTCGCGATACTTTACCTCACACTCCACGTTCAGTCCGGCCCGCAGCCGGTCCATATTCTCGGGCGAATTTTCCTCCGAGAAGACGATGCGCACCGGGATACGCTGCTCGACCTTCACGAAGTTGCCGGCCGAGTTGTCTTGCGGTACCAGCGAATACTGGGCACCCGTCGCCTTCGAGAGGGACTGTACCCGACCCTTGTAGACGACTCCGGGTATGGCATCGATGGTCATGTCGACCGGCATACCTTCGGCGATGTGGGCCGTCTGCGTCTCCTTGTAGTTGGCTACGACCCACTTCTCGGCCTCATCGACAATCGACACCAGCGTCTGTCCCGGCTGAATGAGCTGCCCCTCCTGTATGGTCTTGCGCGAGGTCACCCCGTCGCAAGGTGCCAGTACCACGGTGTACGACAGGTTCAGTTTGGCCAGGTCGAGTGCAGCCTCGGCCACCGTCACGGCGGCCTCGTTCTGGCTAAGGCGTTGCGACTGCTCGTCTTTCACCAGCGAGGCCGACCGTCTCTGCCGCACCAGCATCTCATATTTGGCCTTCAACGCCTCGTAGCTGGTCTTCACCCCGTCGTACTGCTGCTGGGTAACGGCCTCTTCGGAAAGCAGCTTCCTGTACCGTTCATAATCCTTCTCGGCATTCTTCAACAACACTTCGACCTCCTCGATACCGGCATCGGATACCGCCAGATTGTTGTGAGCCGTCGACACGGCCGCGCCCATGGCTCCACGCCCGGCCAAGGCATTCTGATAGTCGGCCTCGGCCTGAGCCAACCGCAGGCGAAACTCGGCATCTTCGATGAGCAGCAGCGTATCGCCCTTGTGAACGGGAGCATACTCCTCGAAATAGATTTTCTTGATAAAGCCCTGCAACCGGCTGTTCACCGGCACGATGTGCTGTCGCACCTGCGCATTGTCGGTATACTCGACCCGTCCCAGGTGGACGAACCGCGAGCACACCCACACAAAACCTATCACCAGCAAGGTGATGACAATAACATTGAATACTATTTTGCGAGTTCTCTTATTCATGACTGTAAACGATTTATAATGTACCTGTTAAATAAAGAAGTTTGTAATAATTGAAAGCGATGTCGATTTGCGCATTGGCCAGCTGCACCTCGGCCGAGAGCTTGGCGTTGCTCGCATCGAGCATGTCGGTGATGAGCGAAAGTTCGTTCTTGTAACGGTTCTCGATTACGGCATAGTTCTGTCCGGCCAGCTCCACGTTTTTCTTGCGGGTAACGAGTTGCTCGTAAGCCTCGATATAGCGCACATAGGCCGCCTGCACCGCCAGAGCGGTCTGCTCGCTCGCATCGTCATATCGTTCCTGAGTGCGGCGTATCGTCAGCTTGCTGCGGCTGGCCGCCTTGTTGGTCTTGTAGAGCGAAGCCAGGTTGTAGCTGATGCCCACGCCCACATACCAGTAGTTGAAATTCTTGTCGATAGGAGGCACCTCGATGGTGATGGGACCGTCGAAGTGGTTGCCGGCCATGAGGGCGATTTTGGGCAGGCGGTCCGATTTCACAATCTTGTCCTGATGTTTGTTCATCTTGACGGCCAGAGCCAACTGCTTCAATTCGGGCGAATTGGTCATCGCCTCGTTCTGCCAGTAGGCCACATCGCCCATCGGCAACGTGCGCGACAGCAGGGTAGTGTCGGGCTCGATCCACACCGATTCGTCGAGACCCAGATTGGTCACCAGGTTGCGGTTGAGAATGCCCAGTGTATTCTTGATCTGCACGACGGTAAATTCGAGATCGGAAAGGAGCAGTTCATAGCGGGTAATGTCGTTTTTCAACGCCAGCCCCTCACCCTGTTTGGCCCGAATGTCCTTCAACAGCTGACGGGTCTGCTCGATATTCTGCTCATAGACCTTAATCAGGTTGAGCTGCTTGAACAGGTCGAAATAATAGCCGGCCAGCAGGAAGCGCACCTTGTTGCGGTCCTTGGCCCAGTCGAGCCGGGCATTCTCCTCCTGCAACTGTGCTATGGCGATACCGTTTGAGACAGCGCCGCCCGAATAGATAATCTGTGATACTTCCAAGGCAAAATTATTTCCCAAGTGAGGCATGGGGGCACGCTCTACCTGCGTGAAATCGCGCTCCATCATCGTGCCGTCGCCCAAATAACTGAACGACAACGAGGCATCAATATCGGGCAGACGGTCGTTCTTGGCGACTCTCACCGCCTCGCGGGCCTCGTCGATTGCAGTAAACGAGGGGCGCAACGACTTGCTGTTGCGGTCGGCCAGAGCAAAAATTTCGTCCAGCGTATACACACGCCGAACCGGCTCCTGAGCACATGCGCCTCCTGCACATAACGATGCACACAGCACCGCTATGGACAAATAGAATTTGTTCATGCGTAAAAATTTTATGAATTAAAAAAATGAAATTAACTACTGAAAAAGATGTATCGACCTGGGCTATTTATCAATCGGAATTGGCCATTCCCCATTGGTGAAACGAATCGAGTTTCGTCAATACTCCACTACGAAAGATGTAAATGCAATAGATTGTATTCTGTTTCATCGGTCTGATGGAGCAATATACTCCATTCGGGGTGCAAAGGTACAAAAAATTGGAATATCAGCACCATTTTTCCAAAAAAATTTCTTCTCAATTATAATTTATAACTACAATCAGCTTTCTATATCAACCGATTAGTCAAGCATTACCCACTTATCTTTCAAAATCCTGTTCAATCGAAAGGAACCTCCCAAAATTCGCGACGAGCCGCTTCAAAGCAGAGGGCTATTTGCTCGCGGGTAACTTTATCTTCCGAGAGAAGAGGCAACTCGTCCAACGCAAAATAGCCGCTTCCCAACGTCTCGGTATTAGGGCGAAAAGCCCCCTGCTTAACCCGACAGAGGAAAAAGGCTTTACATACATTGTAAGCATACGGAGGTCGGTTGTGCAAATTGCGATCTTGCAGAGCCAACAGGCGCACAACCTCGACTTCGAGACCAGCCTCTTCGAGGACCTCTTTTTCAGTATTTGTTTTAAGGGTTTGATTCACATCGACCCACCCGCCCGGGAGCGACCAGGAACCGTCGCGCTCCTCGACCAGTAGAATTTTTCCGTCTTTGAAAATAGCCGCCCGGGTATCCAGTTTGGGCGTTTGGAAGCCGACCTCGCTACAAAACAGATGCCTCATCTGCTCATACGGAAGACCGGTGTGACGGCTCATAATCTCGGCCGAAATATCGCGTATTCGCTGGAAGCGCTCCAAGTCAAACGGATCTTTCGAGTAGGTCAATCCGGCTTGCGCAATAAATTGTAACTCCTTGGCCCAGTCGAGCCAGGCAGGACTTTCACTTGCAGATGATTCCATATTTCAATTTTTATCTATAATTTAAAACGGGCCTACGGATAAAAAAGTATACCTCTTACCCCTCCAAACCGACAATCGGTAAACGGGGTACAACTATCTGTAATTTGTCTACCTCCAATCCCGCATTGCCACCTTACCTTTGTAAGCGAAAAGATAGACGAGATGCGTGTTACCGCAAAGGCGGGAAGAAGAGCTTTCTTCTGCACAAATGTGCACGAATAGCCCCATGGGAGAGAAAAGTGTAAGAAAAATTTATAAAAAGTGACTTTTCTCGCAGACCGATTCCCAAAATTAAAAAATCCTTGCGTATTTTCGTAGGTGATTTTTATCTGTGGGAAATCATCACGACACACATCATTTAACTGTAAAAACAAACTTCTATGTTACGAAAAATCAGAATAGTCGCCGCTACTATCTGTTTTGCGCTCATCACCCTGTTGTTCCTCGACTTTACGGGAACGCTGCACCTGTGGTTCGGGTGGCTGGCCCGGATACAGTTCCTGCCGGCCATACTGGCCTTGAACGTAGGCGTCATCGTCCTGCTCGTGGCACTGACCCTGCTCTTCGGGCGCATCTACTGTTCGGTCATCTGCCCGCTGGGCGTGTTCCAGGACATCGTCTCGTGGATAGCCGGCAAACGCAAGAAACACCGGTTCCGCTACTCGCGCGCCCTCTCGTGGCTGCGCTACGGCATGCTGGTCATCTTCATCGCCGCACTGGTCGCCGGGTTTGCCTCCTGGGCCGCCCTCATCGCCCCATACAGCGCCTACGGCCGCATAGCCACCAACCTCTTTGCCCCGGTTTACCGATGGGGCAACAACCTGCTGGCTCTCCTGGCCGAACGCATGGACAGTTACGCTTTCTACTCGACCGAGGTGTGGCTCAAAAGCCTCCCCTCGCTCATCATCGCCATCGTCACCTTGATGGTCATCGTCATGCTGGCCTGGCGCAACGGGCGCACCTACTGCAACACCATCTGCCCGGTAGGTACCACGCTGGGGCTGCTGTCGCGTTTCTCGCTCTTCCGCCCCACCATCGACATGAGCCGCTGCAACGGCTGCCAGTCGTGTGCCCGCAACTGCAAAGCCTCGTGCATCGATGCCAAGAACCACGCCATCGATTACAGCCGCTGCGTGGTGTGCATGGACTGCATAGGCCGATGCACCCAACATGCCATTCATTACGTGCCCCGCACCCGGGCTGCTAAAAAGGCCGAACACCCGGCTGCTCCCGAAAAACAGACGGGCAACAACTCCCGCCGGGAGTTCCTGACGCTCACCGGTGTATTGGCCGGCAGCGCCCTGCTGAAAGCCCAAGAGATGAAGGTCGACGGCGGACTGGCCGTTATCGAGGAGAAGAAGGTTCCCAAACGGGCAACCCCCATCACCCCGCCGGGATCGCAGAGCGCCGCGCATCTGGCCCAGCACTGTACGGCCTGCCAGTTGTGCATATCGAGTTGTCCCAATCAGGTATTGCGCCCCTCGGGCAACCTGATGACCTTCATGCAACCCGAGATGTCGTATGAGCGGGGCTATTGCCGCCCCGAGTGCACCCGCTGCTCCGAGGTGTGCCCCACCGGCGCCATTCGCCCCATCACCGTGGCCGAGAAATCGAGCATACAGATAGGCCATGCCGTGTGGGTAAAGGAGAACTGCGTGCCCCTGACCGACGGGGTGGATTGCGGCAACTGTGCCCGCCACTGCCCCACCGGCGCCATTCAGATGGTCGCCTCGAACCCCGACGTGGCCGACTCACCCAAGATTCCGGTCGTGAACGTGGAGCGTTGCATCGGCTGCGGCACCTGCGAGAACCTGTGTCCGGCACGGCCGTTCAGCGCCATCTATGTCGAAGGGCACAAGAATCACCGCATCATCTAACTTTTCAAAACCTCGGAAACAATGGAAAACAAATCGAATAAAAATATAAACCGCCGCAACTTTCTGAAAGTGTTGGGCGGCACGGCCCTCGCCTCGGCTACCGTTCTGCCCGGCTGCAAGAACCGGCAGGAGGCAGCCCACACGGCCACGACCGAAGTCCCCACCGACCAGATGACCTACCGCACCAACCCCAAGACCCAGGACCGGGTGTCGCTGCTGGGCTACGGTATGATGCGGCTTCCCAACATTCCCTCGCCCGACGGCACCCGCAACTCTATCGACCAGGAGGCGGTCAACGAACTGGTCGACTATGCCATCGCCCACGGCGTGAACTACTTCGACACCTCCCCCGTCTACATGCAGGGCGGGTCGGAAAAGTCGACCGGAATCGCCCTCAAACGCTATCCGCGCGACAAATATTTCGTAGCGACCAAGCTGTCGAACTTCTCGAACTTCACCCGCGAGAACTCCATCACCATGTACCGCAAATCGTTCGAGAACCTGCAAGTCGACTACATCGACTACTACCTGCTCCACTCCATCGGCAACGGCGGTATCGAGACCTTCCGGGCCCGCTACATCGACAACGGCATACTCGACTTCCTCGTCGAGGAGCGCAAGGCCGGCCGCATTCGCAATCTGGGATTCTCGTTCCACGGCACGCAGGCAGTCTTTGACGAGGTGCTGGCCATGCACGAGACCGTACACTGGGATTTCGTGCAGATACAGCTCAACTACGTCGACTGGCGGCACGCCTCGGGCAACAACGTCAATGCCGAGTACCTCTATGCCGAGTTGAAAAAACGCAATATTCCCGCCGTCATCATGGAGCCTCTGCTGGGCGGCCGGCTGTCGAACGTGCCCGACCACATCGCCGCCACGCTCAAACAGCACACGCCCGAGGCAAGCGTAGCCTCGTGGGCCTTCCGCTTTGCCGGCTCCTTCCCCGACGTGCTCACCGTACTGAGCGGCATGACCTACATGGAGCACTTGCAGGACAACCTGCGCACCTACTCGCCCCTGCACCCGCTCACCGACGACGATCTGGCATTTCTCGAAGAGACGGCCCAGCTCATGCTGCGCTACCCCACCATTCCCTGCAACGACTGCAAGTACTGCATGCCCTGCCCCTACGGCATCGACATACCGGCCATTCTGGTTCACTACAACAAGTGTATCAACGAGGGCAACGTGCCCGCCTCGTCGCAGGACGAGAACTACCGCAAGGCCCGCCGGGCCTTCCTCGTGGGCTACGACCGCAGCGTACCCAAGTTGCGCCAGGCCAGCCACTGCATCGGGTGCCACCAGTGTGTATCGCACTGCCCGCAGAGCATCGACATTCCCAAGGAGTTGCACCGCATCGACCGCTTTGTCGAGGATTTGAAACAAGGTAAAGAATTTTAAACCCACATATGGAATACCGCACATTAGGCCACACCGGCATACAGGTAAGTGCCATCGCCCTCGGCTGTGAAGGGTTCATCAACAAGAGCGCCCAGGAGGTAAAAGCCGATTTCGACTTTGCCATCGACCGGGGTATTAACTTCGTCGACATCTACTCGTCGAACCCCGACCTGCGTGCCCACATCGGGCAGGCACTGGAAGGCCGCCGCGACCGCTTCGTCATACAAGGTCACCTCTGCACCGTCTGGGAGAACGACCAGTATCTGCGCACCCGCGACCCGAAAAAGACCATCGAGTCGTTCGACGCCCTGCTCAAAGCCCTGCGCACCGACCACGTCGACGTGGGCATGATTCACTATGTCGACGCCGAGAAGGATTTCCACACCGTCTTCGACCACGAAATCATCGAGATAGCCCAACGGCTGAAAGCCGAGGGGAAAATCAGACACATCGGCATGAGCAGCCACAACCCGATTGTAGCCAGTATGGCGGTAAAGACGGGGCTCATCGATGTGCTGCTCTTCTCCATCAACCCCTGCTACGACCTGCTCCCGCCCAACGAAGATGTCGACGTGCTCTTCGACCAGCAAAGCTATGCCGGTGCCCTGCACAATGTCGACCCGGCCCGCGAGCAGCTCTATGCCCTGTGCGAACGCGAAGGGGTGGCCATCGACGTGATGAAGGTCTTCGGCGGCGGCGACCTGCTGGACCGGGAAAACTCACCCTTCGGCTGTGCCTTCACCCCCGTGCAGGCCATCGACTACGCCCTCACCCGCCCCGCCGTGGCTGCCGTCATGTTGGGCTGCAAGACGCAGGACGAGATAGAAGCGGCCATAGCCTGGTGCCGGGCTACTCCCGAGGAGCGCGACTACACCGCGGTGATGACCCACCTCGACCGCTTCTCCTGGCGGGGTCACTGCATGTATTGCGGCCACTGCGCACCCTGCACGTCGAAAATCGACATCGCCGCCGTGAACAAATTCTACAACCTGACTGTTGCACAAGGGGAGATTCCCGAAACCGTGCGGGAACACTACAAGGCGCTCGAACATCACGCCTCGGAGTGCATCACCTGCGGCGCCTGCGAAACGCGCTGCCCCTTCGGGGTGAAGATTATCGAGTCGATGCAACGGGCGGCCCAACGGTTTGGCTACTGACACAGTTCACGCAAGAACGACAATGAAAACCTAAACACAGAGAGATCCTTCGGGCCCCTCCCCTGTGATGCTGTGAGTGCATGCAGCGGGGCAACCGAAAGGAGAGATCTCCGAAACAACCGATTTGTATAACCACAAAGAAGAATTGTATCCACTCATGAGGACCAGATTTTTACTCCTGTTTTCAGCGATGGCCGGAATGGCTTCGGCCCAAATCGACAACACCGACAACAACTCGCTCCTGGCTCTGGCCGGGAATCCCGCCGACCCAATCCATATCAACGAGGTGGTGGTTACCGGCACCCGCAACGAAACCGACGTGCGGCATCTGCCCCTCACCGTCTCGGTCATCGACCGCGAAGAAATCGAGCAGAGCATGCAACCCTCGGTGCTGCCGGTAATCACCCAGCAGGTACCCGGACTCTTCGTGACCTCGCGGGGTATCATGGGTTACGGCGTATCGGGCGGCGCTGCCGGGAACATCTCGCTGCGCGGATTGAGCGGCGGCTCGGGCCGGCTGATGGTACTCATCGACGGCCACCCGCAATATGCCGGCATCTTCGGCCACCCCATCTCCGATGCCTACCAGTCGCTCATGACCGAACGGGTTGAGGTGCTGCGCGGACCGGCCTCGGTGCTCTATGGCTCGAATGCCATGGGCGGCGTCGTCAACATCGTCACCCGCCGCATGCACGAGGAGGGGGTGAAGACCAACGTCAACCTGGGATACGGCTCGTTCAACACGCTGCAAAGCGAGGTGACCAACCGCATCAAGAAAGGCAAGTTTTCGAGTCTCATCAGCGGCTCGTACAACCGCACCGACGGTCACCGCAAAGACATGGGCTTCGAGCAATACGGCGGCTATGCCAAACTGGGCTATGAGGTAACCCGCAACTGGAACCTGCGCGGCGACGTGAACGTGACCCACTTCAACGCCTCCTACCCGGGCCCGGTGAGTGCGCCGCTACTCGAAGGCGACCAACGCATCACCCGCGGCATGACCTCGTTTGCCGTGGAAAACAAATACGAGAAGACATCGGGAGCCGCCAGCTTCTTCTACAACTGGGGCAACCACTGGATCAACGACGGATACACCCCCTCGCTGGGCGAGAGCCCGCAAGAGAGCCGCTTCCTCTCGTTCGACAACATGCTGGGCCTGTCGCTCTACCAGAGCACCCGGTTCTTCCCGGGCAACCGCATCACCTTCGGCTTCGACTGGTTCCGTTACGGCGGCCATGCCTGGAACAAGTTCGTGAGCGGCGAGAAGGCGGGCACGACGAGCGACCTGGTCGACAAGCACGAAGACGAGCTGGCCGGATATGTCGATTTCCGGCAAAACATACAACAATGGCTCACTCTCGATGCCGGCGTGCGCATCGACCACCACTCGCGGATAGGCACCGAGTGGGTACCGCAAGCCGGACTCTCGTTCCACCTGCCCCGCACCATCGAACTGAAAGCCTCGGCAGCAAAGGGATTCCGCTACCCCATTCTGCGCGAGATGTACATGTTCCCGCCCCAGAATCCCAACTTGAAACCCGAGTCGATGTGGAGCTACGAACTGGCCTTTGCACAGCACCTGCTCGACAACCGCATCGCCTACGGCATCAACCTCTTCTACATCGACGGCAAGAACCTCATCGTCACGCTGCCCAATCCCAACGGTACCGGCATGCTGAACCAGAATACCGGCAAAATCGACAACTGCGGCGTGGAGGCCGAGGTGAGCTATCGCATCGACCCGCACTGGTCGGTCGAGGCCAATTACAGCTATCTGCACATGGAGAATCCCGTGGTGGGTGCTCCCGAGCACAAGCTCTATGCCGGTGCCCAATACACCCACAAACGGTGGACCGTCTCTACCGGCGTGCAATACATCGACAATCTCTATACCGCCGTGGGCAGCAACAGCCAGACCGAAGAGTTTGTCCTGTGGAACCTCAACGCCTCGTTCCGCGTGAACCGCTGGCTCGGCCTGTGGGCCCGAGGTGAGAACCTGCTGGCCCAACGCTACGAAATCAACGCCGGTTACCCCATGCCCAAAGCGACGGTCATGGCCGGTGTAAACCTGAATTTCTAACCGCTTGCCCATCGTAAAAACGTTCGGAGGCTGCCCCATACGAGAAACCCCGGCTTTCATGAGCCGGGGTTTCTCGTATCCATGATTCGTCTTGATTACTCGACAATGGTTGGCGTATCCTTGCCATAGCTGCAATAGCCGTAGTAAGGGCTGTCGGGCTTGTAGCTCTCATCGGGGAGCCCGGTTTCATCGTCGAGGTAGCGCACATTCGTCGGGTAGGTGCAATGCTCGATTTTGGAGCCGGCACCGTCGTTGAACTGGCCGATGAAGCCCGAAATGCCCGTGCTGGCAAAGCCCCGCATGCGCAAGGTCACATTCTCGGCGCTGCACCGGGTAAAGGCTACACCGCGGCCGCCAACCACCTGACCGACCAGACCTCCGGCCTGATAACCGGTTATCATGATGTCGTCGACCGAGCAATCCTTCAACCAGGTATTACCGCCGCCCACACCAATCCAACCGATGAGACCGCCTACATTCTGAGTCTGTAAACCGTCGGAGGCCCTGATGCGCACGTGACGAGCCTGCACATTCTCGATATTGACCACCGTGCTGTAATTGGCCCCGGTGTATCCGATACAACCGGCAAAGTAGGCATACTCCTGACTGTGGTCGACGGGATTACCGTCGGTATCGACATCGACCTCGCTGTTGGCCAGGCCGTTGATGGTAATGTTCTCGAAGGTCAGATTCTTCATCACCCCTTCAAACTTACCCCACACACCGGTATAAGCATGGTAGGTACCCAATACGAAGGGCCCCAGTTTGTATTCATACACGGCACCGAACTGCCCGTTCATCGAGAAATTGCGCAGCACATGACCCTGACCGTCGACCGTATAGGTATTTTCGCCGGTCGTATAGATGGGTTTCCAGTCCACACCGCTCATATCGATGTCGTTCTCGATGAGAATCGTGGTCACCGCAGCCTTTCGCTGCTCGGTACCCTGGTCGTCGGTATAGCTCTCGGTCACCATGTCGTAGATGTGGTCGGGCAACCAGGCAAACTCTTCACGCGTGTAGATGTGATAGGTCCTCACCGCCTGACCGCTGGCATTGCGGATCTCGTCACAGGCCGGTTCTACCGGGGTCACCGGCGAAGCGCTCCACCACTCCTGCCCGTCGGTCCACCCGTTGACAAAACCCTCGTCGATGTCGATGGTCACACTGCCGCCCACGGTAAGCAAGTTACCCAGGACCGTGGTGAGGTAGTTGCGCTGTATGGGGATATTGGTCGTGAAATCCTTCTCCATGATGGGAGCGTCGCCTTTGAGCATCTCTACATTGAAGTGGATAGCCTGCTGGGCATCACCGGCAATGAGGTAATCGACGAGCAAAGTGCGGTTTCCGTCGGTAGCATCGTAGCCCCCTTCATAGAGCTTGTCGCCCGCCTCGTCCTGTGCGAGAGCCGCCGTATAGACCGTAGCAACGTCGGCATCGGCACTGCCCGCAGCCTCGCCGGTAACGGCATTCAACTCGGCAAACCGGGTACAATCGTGATAAGCCACCTTGAAGTTATCGGGCATCGACATACCTTCGGCGCCCCAATCGGTCGTCACTACCCGCAACTTGGCAAAGGGGCGTTTCAGCGTCATGGTCTCCCCGAAGGTCTGAGACACCGCAATATTCTTGGAGAAGAAATAGGCATCGCGGCTCTCGTCGTTCAACTGAGCCTCCGGAGTATCTTGTATTGCGATACGAGTGAAATCGGCCGTATTGTAATGCAAGTCAGCCGTCTCGCCCTGCCACACATAGTCGGCCCAAGCCACAAACTTATAGGTATTGTTGGGAGTGAGCCTAAATTCAAAAGCCACCGGTCCATAGGTGTCGACCGTCTGAACCTGCGGTGCGACAAGTTGCGTCGAACCGTCTTCCGTGTAGACCGCCACCTGATAACGAAGATCGTATTTACTCCAATCCACATTTGTCAGGCCTCCATAGGCACTGTTGGTCCCCGGCATGGAACGTGTCACTTGCATCACCTCGGGAACTTCGAATCGCAGGCTTATCACATCGCCATGCGGATTCAACCCGGGTTCTTCCGTCATTTCGGAACAGCCGGTTGCCAGTCCCAGCAATGCTATTCCCATCAGATAACAACTCTTGTTCATAACAAAATCTTATATAATGATTAACTGTATATATCCTTCTCAATCGGGTATCACCACGACAAATTCATCATCGAAGCCATCGTCGATACCGATGTCGCCGCTGCCCACGTTTTGAGTCAGAAACGGACCTCTCAGGACAGTCTCCCGATTACGGTACAACGGCACATCGATATTCTGGTAATGGTTCACCTCATCGCCATTTTCGTCATAGACAAACACATCGATAAGCACATGATCTTCCCGACCATCGTCGGTGAGCACATAGTCATAGGCCAGCAGCAGAGAGCCGTCGTCGGCCACCGTTACCGGGGTCATATCCATGTCGCGCGACTCGATAAACGCGTTGAGGGTCGATGTCTCCACGTTATACCCCACGCTCACATACTGCTTATAAACAATCTTGATTTGCAAATCGTTTACCGATAAGGAGCGCTTCTTCGAAAACTCCTGCAAATCGGTCGCCCACAGGCGAAAACGTCCCGAAGGTCGTTCCATGTGGACCGTCACGATGGGGTCGCCGGCCGGAGTAACCGAAGCGAGATTTCCCGAAACTCCTACCGACACCTCATTGCCACGACGATTCGACGTGACCGAAAAGTCGCAACTACCTGCCGCCGAGTTCTTATGATGGTTGACTTTCAGCGTCTGGTCGACATTCTCCTTCACCGCATTCAGCCGATGGGTATCATAGTGCCAATCTCCTGTCTGGGTTTCGGGCGTGTAATCGCCCCAGGCCAATACTCGGTAATATCCCTCGGGCACATGGAAGGCCAACGTGTCCTGAGGCGGTTGTGCCAAACGGTCGGCAACTATCTCGCGCCGTTCGTACAATAGCCCCTTATCCACCGTAGCACTGGCCGAAGGTAGCCGATACAGTTCGACAACAAATCGTGTACACAGGCGTTCATCGGGCACATAAGCCCGCGATGGTTCGGGGGTCAACTCCTCTTCAAAATATTCGCCCTTCTCATTATAGTTCAACCCTTTGTAATATACAGGCGGCGTGCGGTCGGCATTCAGTTCGACCAGCACCACTACATCGGTCGAACGGGGATACTCATGAATCGTCCGGTCACAGGCCAATATTCCTTCTGCCACGAGACAAGCGAGTATCATCTTGCCTATCATGCTCTTTGCTCTACTCCACATCTTTCTTTCTACCTTTTACGGGAAAAAGCCCACTTGTACGACAAACTGATACCTGCCCGGGTAATCCCCCAATACCAATCGGAACCCGACTTGAACAGGGCTCCATCGGGTCGATTCCGATACACGTCGTAATCATATTCGGCAAATCCGACGCCAAGGGTAAACTCCACTCCCCACTGCTTCGACTTGCCCCATGAAAGGGCATAGCCATAACTCACTCCCATACCCCACAGGGCATGATTGGGGTCCTGGTAGCGACCCTTGTCGTTGAGGGCCACGTTGAAGCCGACCACATGAGTATGAAGCCCCACGAAATGGCCCTGCATCACCGAGCCCGGCCACCACCGCAACTCGGGCTGGGTAGCCAATACACGCAACTTGCGTGTGGGAGTAAGGTCGTATGGCGAATAAAATACCGGTATATCCAGAGTTCCGTGAGACCATAGCTCCACCTCGACACCCGCATTGGCTACGGTAGCTGCCAGAACTAGCAGATTGCTCTTGACGGCCAGATGCCACGGACGTTTCTCTTCGTCCCGACGCAAGAGCGTCGAGAACAACATAGACCGGAACTCGGGTTTTGCACAACGGTACAGAGAGAGCCTGGCCGGAGCGGCCGAGATTACCCGGGGTTGTTCATGGCAGACGATGGCCAGGCGGGCATTGCGGAAAGGAGGAAAGAGATCGTGTATAATCCGGTGCCACGTGTGTCCGCCATCGAGTGCAATAATCTGCTGCTTGCGCTGCGCGGCATCGGGCTCGCGCTGCAAAATAGCCAAAACCTCCTCCCGGTAGGGTATCTGCGCCCCATGCTTCAAAGCCAGTTCAAACGAGTACCAGTCCTCACCCAGATTCACCACCTCCATCTGCTCCTGCCGGAAACCGACCTGCCGCGACAGATAGCGGGCCAACGCCTGTGAACGGTATTCGCCCAAACGGTAGTTCCAGTCCAAAGGTCCCTCGGGCGAGGCACTGCCCCCTATCCACACACGGGCAATGCGCACGGTCGTGTCGCCTTGCAGACTGCGCAGCTCCTGCACAATCGTGTCGAGCTGGCTGTTGGGTTGCAGGTCGTACTTATTGACTCGAAACACCACAGGTATAATCGATGTATTGTGGGAATAATAAACCGAATCCATCTGACTTGGAGGCAAAAAAACGACATAATCGGGATAAGTACGACACAAAGCCTGTGACTTCAAGGGCTGCTGTGCATGAACTGTTCCCACAATCCATGTACTCCAGACGAACAATAACAGTCCCCTTTTTATATGATTACAGCTATCCACCCCTATTGATATTTTTATATAAAAACACGTATGGGTACTTTTGTTTGCTTCTCTATCTGTTAATAATCACAAATGCAAAGATAATTTATGGGGTTCAATCAGAATAGAATTTATTAATTTCTTTAAATTATATTCTATCAGAATACAACATACTGATTCATAAACTATTAGATATAGACAAGAGAAGCCGCAGCAATGCTGCGGCTTCTCTCGGAAATACCTCTTGATCAATCACTCAACGCTTAAAACATCAGTTTCATACCCGCAAAATAGCTGCGAGGCAGGGAGGGACCGTAGATATAACCCGAGTCACGCTCCTTGCCCTGGTCGAAATCCTTCTGATAGGCATTGAAGATATTCTGCACCCCGGCATTTACCTGCAAGGTGATGGTCTTGTAAAGCGAAAAATCATACGACACCTTGGCCGTCATGTCGAAGAAGTCGGGGGTAGTCACCGCCACATCTTTGGCAATGTAGCCCGCCATGTGCTGCACGAGCATGGAGCCCGTGTAGGTCCCCGACAGGGCAATGTTCAACGGTTTGACGGGGGTATAGGTAGCGGTAAAATAGCCATACCAGTCGGGCGTGCGGAAGATGCGCTTCTCGACCGGGACCGACTCGTCGCTGCTCCAACGCTCGGCCTGGGTATAGTGGCTCTGCTGCCAGGTAACTCCCGCCTGCAACTGGACAAGCGAGAGATAGGCAACCTTACCCTCGACCGTCACACCGGCCACCTGGGCACCGGCGCCGTTACGACGCTCCTTCACCGTGGCATTGTGGGTCTGGTCGAAACCAATCTCTTCGAGTACGAACACATGGTTCAACCGGGTGTAGAACCCTTCGAGCAACAGGTTGCACTGGAAGGGGCCGAAGCGACGGTACATGTCGGCCGAGAGGCTCACACTGTGCGATTTCTCCTCTTTCAGGTTAGAGGCCTGCTGGATAATCGTCCCTTCGCCACCTACGGCAGCCACGTGCAAATCCTCATCGTAGGTCTGGGGAGCTCGGAATCCCGACGAGTAGCTGGCCCGCAGATTGATGTTGGGCGTAGGGTTGAAACGCACGTTAGCCCGGGGACTGAAAATCACATGGTCAATAAGATTATGCTTGTCGAGGCGACCGCCCACCAGGAAACTCCACCGCTCGTTCTTCCACTCGTTCTGCAAGAAAGCGCTCTCGATATGCACCTCTTGACGGGTGGTGCGGTGGTATCCCTTCATCTCGTCGCGCAACTTGTCGTAGTTGTACTCGATGCCTGCGGTCAGGTCGGCCGGCATGAACAGGCAGCGGTCGAAGCTGTACACATACTGTCCGCCCGCCACAATGGTCAAGTCGGTAGTCGCTCCATAGGCATCGAGATTCTGCTTCGTGCCGTAGTAGCTCTCGCGGTCGATGTGCTGAGCCGAGGCATACAGGTTGATACGATGCTTCTCGTTGGGGGTAAAGAGGTTGTAGTTGAGACCTCCCCCATTAATCGAGTGGTTCAGCTGCTCGGCTATGTCGGCCTCGTGGGGCGGACGATTCAACAGGTTTCCCCCTCGACGGAATTCGCCAATGTGGTGGTATTCCAAAGTGAGCTTAGAGTAGTTGCTGGTTTTCAGGTAGGAGCGCAGGCCTATCGTCTGAGCCCTCAAAGCGGGCAACTCGGTAAAGCCGTCGCCATCGTGGTCGTAGCCGGCCCGTTGCCGGTTCTGCCCGAAGACGTAGAGCCCCGCCTTGTTGTTGTCGGTCACCAGCGAGGCATTGAGCGAGGTATTGTTTTCGAGGTTTCCGCTACCGCCTATCGAAGTGATGCTGTGGGCAATCGACCCGCTGTTGCGCAACGGCTCCTTGGTAATGACGTTGATAGTGCCCGCAATGGCCGAAGAGCCGAACAGAGCCGACCCTCCGCCGCGCATCACCTCGACCCGCTCGATCATATTGGCCGGAATCTGTTCCAGCCCATATACCCCCGACAACGCGCTGAATATGGGTCGCGAATCAATCAGAATCTGCGTGTAGGGACCGTCGAGCCCGTTGATGCGAACCTGCTGGAACCCGCAATTCTGGCAATCGTTCTCAACCCGCACTCCCGGCTGGAAATTCAAGCCTTGTGCCAAGTTTCCCGAATTGGTATTCTCGAAAGTCTTTATGTTCAACACATTGACCAGCGTAGGCGCCAACTGCCGCGTGGTCTCGCTGCGGTTGGCAGACACCACCACCCCGTCGAGAGCGACGGCACTCGGCTCGATTTCAAAGTCGATTTCGAGAGTCACCCCCTTTTTCAACAACACCGGCCGGCGACTGGTCTCATACCCGACCGACGAGGCTTCGAGCACAAAATCACCTTCGGGCAGATTTTTCAAAAAGTAGTGTCCCGAGGCATCGGTCATCGTCCCCACGGTCGTACCCTTCAACGAAATGGTAATATAGGGCAGGTGTTCCCGTGATTCTTTATTAAGTACATGCCCTACGATATTGATATCCAATGTTTTTTCAGCTGCCGTCTCGGCATGCAGAAGGCCGATGCACCCCAGGCACATCGCCAATACGATGATATACTTCTTCATTTTTTTCGATTCTGAATAATAAATAACCTGTTCTCCCCCACTCGCCGAGAGCAGGAGAAAACCTTTGATTTGCATTTGTGTACGTTGGAATATTTACAGAATCGAAACGGGAGGAGCCCGCAGCCCGTGAGCCTTCCACTTGACCGAGGTAAGAGCCTCTCTGACACAAGGGTAAAGCAGCCTGACAAAAGCTATCGAAACCGCCGCAAACACAACCCCTACCGACGGAGTGGAGGTTGTGAGATGCGACAGAATATGAATGAGCTGAAACTCGGTAGTCGTGTGACTGTGATGCCCCTCGGGCTTGTAGGGGTGAGAGTGCACGATGGTCACCCCGTTTACCACGTGGGTGTGGGTAAACAGCGAAATGCAGCCTATATAGGAAATAAACAATACAGGCAGAAAATATTTCGCGATATGACGGAGCAGCCGGTTCACTCGGTTCTTTTTAGGAGGAGGGCCAAAGGTATAGATTTCCAAGCTATTCTCCAAGTCTTTGGGGAAATTAGCGATGGACCGATGGATAAGGAGAGGGCCATTTTATCTATTTATCCTTTCCCCGACGAATCAAAAGCAACAGCCCGATATAGGTAAACAGGGCATTCAGTAGCAACAGCTCGTAACTGAACGAATAGCCGCCGAACCAGGCTTGCGAATGGCGATCCAAAATGAAACAGAGTATCGGCGAGGCGATAGCGACCAACGGGATATAACGGTCTCGCACCGGTGCCTTGACCGACAGACCAAAGGCAAACAGCCCCAAGATGGGGCCATAGGTATAGCTGGCCAGCGTATATACGGCATCAATTACACTCGTGTTGTTCAACACGTTGAAAATGAATATCACCACACCCATTACGACAGCCATGCCTATATGCACCCGCTTGCGCAGATGCGACACCTGTTCCTCGCTCTTGCCCTTCACGCCCAGAATATCGACCGTAAACGAGGTAGTCAGGGCAGTCAGAGCCGACCCGGCTGCCGAATAGGCCGACGAGATGAGCCCCACCACAAACAAGATGCCCACAATCCCGGGGAAATAGCCCTGTGTCGCTATCCACGGGAACAGCTCGTCGCTCTTCGCCGGTATGGCAATGCCATAGGCCGAGGCATAGACATAGAGCAACACCCCCAGCATCAGGAACAGAGCGTTGACAAAAAACTGGGCGATACCGCTCGTAATCATGTTCTTTTGCGAATCTCTGGAATTCCGGCAACTCAGGTTGCGCTGCATCATATCCTGGTCAAGTCCGTTCATGGCAATTACCGTGAATACCCCCGCCAGGAACTGCTTGAAGAAATACCGCTTGTCGTTCACATCGTCAAAGAAGAACATCTGCGACATCTCCGACCCACGTATCGTCTGCCACAGTCCCCCCAGGTCGAGATGCAGCCCCCGGGCTATATAGTAGATGCACAGCACGACCGAGACGACCAGACAGACGGTCTTCAACGTATCGGTCCAAATGAGCGACTTCACCCCACCTCTGAACGTATAGAGCCACACCAGCCCCACCGTAAAGACCACATTCAGCACGAACGGCAGGTGCAGCGGTTCGAATACCAGCAACTGCAAGACTACACACACGAGGAAGAGCCGCACGGCCGCCCCCAGCATCTTGGAGATGAAGAAGAACCAAGCTCCCGTGCGATAGGAGGCGATACCGAATCGGGTTTCGAGATACTCATAAATTGAGACCACATTCATGCGGTAAAAGAGCGGCACCAGCACATAGGCGATGAGCAACTGTCCCACGACAAACCCCAGCACCATCTGCAAATAGGAGAATCCACTGGCGGCCACCATGCCGGGCACCGAGATGAAGGTCACCCCCGAAATCATGGAACCAATCATGGCAAAGGCCACCACAAACCAAGGCGACCGCCGGTTACCCACGAAAAAGCCCTGACTGTCGGCCCGGCGACCCACGGCATACGAAATGGAAAACAAGACTATAAAGTAAGCGAATATCGTGATTAAAACTACAACCGGTGTCATCTCTTCCTCTCTCTATCGGGGTTCAACCATTCTCTTTACTCTTCATACAGCAGGTAGGGCCGCCGCTGCTCCTTGAATCGGGACACATCGTCACGCCACATCGCCTTAATCTCATCGGCCGACTTTCCCGCCTCAATCATGGGACGTACATAATCCACCCCGATCAACTTCTCGAAAAACGAAGTGAAAAAGCGGTCACCCATACCCAGATTGCGATAGGCATCTATCAGATATTCGAGATCGATACCCCGGGACCAAATCGCCTCAGGCGAGAGCCCCCGTAAATCTCGCCCGTAGCAAAGCCTGTCCCGAAGCGGTGGATTCTTGGCCCCCTTCACGCTGCGAGGCGTGAAGGAAAAGTCACCCCCCTTCATATCGGGGTGTCCATACACCTGGAAAGGCCAATCGGTCCCCCGCCCCAAACTCACCGGCGTAGCCTCGAAATAACAGAGCGAAGGATAAAGATAGACCGCCTGCATGTTGGGCAAGTTGGGCGATGGAGCCACCGACAGCACATAGTGCGTCTGATGCGTGTAGTGAAGACACGGCACCACCGTGAGGTCGCACTCCCGCCCTGCGGTCAACCAATGCTCGCCATTCACCATACGGGCCAGCTCGCCCAGCGTCAGGCCATGCACCACCGGGATAGGCAACCACCCCACCCCCGACTTGTACTTCATGTCGAGAATAGGGCCGTCCACATAATGCCCGTTGGGGTTCGGACGGTCGAGCACAATCACCCGTCGGCCAAACTCGGCACAAGCGTCCATCAGTTTCACCATCGAAATATAATAGGTGTAGTAGCGCAGCCCTACATCTTGAATGTCGACCAGCAGCACATCGAAAGTACGCATCGCCTCGTCCGACGGGCGACCCGAACGCCCGTCATACAACGAACGAATCCGTATTCCCGTCTTGGCATCGACCGAACCCGACACATGTTCGCCCGCATCGGCATCACCGCGAAAGCCATGTTCCGGCGAAAAAATCGTCACCACATTCACCCCATCGTCCACCAGCATATCCACCAAATGACGGCCACCTACCCGTCCCGTATGGTTCGAGAAAACAGCCACCCGCTGCCCCTCCAAGGCCGGATAATACAAGTCCGGGCGCTCGGCCCCTACCACCACACGAGGTTCGGCGGCATACACGGCCAACACACAAACAATCACCACCAAAAACAGGCAAATCTTTTTCATACGCTCTATTCCTTAGATTCTCCCAACGGGAGCCTCACACTCTGTAAAAATACACATTTTTAGGGAAAGTCATACGACAGACTCTATTTAATCGATACCTCAATGGAATCTTGGAAAGGAGAACAGACTATACTGCAAAACATGTAGCCTCCACATCGGAGACTTGGGTGACCGTCTGCGTCATACCGCGCTGCGACGCGGTATCCAATTGACAGTAGTCTGGGTATGCACAAAGCCGTCCAGCCTATGGGAGAAAACGGTGAGAAAAATGACGGAGAGGGACGTTGTATGGGGAAAAGATAGAAGGGTCGCAAAATCCCGCCTTTATCGGGCAGGGAGCGGGCTAGCCGGGAGGAGGGAACGGGGCGAGGATTGTCTGAGCCGCAGGCGAG
>JFBN01315926.1_pt1 | contig 25441 bp, 21 predicted proteins | sample 768741 | NCBI WGS metagenome assembly JFBN01 (sample SAMN01983846, study PRJNA193217) | chicken gut metagenome | biome: terrestrial biome; isolation source: ceca of Broiler chicken | host: Gallus gallus | place: United Kingdom: England | collected 2010-09-07
AGGACCGTGAAGGTCGTCTTCACCGGGGAGGGGGCCGCGTGACGCAGCACGTCTTCATCGTGGGCTCCAAGGGTATCCCGGGCAGCTACGGCGGCTACGAGACCTTCGTGGACAAGCTTCCGAGTACCATCAGGACAACCCGAACATCAAGTACCACGTGGCCTGCAAGGCAGACGAGGACGGGGAGTTCGAGTACCACAACGCGCGGTGCTTCAAGGTCAAGGTGCCAAACATCGGTCCGGCCCAGGCCATCTACTATGACGTGGCGGCACTGCAGCGGGTCGTCCGCTACATCAAAGAGCACAGGATCGAGCATCCAATCGTCTACGTGCTCGCGTGTCGCATAGGCCCGTTCTGTGCGCACTTCGAGCGACAGATTCACCGCCTGGGCGGCGTACTCTACGTGAATCCGGACGGGCACGAGTGGATGCGCGCCAAATGGAGCGCGCCGGTCCGACGCTACTGGAAGGTCTCAGAGCAGCTGATGGTCAAGCACTGCGACCTCCTCGTGTGTGACAGTAAGAATATCGAGAAGTACATCCACGAGGAGTACATGGCGTACGACCCCAAGACGACGTTCATCGCCTACGGGGCGGAGACGCGCAGGAGCAAGCTCGCCGACGACGACCCGAAGCTCCTCGAGTGGCTGGCCGAGAAGGGCCTCTCGCCGAGGTCGTACTACCTCGTGGTGGGCCGCTTCGTTCCCGAGAACAACTACGAGACGATGATTCGCGAGTTCATGAGGAGCGACTCGAAGCGTGACTTCGCGCTTATCACTAACGTGAACGACAAGTTCCTCGGCGAGCTCGAGGAGCGGACCCACTTCCGCTCCGATCCCCGCATCAAATTCGTGGGGACGGTCTACGACCAGGAGCTCCTTATGAAGGTGCGCGAGCTCGCGTACGGGTACTTCCACGGCCACGAGGTGGGCGGGACCAACCCGAGTCTGCTCGAGGCGCTTGGATCGACCGACCTGAACCTGCTGCTGGACGTGGGCTTTAACCGCGAGGTTGCCGAGGATGCTGCGCTGTACTGGACCAAGGAGCCGGGCGACCTTGCGGCGCTGATCGGGCGGGCTGACGCGATGGACGAGGAAGAGCGTGCCGAGCTCGGTCGAGCTGCACGCCAGCGCGTCGCGGACGCGTATAGCTGGCAGCATATTTCGGACGAGTACAAAAGCTTGTGGTAGGAGTAAGTAGTGCGCATCAGCGTAGTGATGGCTACATATAACGGTGAGCGATATTTACAGCAACAAATAGACTCAATCCTGCAATGTCTGGGACCGTCCGACCAGCTAATCATTTCGGATGATGGATCTCAGGACGGTACGCGCAGACGGATAGAGGAATACGGGAACGAAACGGGAATCATAGAGGTAATTGACGGACCCCGTCAGGGTATTATCGCGAACTTTGAGAATGGGCTAAAGCACGTCACCGGTGACATTGTCTTCTTGGCTGATCAAGATGATGTTTGGCTACCAAACAAGGTCAAAGAAGTTAAGCGCATATTCGAGGAGGACAGCACGGTTACATGCGTCCTTCATGATGTCGAGGTGGTTGATAGCGACCTCAATACTCTCGAGAAGTCATTTTTCGAGATTAGGGGGTCGAAGCTTGGTTTTGTAAACAATCTACTAAAGAATAGTTTTATGGGAAGTGCGATGGCATTTAAGGTGTCAGTACTCCCCGCAATCCTCCCGATTCCTAGAAATATACCCATGCACGATCAGTGGATTGGCTTGATTAACGAGCTGTATGGGAAGACGGCAATCTGCCAAAAACAACTCGGGCTGTATCGCAGGCACGGAGACAACGCGTCTACGTTTGACCACGGCAGCCTAGCCTCAATGATTTTCAATCGAGCTGTTATTGTGGCCAACCTTGTCAGGAGAGCCAGAAAGGTATCCAGTAATGTGCAGTCTTAAGTCCACGATGTATATCGTGGCGCACAAGAAGTGCGAGTTTCCAATTCCTGAGGGCTATGTGCCGGTTCAGGCGGGTGCTGCAATTAATGCTCCGGTATATGAGCTGACGGATGCAGTCGGCGACAACATTTCTGCTCTGAATCCCTATTACTGTGAGCTAACCGCGCAGTATTGGGTTTGGAAGAATGCCAAGAGCGATATCGTTGGCTTCGTTCATTACAGGCGGTACTTCTATGACAGGAAGTACAGCAATAGCGACGCGAACATTCTGTCCATTGCCCAGATTGAGAAGTTGCTGGAGAGTTCCGACTGCATTCTTCCTGAGCCCCTCGAGCTTAGGAGAACAGTTTGGGAGGAGTTTGCTAAGTACCATGACGAGAAGGACTTGGCTTTGGCGAAGCAAGTGGCATGTCCGGAGGGGAGCAATTACGCGAAGTCGTTCGATCGAATTATGCAGAGTCGGAGCTTCGCGCCCTGGAACATGTATGTCATGAAATGGGACGCTTTTGACGCCTATATGAGTTGGTTGCTCCCAGCCCTGAAACTCGTGCAGCAGCAGACGGATATTTCCGAATATGATTCATACAACAAGCGTCTCCTCGGCTTTATTTCAGAGCGTCTTCTAAACGTTTGGGTGGATAGAAACGAGCTCGCCGTATGCAGGCGACCTGTATACATGCCGGGTGAGAACAGTGTGGCGGCTCAAGTCAAGAACACCCTGAAGCACCTGCTTAACACAGTTCATTTGAGGTAGTCAATGAGTAGCGTAGGAATAATCACATATCACGCTGCATATAATTTTGGGTCTGTTCTGCAAGCGTATGCTACGCAGAAGGCTATCGAGAAGCTCGGTTACGAGGCGACGATAATTAATTATCGTCCCGCCACTCAGAGGAACTACTATGAGTTGTATCGTTGGAAAATCAGTACAAAATTCTTGGTGAAGGATCTAACGATGCTTCCCGTTCAACGCATGAGGCGGCTTCGTCGAGAGCGGTACGAGGCGTTCATTGCTAGCAAAATGAACCTTACCGAGATGAAATATATCGACCGTAGAGAGCTCACTGCACTGTCAGATTGCTTCGACGTTTACGTAAGCGGAAGCGATCAGATAATCAATAAACACTCAAACGAGCTCGAGAGCGATTCTTGGGATGCCATGGATCCCTATCTACTTATGTTTACCGAAAAGAGAAAGGTGAGCTACGCTTCATCTCCAGCAAACATGACCGTGGAAGAAATGAAGAGAATCGCCCCGAAACTCAGTAGGTTCGATGCCCTATCAGCGAGGGAGCCGGATGCGTCGAAGCTCATGGAAGAGCTTACCAGTAAGAAGGTCGAGACGGTGCTCGATCCGACCCTGCTCTTAGATAGCAATGAATGGGCGAAGATTGCTGACGGGGCGCAAGATTCCCTTCCGGATAACTACATCCTCTACTATACGCTGGACGGGACAAACAAGCTCATCAAGAGGAGAGAGACCCTAAGAAGGCTTTCGGGCGAGCTAGGTCTCCCCATCCTCATGCTCACTCCCTTTGGCCACATTCCACCAGAGAGAGGGCTACTGTCGCTTCCGCAGGCAGGACCGTGTGAGTTCCTGAATGCCGTGAGAAACGCCAGACTTATCGTCACAGACTCCTATCACGGGACCTTGTTCTCGATAAACTTCGGAGTTCCATTTTTGTCGATTAGCGATGGCAGCGCGTCGTCGCGTCGGAAAGACTGGATTGTGCAGCGTCTAAACTGTGGTTCAAATCTAATTTCCGACATTGATGATGCGGTTTGTAAGGTATCTGATTTCACAATAGTTGCTTCATCTAAAGACCTTGATCAGCCAAGAACAGATTCAATAAAATATCTATCTAGTTCGTTGAGCGGGGAAAGGTAGAAGTGGGGATGCTGAGCAAACGAATGCACAGCAGCAGAAGTGCAACAAACAGCAGTATACAAATCCTTGCTTTCCTGGCAGGACTGTTTTCCAGTATGCCTTTATTCGAAATATTTGGAATCGGAGTATACGCATGGCTGGTAATCCTGTTTTCATTGGTGGTGTTGCTAGCGGGGCAATTTCGAGTTTCATCGCAGCTGCCATTCGTACTCTACTTGACGTTTGCTCTGGTCAGCTGCGTTATCTCAATGCTTAGCAGTTTGCCAGGAACCTACCTCAAAGACAACGTAAACGCCTTCATCAACCTAGTGCTGATATTTATTCTCGCGGGATCGGCCCTTGAAAGAAGCGAGGCGGTATCAGATAGGGTTGTCTCAGGAATCAAGCTGGCGGCTAGAATTCAAGCAATATGGATAATTATACAATTTATCTCTTATAAGTGTTTCACTATAGATATAAATCACGTTATATTTAACGCACTCCTTGGAATAAGTGAACAGACTTCTCAATATAAAGCGACGGGCTATATCCCTACGGGGCTCTGCTGGAATGCTGGGGGGATTGCTGCAGCACTCATCATTGGCTTTTGCATGGAATCTAGGCTTGTCTGGCGATTTGTTATTTTTTTAAGTGGCATTTTGACGCAAAGCAGGACAATACTAATCGGGTTCTGCTTTCTCATGCTTATTGAATTCTTGGTTTTTTCAAAGAAAAATAAACTTATTGATAAAGTAAAGAATGCAATTGACAGGCACCGTACTGGCATAATTGCATTCATTGTTGTGGTTGCTGGGACGATTCTTTTAACGGACTTTGGTGGGCTGATGAGCTCATTAGCACACGATATAATTGATAAAATATTGTTTAGTTTAAGCTTAAACGGAGGGTATGGCCATGCGAGTACTGCCGCGCACGCCGGATACTACCTTAATTTACCCGCTCTAATCAGTTCCATGGGCATCCAAAATATTTTATTTGGCTATGGCTTGAACTGCTCGGGGTTCCCATACACTAATCTCACTGGACAATATGCTCAGGTGAGCTCATGGTGCGTCGAGAGCGACCCAGTAAACACGCTTCTTAGTTCTGGAATAATGGGGCTGGCTACGTTTTATGCGTGGATGGGCCATCTAATTTATAGATGCTGGAAGCGTGACAGAAATAAAGAAACCGCTCTCATTATAATTACGCTCACATTCATGGGTATATTTTATAATGTTCAATCGGTTCTGTATTCTTGGCTGATACTAGCTGAAATTGCACTGGCATATCAGACGGCGGATGGCTCATACAATACTTGGGAAATCTTCGAGAGCACGTGTATGCATCTAAGGATTAAGTTCAGTAAGAATAGAGATATTCACTGAACTCCATAATGTGCATAAATCGAAGGATGAGAGTTTAGATAAGCGCATGCTGCGTTAGTTCAGACTCAGAAATAATCCAAAGAGGTGAAAATGTATATGTATTCTAACGAAGTGAACGCACAAATAATTATTTCTTTACTTAAGGAACATAACATTAAATACTTTGTTGTTTCTCCGGGCACTACGAACTACGGAATAGTTGGTAGCATCCAAGATGATTCGGATTTTATCGTGTTCTCTGCTGTAGACGAGAGGTCTGCTGCCTATATGGCATGCGGAATTGCCGAGACCTTAGGCGAGCCGGTGGCTATCTCCTGCACGGGAGCTACGGCCTCTCGGAACTATCTGTCGGCGCTTACTGAGGCTTACTATCGCAAGCTCCCAATCATTGCCATTACATCGTTTAATGGGAATATGAATCTTGGCCAGATGATGCCACAGAATCTCGACAGAACTGTAATACAGCGGGACGTGGCCCTATTGTCAGTTCAAGTGCCTAAGGTGAAGGATGCAGAGGACGCTTCATACTGCAATCGGATTGTAAACGAGGCGATTTTGGCTTGCCGGAGGCACGGCGGCGGCCCTGTGCATATCAATGTGTGCTGTGACTATTCTGCAGGGGGCTTTGAGGTCACAAAATTAGATAAGCAGCGTTTGATTGGGCGCATTTCGCGGGGCGACGAACTCCCCAGTCTCGACTCTTTTGAAAAGATCGCGGTGTTCATAGGCGCTCACAGACCTTTCGACAATGCGACAAGCGTCGCACTGGATCGTTTTTTAGAGGCGTATAACGCGGTCGCGCTATGTGACCATACAAGCAATTATCATGGGCCCCGCGCTGTGCTCTCGGCGCTCGCCTCAGAAAACACAAGTAGGTGGTCAGTGCGATTCCATGAGCTTCGACCTGATTTGATTATCGATATTGGTGAGGTATCGGGCGACTATGTAACCACAGGCTTCTTGTCTGCGAGCGGGGCACCCGTTTGGAGAGTGTCTGAAGATGGTGAAGTGAGGGATAGGTTTGGTAATCTCCGCAAGGTATTTGAGATGGAAGAGCGGGTCTTCTTTGAGGGCTTTGCGACTGGGCTGCGGAGCGTAAGGGATGACTACGTAGGAGCGTGGCGGCGCCGCGACAACGAGGTTAGAGAAGAGATTCCGAGTGACCTCCCCTTTACAAATCGATGGGTGGCGTCCGTTCTTTCCGAAAACATCCCTGAAGGTTCGATACTTCACCTTGCGATTCTAAACTCGCTGAGAAGTTGGAACTACTTTCCTATTGACGATTCGGTCTCTTGTTTCTGCAATACAGGGGGGTTCGGTATCGATGGGTGTCTCTCGGCGGCTGTGGGTTCCGCTATCGCTTCGCCGGACAACCTTGTATTTGAAGTTACTGGCGATTTAGCTTTCTTTTATGATATGAATGTCCTCGGAAATCGGCACCTAGGGGACAATCTTCGGATTCTGCTCGTTAATAACGGCGTGGGGGCTGAATTCCACATGCCCTACTCTCCGGCGTCAGTAATGGGGTCTGAGGTCGACGAGTTCGTTGCCGCTGCCGGGCACTTTAGGAGCAAGAGCGAGGATGGCGCATCACCGGCGGAGGCATGGTCCCGAGCGGTGGGTCTCTCCTATCGTCGCGCTGCCACTAGAGAGGAGCTGCTCGAGACGGTTTCCTGGTTTGTTGCGTGCGACGGTGGTTCCAAGATTCTCGAGTGTTTTGTTGATGTTGCTGACGAAGAGCTTGCGGCGGCAGCATTCGGCGCTCTCGACCGGGAAAATGCCTCTAGGAAGCGCATGGCCGATACTGCCCAGAGAATGCTTCCTAAAGGTTTAGTTGCGTCAATAAAGAAAAAGATTATGTAGTTGGTTTTTGCCAAAAGGGCGTGCAGGGGAGCATGCAAGTTGCTCCGTAGCGATGCTCAAAATCTGTTAGGAGAGGGCTTGAAAAAACGTCGGAATCTGACTTTGCGCACACCGCCGTTTACGGCAAAGGGCACAGCAAAGAGGGTGCTTAGCGGTCCAGGTATTTGTATGGCCAAGTCAGTGCTAGGGAGGTAACATGGGGAGCGTCAGAACGCGACGAGTCCTGTTGCTCGGCGGCACCGGCGCGATGGGCTCCCATCTGACGTGTCTGCTCGCGCATGACGGATGGGACGTCACGGTGACGAGCCGTTCGGAGAGGTCTTCGGACGATTCAAACGTTACCTATGTCCGTGGAAACGCTCACGATCCTGCGTTCTTGGGCGAAACGCTCTCTCGGGGCTGGGACGTGGTTGTCGACTTCATGGTCTGGTCGACAAGAGCCTTTCGGGATGTTCGCGACTCCCTGCTCGGCTCGTGCCAGCAGTACGTTTTTCTCTCGAGCTACCGAGTCTTTGCCGACTCACCCGTCATCGATGAGCGCTCCCCGAGGCTGCTCGACGTCTCCGATGACGCTGGGTACCTTGCTACCGACGAGTATGCTCTCGCTAAGGCGCGCCAGGAGGACCTCCTGAGAGCTTCGGAGCGGGGAAACTGGACCATCGTCCGCCCGGCGATTACTTACTCTACGGGCAGGCTCCAGCTTTGCACGATGGAGTGCGGGGAGTGGCTTACTATGGCGCTCGCCGGTCATGCGGTGCCTTTGCCAACGGAGGTACTCGCAAGGCAGACGACGATGACGTGGGGTGGCGACGTCGCTCTTATGCTCTCGAGACTCATAGGCAGCAAGGGGGCACTCAGCGAGGACTACGATGTCTGCACCTCCCAGCATCGGAGTTGGGCGTCAGTCGTTGAGATCTATCGTTCGCTTCTCTCCTTCGAAGTTCAAAGGGTAACCTCCGGCGCATACGAGTGGGCGTGCGGAAGTCCGTGGCAGTGCCGCTACGACCGGATGTACGATCGAGTGATGGACAACTCCAAGGTGCTTGCTGCGACAGGACTCTCCGAGTCCGACCTGACTGACTTGGCCGATGGACTGGTAGTTGCGGTGAGGGACACCCTCAGGAAGGGCATCCCTGCTCCGGCGGGCATGAGGAGACTGGGCCGTCTCGACCGCTTGGGCGGTGGCTTCATCGGTCCCGTCGCGTTCTCTCGGCTGCCCGACGCCTCTGCCATTGGCTACGCGAAGTACCTTGCGGGTCGGACGCTGGGCTAGGGAGAGAAGATGGGAAGGTACAGAAACCTAGCCGTCAATACAGCCCTTTTCGCTCTTAACTCCGTGGCGACCAAACTCGTCACGTTTCTGCTCGTTCCGCTATACACGGCTCATATGTCGGCGGGGGAGTACGGTCTCACTGACATGTCTCTCACGGTGATAAGTCTCCTTACGCCGCTCGTTACGCTAGATGTGGCGGAGGCGGCGGTGCGCTTTATCGTGGGTGATCGAGCCCGGTGTGATCGCTATGTGGCGGTTGCCCTCGGGGTCACGACGGCCTCGGTCGTCGTGGTGGCTGCGCTCTCGCCGCTTCTCGACTTGCCGGCCTTCGGTGGTCTGGGCGCCCACAAGGGGTGGTTCATAGCGGCCTATGCCGCGAGTGCCCTCACGACCATGTGCGGGGAGGTGGCCCGCGGTATGGGTGAGGTGCGGCTCATCCCCGTTTGCGCGGGGGTGTCCTCGCTCGTGACGCTGGTTTCCGCGGTGCTTACAATTGCATGGGCCGACTTGGGGGTCACGGGCTACTTCGTTTCAGTGACGGTCGGTCCGGCTGTGGCTGTCGCCGCTTACCTCAGGGTCGGCGGGCTCGGCTCCGCCGCCTTACGCGGTGCGCGCGAGCTCTTCTCATCCACGTGCGACGAGCTTCGTGTACTCTGCGGGCCGATGCTGCGTTATGCGCTGCCGCTCATTCCCAACTCGCTTTTCTGGTGGCTGGGGTCGGGAATAAACCGCCTCTTCATAACAGGAATGCTCGGAATCTCGGCCTCCGGCATGTTTGCGGCGGCATCCAAGGTTCCCAATCTCCTTAATACCGTCTACTCGATTTTCCAGCAGGCTTGGCAGCTGTCTGCATACCAAGAGTCAGGGGAGGAGGGTCTTGCGCGCTTCTTCTCTCGCATCTTCGCACTCGTGCAGGTGGGGATGACGGTGCTATGCGCAGCGCTCTCCTTTCTCGCGCCATGGTTGGCCTCGCTTCTGCTCAGAGGCGAGACCTACGATGCTTGGCCGATGATTGTGCCGCTACTGCTTTCAAACCTTTTCAACGTTTTCGCCTCCTTCTACGGAACCGTCTATTCTACGACCATGCATACGACCTTCATTATGGGGACGACGGTGTTGGGGGCCCTCTCGTGCGTCGTGCTCACTCCGCTGCTCATCCCTATCATGGGCGCTTATGGGGCCTGCGTCGCGTCAGCGCTGGGGCAGGGGGCCGTCTTTCTCGCTCGGGCGGTCGACTCCAAGCGCTACCTCAGCTTTGACGTAGGTTGGCGATACCTCGCACCCACGCTTGCTCTCCTCGCCGCGCAGGCGGTCGTCACGGAATTGAGGCCTGACTGGTGGCAGGCGGCTTCGTTTGCTTGTCTCGCCGCTGTCGTGGTAATCCAAGGAGCTAGGGCGTTGGGTATCCTGCACGAGGTCGGGGGGATTGCCTCCCTGCTTGGACGGAAAAGGGGATAGTCGCGCTGTGCAACGACATTTTCTAAACTTCCATCAGCCGGCCTTTAGTGAGTTGTTTTGTGGGGCGCTCGGCGAACGTTCGCGCACAGCCTCGACAGCCGCCGTTCTTCTCGCCGGGGTTTGGGAGGCGTCCTTCGGTTTCGAGATGGCGACGATGTGAATGTCGCCAACAGTTGGAGCGACGCACTAATTGACGTGGCGCATAAGGTATACGCCCATGTATTTTTTTGGGGGACTGGGATTAGCTTGTTGAGAGTTGCAGCGCCTTCGGCAAATTCGGAGGCCTCTACAAGTGGCCTCCGGCGTTATCGATACGATGTCCTGCGCGTTTTATCGGCGATTGCAGTACTTGTATTTCATTTTGACGTTGAGGGCGCAGCCTATTTTCCTGCGAGAGACTTTGACGGCATGACCGTTAATTTGTTCGGAAGCCCTGCCCTCAATGCGGGTAGCCTGGCGGTTGGAATCTTTTGGCTTCTTTCGGGGGCGCTATCCGCCGGGACATTTCGAGATGAGTCCTTTTCGACCATTCGATACTACAAGAAAAGGCTTCATAGGCTTTTCGTTCCGTTTTACCTCTCCTGGTTTCTCGTATGCTGCCTGAATATGCTCCGAGGGCAAATCTTCTCCGGGATACCTATCGGAAGAATTCTGCTCACCGTCGTCGGCTTCGACGGATATATAACAAGGCTAATTCCTCATCCGCCCGCTACGTTTTATCTGGTGGGCGAGTGGTTCTTTGGGGCGCTTGTTCTAATCACGCTGTTTCACCCCATACTAAGAAGGATATATAGAACATTCGGCGGCAAGGCGATTGCCCTGCTAGTTGTTGTCGATATGCTCGCGTACTTCTTGGGTATTGCCTCGTGGTCCTCCCCGTTGAACTGTCTTGCGCTGTATTCGCTGGGCATTCTGTTTTCCCTCTTGCGAGAACAAGGTAATGCTTGGCGGGGGGGGGTATTTATCGTGGGGCTCCTGCTGTCGGTCGCCGCCGCCTCCCCGCTGTGCATATCATTCAATAATTTCGGACTGGCGTTTCCGTCCCTGATGTCTCTGTCGGTAGGAATCTTTTTAATGGTTGATTTCATGCCGTTTCAATTCTCCTCTAGGGTGACGAAGCTTTCGCGCGCTCTTGATCAGCTCAAAGCCCCGCTGACATCTCTATCAGGTTTGACCATGTACGTATTCATGTTTCAACACGTTCTCGTAAAGTGCGTACTTCCGGCGCTTCCTCCCAGCACGTTTAGCGACAGGTCAGACTATCTGTTCACCGTTTCGATAATCACGGCGCTCACCTTTCTTGTTGCGTTTCTCGCCCAAGGGCTCGAGTACTCTCTGCGTGAGAATCTGTTCAATCGGCATGCAAGGCGGCGTCCGGCATGAGTGTTTTCATGCCGGCAAAGTGCCTGCACGTGACGACAAATCGCTCCGAGTGGTTTATGCCTTCGGAGCTCGCTAGTCCCGATAAAAAATATCCATACTACGTCCCAGTCGGAGGGAGACTATATGAAAGGCATCATCCTTGCGGGTGGGTCGGGCACGCGGCTGTACCCGCTCACGCTCGTGACGAGCAAGCAGCTGCTGCCCGTCTACGACAAGCCGATGATCTACTATCCGATGTCGGTGCTTATGATGGCCGGCATCCGGGACATCCTGATCATCTCGACCCCCACGGACCTGCCCAACTTCGAGCGGCTGCTCGGGGACGGCTCGCAGTTCGGGGTCAGCCTCTCCTACGCGGAGCAGCCCTCGCCGGACGGCCTGGCGCAGGCCTTCCTCATCGGCGAGGAGTTCATCGCCGGTGAGCCCTGCGCACTAATCCTGGGGGACAACATCTTCTACGGCAACGGTCTTTCTCGCCACCTGCGCCGCGCGGTGGAGAACGCGGAGGCCGGCCGCGGGGCGACGGTCTTCGGCTACCACGTGGACGACCCGGAGCGCTTCGGCGTGGTGGAGTTCGACGAGGACTACAACGCTATCTCCATCGAGGAGAAGCCGGAGCACCCCAAGAGTTCGTACGCCGTCACGGGGCTCTACTTCTACGACAGCCGCGTGTGCGAGCTGTCCAAGAGGGTGAGGCCCTCCGCGCGCGGCGAGCTGGAGATCACCGACCTCAACAGGATGTACCTGGAGGACGGCTCGCTCAGCGTGGTCACGCTGGGGCGCGGCTACGCCTGGCTGGACACGGGCACGATGGAGAGCCTCTACGAGGCGGGCGAGTTCGTGCGCGCTGTGGAGCGCGCCCAGGACACCCCGGTGGCCGTACTCGAAGAAATCGCTTGGGAGAACGGGTGGGTGGGCACCGACGCACTGATTTCCGCGGCGGGCGCCTACGGGAAGTCTGTCTACGGGCAGCACCTGCGTCGCGTGGCCGAGGGCAAGGTCATCAAGCCTCGCGGTCACTACGAGTGGGCGAGAATCCCATAGCGATTTGACGGCAGTCTACGCAGAGAGGAAGTAGGTCAATGCCAGACACCGAGACCTTCGAGCCCACCAACATCATCGTCACCGGCGGCTGCGGCTTCATCGGCTCCAACTTCGTGCACCACGTGGTCCGCGAGCACCCCGGCGTGCACGTGACCGTGCTCGACAAGCTCACCTACGCGGGCAACCCGGCCAACATCGCGGGGCTGCCCGAGGACCGCGTGGAGCTCGTGGTGGGCGACATCTGCGACGCCGAGCTGCTCGACCGCATCGTCCCCGGGCACGACGCGATCGTCCACTACGCGGCGGAGTCCCACAACGACAACTCCATCGCGGACCCCGAGCCGTTCCTGCGCACCAACGTGGAGGGCACCTTCCGCCTGCTCGAGGCCTGCCGCAAGTACGACGTGCGCTACCACCACGTCTCCACCGACGAGGTCTACGGCGACCTCGCCCTGGACGACCCGGCCCGCTTCACCGAGGAGACCCCGTACCACCCGTCGAGCCCCTACAGCTCCACCAAGGCGGCCTCCGACATGCTGGTGCGCGCCTGGCACCGCACCTACGGCATCCGCGCCACCATCTCCAACTGCTCCAACAACTATGGTCCCTACCAGCACGTGGAGAAGTTCATCCCGCGCCAGGTGACCAACATCCTCTGCGGCATCCGCCCCAAGCTCTACGGCGACGGCAAGAACGTCCGCGACTGGATCCACACCGAGGACCACTCCTCCGCCGTCTGGACCATCCTCACCCGCGGCCGCATCGGCGAGACCTACCTCATCGGCGCCGACGGCGAGAGGAACAACATCGACGTCCTGCGCGAGATCCTGCACGCGATGGGCCAGCCCGAGGACGCCTTCGACTGGGTGCGCGACCGCCCCGGCCACGACCGCCGCTACGCGATCGACTCGACCAAGCTCCGCCGCGAGCTCGGCTGGCGCCCGCGCCACACCGACTTCGCCGAGGGCCTCGCCGAGACCATCGCCTGGTACCGCGACAACGAGGACTGGTGGCGCCCCGCCAAGGAGGCAACCGAGGCCAAGTACGCCGCTCAGGGGCAGTAGGGTCCGTACTTGCACGTTATCGTTTCGTATTGTCGATACTGGTGCCGAGCCTTGAAAGATGGTCTTAGCGTTCGGCGCTCCCACAGTTTCTTTGGCCCTATCTAAGAAGAACTTTTCCATAATAAAAGAAAGTCGATGACTTCTTTGTGCTCGTGATTGCTAGTTTCCACTCATGGTGTCAACGTGCGCGTGACTTCTAGAGGTCGTGCCTCATTTTGACGCCAGAGGGCTAATTAACGTAGAGAATAAAATACTCATGTAATGGAGGAAGTGGAATGCTCGTAATGCTGGCCGTACTTCTGCCGCCATATGTGGTCCTAATGATACGAAGGTTTTTGGGGGAGCGAGAGAGCAGCGTGCTGGCGACTTATCTCGGTAGTGCGCTCGCTGTCAATTTCTTTTCGGTGTGCGTTACGTGCTTCGCCTTCGGAAATCAAACGGGTATTGAGGGGCTTCTCGCACAAAATGCTGTTTTTTGGGTGAAGTACACCTTGTTGGCCGTCTTTCTGTCATGTCTGGTTGCGGTGGCCAGTACGTGGGCTGGTCGGCATGTTACATTCCGCTTTGAACTATCCGACTCACTTTCTTGGTCATGGGCTCGCAAGGCGTGCGTTGTGTTCACGGCGATTCTCTTTCTGATGCACTTTGTGCGCATCTTCAATTTTGACTTCTGGGGAGACGAGGCTTTCTCGGTTTTGTTGGCGCGAATGAGCGTCCCTGAAATGCTCGCGGTGACTGCAGGGGACGTGCACCCACCGTTTTATTACTTGACCTTAATGGCCGCAAATCGGCTGTTTGGCGATGCGGGATGGGCATACAACCTTGTCTCACTGGTTCCATACGGTCTTACTATGCTCCTCGCGCTCACGGTCGTGTGGAAGAGTTTCGGCGGATCTGCGGCGATCATCCTCATCGCCTGCCAGTCGCTCATGACGTCCGCTGTCACCTATAACGTTGAGGTACGCATGTACTCGTGGGCAGCCTTCTTTGTTCTCGTCGCGTACGTTTGGCTCCTGCGCGTGATGAATCACGGTACCGTTGCCGACTGGGTGATATTTTGCGTTGCCTCACTTGCGGCTGCATACACTCACTACTATGCCCTGATAATGGCTGCATTTTTGTATCTGGGTCTCATTGTTTTCCACGTTGTGCGAAGACTGCCACTCCGTCGCATTATCGTTGCATGCGCGGCGACGCTGGCAGGGTATTCACCATGGCTGCTGGTGCTGGTCCAGACGCTGGAAAGAACAGCCGGTAACTTCTGGATGACCACGGTTCCGTCCCTCTCCGAGAGTCTACTGTTTCCATTTAACGTAGGGGGTGCCCAAATCGCGCGCTTTTTGCTCTGCCTGTTCATCCTTGGAGTGGTATGTGCCGTCCTGAAGGGGGCGGGCGTCGTTCGGACGAGCAAGGAGGATGGTCGCTGGGAGTTGACCGTGTCATCTCGTCTGACGTTGATAGGCGACCAGACGTTTTGGATATTGACGGGCGTAATATGCTTTCTGGGGACCATCGTCGTGGGGCTTGCGGTTTCCGAGCTGATTCATCCGGTGTTCGCACTGCGCTATCTCTATCCGGCATGCTCCATGGTCTGGCTGCTGCTTGGGGTGCTGGTCGCGCAGTTTGGCATCAGGAAGCTCCTCTCGGCGCTTCTTGTTGCCTTGGTCCTATGGGTCGGTATTCCAAACTATGAGAAAGTGCGTGCGGAGGAAATGTCCATCCAGGAGTCGCAGGCAGACACTATGGAAAAGATGGAGGGGGTAGAGCCAGGGGGCTGCTTCTTGACGGATGTTGCGCACCTGGAATGGAGCGTTCTCCAGTGTGACTATCCGGGGGTTGATACTGAGCTGGTCAGCGTTGATAACCTTCCAACCCTAGATGTCTCTCGTCCTACTGGCTGGTCTTGTCCACTGACCTCTCCGGAGGCTATGACGTGTGGCTCAGCGACGAGGGCTTCGAGGCGATTGAGGTCGTTAGCGGTGGGTGGATTGGCAGAAGTTACGTCAATGTCTATCGACTTGAAGCGGTCGATGGGGGCGACGTACGATGAGCGAGTACAAGTGCGGTCTCCTCTCTGTGGTGGTCCCTTGCTACAACGAGGAAGAGGGCCTGCCTATCCTAGCGGGCGCGCTCTCCGACGTTGTTGCGGGCATGCGGAGTCGTTGGCGTCATCTCTCCGTGGAGCTGGTCCTCGTGGATGACGGCTCCTCCGACGGCACCGCCGCGGGGATGAGGGCGCTCTCCCTGCTTGAGGGCCTCCCCTACCGAGTGCGATACCTGCTGCTCTCGCGCAACTTTGGCAAGGAGGGGGCGCTCCTTGCGGGCCTTTCCGCCGCGCGGGGGGAGTGGGTCTGCACGATGGACGCCGACATGCAGGATCCGCCCTCGCTCATCCCCCAGATGTACGAGGACCTCCTGACGGGTGAGTGGGACTCGGTGGCCACTCGTCGCGCCACGCGGGAAGGCGAGCCGCCGGTCCGCTCCGCCTTCGCCCGCCTCTTCTACAGGGTCATCAATCGCCTCTCTGACGCAGAGGTGGTCGACGGGGCCCGCGACTTCCGTCTCATGAGCCGCCCCTTCGTTGACGCGGTGCTCTCCGTGACCGAGCGCAACCGGTTTACCAAGGGAATCTACGGCTGGGTCGGCTTCCGCACCAAGTGGGTGCCGTACGAGAACGTGGAGCGCGCTGCCGGCGAGACCAAGTGGAGCTTCTGGTCGCTGGCCCGCTACGCCCTCGACGGCATCGTGGCCTTCTCGACCGCCCCGCTCGCCCTCGCCTCCGTGCTGGGCCTGGCCTTCTGCCTGCTCGCCCTCGTGATGGCGTTTGTGGTGGTCGTTCGCGCGGCGGTCTTTGGGGACCCGGTGTCGGGGTGGCCGTCGCTCATGACGGTCGTGCTGCTGATCGGCGGCGCGCAGCTCCTGTGCCTCGGCGTCATCGGCCAGTACCTCGCCCGCACCTACGTGGAGGCCAAGCGGAGGCCCTGCTACATCGTGCGCGAGGAGGGCGAAAGCCCGGCGGGGCCGGCCCGGAGGCCGGTCCCGCCCGATGCGATTGCGGGGTGATGGGCGCGTGGTCGGCCTGGTGGGGCAGCTTCTTAAGTTCGGCGTCGTGGGCGTGGCCGCCACAGCGATAGACTTCGGCGTCATGGTTGCGATGACGGAGCTCGCCGGGTGGGACCCGGTGCTCTCGGCGGGCGTGTCCTTCGTCGTCTCGCTCGCCTTCAACTACGTCGCGTCGATGAGGTTTGTCTTTGCTCGTCGCGACGACCTGTCCCGCGCCCGGGAGCTCGCCATATTCGTTGCTCTCTCGCTCGTTGGCCTTGCCATCAACGAGGCCCTCATGTGGCTGGGGGTCAACGCCCTCTCAATCAGCTACCTTGTCGTGAAGGTGGCTGCCACCTGCGTGGTCATGCTCTGGAACTTCGTTTCGCGCAAGCGATGGCTCGACGCGTCGTAGGGCAGATTCCGGTGGCCGTTGCACCACGGTGGGGGGCTTGGTTCAATAGGCGGCAGGCAATATGACGACGAGACCAGGGAGAGGATTGTCGACCTCGTCCGGGGAGGGCTGACCGAGGCCGGCGCCGCGCGGATCGTCGGGTGCGACCCGACCACCGCCCGCTACTGGTGCCACGCGGCGGGCGCGCCCGTCCGAGGCGGACGACCGGGCCGTGCCCGGGCGCTGGGAGGGAGACCTCGTGGAGACGGTGGCGTCGGTACCTGACGGCGGCGCGCCGCCATGCTCTCCACGCTCGCCCGGGACTAGAGCTGAGAGATGGCCGAGCACGCCCGCTTCACCGAGGCGACGGGCTTCAGGGCCTGCTTCTGCGACCCGAACTCGCCCTGGCAGCGGGGCACCAACGAGAACACCAACGGCCTGCTCAGGCAGTTCTTCCCGAAGGGGACCGAGTTCGCGGACGTGACCGACGGCGAGGTCCGCGAGGCCCAGGACCTGCTCAACGGGAGGCCGCGGGAGACCCTGGGGTGGAGGACGCCGGCGGAGGCGCTGGTGAAGGTCGGTGCAATGGTCGCCCGACTCCGCTGTAAAGTCATCCGAACGGGCCGACCTAAATTCTTCGGCGTCGGCGAGCCTGACAAATACGCCCTCTCCAATGAGGGACGACATGTCGTATGTTCCGCGTTTACCGTCATCAAATTCGACGTATAGCATCGTGCCGCTGATGACCCACGCGTCTTTGACCGAGTAGTACATGCGACGCCTCCTAAAGAGGGCGGAGCTTGAAAAGTTCTATTTATTCAAATTCATACCCAGTTGCAGGGAGGAAGAATGCAGTTGGAGTTTGAGAAGCAACTTAAGGTTACGGATACCGGGATCCCCGGGCTCGTCGTCCTCGACCTGCCCGTGCACGGCGACGCGCGCGGCTGGTTCAAGGAAAACTGGCAGCGCGAGAAGATGACGAAGGGTCTCGGCCTTCCGGACCTGCGTTGGGTGCAGAACAACGTCAGCTTCAACGTGAGTGCGGGCGCCACGCGAGGCATACATGCCGAGCCGTGGAACAAGTTCATCTCCGTTGCCACGGGCTCCGTCTTTGGTGCGTGGGTTGATCTGCGTGCGGACAGCCCCGGCTTCGGGCGCGTGTTCACCTGCACGCTCGACCCCTCGAAGGCGATTTTCGTGCCGCGTGGCGTAGGAAACTCCTACCAGGCGCTCGAGGACGGGACCGCGTACACCTACCTCGTGGACGCGCACTGGTCGGCCGAGCTCAAGAAGACCTACACCTTCGTGAACCTGGCGGACCCGGATCTCGGCATCGAGTGGCCCATCCCGCTCGATCGTTGCGAGATCTCCGAGGCTGACAAGAACCACCCGATGCTCGCCGACGTGGTGCCCATGCAGCCCAAGCGCACGCTCGTCACGGGGTGCAACGGGCAGCTCGGGCGCGCGGTGCGCCAGCTGGTGGAGGAACGCGGGGTAGTGGGGACATTTGACTTCTGCGACATCGACGAGTTTGACTTCTCCGACCCGGCGGCGTACGAACGCTATGACTGGTCGCTGTACGGGGCGGTCATCAACTGCGGGGCGTATACGGCGGTTGACCGTGCGGAGACGTCTGAGGGGCGCATGGCCTGCTGGAAGGCCAACGCAACGGGACCGGCCCTGTTGGCCCGCACGTGCGCCGAGTACGGCATCACGCTCGTGCACGTGAGCTCGGACTACGTCTTTGACGGAACAGCGGGCAACCACGGTGAGGCAGAGCCCCTCTCGCCGCTCGGCGTGTACGGGCAGTCCAAGGCCGCGGGTGACCTGGCCGTAGCCGGCTGCCCAGCGCACTACGTGGTGCGCTCAAGCTGGGTGATTGGTGATGGCCGAAACTTCGTCCGCACGATGGCGGGACTCTCGGCGCGCTGCGCGGACCCGGGCGACGCGCTCGCTGAGGCCACGGTGGTCGACGACCAGCTGGGCCGCCTCACCTTCACACGCGACATGGCCGAGGCGATCTTCCACCTGCTGGGGTGCGGTGCCCCCTACGGCACCTACAACGTGACGGGCTCCGGCCGCGTGGCGAGTTGGGCCGAGATCGCGCGCGAGGTCTTCGAGCTGGCTAACGGCAACGGGGAAGCGGTGCGTCCGGTGACGACCGCCGAGTACTACGCCGGCGCCGAGGGCCCGGTGGCCCCGCGCCCCGAGCGCTCCGACCTTGATCTGACGAAGATCGAGTCCACGGGTTTCTCGCCGCGCGATTGGGAGGACGAACTGCGGGAGTACCTGGCTGGGCTGGAGGATTAGTTCGAGCTTAGATTGCAGTTTTTGAGGCAAGTGCTGGCGGCCTGAGTGCCTCCGGCACTTGCATGTGGATGTAAACCCCTTGCTGTTCTGACTGGGCTTCTATTGATTATGCGTTTCCTCCTCGATGGTTTCCGTCAGACCCGCCTCGATGTAGTCAATTAGTGTGCACTCGAGGATATCGTTCAACCAAGGTAGGGGCTTTTCAGTAAATGGATGAGAGTATAGAGGGTAGCTGTTCTCTCCGTGCATATAGCGGCACCTTAAATCATAAATATAATGTGCTAAAAGGAAAGCAAGCTCTTCAGGTGGGGAAGACATTTTTATAGCCGATAGGCGGGGGAACTTGTTCGGGCTGCTCTCATCGGGTGATTTTGCCCATGAAAGGATTATGCCTAATAAAGAGTCTGGGTTCTCCGGGGGCTCGGTGCCAGACAGATTAATGAGCTTCATCGACTTCTTTTCCTCCGCTTTCTTTCCAGATAGCTCAATCTGAATTGCTGCCGATACAAAGCGGTCGATGAACCTGAGGCTACACAAAGCGTCCTCATTAAGCTCCTTCTTGTTATTCTTCTTGTTGGTATGCAGCAGCTTTGTCTGTGTGTATCTATACCAGCCAAGCTGATTGAGCAGTTTGGAATCGCCGTCAACATACCGCATGTATTGGGATTCCGCTCTGAAAAACTTTCCCTCCCTAGCACGGTTCGCCATTATGGCAAGGCGATCTGCTTCTTTACGCAGTTTTTTAGGGGATAGTGCTCGATACATTGCGTTGAAGCCGCTCCAGAGAAGACGCAGCCTTTCGACCTCGCTTTCTGAGGAGAAGCTCCCGATTAGGTAGGACGATGCAATTAACACGTCAGGAGAGTGAACGCCCCTATCTTTTGAAAGAAGCGCGGGTAACAATTTTGACGGTATTGGAACCCAATCTGCTTTATGAATAGCGGTGCTCTCCCTTAACAATGGGGCCGCGAGATGAGGATAGTCCTTCTCTTCAACTTTCAAGCTGTTATTGTCTTCACGTAGCCTGATACTGTTTATCCTTGGAACTCCGAGTCCTTCAAGTGCGTAACAACATTGGACTCGATTCAATATCTCTAGGTGGCGTTCGTTATTGAGAATATGACTTATTTTCTGACGCTCGGCACGGGAGAATTGGAGAGTGACTACGTTATCTTTGATTTCTAGATGCTCTGGCTCCAAATTTGATTGAAAACTTATACATGAGGTCAGACTCAGCTTGATTGCCGAAGCTGGAGTATCAAACGTATATATAACTTGGTATTGGTGTCGTGGACGCTGCTTTTGACGGCTCATGCTACTCTCCCGTTAAGGTGCGATATACTTCATAGCTCTTGTCCTGCTTTTGGCGTCGATGCCTTTTTCGGCTTATTGTGGCACGTCTATGAAGTCGCCCTGTTCTTGTAGGTGCCGTTTCGGTGTAATAGCTGATTTATTAGATAAGTGTTTGCGTCAGCCACAGTTTCTGCGCTTGTTGCGCCGCGTTACTATGTCGCACGACGTTTCCGCGTACGACGCTAGGCCGTCCCATGTTGACGATAGCTCCAATCAAAAGGGGTGCTCTCGATAATTCATTTAGAGTAAGGACACGAATTATCTATATTATAGTTAGTTACAATATACTAAGTCACAACTATCTAATGGAAGGAAGGCCATGTTTGTCGGCAGGGAGCGCGAGCTGAACGAACTGGAGTCGGCATACGAGAGCGATGCGTTCCAGATGATTGCCGTGTACGGTCGGCGACGCGTGGGGAAGACGGCCTTGCTCAACGAGTTCATCTCGGATAAGCAAGACGCCTATTTCTTCACTGCGCAGCAGACGACGGCCCGAGACAACCTAGAGGCGCTCAGCATAACGCTGGGGAAGCTGCGGGCTTATCCGGGCGACGGCGTACGTCCTGGCACCAGCCTCTTTCCCTCAAATGGCCCTGTCTACCAGTCCTATCAGGATGCCCTTGTCGCCCTGTTTGAGATGGGCCAGAGGCAAAGGACAGTGTTCGTCATTGACGAATATCCCTACCTTGCAGAAAGCTATCCCGCCATCTCATCTCTTCTGCAGACGCTCATAGACCGCTACAAGGCAACGAGCAAGCTGTTCCTTGTCCTCTGCGGCTCTTCTATGAGCTTCATGGAAGAGCAGGTGCTTGGCGAGAAAAGCCCCCTCTACGGTCGAAGGACCGCGCAGATACACTTGCGTCCGTTTGACGCCTTCAGCGCATCTGAGCTCCTTGGGACCGATGACTCAGTTGCGGCAATCGAGCTTTATGCGCTTGTCGGGGGGATTCCACTGTACTTGGAGCAGCTGGACGCCCGGCGGGATATCCAGTGGAACATCGCAAACCGCCTGCTACCGCCTGATGCGCTTCTCTCCAACGAGCCAGAAAACTTCCTCTTTCAGGAGGTGCGCTCGCCCGCGAGGTATAACGCGATCGTTGGGGCCTTGGCGAGCGGCTGCGTGCGCCCCCAGGAGATCTCCGATAGGACCGGGATTTCCTCCGCATTGGTGAGCCAGTATCTTGAGAGGCTTGAGCGTCTATCCGTGGTAAGGAGAACGGTTCCCGCCGTCTCGCGCAAGAAGCGTCAGGTGCGTTATGAGATTTCAGACAATCTGTTCCGCTTTCACTATCGGTTTGGCGTCAAGTATCTTACGGCAATAGAGGCAGGAATGTCCGCGCTTGTTGCGGAGAGGATCGTCTCCGAGGAGTTTTCGACCTTTGTGGGGCCGGTCTTCGAAGATGTCTGCCGGCAGTGGCTTCTGAGGCAGGCAGCATCCGGGGAAATCAAGACCATTCCGCTTGAGGTTGGCTCTTGGTGGGGAACAAATCCCAGCACGCGCGGGCAGGAGGAGATTGACGTCGTGCTGCGTGGCGCCGACGGAGACGTGGTGGTGGGGGAGTGCAAGTGGAACAACGCTCCCGTGGATGCATCGGTCCTGGGCAGGCTGAAAAAGCGGGCCTCCCTAATTGAGGGCGGTGAGAGCGCGGAGCTCTACCTCTTCTCAAAGAGCGGCTTTGAGGACGAGTGTCGCGAGCGCGCGCGACAGGCCGGGAATGTCCACTTGGTCACGGCGAAGGAGATGTTCGGGTAGAGTCGGGCCCCTCGCCGCCCCCTCATGTCGAGTGCGTTACGCCCTCGGCGCGCTCTTCTCGCCGAGAACTACCATGTGCCCCGGACTGAAAGGGGGCACCGCACATGGACGCGTGGCGCAGGCTCGGAGGCTTCATAGGCAGCCACATGGCCTTCATCTCGCCGACCTGCGTGGTGCTCGGCGTGCTGTTCCCCGACCAGCTCTCGCTGCTCAAGCCCGCGGTCACGGCGCTCTTTGCGTTCATGACGTTTCAGAGCTCGCTCTCCAACACGTTCGGCAACCTTGGGCGGGCCGTCCGCCATCCCGCGCCGATGCTCGCCTCGCTCGCCATTGCGTCGGCCCTCATGCCGGCGCTCGCCTGTGCGCTCGGCACGGCGCTCTTCGGGGCGAGCCCCAACCTGGTGTGCGGGCTCGTGCTGGAGTACAGCGTGCCGGTGGCGGTGGTCGCGGCCATGTGGATTAACATGCTCGGCGGGGACCCGTCGCTGGGGCTTGCCACGATTCTTGTCTCCACGGTGGCCGCCCCGTTTTCCATCCCGCTGACGCTGCACCTGCTCCTGGGCCAGACCGTCGAGGTGGACGCCGCGCGGATGATGGGGGAGATGGTCGTCTCCATCGCGCTGCCGGCGCTTCTTGGCACCGCGGCCAACGACCTCACGCACGGGCGCGCCTCCCGCGAGCTCTCGCCGGCCATCGCCCCGGCGGCAAAGATCGCGCTTGTCCTGGTGATCCTGACCAACTCGACGGGCGTGGCGCCCTACGTGCGCAACCTCACGCCCACGCTTGTGGCGGTGGCGGCCTTTGTGTGCCTGTTCGCCGCCTCGGGCTACGCGGTGGGGCTGCTTGCGGCGCGCACGTGGGGCCGCCCGCGCGAGCAGCAGGTGACGATGACCTACCTCTGCGGCATGCGCAACATCTCCGCCGGCGCGGTCATCGCGGGGGAGTACTTCCCCGGCGAGGTGATGTTTCCCGTGGTCATAGGGACGCTCTTCCAGCAGGTGCTTGCGGCGGCGTTTGGCTCGCTGCTGAGGCGGCTGCCCGCGGCCGAGGAGGCGGGCAGCGCCGCGGGGTGCGCGACGCTCGCTAGGCGCGCACCCGACGCGCGTGGCGGCGCTCGGACCTGCCGCCGTCGAGGATGATGGCAAGGCCCACGAACACCACGGCCGCGATAAAGACGATCTTCTTCATGGCTGACTCCTTCCGCTTTTCTGTGCTGATTGAATCCTCGCAGAGCCGCAGGTCAAGAGCCATCGAACCCTCTTACGGACGGCTTGCGGTTTTGTAAGGTTGCGCGGCCGGCCTGCCGCGGCGGCGCCCGAGCCCGCCCCCGGGCGCGTGTATACTTAGCTCTGCTAAATCGACGCGAGACGCGAGAAGGGACCCGCAGGATGGCACAGAAGGTTCAGGGGACCGAGGACCTCTTCGGCGGCTACATGCGCGCCTGGCAGCGGATGCAGGACGTGGCGCGCGAGCTCTTTGGCTCCTACGGCTTTGACATGATCGAGACCCCGGCCATCGAGCAGGTGGACACCTTCGTCCACGGCATCGGCGAGTCCACGGACGTGGTGCGCAAGGAGATGTTCCGCGTCTTCTCCGGCGCGCTGCTGCCCGACGTCCTCGAGCGCGGATCCGAGGGCCACCTCAAGCCGCGCCAGCGCATGGCCATGCGGCCCGAGGGCACGGCCGGCGTGGTGCGCGCCGCGGTGGAGAACAACTTCGTGCCGCAGGGCGCCGCCCCGGCCAAGCTCTGGTACGCGGAGGCGATGTTTCGCGGCGAGCGCCCGCAGAAGGGGCGCCTGCGCCAGTTCCACCAGGTGGGCGTCGAGTGGCTGGGCGCCTCGGACCCCGCGGCGGACGCCGAGTGCATCATCATGCTCATGGAGTACTTCCACCGCCTGGGCTTCTCCCGCGAGAGCCTGCGCCTGACCATCAACTCGATGGGCGACGCCGCCTGCCGCCCCGCCTACCGCGACAAGGTCCGCGCGTTCATCCTCGACCACGCGGACGAGATGTGCGAGGACTGCCTCGAGCGCGCCCAAATCAACCCGCTGCGCGCCTTCGACTGCAAGAACGACCACTGCCGCGAGGTCATGGCCGACGCGCCGCTCGCGCCGGACAACCTCTGCGACGAGTGCGCCGCGCACTACGCCGCCGTCAAGCGCTACCTGGACGCCGCAGGCATGAGCTACGTCGAGGACCCCACGCTCGTGCGCGGCCTGGACTACTACACGCGCACGGTCTTCGAGGTGGAGGTCGTGGGCGCGGGCGTCGGCGCCATCGGCGGCGGCGGTCGCTACGACGGGCTCGTGGAGCTCGAGGGCGGCAAGCCCACGCCGGGCCTCGGCTTTGCGGTGGGCTTCGAGCGCATCTGCCTGGCGCTCGCCGAGCAGGGCGTGGACCTCGGCGGCGAGGAGCCGTCCTGCGTCTACGTGGCCTGCACCCCGGGCGAGGACACGCGCGTCGCGGCCTTCGGGGCGTGCCTGGCTCTGCGCTCCGCCGGAGTGCGCACCGAGGCTGACTACCAGGGACGCTCGCTCAAGGCCCAGTTCAAGCAGGCCGACAAGCTCGGCGCCCGCCTGTGCGCGATCATCGGCTCGGACGAACTGGCCGCCGGCACAGTTACGCTGCGCGACATGGTGAGCCATGAGCAGGTGCAGGTGCCGGCCGCGGAGCTCGCCGAGCAGGTGCCCGCGCGTCTGGCGTAGGGCCGGGCGCGGGCGGCGCGCGCTACTGGTAGCGCAGGGCCTCCACCGGATCCATGCGCGCCGCATTGAGGCAGAACCGGCCCACGAGCTGCTGGCGAATCCGACCACCGTCGCGATGCCGATGACGATGCAAGAGGTCGTAAGCAGGCTCCGCACCCGGTTGGCGAGAAGGACGCGAGCCCGCAGACTGTCCGCAACCTGCGCGTATGAGAGAGACGTGCGGGTTCCGGTCACTTTGGGCCCGCGGACCGTCCATAACCTGCACGTGTTCAGGGGACATGCAGGTTCCGGACGGTTTTTCTCGTCAAAGCGTCCGCAAGCTGCACGTGTTCCGGGGACGTGCGGGTTCCGGTCACTTTGGGCCCGCGGACCGTCCGCAACCTGCGCGTTGTGTTACCGTGGCGCCGTGAGAGGGGAGGCGCGTGGACGAGCTCGCGGTCATATACGAGGACGAGGTGCTTCTCGCCTGCGACAAGCCGGCGGGCGTGATCGTCCACGCTGACGGGACCGGCGCGCCCACGCTCACCGACGCGGTGGCAGCCCACCTCGCGGCGACCGGTCGCGCGGGCGTGCGGCCTCAGGCGGTGCAGCGGCTCGACCGCGAGACCACGGGCCTC